>ERZ761602.1922-NODE-1922-length-35146-cov-11.522100_pt1 | contig 35146 bp, 31 predicted proteins | sample MGYA00512165_ERZ761602 | MGnify/ENA primary metagenome ERZ761602 (study PRJEB28899, sample SAMN02445085) | bioreactor sludge metagenome | biome: EBPR sludge; isolation source: Thorneside wastewater treatment plant | place: Australia: Brisbane, Thorneside...
TATAATTTTTTATTTATGTTTGTAATAAAATATATAAATATAATTTATGAATTACACACTCAACCAGTTGCAGGTTTTCCTGAAGATTGTAAAGACTCAAAGTGTAACAAAAGCGGCTGAAGAATTGCATCTTACCCAGCCTGCTGTTTCTATTCAGCTTCGGAATTTCCAGGATCAATTTGATATTCCCTTAACCGAAGTTGTTGGTCGCAGAATTCACATCACTGATTTTGGAAAAGAGATTGCAAAGGCAGCGGAAAATATCATTGAGCAGGTGCATGCAATCAATTACAAGACCTTGGCCTATAAAGGAAAACTGTCAGGAAAACTGAAGATTTCAATTGTTTCCACAGGGATCTATGTCATGCCCTTTTTTCTGAATGATTTTATCCATCAGCATACCGGTATTGAATTGATCATGGATGTCACAAACAAAGAAAAAGTAGTGACAAGTCTCGAAAACAATGAAGTTGATTTCGCATTGGTTTCTGTATTGCCGAATTCATTAAATACCGAAAAACTTGATCTGCTGCAAAACAAACTCTTCCTGGTAGGTAGCGGTCAATCTACAATTGGCAAATCTCAAAAAGCTAAAGAGGTATTTAAAGATTTACCCTTGATATTTCGCGAAAAGGGGTCAGGAACCAGACGATCTATGGAAAATTACTTTAAGAAAAATTCTATTGGTGTAATACAAAAAATGGAACTTACCACCAACGAAGCAATAAAACAAGCATTACTGGCTGAAATGGGATATTCGATAATGCCTTTAATTGGTATTAGGAATGAATTGCACAATAAGTACCTTCAGATCATTCCTGTATCAGGATTACCTATTAAAACGACATGGAGTTTGATCTGGCTGAAAGGGAAAAAACATTCCCCTGTTGCTTCTTCGTATTTGAATTATCTGAAAAAAGAAAAGTCAAAAATTGTACAGGAAAAATTCAACTGGTATGAGCAGTATTAAAATTATTGGATAACAATTTTATTATGATAAACTTTCCCTTTTGAGGAAAGTCTCAAGAAATATATTCCGGTGGAAATTTCTGATGTTTGGAATTCAATCTGACCATTTATAAGCGTAGAGATATTCGTTTGTACTATTTTTCCATTCATATCTATTAATTCAATTCTGGCATTTGCATAGTTACCGGGAACTTTGATATAGATAATTGACCCGCTCATTACAGGGTTTGGGTAAATAGTAATTTCAATGTCTGATGCGTTGGAAGGATTTACTGATCTGATTTGTGAATACATATATGATCCATCAAAATCAACCTGTTTAAGTCGGTAGTAGAGTAGTTTATTGGGTACATTAAAATCAATTTCTGAATAATTTAAAGTTGTATTCGAATTACCTGCAGCCTGCCTTCTTAGGATAGAATGCCATTCTTGTCCATTCTCAGACCGCTCAATATCAAAAAACCATGAATTTTGTTCAGAGGCAGTTTGCCAGAAAAGTTCAACATCATTTCCTTTTCGTTCTGCAGTAAAGCTTAATAATTCAACCGGTAACGGATTGGTTCCTCCCAATAAATTACCAAGTGTAAATCTGCTGAAGGAATTAAATACCGTTGGATTGGATGTCGAAGTAATACTTCCTGCAACTGCTGCTGTACCTGTTCCGCCGATGTTGTCCCAGGTTGTTGGTGCCCCATTTGTGTTTTTACAAATTACCAGATTTAACGGATCCGTTACACCATCGTTCGCACCGTAATGCAAGGTGATAATCGGACGGTCACCAGCTCCGGTTCTAAGGTTCGCATTGGGTGACGATACCATAGTGCTGGTAAGAAAGCGATCTATATCCCACCAGTGAACCAATGATACCAAATCTACTGTAACCGGTTTTGTCCATCCCAGGGCTTCTGCGCTGCTGTTAAATAATTCTCCTCTGTAGGTGTAGGAAGTGTTTGAATTGTGGGAAACTTCAAGTACAGCAGGCCTCCAGTCGGAGTCTTTACCAATGGGAAAATTCAGTGTTCTCCTGGAAGCACTGTTACTGGCCATTGCATAATCCATTGGACCATTCACATAACTCGAGGCATTTCCGATAGTGGTGGTTGTATTGTTTGCAAGGGTAACAATATTGGTTGTTGTTGTATTTAAATTACCGGAACTGGGTAGAAAATCTACAGTTACTGTTATTGGGCAATTAAGCGTTACTGCGTTGGAGGTTTTATTGAGGGTTAATCGGGTAAACACTGGGTTGTTTCCTGAAACTAAATTGATGGACTGAGCATTTCCTCCGTCAAAAGTACTTCGTCCTCCACCGGATCCTGAAGTAATTGTTACTCCTGCCGGCGAAGAAAAATTAACATTTCCGGCGTAGGTGCTGACTGCAGTATAGGAAGGAGCGAGTACTCCTGCTGCATTTTGATTAAAATTGACAATACCATTAAAATCATCAGCAGTTGTTCCAAGACGCCATCTTCCTGTAGCGTTGGAAGTGTTGAAATTGACTTGATCATTGAATATGTTTCCACCATTGGTATCATCATTGGATGTTCCGTTTTTCAAAAAGGTGGAGGTTGAATTGAATGTGTTTCCTTGTGCAAGTGTTCCTCCAAGTATAAACGAAGCGGAAGTTAAATTGGCATTAGACTGAAACGTATTCGTACGAATAGTGCTTGTGCCGGACACTGTTGATGTAACCGTATTGTTGTAAGTTGAATTGGTAATCGTAATGGAACCGGATGTAGAGATATTCATTGTTCCATTCACAATGCAATTGTTGTGTACCAGTGAAACAGCAGATGCAGTTCCGGTAAATTGATTTGCACCACCATTCTGTGTCATAAAACGAATCGAAATGGTGCCATTGGTGAAATTACCTGATAATGCTGAAAGAGTGCCTGCAAGTGTGCTTGAATTGGCAGTCGAGGCTTCTCCAAAAATGATGGTACCTGTATTGCTGTTAATGAAATTGATATTTCCGGAAATCGGATTGCTGGTGTTTCCGTAGGCAAATGAAACTGTTCCAGTTCCGCTGTTATTGATTTCAATGTTTCCAAAGTAGGTGTCGCCCCCATAGGTGTTGATTCCTAACCGAAAACGTGCGGAACCGGTGTTGTTAAACGTGAGATTACCATGGAAAATATTATTTCCGCCATTATCATCGTTATTCGAACCGGCAATCCGCGAAAGGATAGTGTTTCCTGCATTTTCATTGAAAATGGAATTTATTACATTTGGAAAACGGAGTGCAGATATACTGGTATTTCTCCTGAATGAACCATTGTTAATGGCTGTGCTTCCTCCGGAAGAGGAATTTAAATCACCATTAAAAATGCAAAAAGTATTGGTTACGGCACTTGCAACACTTCCACCATATTCTATTGCTGAAGTTCCTGTAACATTAATTGTTTGAGGTGTTGTACCCAATTGTTCAAATCGACGGAAAAAGAGAATACCTCCGGTGAAAATTGGAGTGGTAATGGTTCGTGTGTTGGCCAGATAACAGACTCCTGATAATGTGTTTCCAGCTCCCAGATAAATGTAACCATTGGTGGAATTAATGATCAGATCATGATTAAAAAAACCATCAAAAGTTCGGCCCATAATCATTCCTCCGATATTGCAATTGGAAGATAAAGTTACAGGCCCATTATAGATGTCAGCTCCAAAAATATTGGAAAAACGCATGAAGATACCGTTGGTCGAACAATTGTTGGTCATTGAAAAACTTCCATTGAATGTGTTCGCTCCAATGCTGTTGTCATCAGATCCGGCTCCTGATTTTGTGAATGTGCAATTGCCATTAAACGTATTACCTGCAATGACATAATTCACAGCGTTGATCGTCCAGTCTCCATCAAAAACACATCCATATGTTGCATTCCCTGCCGAACCCATCTCTATTTGTGAAGTCGCTCCGGTAATGGAAATGGTTTGTGGTGTTCCTCCAACCTGATTGAATCGATAGAGATAAAGGAAACTTCCTGTATACCCCAATCCTCCAATGCTGATCGTTCTTCCGTTGACAAGAGTGCTCGTTCCTCCGTTAAAACCAAATGCAACAGATCCTGTTGATGTGCTGGTTAAAACGATATTCTGTGGAAACTGCGTGTCAAATGAGCGTGCAAGTGTAACGCCTCCGGTTCCCGATAAATTAACTGTTACTGTTGAATTATACGTTTCGGCCGCGAATAATTGTGAGCATTGAATGCCTGCAGTTCCCGTTACATTGATCACATGTGCTCCCTGAAATGTGTTTCCTCCCCATAATCTTGTTCCTCCGGCTGTAGAGGTTTGTGTAAATGTTGATAAGCCTTGAAAGGTGTTACCTGTACCTTCAATTCCTGCTGCAGTTGTAGTAAAATTGCCTGAAAAATTACAACCCGAAACCAGATTTGCCTGTGAACCCATTCGGAGAAGTGTGGAATTAGCTCCAAGAGTTATGGTTTGTGGAGTCCCTCCTAATTGATTAAAACGGAACAAATACAAATAGCCAAATTCATATCCACTGCCTCCTACAGAAATGGTTCTACCACTTGCAAGGGTTGATGATCCTCCGTTCGCTCCAAATTGAATTCCTCCTCCCGCAGTTACACTCGGATTGTTTATTTCAATGTTAAAATCATAATCGGTATCGAAAGTGCGCGACATCGATATCATACCTGTTCCGCTGTTAACAAGAGTAACAGTTGATGCAAAAACATCCCTCGCAATGGTGCTAGAAAATCTGAATTCTGCTCCTCCTGAGTTTGAAAAAGTGACAGGTCCACCAAAAAAATTGTCGCCGTTATCATCGGCAGTTGCACCGGTTTTGGAAAATGAAATGGAAGTGCTGTTATACGTGGTGCTCTGTGAGCGAACTCGCCCCGCTGAAAAATTAATCGTGTTTGCATTAAATGTACACGGACTTCCGGCAGCACCAATAAATAATGCAGCAGCTGAGGAAAATACTAAATTTTGAGTGGTATTTCCAATTTGAGTGAAATTACGAATATCAAGCGATCCTGAATTAAATCCTTCAGCTCCTACAAAAATTGAATTTCCATTTGCCAAAGTTGAACTGCCTGAACCGCTGGTAACAGTTATTGAACCTGTGCTATTATTATTTACAATAAGGTTACTGTTTAGTGTGATCGTTCCGTCAAGCCCAAGATTAAATGCCCCACCTGAACCTGTTAAACGATTACAAACAACAGGTCCGTTAAATACACAAGAAGTGCCTGCATCATAGGCAATATGCATATCGCTTGTTGCTGATGCACAAGTAAAATATACCGAATCATTGAAAACGGCATTCGCAGCGCCTTGACGGGCAGGTTGTATCCTATCATGCTGCCCACCAAATCCATTGGATAAAAAATGAGTTACCCCATTGAAAATTGTAGAACCATTTTGAGGAATTCTAATCCGTGCTGCACCCGATACAATCATTGTGGTTCTTCCATTGAAAACATCAACAGGATCTCCATTGTTGGACCCAAAATAAATGTCTCCATTGTTCCCGGCAATGTCATCTGAGGCATTGTTTAGGTAAAATGTCCCGTTAAAAGTGTTTCCACCACGCCAGCTGTCTACTGCTGTTGCACCAATTGTTTTTAAAATCGTTACGTTTCCATGATACGTGGTTCGTTGCGATCGTACACTTAAGGTGGAAATTGAAACGTTTGGTGATACTGTTGGACCTGCTATTGTGTTTCCAAAAACAACGGATGATCCATTGGCGAACAGATTTCCTGTTCCCGTGATCGTTCCGTTGAGAGCAGAAAAAGTTCCTGTTACAGTTAGCGTGTTTGCTCCCACATTTAAAGTACCGGATGTCATACTGAAATTTGTAACATCCACATTGCCGGGTAGTGTACATTGGTTTGATCCTGTAACGATCACAACATGGTCTGTGGGTGATGGAGTCCCGTTAGGCGTCCAGTTGGTTGAAGTGTTCCAATCCGTCGAAGTTATTCCGTTCCAGGTATAGGTGGTTTGAGCGTTAGAGATTACTGAATAGAATGCTAATAGCAATATTCCGGTCATGCGGAATAGCGGTAAAGGAATCATAGATGTAAGTAAGTGTTTTCCACACTAAAATACTACCTGGAGTATTCTAAACACAAGAAATCTTGAGAAAAAAAAATGCTATTGATATTCCATAAATCACAAGATGCCTAAATGATTGAAAATCAAATTAGATTTTATGGATTCGGATGAATGTTTTTTGGTTAATCCACAGACTTTTCTTTACTAAGATTGAATAGCAAGTATTAAGTGACCTGTGATCCGGGTTATGCCATATTTGTAAACACTTGCTGCACGTCATCATCTTCTTCAAACTTCTCTACCATTTTGTCAATGGCTTCGCGTTGTTCGGGAGTGACTTCAACAGTGCTTAATGGGGTGCGGACTTTTTCTGCACTTAAAATTTCAAAACCTTTTCCTTCCAACGCTTTTTGCATTGCTCCGAAATCTGCAAACCTGGTTACAATAAAGATTTCTTCTGCATCGGCTTCAATTTCTTCCAAACCTGCATCAATCAGTTCAAGCTCCAGTTCTTCAACATTGATCCCGGTATTTTTTACCGTGAAATTGGCTTTACGTTCGAATACAAAATCCAATGATCCTGAAGTACCGATCGATCCTCCGCCCTTATTGAAAATGGTGCGCATATTGGCAACGGTTCTCGTGGTATTATCAGTTGCTGTTTCAATGAAAATGGCAACTCCATTCGGACCATAACCTTCATAATTCACTTCTTCATAATTCGAAGCGTCCTTATCTGTTGCTTTTTTAATGGCTGCTTCTACATTCGCCTTAGGCATATTAGCAGAACGTGCGTTTTGCATTGCTGCGCGTAGGCGGCTATTGGTATTGGGATCTGATCCACCTGCCTTTACCGACATGCTGATCTCTTTACCAATCTTGGTAAAAGTCGTCGACATGGCTGACCAGCGTGCCATCTTTCTTGCTTTACGGTATTCAAACGCGCGTCCCATAGGAATCAATTTTGAGCAAAAGTAATAAAATAGCTGAAAGCCTAAAGCAATGAATTAATTGAACTCTGTTTTCAGTATTTTGATTATGAGACAATTCCTCCCATGTCGCAAAGCAAAACAAAATCCAATTCCGAAACCGGCATCACACTTAACCTCGAATGGGTTACTAGTGGTAGTTTGGCAAGTGCCGGAGTATTTTTGATGGTATCAAGTGTAACAGCATTTTTAAATTTTTTCTGAGCCTTCACTTCAACTGCTACCCATCGCTCGTCGTCAATGGTCGGATCAGGAAAAAAGGGTTTGGTAATGGTTGCAATACCTACAATTTCACGGCCAATGTTGCTGTGGTAGAAAAGTGCCTTATCGCCTTTTTTCATAGCTTTTAAATTGTTTCGTGCCTGGTAATTACGAACTCCATCCCAAACAGAAGGTCCTTTTTTTACCAGATCATCCCAGGAGAACACATCAGGTTCTGATTTTAAAAGCCAGTAATTCATTTTTTCGATTTTTTAGAATACATTTTCTGTATAGAAGCAGAAATCTGTTTGTAAATACTTTTTGTAAGTGGGTCGTTATTGAGCATGTTGAGATGCTTGCGAAGGATGGTTTGATCACCTCTTCGTGCAGGTCCTGTTTGTTTGGTTTTTGCATCTCCTTTCAGACTTTTTTTGATAGTCTCTTCAATGAGCGGAGCAAGAAGATCAGTTGGAAGTTTATTTGACTGGAGAATATCTTGCGAAAGCGCAAACAGGTGATTACTGAAATTACTTGCAATAACTGCAGCAAGGTGGACTTGCTTTCGTTCTTCGGATGTGCATTGAATTACTTTTTTAGTCAGTGTACGCGCAATGCTTTTTACCATTTTTAATCCGACCTCATCATTTGCTTCAACCAAAAAGGATGTTTTTTGCCATTCCGGTTGATGATCTTTTTGCAATGTCTGTAAGGGATAAATAACAGCGGTGTGATTTTGTTTTTTAAGAACGGAGAGTGGTATGCTTCCTGATGTATGCATTACAATTCCGCCTAGACGTGGGAGCGCCTTACAAAATTCGGGTAAGGCATCATCACTGATCGCCAGTAAATAAACAGAAGCATCGATTTCGATTGCGCGCAGATCGTCGGTGAAGGATGCTTTCAGTTTTCGGGCCAACTGCAAGGCTTTTTCGTGCGATCGGCTATATACCTGCTTTATGGGATAGCCATTTTTAAACAAGGCAATTCCCAAGGCATAGGCAACATTTCCTGTTCCCAGAATTACTATGGATGGTTTAGTTCTGCTCAAATTTCAAGAATTTGTTCACGTTGAATCCAACCAACATTGGCATCGCCGATATTGACCTCAAGCCAGAATTCATTGCTTTCTGTTATGTTTACTTTCGTTCCTTCAGATAGAATAAAAACGGTGCTGCTGTTTTCAGAAGGTGCGCTTTTGATTTCAGTACGGTCTGTTTTTACAATTCCCTGGTCGTGATTGGTGATACTGCTGTATTGGTACCATGCCGGAATTAGTCTGGAAATTCCAAGAACCAATGCAACACTTCCGGCGATAAAGGCAATCCGCGATTTCTTGGCAGACAAAAAACGCGAGAGTATCAATGATAGAAATGCAAAATTGATCAGTATTACAGCCGTCCCCGACCATTTGTTCGGGTGATTGTCATTAACAATTGAAAACACCCATCCCGATATGCCGCTGCGATCTGTATTCACTTTGTCTTTGAATTGTTTTCTGACAAAGGCAATATTCGCTTTCAGATCAGGATTATTGGGATCCAGTTTAATCGCTTTTTCATAATAGTAAACTGCAGTAACAGGGTCGCTCAGGCGGTAGTAGCAATTACCCAAAGCAAAAAAGACAATCGCTGATTGTTTGTCTTCTGCCAGCATCGATTCAAAAAGAACCCTGGCAGAATCGTATTGTTGTGATTTGTACAATTGATCTGCCTGTTGAAAGGTACTCTCATCCGCATGGCAATAAGATGCTGAAAAAACAAGGAGTAGAAGAATTATCCGTTTCATTTCAGTTGACTTTCAAGTTGATCAATCAGACTTAACGTTTCATGATAGATTTCAATTCCGTTGATGGATTGAGCCATTCCAAATCGGGCAAGTTCACACAATTCGATTACCCGAAGAAAGGCTTCAATTTCAATTGCTCCGGCTCCTTTTTTTTCCATCACAGAGCGAATATTTTCTTTGGTCATTCCGGAAATCTCTATCAGTAGTTTATTGGATAAATACCCATTTAGCGCTTTCCATAGTTCGGCATAGAATGTTGAATTATCTCCCTTATCAAGAGCTTTTCTTGCAGATTCCAATTGCTGAATAGCAAATTTACTCGCTTTCTTTTGTTTGTTGCTGATAATTTCTTCTTCTGACAAACTACTTTTTCTTCCGATAAAAATTACCAGCATATAAGCCATAGGGCCGGTTAGCAATAAAAAATAGAACAATTTACTTCCAAAGAACAAATGATCAGGTTGAAAACTATCGTTACTGTAAGAAGGATAATGACGGATATCCTGATCGATGATTTCCACCTCGGAGGATTGAACCATTGATGGCTGATCTTCATTTTCTCCTTTTAAAACAGTGATCGGAAAAGCATCACTCTCGAGAGTGAAATACTGTTTCTTTTCAGGATCGAAATAGGAAAATCGAATCGGACCGATCGTATATTTTCCTTTTTTTCGGGGGATTAAGAGATAACGGAATTCTTTGGATCCATTGGTCCCGGATTCGGAATAACTCAGTTTTTCTTTTATTTCCGGGTCGTATGTTTCTATGTCGGAAGGCAACGTGAATGAAATCTTATCAATGAACATAAAATTACCGTTACCACTGATTTTAACGGTAAGGTCAATTCCATCGTTGGTTTTTAATTCGGTTTTATTGATGCTGGCTTCCATTTTAAACTTACCAACTGCTCCCGAAAAAGATTCCGGTTTTCCTTGCGGCAAAGGCAATACTTCCAGTGATGCTGAATTGCTGTTAAGGTCAAATTGTTTTGTAAAAAAACGATCCTGGCCAAGGATTTTCATTTTATAGGGCTTCAGCTTAAGTGTTCCGAAGGAATTGGGATAGAGAATTTCTTTTTTGAAAATGGTGACCTGATAATCCATCCCCTCCGATTTTTCAGTATAACTCGGCCAGCCTTTTTGTCCCGGATCAATGATTTGCATCCAACAACCGGTCTGGTTGGGGAACTCATGATCTTCGATGGATGCACGCATTAGCCTATTGTTTACCGTATAACTGACAACCACAGGTTCTCCTTCGTAAACTTTACTCCTGTTCGTGCGAAGCGAAATGAAGATTTGCTGCCGGGAATTGTCCTGGTAAAATGATGGATCTTTTGCCTTGCCAACTTTGATCTTGATGGGATCTGTTGTGTATTCTTTTCCCTCAAAAATCAATTTGGCAGCACCAATGGTAAATTCTCCCTCTTTAACCGGCATTAACCAATAGGTCCAGCTGTAGGTATTAACTTGTATGCGTTGTCCATTGGAAAAGCTGGTGCTGGAGAAACTACTTCTGTTTGGACCACCAATTATTCGAAATGAAGACAGATCGGGTAGGGTTACTTTTCCATCTGTATTGGTTGCGATTTCCAATTGAAAATTTTCATCCACTCCCAGACTGTTACGCGAAACTCTGGCGGCAAACTGTACGCTTTGAGCGAGCAGCTGCTGAGGAAGCAATAATAGTAAGAAGATGTATTTAATGCTTTTCATTACCAGTCCTTTTCAATGCCCGTTACAATAGCCTTTTCTTTTTTCTTGTTGATCTTATCCTGAAGCTTTTTCTCATTTCCGTTTAATGCTTCAAGAATTTTTTGCGCTTGTTCTTTGCTTAATTGATTCGGTCGCTGCTGTTTTGACTGATCTCCATTTTTTTTATTTTCCGCTTTGTTTTCGTCCTTGTTCTGATCCTTGTTCTGATCTTTGTTCTGGTCCTTGTTTTGGTCCTTGTTTTGGTCTTTGTTCTGGTCCTTGTTTTGGTCTTTGTTCTTGTCCTTATTCTGGTCTTTGTTTTGGTCTTTATTCTGATCCTTATTTTTTTCGTTTTGTTGCTGCTGTTGTTTCAGCATTTGTTGGGCATAGGCAAGGTTGTATCGGGTATCTTCATCGTTGGGATTGTCTTTTAATGCACGCTTATAAGCATCAATTGCTTTCTGGTAGTCTTGCGCCTGCATATGTGCATTTCCCAAATTATGAAACGCTTTTGCCCTTTGCAACGGGTCGTGAAGCTGAAGCGCATTGCTTTCATACGCTTTAATTGCTTCTGAATAATTTTTATCCCTGTACATCGCATTACCAAGATTGTAACCTGATTTTACGTTGGAAGGATCATTTTGTAAGGCCAATTGATACTTGGCCATCGCTTCTTTGTATTCTCCTTTTGCATAATGTGCATTTGCTTCACGGAGGTATTTTCTTCCGAGAAATTCCTGATCCTGACCCTTTGCACGGGGGACAAGAAACAGCAGGATTATGCCTGTGAATAAAGTCGCCTTAACCATGGGTTGGGTTTTTCAGTGATTAAACTTTCCAATACCAATAACAATAATCCAAGTCCAATAAAAATCTGGAACTGATCTTCGTAATCGGTATACATTTCTGCCAGGTATTCTTTCTTTTCCATTGAGGAAATACTGCGTACCACACGATCCAATCCAAGGTCACTGCCACTTGCTCTGGTATAACTTCCGCCTCCGGCATTGGCAATTTCAGTAAGCATTGCTTCGTTCAGTTTGGTTATAACAGTATTCCCTTCATTGTCGCGCTTAACCCCTGTTTTTTGGCCGTTTTCATAAACAGGAATTGGACTACCCTCAGGCGATCCAACGCCAATGGTGTGCACAATCACACCTTCTGATTCAGCTCGTTTTGCTGAACCAATGGCATCATCTTCGTGATTTTCTCCATCTGAAATTACAATGATTGCTTTTTTCGTTTCATCTTCCGAATTGAATGCACGCATACAAGTATCAATAGCGCTGCCAATGGCTGTGCCCTGTGAACTCATCATGTTTGTGCTAACGCCGCTCAAAAAGAGTCTGGCAGCAGAGTAATCGGTAGTAATTGGAAGTTGTGTGTAGGAAGCTCCGGCAAAAACAACTAATCCAATACGATCGCCATGTAATTTCCCCAATAATTTCTCGATGGAAAGACGGGCAACACGTAAGCGATTCATTTCCGCATTCATGTCTTCAGCCAGCATACTGTTGGAGACGTCCAATGCAATCATCAGATCGATTCCGGATGCAACGGCTTCTTTTTTGGTTTTTCCATATTGAGGATTGGCAAGTGCTATGATAAACATGGCCATAGCACTTCTGAAAAGGAAAAAGCGAAGAAAAGATTTTGAAGTGGAACTACCGGGATCGATCCTGTTGATCAGACTATGTTCTGCAAAACGTTTTAACGCATTGTTCTTCCATCTGGCAAAAAGTAAAAACGACAAACCCAAAACAGGTAATCCGTACAGCAATTGTAAAAGTTCAACATTTTCCATCCGGAACTCCTCTACATTCGTTTGCAGGTACAACCAAAGACTGATTGCAGCACTCCAGAATAAAAGTTCACTGATCAGCACAAGGACGACCAATGTTCGAACGCGATATGTACTGGCATTATTCATGGATCATACGGAAAATAAAGTGTCTGAGCAGAAACTCTACAGCAAGAAGCAGCATGCCGATCAATAAAATCGAGTGAAATTTTTCAGGAGGATCAACTCTGAATTCGGTTACTTTTATTAGCGTCTTTTCTAATTGATCGATCTCTTTGTAAATGGATTCCAGCTTATCTCTGTTCTCTGCCCTGAAGTATTTTCCTCCGGTCATTTCGGCAATCGACTTCATCATCGGCTCGTCGATTTTTACATCCATCATCGTGCGGACTTTTCTACCGAACGGATCAATTGCAGGGAAAGGTGCTTTTCCATTTTTTCCAACACCAATCGTATAAACCCTTACTCCAAATTCTCTTGCGATTTCTGCTGCAGTAAGCGGATCAATATTTCCCTGGTTATTTACACCATCGGTTAACAGAATTACAACTTTACTTTTTCCATCACTTTCTTTCAACCTGTTCACTGCAGTCGCTAACCCCATTCCAATGGCAGTACCGTCCTGAATCATTCCGGGTTCTACATCATTAAAAAGACGAATCAACACATTGTGGTCGGTGGTTAACGGACATTGAGTAAATGCTTGGCCTTCATAAACTACCAGTCCAATTCTGTCATTAGGACGTTCCTTAATAAAATTAATGGCGACTTCCTTTGCAACAACCAGGCGATTTGGTTTGAAATCTTCTGCCATCATACTCCCTGAAATATCCAGTGCCATCACAATATCAATTCCCTCTGCAGATTTACGGGTGAAGGTTTCATCCTCCTGCAATTGCGGACGGGCAAAGGCAAGGATGAGAACACCCAAAGCGAATAGACGAAGCGAAAAAAGTAGTGCAGGAATACTATTCCATCCCGAAGATGCAATCCCATTCAGTGAAGAGAAACGTATTGCCTGACTGCGTTTATAATGGATGTAGTAATACCAAACAGCAAGTAAAGGAATGACCAAGAGCAACCAAAATAGGTGCTTATCTGCCCATGAAAAATCGAGCCAGCCAAAATCGAAGCTTGCTTCTTTATTCATTTTCCTTTGATGGTATTTCCGGTTCTACCGATTGTGTGCGTTGCACAAATTCAAACGAACGTTTCAATGCCGATTCGTTTTCATGTGGCGCAGGTTGTTCCTTTGCAAACTTGGCGAGGTCCGATAATTTCAGAACATACACCAAATGTCGTCTCGATTCTTCGTCCAGATCTATTAGTCGAAGTGATCGCACAACTTCATCAGTAGTTTGTTCAAGGGCTGCAACATTAAAACGACGTTCAATATAATGGCGTAAACAATCGGATAATGAAGTATAATAGTCTTTGTAGAATCCTTTTTGCCACTGCTGTTCCTTTTCAATTATTCGCAATCGCTCAATTGCTTCAATATGGGGTGCAACAAGAGGTGGAGGAGGAGGGAGCTCGTTCTTTTTTCGTTTGCGAATGATGTATAGAACCAAAGCAATGGTTAGAATTACAATGGAAAGGACGATGTACCAGTTGTCCAATATCCAATACCAAATGCTTAAAAAGTAATCTTTCCAGGAGAAGGGTTCTTCTTCAATATTTTTAATATCCCGGAATTGTTTAGTAGTATCAACTTCAACGGTATTTACCTTGATCAACAGCGCATTTGATAAAATAGAATCTCCGTCGATTAAAACACTGACCGGTGGAATAGCGTGGTAACCGCTGTCGAACGATGTGACTGTGTATTCCATTTGTCCGGTTAGCTGGTTTACCATTGCCGGAGCAGATTTTGAAATGATTTCAAGCTTTGAAGTACTGAATGTATCTGTAAATTCCGGCCATCCGATAATTGATTTTTCATTGGGAAGACGGACTTCAATATTAAGTTTACAGGGTTCTCCGATTCGGATCTCTCCCAGATTTAATTGAAGTTTTACTTCTTGCGAAAATCCGAACAGCGGAACACAGATGAGCAATATGTTTACAAGGATGTGTTTCATTTGCCCCTGCTTTTAAACAATTGCATTAGCGGACGGATATAATTACTTCCTGTAGCAATTGCAGCGTGATCAACTCCAGCTTTACGGAATCGGCTTTTGAGCGCGTCTTTGCGCCGTAACATGTTTGCCTTGTATTTAGTGCGGACAGATCGAAGTGATGAATTGATGATTCTGGTTTTGCCACTTTCGTTGTCGCGCAAACGGATGATTCCCGCATTGGGTAATTCCAACTCGCGTTCGTCAAAAATTTCGAGCGCTACAATATCATGCCGTCGCGCCGCAATACGCAAGGTGTCGTCAAATGCATTTTCGGTAATGAAATCCGACAATACAAATGCAATACTACGTTTCTTAATGGCATTGGTGAGAAAGCGTAATGGTTCTGCCAGATCTGTTCCTTTGCTTTTAGGTTCAAAACTGATAATATCGCTGATGATTCTCAGAATATGAGTTTTCCCTTTTTTTGGAGGAATAAATCGTTCAACAGTATCGGTAAAAAAAATCGCGCCCACCTTATCATTGTTTTTCAGAGCAGAAAATGCAATGACTGCCGCAATTTCTGCAATGAGTTCGCGCTTAAAGCTGCCTTTTGTTCCAAAATCGGATGAGCCCGAAAGATCCAGAAGAAGTGTCACTGTAAGTTCACGTTCTTCTTCGAATACTTTAACATAAGGATGATTAAACCGTGCTGTTACGTTCCAGTCGATTGTACGTATATCGTCGCCCGGAAAATATTCCCTTACTTCACTAAAGGCCATTCCTCTTCCCTTAAAGGCAGAATGGTATTCGCCCGAAAAGATCTGTTCGCTCAAGCCCTTGGTCTTGATTTCGATCTTCCGCACTTTCTTCAGTAACTCCCGGGTGTCCAGCATAGCAATCAGGGAACCTCTACGCGATTAAGGATTTCGTTGATGATGCTTTCCACCGTAACATTTTCTGCCTCGGCTTCATAGGTGAGACCGATACGGTGACGTAAAACATCGTGGCAAACTGAACGTACATCTTCTGGTATAACATAGCCTCTTCTGCGAATGAATGCATATGCTTTTGCTGCCAGTGCCAAATTGATGGATGCCCGAGGAGAACCACCGAACGAAATGAAAGGTTCAATTTTAGTTAAACCGTATTGCGCAGGAAAACGGGTGGCATGAATGATGTCAACAATGTATTGCTCAATTTTTTCATCCATATAAACTTCACGAACCAATTTCCTGGCTGAAAGAATCACTTCTGGGGTAAGTACTTTATTGGGCTTGGGCATTCCCTCAGGTGCAAGATTGGCACGGATGATCAGTTTCTCCTCTTCCTTTTTGGGATAAGTTAGAACTACCTTTAACATAAAACGATCGACTTGTGCTTCAGGTAGTGGATAGGTTCCTTCCTGTTCTACCGGGTTTTGGGTTGCCAATACAAGAAAGGGTTCGGGTAGTTTAAAGGTATTTTCCCCAATGGTGATCTGCCTTTCCTGCATAGCTTCCAGTAGGGCACTTTGCACTTTTGCCGGTGCACGGTTAATCTCATCGGCCAACACAAAATTCGAAAAGATGGGACCCATTTTCACAGTAAACTCTTCTTTCTTCTGGTTGTAGATCATGGTTCCAACAAGGTCGGCAGGCAACAAATCCGGCGTAAACTGAATCCTGCTGAACTTCGCATCAATCGTTTCCGATAAGGTCTTGATGGCAAGGGTCTTTGCCAGACCCGGAACTCCTTCGAGAAGGATATGTCCGTTCGACAATAGCCCGATCATCAAGCGTTCTACCATGTATTTTTGTCCGACAATGACCTTATCCATTTCATGGATCAGCAAATCAACAAAGGCACTTTCCCTTTGTATACGTTCGTTCAATTCTCGAATATCAAAGCCCTGGTTTGAAGAAGCCTGATTACCTACGGATGGAGTTTCTAGCATGATAGTGGATTTATTAAAGCAAATTTCTCCTTTAATACGCCACAGGGTTATTAACCGCTGTTAAAAATTGTTAAGCATTTTTATACTGTTTATCTCCCGCCGAAACTTAAATTGGAACCCAAATCTGGTTTGCATGCAATACAATTCCCGACTTTATTTGCACGAAGTCATCGACCATGTCCGTGCTTTTCATGACGCATTTTTAATCGATAACCACCATTCTCCCACTGTTTTGGTGAAAGAGCAGGAGTACATGCTCCGGCACCGTCTGATGCAGGAGGAGAATGATGAGTACCTCGATGCCTGCAGAAAAGGAGACATCATTGAAATAGCGGATGCACTGGGCGATCAGTTGTACATACTTTGCGGGACCATTCTTCGCCATGGTTTGCAGCACAAGATCGAGGAAGTATTTCTGGAGATCCAGCGCAGCAACATGTCGAAACTCGATGCAAACGGACAACCGATCTTCCGGGAAGATGGAAAGGTGATGAAAAGTGAATTGTACACCAGACCTGACATTAAGAAGATCATCCATGAAAACTCCGAGATTCTGTCTTGATTGCGGATCTGCCGTTAGCGGTAGAGCTGATAAGAAATATTGCTCTGACGCCTGCCGAATTCAATACCACAACCGCAACCACAGGATCACCCAAAACCTGGCAAAAAATGTAAACAGGATCATCCGTACCAATTATTTGATCCTTGAACGGTGTATCGGAAACCAATCTGAAAGAGAATTACCGCTAAACGAATTGGAAATTCGGGGGTTTCGGTTTGGATTCCTTACGCATTTATCGCATTTGCCCGATGGACGATTACGTTGCAGTATTTACGACTTGAGTTGGGAAAAAATCAATGACAAGAATTGCCTAATTCAGGGTCCCGAAAAAAGTGCTGAGAAACGAAGCCTAGTTTAATTTGTCCGGCGTCACAAGCATGAACAATGGAATATTTGCCTGAAATAAATTGCCATTGTCGACGCGTTGAAAAAGGTAGGTTCCTTTCATACTTCCTACGTTACTGGTAAGGTTGCAGGCAGACTCGTATTCGTACCAGTGACCGGGTTCCAAAAGTGGCTGTTCTCCGATAACGCCTTCGCCTTCAACTTCTCGCGGAAAAGAAAGCGAATCCTGAATTTCCCAATGGCGACGCAATAATTGTATGGTAAAATTATTCTGATTCTCGATACGTATGCGATAGGTAAAAATGAAGTGGCGGTTCAGAGGATTGGATAATTCCTCTTCATAGCTTGTAAAGACACTTACACTTACACCTTGTGACACTTGGGTTATCATAGCGAACCAAAAATAAGACTTCCATCGTTTTTTCCAAATCCTGTTTAGGGAATGGTCAATTCTTAACGGAATTGAGGTTTCTTACACCAATAAGTCGATCGCAATTGGCCCTGATATCATAAAAATAGACCAGAATGGTATAATCGTTTTCAGTGTCAAAATGGTTTCCTTCCACAAGGGTTTCATCAATGCGTTTGGATTTATCATTCCAAATGGCATAATGGTAATTGTAAAATCCTTGTTTCAGATACAAGGCGTGTTCGTAACGTTTGGTTCTGTAATTGTACCTTAATTTGAATTCTTCCTTTGCCTGCCAATCGGAGAATTGACCAAACAAATAAATATCACCGGAGTCGATCGGCGTATCGTAGGGAAGATAAAAGTGCACCCAAACATAATCCGATTCGGTATGCGGATCATTGGCAAGATCGCTTTTGATCAGGAACTTTCCGTTGATGTCAAAACTGGTGATGTATTTTTTATAGGGTCTCCTTTCATCATTTAAGAGGAAAACATGATAGGGGATGGTGTCCTTCAAAATCCGGGCAACGTTTGGTGTATTGTAGTTCAAACTCTTTAAATCGAAAAAGCGGTACTCATTAATACCGTTGAAAATATTCGGTTCATCAAGATCATATACCAATTCACGATCGCGGACAAACATGGGCTTCAGATTCCGTATAGCATTATCCCAACGGTTGTTTTGTAACAACACTACTTTAAGGTCATTAATAGGGTCGGGTACATTGAGTGAACCGTAAAGAATGCTGAAATCGATTTCCTGTTTGGTCGTACGGTGCTCTGGATCTTGCGGACGTTTATACTGCCACCGGATATCTACCTGATTTTCATAAACCACAAATCGCCGGGTTAAAATGAGTTGAGTTGGATCGTTATTGGCAAACACTTTTACGATGTAATTTCCTGATCGTGTGATCTTTGTGTAAGAATTGGGGAGTTGGAAATTATAATGGATATAGGGTTGATAGGTGTTAAAACCGTATTTATAGGAACTGATATTATAGGTAAAGAATCCTTCCAGGAATTCCTGTTCCATCAGATTATCGGGTTTCCAATTTGCATCACAATGGACCAATCCGTAATAGAGGTCCTTGATGTTGGTTTCGAAATCATCAAATGAAATAGTTACCGTTTCCTGTGTATTAAGCGCAATTACAGGAGGTTGAAGGTCGAATCCTGTACGGTAACACAAGGGAGTATGGATGCTTTGATAGTAAACCTGATCCTCATGTTTCATTTCCTTTCGGGGAATCCCGGTGTAGTTGTCCGAATTGTCTTTTCCCCCGTTAACTCCTGTGTTTTCGACGGAACCCATATTACAGGCGACAAAAATTAAGGAAAAGAGTATGCCTGAGGCACGGTAGAGTCTATTGTAAGATGTTGACATCAGGCGGTTGATTCAATGAAAGTTTATAAAACGACAAAAAGGTTTGTTGGGTTCAACAAATTTATAATTTTGCCCCCGTACCAAACATCCTTTTCCATGTCAAAAGCCATAAAGATCAAGCGCGGCTTGAACATCCGGCTCAAGGGTGAGGCAGAGAAAGTTCTCGTCTCGCTCCCGGTTAGTGGAACATATGCTGTTAAACCCACCGATTTCCACGGACTTACACCAAAAGTTCTTGTTAAGGAAGGTGATGCTGTAAAGGCCGGTTCAGTATTGTTTATCGACAAGTATAACGATCGCATTCGTTTTGTTTCACCTGTTAGCGGTAAGGTAAGCGCTGTGGTTCGTGGAGAAAAACGTAAAGTTCTCGAGATTCTTGTGCAAGCGGATGCTGAAACCAGCTACGAAACGTATTCTTCTGCCGATCCGAAATCACTTTCGCGAGAAGCTCTAATAGAAAGTCTGTTAAAGTCTGGCTTATGGCCATTGCTCCGTCAACGTCCTTTCTCCGGAGTTGCCAACCCGGCTGATATGCCCAAATCGATATTTGTGAGCTGTTTCGATACAGCTCCTCTTGCGCCAGACTACGATTTTATCGTACACGGACAGGGTGAGGATTTCCAGCTTGGTGTGGATGCTTTGAGTAAACTTACCAATGGAAAAGTTCATCTTAATGTTAGTGGCAGTCTCGGACAGTCAAAAGTATTTTCCAATTCCCGCGGTGTACAGATCAACACCATCAGCGGACCGCATCCTGCAGGAAATGTAGGCGTGCAAATCCACCATATTGATCCTATAAATAAAGGAGATATTATCTGGTACATCAACCCACAGGATCTTATCATTTTCGGACGCTATTTCCGTACAGGGAAAACAGATTTTAGTAAAGTCGTTGCTCTTACTGGCGGACATGTGAAAAATCCTAAATATTATCGTGTAGTAACCGGCGCAACTATGGCCCAGATTACTGAAGGTAACATTAACGAAAGCGAAGAAGTCCGTTATATCTCCGGAAACGTGCTTACAGGTTCAAATGCCGGTAAGAACGGATACCTGGGGTATTATGATAATCAGGTTACTGTAATAGAAGAAGGAAACAAATACAAATTCTTCCTTACTCAAGGCTGGCTTAGCCCCGGATTCGGCAAATTTTCAGCATCACGTACTTTCCCAACCTGGCTTATGCCCGGTAAGAAATACAATCTCGACACCAACATTAATGGAGAAGAGCGTGCATTTGTAATGACCGGTCAGTACGAAAAGGTTTTTCCATTCGATATTTATCCTGTTCAGCTCATCAAAGCCATTCTCGCGAATGATCTTGAGGGAATGGAGAACATGGGTATTTACGAAGTAGATCCTGAAGATTTTGCGCTTTGCGAATTCGTTTGTACTTCCAAAATCAACTCTCAGGAAATTGTCCGCGGCGGACTTGATCTTGTGAAAAAGGAATGCTTCTAAACTACAGTCAACTAGAATTGTTTATACCATACAGAGAACACCTATGAAGTTTCTGGAAAACATGATGAAAAAGATGGAGCCTTCGTTCAAGAAGGGCGGCAAGTTTGAAAAGCTGCACCCTTTGTACGATGGATTTGCCACTTTCGCATTTACCCCCAACCATGCCACCCATTCCGGTGCGCACATCCGCGACAGTATCGACCTGAAGCGTACAATGATGACGGTGATCATCGCCTTGATCCCTTGTTTGGTTTTTGGGATGTGGAATGTTGGTTACTGGCATTATTCAGCCTTGGGAATTCCTGCTACAATGATGCAGGAGTTTGTGTACGGACTGATTAAGGTGCTGCCGCTTGTAGTGGTTTCTTACGGTGTTGGATTGGGAATTGAGTTCGCATTCTGTATCGCCAAAGGACACGCTATTCAGGAAGGATTTCTTGTTTCAGGAATGCTTATTCCTCTTGTGATGCCTGCTGATGTACCGCTTTGGATGGTAGCTGTTGCTACTGCTTTCTCGGTGGTAATTGCGAAAGAAGTTTTTGGCGGAACGGGAATGAATATTGTAAACGTTGCATTAACTGCACGTGCATTTCTCTTCTTTGCCTATCCAACGTTTATGGCAGGTGAAGTTTGGATCAGTGGTGACAAAACACAGTTTGTAGACGGTACTACCGGCGCTACTAATCTTGGTCACCTTGCAGGCTTGGTCACCAACCCGGAAACGAAAGATGTTGTAATGAATGAAAAAGTGGCCGATTTATGGACAACTTTCATTGGTATTGAGCCTGGTTCAGTGGGAGAAACTTCCGGACTTGCAATTTTGATTGGAGCGGGAATTTTGATTCTTACCGGTATTGGTTCTTTCCGTATTATGGCATCTATGTTTGCAGGTGGATTTTTAATGCAAACCATTTTCAATGCATGGGGCGCAAATCCATACATGGAAGTTGATCCGATGCATCAGTTGATGATGGGTGGATTTATGTTCGGTATGGTGTTTATGGTTACCGATCCTGTAACAGCAGCACAAACGCCTACCGGAAAAATTATTTACGGTGTATTGGCCGGAATGCTTTCCATTCTTGTTAGGGTTGTCAACCCTGCATTCCCCGAAGGTGTGATGATGGCAATTCTGTTAAGCAATGTATTTGCACCCACAATCGATCATTACGTTGTTCAGGCTAACATCAAGCGTCGCCTTAACCGTGCCAAACTTAAAACTGCTTAATTATGGCCATCAATAAAGACAGTAACGCATATACCATCATCTTCGCCATTGCGATGTGTGTGGTAGTAGGAACATCACTGGTAATCGTTTCCCAAACCCTCAAGCCGGTTCAGGAGAAAAACGTGATGAACGATAAGAAACAAAACATTCTTGCGGCCATACAGGTTGAAGCTACGCTGCAGGATGCAGGAACAAAGTTTGAGCAATACGTTAAAGACGCAGTTATTCTTGATGCAAATAGTCAGGCTGTTGAAGTAAAGACGGATGTAATTGCAGAAGCTTTAACGATCAATGCGCTTTCTGAGTTCAAGGATAAGCCTGCTACAGATCGCAGATACCCACTTTTTATTTGTGAGAAAGACGGTAGCCGATTTTTTGTAATGCCTGTGGGCGGACAAGGTCTCTGGGCTGGTGTTTGGGGATATGTTGCAGTTGGCGAAGACCTGAATACCATCGCCGGTGCATCATTCGATCACAAGAGCGAAACGCCTGGATTGGGTGCTGAGATTGCCACTCCGTTTTTCGAAACACAGTTCACTGGAAAGAAAATTCATGATGACAACGGAGAGTTTGTTTCTATTCGTGTTGTAAAACCGGGCGGACCAAAATCCGATCATGCTGTAGATGGAATCTCCGGCGGAACATTCACATCTGTTGGTGTAGATGAAATGCTGATGCGTTGCATGAGTATTTACAGCAAATATTTTAAGACCATGTCTAAATCAACCGCATTAAACTGAGTATATGAGTGAAGCTACCGCTCCCGCAAAGTCTCCTTCAGAAGGACTCTTTTCGAAAAAGAACCGCAAGCTGATCACCGATCCGCTTAATGATTCGAATCCTATTACTGTACAGGTATTGGGTATTTGTTCGGCATTGGCTGTTACCGTAAAACTGGATAATTCAGTAGTTATGGCGGCCTCCGTTACAGCTGTTACTATTATGGGGAACTTCTTTATGTCGCTGATGCGGAATATCGTTCCTAACCGTATTCGTATCATCGTACAGCTCGTTGTTGTTGCATGGTTGGTTATTATCGTCGACCAGGTTCTTAAAGCATACGTTTACGATGTAAGTAAGAGTCTTTCGGTGTTTGTCGGACTGATCATCACCAACTGTATCATTATGGGACGCATCGAAGCATTTGCTTTGGGTAACAAACCCGGTCCATCTATCCTCGACGGATTAGGTAATGGTATTGGATACGGTATCATCCTTATTTTCCTTGGAATTGTTCGTGAGTTATTTGGCTCAGGCAAATTGTGGAATGCTCAGGTATTACCTGCAAATTGGATCTATTCAATGGATAATCCTGATGGATGGTATGTACTGAACAACTTCATGATCATGCCACCAATGGCCTTGATACTTGTTGGATTGTACATCTGGGCCCAGCGCGCAAGGAATACCAAACTCATCGAAGCACATTGATTTCTAAACTACAGAAGAAATGGAATTACTAAATATTTTCATCAAGTCGATCTTTATCGACAATATGATCTTCGCATTCTTCCTTGGAATGTGCTCCTATCTTGCGGTATCAAAAACTGTTAAAACAGCTGTTGGTCTTGGTATGGCTGTCATCTTTGTATTAACGATGACTGTTCCCTTGAACTACCTTATCGAAAATTATTTTTTGAAACCAGGTGCATTGGCATGGATGGGTGAGGAGTACAAATCGATCGATCTGAGCTTCCTTTCCTTTATTGTGTTCATTGCTGTGGTTGCAGCATTTGTTCAGCTGGTAGAGATGTCGGTAGAAAAGTTTCTTCCTGCGCTTTACGGAGCGTTGGGGATTTTCCTTCCGCTGATTGCTGTTAACTGTTCAATTCTTGGTGGCGCGCTCTTTATGCAGGAACGTCAGTATCCAAGTATTGCTCATGTAACTTCATTTGCGCTTGGTAGTGGAATAGGATGGTTCATCGCCATTGTTTTGCTTGCTGCTATTCGTGAGAAAATCCGTTATTCTCATGTTCCTGCACCGCTTCGTGGTTTGGGTATTACTTTCATTCTAACCGGACTTATGGGGATAGCCTTCATGAGCTTCATGGGAATTAAATTTTAATCATTGCAAAAACGATTGTCATGACACAGACTCTTGTAATGGCCCTTCTCGTATTCTTAGGTGTAACCTTATTGCTGGTTGCGCTTCTGCTATACGCTAAGTCGAAACTGGTGGCCTCCGGTAAAGTGAAAATCATTATCAATGATGATAAAGTACTTGAAGTAAACGCCGGAAGTTCTTTGCTTTCCACGTTGGGGAATGAGAAGATTTTTCTTCCTTCTGCCTGCGGTGGAGGTGGAACCTGCGTACAGTGTAAGTGCCAGGTTGTTGAAGGTGGAGGAGAGATTCTTCCAACAGAAGTACCTCACTTTTCAAGAAAAGAAGTGAAAGATCACTGGAGACTTGGTTGTCAGGTTAAAGTGAAACAGGATATGAAAATCCATATTCACGAAGAAATTCTTGGAATCAAGGAATGGGAAGCTACAGTGGTTTCCAACTATAATGTAGCTACTTTCATTAAGGAGTTTATCGTTGAGATTCCAGAGGACATGGACTACAAAGCCGGTGGATATATCCAGATCAAAATTCCTGCATGCACAGTGAAGTATTCCGAAATGGATATTGCAGCCCATCCGCAGGATCACCCGGGTGAACCTGATAAATTCCGCAAGCATTGGGATAAATTCAAAATGTGGGATCTGGTAATGAAGAATAACGAAGAAGTGGTTCGTGCTTATTCGATGGCTTCTTATCCTGCAGAAGGACGTAAGATCATGCTTAACGTTCGTGTAGCTACACCACCATGGGATCGTGCAAAAAATACTTGGATGAATGTTAATCCCGGTATTGCGTCTTCTTACATCTTCAACCTCAAACCCGGTGACAAAGCAGTTATTTCTGGTCCATATGGTGAATTCTTCATTAATGAATCGGATGCTGAAATGTTGTACGTTGGTGGAGGTGCAGGTATGGCTCCTATGCGTTCGCATCTTTACGAGCTGTTTAAAACGATTAAAACAGGACGTAAAGTTTCATATTGGTACGGTGGTCGTTCTAAAGAGGAGTTATTTTACATCCACTATTTCCGCGATCTGGAGAAAGACTTCCCTAATTTCAAGTTTTATCTTGTTTTGTCTGAACCCCTTCCTGAAGATAATTGGGTAGTGAAAAAAGACATCAATGATACTGCCGGAGATGGTTTCGTTGGTTTTGTTCACCAGGCGGTGATCGATCAATATTTATCAAAGCACGATTCTCCAGAAGATATTGAATTCTATTTCTGTGGTCCACCAATGATGAACAACGCCGTAACAAAAATGTGCGACGATTGGGGTGTACCCAAAGAGAATGTTCGCTTCGACGACTTTGGAGGTTAATTTATTCAGCATAAAAAAAGCCCCGCAAGTGCGGGGCTTTTTTATTTACCGTATCAGGACTGCGGCGGCTGCCAGAGTTCAAGCTTGTTTCCATCGGGATCAAGTATCCATGCAAATTTTCCGTATTCGCCCATTTGAGGATCACCACAAAGGCTAATGTTCTTTTTGATCAATTCAGCAATGAATACATCCAGATCATCAACACGGAAATTGATCATAAAGGATGAAGTGGAAGGTGAGAAATATTCGGTATCGGATTTCATAACGCTCCAAACATTGTATCCGGATTCATTTTCGGTAAACGGAAAAACGGTTCCCCATTCTTCTGCTTTTATTCCTAGTACTTCACAGTACCATTTACGCAATGCAGCCGGATCAGGGGATTTGAAAAAGATGCCGCCGAGGCCAATTATTTTTGCCATTGATAATTTGAATTAAGGATGATTTTTTTCAATTGAATGTTGAACCAAGATAGTATAAGTTGTGTGTGATTATATTGCTTCAAAAAAAAAGACCCTCCAATTGGAAGGTCTTTCTCAGATTCTTTGATTAAGAATTAGTTAATTTTTTCAGCAAGTTCAGCACCGGCCTTAAACTTAACTACGTTCTTCTTAGCAATCTTGATTTCAGCACCCGTCTTAGGATTACGTCCTTTACGAGCTGCTCTTGTAGCTTTAGAAAAAGAACCGAAACCAACGAGGGCGATACGGTCACCTTTTTTAAGAGCTTTAGTAGTTACGTTTACGAAGCTGTCAACAGCGCGCTTCGCATCAGCCTTTGAAAGACCAGATTCTGCCGCAATGGCGTCAATCATTTCTGCCTTGTTCATGATGTTAGATTTAAAGGTTAGTTTTTGTTTGTCTGAAACAAATATATGCTGGAAGGCTTACCAGTCAAGGCTTTCACGTCATATCATCTGAATTCTGTTGAAAAATCGGGGCTTTTGTTGAAAAGCCTTCGCTTAAACCCAGTGTTTTCGGGGCTTTCAGCGTGTTTGGGATTACTGATTTTTATAAATCACCCGATCTGTTCCATCAAATTCGGGTGATTGAACGGAAATTACTTTGAGCGGAACAATGGAATTAACAATAACCGAATGCCAGGTATTTACGGGAATGAAAATGATATCGCCTGCTTTTATTTCAAAACGATCGCTTCCTAATGTCATTGTACCCGATCCTTCCAGCACAATTACATTTTCACTATGACTCTCATGTTTATGCATCGCCACGTTTTGCTTGATGAAAATGATAAAGGTGCTGGTCAGTGAATCGCCGGCCACTTTGTGTACATGAATGTTTTCGTATTCGGCGGGAGGAGTGATTTTGGAAGCATCGTATGCCTGCGCATTAAGGCTTGCGGAAAAGAGCACTGCAGAAAAGAGGAGTAGGAGTGTTTTCATGATAGCGAAATGTAGTAAATTTATTTGGTGGTGTTTTTTGTGGGGAACTCTATAGAGGAAGAAATCAGAAAAAAAAATAGTAAGTTATATTCCTAGGTGGTCTAAAGTTCCTAATTCAAATTTAATTGACACTCCTTTCGATTATTTTTCTTTAACTTATGCTTTACTAATACAATATTTAATCTTCTAATAATTTTCCCATTAAATTTCTATTTTGATTACTCTCCCCAAAAAAACTATCTTGTTCCTGCAACCTTTTGAAAGAAAACTGTCAGTAGAGAAAAAAGATAATGAGAGGAATTCTGTTACTGCTATTTACAGCATGTGTTTGTTCGATCGCTGCACAGCAAACGGTGAAAGGAAAGGTTACCGATGCGGAACTGGGGCGTCCCATTCCTGGTGCTAATGTAGTATTGTTGCACACCGAACCCTTGCGGGGAACCGTTACTGATGCCAACGGCTATTTCCGTTTCGAAAACGTTCCCTTGGGCAGGCAGGATATCCGCGTCACGATGATCGGTTACGAACCGCTTACCATTCCCAATGTGTTGGTGACATCCGGAAAGGAAGTCGAACTCAACGTAAAATTGCAGGAGTCGGTCACCGAAATGGAAGAGGTGGTGGTGCAGGCCGAGGGAGAAAAAGGGGAGACCATCAATCAGATGACCATCATTTCTGCCCGCAGTTTTTCGGTGGAAGAAAGCAAACGCTATGCAGGAAGTTTTGATGATCCTGCACGAATGGCTCAGGCCTATGCGGGAGTGGCTTCATCCAACGATGCCAGCAATGAAATTGTGATCCGTGGAAATTCTCCAAGAGGATTGTTGTGGCGCATGGAGGGTGTGGAAATTCCTAATCCCAACCATTTTTCCGACCAGGGATCATCGGGTGGTGCCATCAGTATGCTCAGCAGTAACATGATGACGAACTCCGATTTTTTTACCGGCGCTTTTCCTGCTGAATATGGGAATGCGCTCTCAGGGGTCTTTGATATTCATTTGCGAAAAGGAAACTCCGACCGACGCGAATATGCGTTTCAGTTGGGCGTACTGGGAACAGACATTGCACTTGAAGGTCCGTTTAAAAAAGGATACACCGGCAGTTATCTTTTCAATTACAGGTATTCCACTCTTTCCTTGTTCAATAAGGTAGGCATCAATCTGGCAGGAGACGCTGTTCCGGTGTTTCAGGATCTGTGCCTGAATGTGGTTTTGCCCGCAGGTAAAGCAGGAACATTCACCTTGTTTGGTCTGGGAGGAAATAGTTTGGTAAAGGACGACTGGAAAAGCGATTCGCTCCATTTTCAGGATAAATTTTCGGTGTGGATGGGCGTTGGAGGAATCACACACACTTTGTTTTTGAACAGTACAACCTACCTGAAGACCATCGTTTCCCTGAGTGGTTCTGCCAATCAGTATTTTTCGCAGGTGTTCGATACGTTGGGGAATTACCGTTACGATGAATACGATCAGAACAACCGACAAAATGCGGTACGCGCATCCGTAACACTCACCAAAAAATCCGGTCCGAAGCATTTGTTCCGAATGGGAATGATCGGAACAAAACAATCCTTCAATTTCCGCGACCGCTTTTACGATCAGCCCACCGATGCTATGATCGTTTACCTCGATCAGAAAGGGAACAGCGGATATGTTCAGGGCTTCTTCAACTGGAAATACCGTCCGAAGGAAAAATGGACCATGATGTCGGGTGTACATTACCTGCATTTTCTCCTCAACAACCGATTTGCCCTTGAGCCTCGTTTCGGTTTGAAATACGATATACGTCCGGGTACATCCCTGCAATTGGGAGCAGGTTTGCACAGTCGCATGGAAGACCTTTCCGTGTACCAGGCAGGCCTTGATCTTCCGGGTGGAGCACGGCATCTTCCCAATAAGGATCTTGGATTTACCCGCACCATTCATTTTGTGGCGGGCTATTCGCAAATGGTCCGCGAAAACCTGCAGGTCCGCCCCGAGATTTATTTCCAGCACCTGTTCGATGTGCCTATCATTGACAAACCGAACAGTTATTTTTCTGCCATCAATTTTGGCAGTGGTTATACGCTCGATACGCTCAGCAATAAAGGAAGCGGTCGCAATATCGGGTTGGATCTAACCGTAGAACGTTTTTTTGCGGATCGCTGGTTTTTGTTGTTTACCGGTTCGCTGTATCAGTCGACCTACATCGCTGGCGATCAGAAGCGGTACAATACCCGTTACAACGGAAATTTCGCCAACAGTTTTGCGCTTGGAAAAGAGTGGAACGTCGGCAAATCATCGAAGCGAAACATCCTTTCTGTGAGCATGCGGGGAACCTATGCCGGAGGGAGGAGATATACTCCGATCCTTTTGGCTGAATCTGTTTTGGCAGGCAGGGAATTGGCAGATCAGAGTCGGGTGTTTTCTTCGCGGTTAAAGGATTATTTCCGTGCCGACCTGCAGATCAGTTACAAGCGCAACAACAAAAAGACCACCTCTACCTGGAAAATCGATGCTCAGAACGTGAGCAACCGTCAGAACATTTTTCAGTATTATTTCGATGTAAAAACAGGAGATATCCGAACCATTTACCAGTTGGGATTTGTGCCGGTAATCAGCTATAAGCTCGAATTCTGAGGGAAATAGCATATAATCCCTCTGCTGAGCGATATTTCGTATTTTTGCAGGAATGAACACTACATCCGGAAATTCCAATCCCCTTGTTATTCAGAAACTTCCTCTGATGGAGCATTTTTACACTATTCAGGGTGAGGGTGCGTTTAGTGGTCGGGCTGCTTATTTTCTGCGGCTTGGTGGTTGTGATGTTGGATGTGTCTGGTGCGATGTAAAGGAGAGCTGGAACGCTGCAAACCATCCACTGGTATCGGTGGGAGAGATGGTTAAATATGTAAGCGATTCGGGCGCAGATTATTGCGTTATTACCGGAGGTGAACCTGCAATTTATGATTTGCTTGCACTTACAACAGCGTTAAACGAAAAAGGAATTCAAACTGCTATTGAAACTTCCGGTGCATATCCCTTGAGCGGAAACTGGCATCACGTTTGCTTCTCTCCTAAAAAGTTTAAAGCTCCGGTGGAAAGTATTTATCCTTTGGCAAACGAATTGAAGGTGATTGTGTTCAATAAGAGCGATTTCGTTTTTGCAGAAGAACATGCTTCACGGGTAAATGAAGCTTGTTTGCTTTTTCTTCAACCGGAATGGGAAAAGGAAAAAGAAATGTTGCCTCTGATAATTGAATACATCAAATCTAATCCGCGCTGGAGAATTTCTCTTCAAACGCACAAATACATGAACATTCCCTGACTATGCGTATACTCATTTCCATACTTCTGATTACAGGATTATTTTCCTGCGCCAGCGCTCAACCCAAAAGGGAATACACAACTGCCAACAAAAAGGCAATTAAAGCATACGAGGAAGGATTAAAAGCCTACAATACTTTCGATCCGCGTACAGGAATGCCGAATTTTAAAGCATGCGAAGAACAACTTAAAAAAGCACAAAAACTTGATCCGAATTTCATTGAAGCCTATATACTCCTTTCGCAGGTGTATATGGATTCCGGAAAAAGCCGTGATGCAATTGAACAACTCAAGAAATCGGTGGAGATCAATCCGAATTTCTTTCCGAACAGTTTTTATTTTCTAGCACAGCTTGAGCTGAGTGAAGGATTGTACGAAGACGCAAAAGCACATGCCGAGCGTTACCTTGCCATGCCACGTTTGCCGGAAGAAATGAAAGCGAAAGCAACCCGACTGAGGGATAATTGCGATTTTGCCATGAAACTGAAAAAGAATCCTGTGCCATTTAAACCGGTGAACCTTGGTTCAGGTGTTAATACAGAACGACCAGAATATTTTCCTACGATCACCGCAGATGATCAGACGTTATTGTTTACGCGTTTGGTGGTGGATCCAAAGGCTGTTCAAGGGGGAATTCAGGAAGATTTTTTTGTGAGTCAGAAAAAGGATGGACAATGGATAAAAGCAAAAAGTATTTCTGCCCGCATTAATACCTTACACAATGAAGGTGCACCAACATTTTCTGCTGATGGTCAGATGCTGATTTTTACAGCTTGCGAAATTCTCGATTCCTATGGCGAATACCGTGATGGTTTCGGGAGTTGTGATTTATTTATTACCCGAAGAATCGGAGAAGAATGGTCTGTTCCCGTTAATCTCGGTAATACCGTAAATACCGGTAACTGGGAGTCGCAACCTTCGTTTTCCGCAGATGGAAAAACTTTGTATTTTATTCGTGGTACAAGAAGTCGCGACGGACGAAGAACAGGAGATATCTGGTGGACATCCATCAATCCGGATGGTACCTGGGCTCGTCCCCAACGCTTGTCGGATGTGGTAAACACTGACGGAAATGAGGCGAGTGTTTGTATACATCCCGATGGACAAACATTATATTTTTCTTCTGACGGTCATCCGGGCATGGGTGGACTTGATATTTTTGTAACGCGTAAAAAGCCTGATGGGGGTTGGAGTATTCCGGAGAACCTGGGTTATCCGATCAATACCCATGGTGAAGAAAATTCCTTGCTCGTTTCTTCTGATGGAAAGCTTGCATTTTTTGCTTCCGATCGCGAAGGTGGGTTTGGTGATCTGGATCTATACAGTTTCGAACTTCCTTCAAGTGCACAACCACAGGTAACAACATACATGAAGGGAATTGTTTACGATGTTCGCACTAAAAAGCCATTGGCAGCACGATTTGAATTGATCGATCTTAAAACCGGAGAAGTAATGGTTGTGAGTCAGTCCAATGGTGCAACAGGAGAATTCATTGTAGCTATTGCTGCTAATCGCGATTATGCATTGAACGTAAACAGGAAAGCGTACCATTTCTATTCGAAAAATTTTAGTCTCACTGAGAAAAAGGGAAATTCAGATCCTTACCTGATGGATATTCCACTTGTGCCTATCGACGAGCCGGAGGTTGTGACACGGCTGGATAATGTGTTTTTTGATCTCGACAAAGCAACACTTCGTCCTGAATCGCGAATTGAATTGGATAAGTTGTATTCGTTTTTACAAAATAATCCGAATCTGAAAATTCAGTTGAATGGACATACCGATAACCGCGGTGATAAGATGAGGAACCAAAAGCTTTCTGAGGATCGTGCAAAATCGGTTGTTGAATACCTCATTGCTAAAGGAATCGACAAATCCCGCTTGAGTTGGAAAGGATTCGGAGATACAAAACCGATTGTGCCCAACGCCCAAACGGAGGCAGAACACCAGCAAAATCGTCGTACCGAATACCAGATTTTAAATTGATAATGCCCCGTTTTTTTCTGGAGATTGCATACGATGGTACGCTCTATCATGGCTGGCAATTGCAGCCCGGAGTGGACACCGTGCAAAAAGAAATTGAGGCTGCATTAACAAAGCTGAATTCCAATGAGCGGGTGCCAACATTGGGATGCGGTCGCACAGATACCGGTGTTCATGCACGACAATTTTTTCTGCATTTCGATATGGCTGGTTTACCCGGAGGTGAAGAATTATTTGTTTTCAAACTCAATAGAATGTTGTCGCCTTCCATTTCAGTGTATGGTGTAACACAAGTGGGAGATCATGCCAATGCACGTTTTGATGCCACATCGCGTACCTATGAGTACCATATCCATCAACATAAACTTCCGTTCCTTCACAATCGCAGCTGGAATCTCTGGCATACTTTAGATGTCGATAAAATGAACACAGCTGCGGCATTGTTGTTATCCCATCGTGATTTTGCCAGTTTCCAGAAAACAGGAGGAGGGGCAAAGACCTCAATTTGTCACGTTATGAAAGCACAATGGGAACAAAATGGCGATCGACTGGTATTTACCATTCAGGCTGATCGCTTTCTGCGTAATATGGTCCGTGCTATTGTGGGGACACTTGTGCAGGTGGGATTGGGACGTTTATCTGTTGAAGAATTTCAGGCCATTATTTTTGCAGGAGAACGTTCCGAGGCCAGCGATTCTGCACCGGGATGCGGATTGTATCTTACCAAAGTGACTTATCCTTACCTTCGCGAAACAGAACGATGAGCAAAGCAGGAGGAAAGGCATTTGATTTTGGCGTACTTAAACGAGTGCTTCGCTATGTCCGTCCTTACCGCAGCTTATTTGTAGGTTCCATTTTTCTTACGGTTCTGCTTGCAATTATCGGAATAGTACGTACAGAATTACTCGGTTACCTGATCGATTTTACCACAGGTAATCACACCGTTCGACCATTTCCCGGACTTGTTGATTTATTTGAAGGATTGACTCAAGGAAAAACTCCGGTTGTTGCGCTGAATGTTGTTACACTGGTTATCGTTTTCATTCTCATCGCAGAAGGATTTTTTCAGTATTTCCAGATGTTAATGGCCAATAGAGTGGCGCAATCGGTTACCATCGATTTACGCACATCGTTATTTTCACATTTGCTCCGATTCAGATTGAAATTCTTTGATACCACCCCAATCGGAACACTGGTAACACGTGTGATTTCGGACATAGAAACCATAGCTGATATATTTTATGAAGGACTAATTTCCGTTGCGGGTGATCTGGTGAAATTGTTTGTTGTAATTTTTATCATGTTCTGGGTGAACTGGGAGCTTGCCTTATACACGCTTATTCCGGTTCCCTTATTGATCATTACTACGCGGATATTTCAGAGAAGCATCAAGAAATCATTTATGGGGGTGCGTAATCAGGTTGCGCGATTAAATGCCTTTGTGCAGGAACATGTAACCGGGATGAGCATTGTTCAGATTTTCAACAGGGAAGAAGTGGAGATGGACAAGTTCAAATCCATTAACAAAGAACATCGAAAAGCACATATCGATTCGGTAATGGCATATTCGATATTTTTTCCGGTAGTTGAAATTCTTGCTGCACTTTCCATAGCGTTTCTGGTATGGATTGGTACCGGTCTGGCGCTTGAAGGAAGATTAACGTTTGGAGATATCGTTAAATACATTTTGTATGTGAATATGCTTTATCGTCCCATTCGCATGCTTGCCGATCGTTTCAACACCTTACAAATGGGAGTTGTAGGTTCAGAGCGTGTATTCAGTCTTTTGGATAGCGATCACTCCATTGCCGATAAGGGTACAATAGAGGCAGGTCATTTTAAGGGTGAAGTAAGCATGAAAGATGTTTGGTTTGCTTATAACGACGAAGAGTATGTGTTAAAGGGTATCGATCTTGAAGTGAAAGAAGGACAAACCATTGCATTTGTTGGCGCCACAGGAGCAGGAAAATCTTCATTGATCAATTTGCTCAGTCGTTTGTATGAATTTCAAAAAGGAGAAATCAGAATAGATGGACGGGATATCCGTGATTATAAACTGATGTCGCTTCGCAAAAACATTGCTGTGGTATTACAGGATGTTTTTCTTTTTTCAGACACGATTCATAACAATATCAGTTTACGCGATCCTAAGATCTCACGCGAAGAGATTATCGAGGCATCCAGAAGAGTTGGGGCACATGATTTTATTATGAATCTTCCGGGCAACTACGACTATAACGTTCGCGAAAGAGGAAGTACTTTATCGGTTGGTCAACGCCAGTTGATTTCATTCATACGTGCCTATGTTACCAATCCAAGTATTCTGATTCTCGATGAAGCAACATCCTCTGTTGATACGGATTCGGAATTGTTGATACAGAATGCAATTGAAAAACTGACCGAAGGACGCACCTCCATTGTTATTGCACATCGACTTTCCACCATTCAGCAAGCCGATTTAATTGTGGTAATGGATCATGGTAAAATTATTGAAGTCGGCAGTCATCAGGACCTTCTGGCAAAGAATGGGCAGTACAAACATCTTTTTGAATTGCAATTTTCGTAGGATACCATTTTTTGTCGGATCGCTTAAAGCGAGTAATTTGATTTTTGATAGTTGTTTGGTGAATGGAAATGGTTATTGGTTATCAGTTATTGGTTATTAGCCCTGAAGCAGAAATCTCCCAGCTGCCGATTTCGCTTCAGGATCGATTTTTGTTTTAGGTACCATTCAACTTCTTACTTTTCACTATTCACTATTCACCGTTTACCTTACACAAAAAAAATCCCCTCTTCGCTATTCGCAAAGAAGGGATTTTCAGGTTGGACGGGTCAGTTCTTTTCCTTGACTCCGTCTTTTGCGCCAAGAAGCAGTACGTCCGACAATACCACTTCGGATACTGTACGTTTAATGCCACTTTTGTCCTCGTACGATCTTGAGGTCAGTTTTCCTTCAACGGCGATTTCCTGTCCTTTTTTGACATACTTTTCGATAACCCGTGCAGGACTGCCCCATGCAATGACATTATGCCATTGCGTTTCTGTTAAACGTTCACCTTTTTCGTTTTTGTAGGTGTCTGTTGTGGCCAGTGAAAAACGGGCCATCACTTTCCCACTGGAAAGCGTACGGACTTCGGGATTCATACCCAGGCGTCCAATCAGATTTACTTTTGTACCTACCCCATAATTCCAACAGCATAAAAATATAAATTCTTTTTCATTT
>ERZ761602.1923-NODE-1923-length-35132-cov-16.391767_pt1 | contig 35132 bp, 35 predicted proteins | sample MGYA00512165_ERZ761602 | MGnify/ENA primary metagenome ERZ761602 (study PRJEB28899, sample SAMN02445085) | bioreactor sludge metagenome | biome: EBPR sludge; isolation source: Thorneside wastewater treatment plant | place: Australia: Brisbane, Thorneside...
ACGAGCCTCCCGGCCCCCCGCCTCGCTGTCACCCCGGCGTCGCTGATGGCTCACGCTGATGATCGCGAGCTGCGTTCCGTCAGGGGACCACGATGGATCACGATCCTCCGCGGCAATGCCCGCGGTTAGGTTGACGAGACCCGAGCCATCCGCAGCAACGAGGTAAACGTCTGCTTCGTCGTCGATCGTCGGTGCGCCGTTGAACGCGATCCGTTCGCCGTCCGGGGACCAGACCGGGCGCGTGTTCGCTTGCAGCGATGGCACAAGACTCCGTTGGCCCGAGCCGTCAGCATTCATCACGTAGATGGACGTCCCGAAGCCACCTCGCAAACCGTGAAACGCGATCATGGAGCCATCGGGCGACCAAATCGGATCGTTGTCGGCGTAGGTGCTGTTCGTGATGTTGGTCGCGTTCGTGCCGTCAGCGTTCGCAACGTAGATCTGAAAGCGACCAGCCTTGTAGCTTCCGTACGCAACCCGCGTGCTGTCCGGCGACCAGGTGGGCCGCGTCGCCTTGACGTCGATCATCCTCGGATTTCGTCCGTCGGCTTCGATCACGAAGACGTCGGTCTGCCCGTCTGTGTAGTTGCGCTCGGTCGCGAAGGCGATGCGCGTTCCGTCGGGCGACCAGACGCCGTAGTAGTCATCGCCCGGAGCCGTGGTTACGTTCGCAACGCCGGTCCCGTCGGCGTTCATGACGAAGATGTCCTTCGCTCCGTCGACGACGCGCTCGAACATCACGCGCCTACCATCGGGCGACCAAACCGGCGCGGTTTCCATCCCGCCTGACGCAACGCTCTGGAGGGTCGCCCCGTTCGTCGGCATGACGTACAGACCGTCGGAACGCACGAACGCTACGAGCGGCTGGCAGACGGGCAGCGGCGGCAGGCACGTTCCGCTGATGCTCGCTTCCACGTCCACGTCAGACCATCGGCGCCCGCTTTCGCAGGCGGTGTCGGGGTACGTGCAGAACTGGTTGCCGGTCTCCTCGTTCACCTCGCACATGCCGTCGGCTGCGAGCCGGCAGCTCGAGTCATCGATGCACTCGATGAAGTCGGGGCCGTCCTGCGGGCAGCCGGTCAGAGCGGCGGCAGCCGTAGACGTGACCAAGATGGTTGAGATAACCCGCACGAACCCTTCCAGCACCGAATCCTCCCCCATCCCTAGCCTCATGCCAAGCGTTGCGCGCCGTTGGCGAGACTCATCGCACGCCCGCTTCATATGCGACGCCTTCCTCTTCCGCCTGATCGAGCGCCGCCTGGAGGAGCATGGCGCCGAAGCTATCGAAGTCCCACGTCGTATCGTGGTCGGCGGTATCCCGGCGGACCCATTTCCAGACGCGTCCCGCGCGGGCGACGTCCACCACGATTCGCGTCCCGTCGCCTGGGTTTTCAACCACGATGCGAGACGGGCTCAGGCCCCAAGAACGTTCGAGCAGCGAGGCGCCGACCACGTTGGCGGCGTACTCTGTCGAGAACGCATCGCCACGGATGCCCAGGATCTCGCGATGCGCGATCTGACAGCTCCCGACTTCCGCGATGAATGCGCGGAGCGACGCGGGAAAAGCGACGCCAAGCGCCGCCTCCGCTTGTTTGATCGTCTCGTCCGGTGCGGGCGTGCCCCAATGAACGTCAGCGAGGCGTCGCAAGAGCTGAATCGCCTCGCGGTAGTCTTCGAGTGCCCTCGGCGTTTCACTCACATGTCACCTCTCGGCGGCACGCCACGGGCCCGCGCAAGCTCAGTTGCGCGCTGCTGCCAATAGCGGCGCTTCCATGAATTGAAGCCTGGGCGATCGATTCCACTCGGGATCGTATTGCCGTTGATATGGATCGTCTTCGAGTGCGCGTCATGAAAATCCGCGAGGATCTCGACCACGGGACCTTCGTTGGCTTGGTTGAGGTGATGGATCTCGAGCGGCCTATGGTCTGAACCCCACGGCGCGACGCCGCGCTGCATTCGTTGCAGGTTGGTCTCACCATCCACGATCATCGCGGGATCGAAGAGGTCGTCTCGACGATACACCTTCATGCCGTCGAACATGGCCGTGTCGTTCCAGTAGGAGCTGGCGCGTCTCCACGCATCGGTAGCGGCGGGCTCGACCCCACGAGGCGGCCCATGTGCGTCGTCGAAGGTCCGGAACGTCGCTGAGCCTTGTGGCGGCTCCAGATCGCCGACCGCCTCCCGCGCTCGCTTGTACGTCGACCGTTCGGTGTTCAACTGTTCGCTCATCTCGCGAAAGAAGTCGTCACCGTCCCTAGCTGCGACTTCCTGCGCGTCGTCGATCGCCTCGTCATACTGCGCAAGCTTCTCTTTGATGCGCTTATCCATTCGACGTCGAACTTGGTCTTCCACGTCGAACCGCATGCGAGCGAGCATGTCGTTCTGTCTTGCCGAATCGAGCTGGCTCCACTTCGGATGCGCACGCATTTCCTTCTCGAGCTGCTCCACGCCCTTGGCGACGAGCGCGTCGACTTCTTCTCGAGCTGCAGCTTTGCCAACGGCCTTGCTGAGCTTCTTGCCGACTCGTTTCGCGCCCTTCTTCGCGACGTTCTCGATCGCGCCGTCGATGTCGGCGTCGCTGATCACCATCGCCACGGCGACGGCGAGCCCCGCCGTGCCGTTGATCTTGATCACCTCGTACCAACCCATGCCGTCCGGCAGTCCGCCCTCCCGTCCGTCGGACTCGCCACCCGCCATACCGCCGACGCGGCCACCATCGTCGGGGATGTTCCCCGCGGCGCCCGGAGCCAGCTCGGCGTTCGCGTTGTGCGTCAGGCTGGACTCGTTGCCGGAGACGCCGTCCGTACGACCATTCGATCGCCCGGAGCTATGCGTGTTGCCAGATGCTCCGCGTCGCGAGCCGTCCTTTCTTCCCGTGGGCGACTTGCGCGAGGGATTCACACCGCGCCGAGTACTCTGGCTGTCGCCGCTCAGCAAGGCATCGGGATCGACGCCGGTCGATGCGTCATTACCGGTCTTCGACGCGCCGGTTCCTTGCGAGCCGTCGCGATGCGTCGAACCGGTAGCACCGTCTTGTCCCCCGGCTTTCCCTCCGCGCCTACCGTTGCTGTCGACGTACGCGCCTGCGCCGTCGTTTGCCGCAGCGTCGCCTCCGTGCTTCGCATCGACATCGCCGAGTGGGACGTCGCTCAGTGTGATTGGTCCACGCTTCTTCTTCGCTCGCGGACCACCGACAAGCTGGACGAGATCCTTTCCCGCTGGGATGGGATCATCGACGATGCCTACGTCGATCACTATCCCGGTTACGTCCTCACGCGCGAGGATCGATCCAACCGTGGTCGGCGTACGGTCATTGCGGTCCTTGTAGAGCTCGAGGTCCTCGCCGAACGAATTGTTCCACCGCCACTCGGGCGCATCGTCGTCGCTCACGTTCGCCGCGAAGTACCGCGCCTTGTCGATGCCGGTCAGGTCGCTGGTTCCCTGCCACCGGACCGTGGCGCCGGACCGCAGAAAGATGTGAACCGTCAGGACGGGCCCTGTTGGACCGCCCTGTGGCTTCGCGGGCTGCAACTGTACGGGGGCCGCCATCACCGGCGAGCCGATGAGATGAAGTCCGTACGGATCCGATTGAGGATCGCCTTTCGATACGGACTCTGCGGCGTCTACGGGACCAAACGGCTGCCGGCTCGAAGCGCGCTCTTGAGGCTTACGTTGCACCAGGAGACCCTCGGTCCGCGTGCGAGCCCCAGGCTTCCCGACAGGCTCCTGCGCGGCGTCTGCGGCGCCTTGGCCGGAGCGGTAACCTCGGTCGTACGTCATGGCTCGGTCGATCCACGCAGGGTCGCCGATCGACGGCGCGGGGCCAAGAGGTCGTCGCTCACCCCGGCCGGGTGAGCTTCCGTGGGCTCGGCGGCGTTGGTCATCCTGACCTCATCTACGCACGCACGCCGGGCCGGTCCCCCGATGTCCGGTCAACCGGCAGACGACACGGTTTCGGCCGGACAGCCTACGGATCGACTACATCGTCAGGATTCCAGGGCCCCGAACCATTTGCGGGAGGCTTGGCCGTGCGGCGGCGACCTGAGGTCGGGCCTCGGGGTGCCGGCGCCGCATCAACCGCCGCGGGCGCGTCGATCGGCGCCGCGACCGCAGCATCGGCGAGCGGAACGAGCGAGAGCCGCAACGTCGACGGCGTTGCACCGACGCGGACGCGCTCGACCGCTTGCGCGTGGTTCGCCAGCTCGGCGCGGATCTCGATCTCGTGGCCGACGGTCGCGACGATGTTGAGCGGTGTATGGCCGCGCGCGGTGCCATCGATCGTGACGGCTGCGCCGTCCGGCTCCGTGATGATCGCGAGCGCGGACGTGCTCGTGCTGACCGCGCTCACAGGCGACGGATCCACGGAGGGACCGCGCTCGGAGTCGTCCTCGCTGTTGGCCGCGATGATCGCCGCGATCACGACGCCGACGGTCGCACCCGCGCCGATCATTACGATGCGGCGCCGCGACGAGGTCGACGGCATCGGCGTCCGCTGGCCGGTTGCGCCCCCGAACGTCGTAGGTTCCTGCGGGCTCGCCAGCGCGACGGGCGGGGACATCGGTGGCGCGTCGAGCGCAGTGACCGCGCTACGCGACACGGCGTTGGGGTTCACCGCGGGCGCGGGCGTCAGCGCGATGTCGGGGAACGAGGACGGCGCCGCGTCGGCGACGACACGCACGGTCGGCTCGCTCGCGCGATTCGTCGCACGTCCCGCGGTCAACGCGTCCGCGTCGACCTTCGCGAGCTCCTTCGCGTGCTCCGTGAGAATCGCGACCCCGTTGGGGCTCCAGGGCGTCGGTGGCATCGCGTGCGCGAGCGCGCGGACGAAGTCTCCCATCGTCGGGAAACGATCCTCGGGCTTGATCGCCAGCGCCCGCTCGATCGCTGCGCCCCACGCCGCAGGAAGCGCCGGAATGATCGCGCACGGGTTCAGAGGGCGAGCGTTCGACGCCTGCATCACGCCGATGTCGGCGGGTCCCTTCGAGCCCTCCCAAAGCCGTCGCCCCGTACTCGTCTCCCAAAGGATGACGCCGAGCGCATAGATATCGATCCGGTGGTCGACCTTGTGACCGCGCAACTGCTCGGGCGCCATGTACGTGGGCGTTCCGAGGATCACGCCGGTCTGCGTGTCGCCCTCCTTGCCGTCCGCGCTCGGCACGCGAGCGACCCCGAAGTCGAGGATCGTGACGTGCCGTTCGTTGTTGTCGCGCTGTGTGAGGAACAGGTTCTCCGGCTTGAGATCGCGATGGATGATGCCGGCCTTGTGCGCCTTCGCGACCCCGCTCGCGACCTGCGCCGCGATCCGCATCATCGTCTCGAGATCCATCGGACCGCCCCACGAGGCGATCGTCTTCGTGAGCGGGCTTCCGTCGAGGTATTGCAGGATGAGGTACCACTCGCCGGTTTCACGCTGACCGACGTCGTGGACCGTCACGATGTTGGGATGCTGAAGCGAGCTGGCGGCGCGAGCCTCGTCCTTCAGGCGCTTGGTGATCTGTTCATGTCGCGCGTACTTCGCGTGCAACACCTTCACCGCGGCGAACGCGCCCGTGTGGATCTGCTTCGCCTTGTAGACACTCCCCATCCCACCGTCGCCGATCTTGGTGACGATGGTGTAGTTGCCGACCCGATCGCCCGGCTCGAGCGGCGGTGGCGGTTGTTCCTCGGGCGGAATGATCGGCGTCTTGTCTTTCCTCGCGCCGGCAGCGGCGGTCGGCGGCGTGGGCTGCCTCGTCGACACTAGAACGCGCCCTCCAACACGAGCCCACCGGGCGTAATCGCGAGCGTCGCGCTCGACGCGCGCGCGCGATCTTCCGGGGCGATTGCCAGCTTGACGATGCCCGCGACGACGAGCACGCCACCAGCGACAGTCGCGACGGTTCCCCACGTCCGACGCGACTCGGCCTTCGCGCGCAGGTCTAGACGCACATCGTCGCGATCCTCGCGGTCCGCGTCCTCCTCGAAGCTCCGCGCCTCGAAAAGAAAGTACGTTCCAAGGCCCGTCGACACGACGCCAGTCGTCGTCATACCCCAACCGAGGCTGTCGGCGTACCACGGCGATGGTGCGTCGCGCGCGTCGAGCTGAAGATCGAGCGCGGGCGTCGGCACGGGCTCCGGCGCACTCGGCGTCGATGCCCGTGACGGCGGTGGAGCTCCGTCACTCGAAGGATCGGGCTCCGTCGGCACCGCGTCGCGCGGCGGCGCCAAGCGCGCGGCACGTTCCTGCTCGGCGACCATGTTCGCGATGTGACACTCGACGAGCTTGCGCACGGGCTCTCGAGGTCGGAGGCCATCGAGGATCCGCCGGTACTGACCGATCGCGTGCTCGTAGTCGCCCAGCGCGCGGTAGCTCTGAGCCAGGTTGTAAAGCAAGCGCCCTGCTGGATCGAGCAATGCGCCCGCCTCGTATTCTTTGACGGCCGCGCGAAACTCGGTTGCGGCAGCGTCATCCTGTCCCACGATGCGCGAGAGCTTGAGACCCTCGCGGTGGTGAGCGTTCCCGTCGCTCATGTGCTTCTTTGCGCGACGGCTCGACGGCGAGCCCATCGCCGGATCTCGCCCGTTCGTCTGCTCGTCGACGTTGACCGCCTGAGACTCCTGTTCGCACGTGGGAGGTTCGGCGTGGGCAATGGCCGGCACCATCGCGAGGACGAAGAGGACTTCGAACGGACGGCTCATGCGATCTTGTCGATCCTCGCGATTCGCCCGGCCGTGGTCAACTGCTCATCGAACGCGGTCGGAACCGACGCCTCCTCGGCCCTCCCCTCGGCCTGCGCGATCAGCTCGTCAAGGCGCTCGATCGTGCCCGCGAGGTGAGTGCGGGCGCTCCTCAGCGTGGGCAACGCTTGGGAGCCGTGAGCACCGTACGCGTGCGCCTGCGTGATGAGAACCGAGGCGCGACGGAGACGGCGCTGGATCGCGTCGCCCGACGTGGGCTGAAGGAGATCGATCTCGGTCGGCTCGGCGGACACGGGCTTGCTCATTTTGGTCAGATCTACGGGACGCGGTCCGCGGCGATCCCGGTTGTCCGGCCGCGTGCCGCCTTCTGCGCTCGAGCCCGGACAGGCGCCCAACTGCCGGCGCGATGGCGTACCGTGGATTTCATGGGCCTCGACACGAACGGCGACGAGGTCAGCCCGCCGGAGCTCGGGGGCATGACACCCGTGGACGAAGACGCCGAGGACGCGGCGCCGGCTCGGCCGATCACCATGCTGCGCGTGGTCGGCCAAGCGCGCGAGCTGAAGCTCTCGGGCGAGAAGGCGAGCCACACACTGGGCCGCGACCTCGAGCCGGCAGTGGACCTGACGCTCGACCATGACGGCGTCTCGCGTGTGCATGCCGTCATCTATCGCAAGGGAAACAAGATCACGGTCATCGATCAGAACTCGACGAACGGCACCTTTCGCCGCGGCGAGCGCGACTCGGATTTCGAGGTCGGCGCTGGCGAGACGTTCCAGGTAACGCGCAAGATCACGCTTATCGCCCTCGACGAAGCGCTCGTGCTCCTGCGCAAGAGCCTGCATTGGGCAATCGGCCTGCGCGCTCACGGACCGGTGGACGACGCGCTCATGGTTGCGGCCAAGAACGGGCCAACGTTGCTCGTCGGACCCGAGGGCTGCGACCAACGGCGACTCGCCGAGGAGATGCACCGGCGGTCCCCGATGCGGCGCGGCCCATTCCTTCCCGTGCCGCTGCGATTCGCCTCCACAGGCGCCGACGTACCGGCCGAACGTCGCGGGCTCTGCCTCGATCTCACCCGCGACGAGCAAACCGATCTCCTCAAGCGCGCCGCGCGGGGAACGCTCTATCTCGATCTCAGCAAGGCCGATCCCGACAGGCACAAGCTGCCGGCCTACTTCGTCAACCATCTCCTGCGCGGCGACCTGCATCCGATACGTCCGATCATCGCCGCACCGACCAAGGAGCACGCCGCCAAGCTCCTCGACGATGAAACCGTGGATCTCCTGAGCCGGATCACGTTGCCCCCACTTGGTGCACGTGGTGGGGACGTGCCCCGTTTGCTCGATGCGCTCATCCTGCAGGCATTCCATGCCGACGGCGTCTCGGATCCGCCGCGCCTGGCCGAGCTGGGACCGGAGAGCATGACGGGGCTCGGGGAGGCAGTGTGGCCGGGCAACTTCGACGAGATACGCAACGAGGCCGTTCGCATCCTGCGCGCGCTGCTCATTCACAAGCGGGTGCGGCAGACCGCGGACGCGCTCGGCATGAGCAAGTCGACTCTCCATGACTGGTTGCGCGCTCACGGCGTCCAAGTGCGATCGATCGCAGACGATGGAAAGGTCGACGCCGAGGCCGTCACGAACCAGAACGAGCTGCCCGCACCTCCTGGAGCGGGCTCCGACGACGATCGCGACGATGAGTGATCGCGACGAGTCGCTTCACGCGCTCGATCACGAGGGCTTGGTAACGTTGCTCAGTCGTTTGTATCTCGCGGCCGGCGAGCCAAGACTTGCCAAGAGCACCGCGCGCGCGATGACGGATGACGAGCTTCGAGACGCGATCCAGACCATGCGAGCGCGGGTCGCAGCCAAGGACTCGCCGAGCTCCGCAACCTCGACGATCCGCCAGGCATCGCTCGCGCGCGAGGTTCGCCCGCCCTCGGCTGGCAAAGGCCGGCGCTTCTTCGTCCTAGTCACAACTGATGCGGCGCTTGTCTCTCGCGCGAAGGCACACCTCAGGACGCGTGGAATACCGGCGATCGCGGTCGATTCGGCAGACGCATTGGCCGCGGTGGCTCGCCAAGCGACGCCCACAGCCATCGTGATCGACGACCGGTGCGGAGCGATACGCGATATCACGACCGCGTTCGGGCCGGGCACGCCCGACGTGTCGATCGTCGAATGTTCCGACGCGGACTCGTTGCTCGCGGCTGTTCACGCGCTCGCGCCGTAGGTGCGGGGCCCGTTTGGCACGAGCTGGCAACTGATGGCACGGCGGGAAACCGCAGGAGGGGGCGGCCGAGAAGAGCCGCGTTGCGACAGAGCAGATCATTTTGACTCTGCCTGACTCTCACCTGTGGAGGTACGGATGAACGAAGTACGAACGACGATCTGGCAGCTCCTCGACGTCGCGAGGGAACGCGGTGGTCTCGGAGGTGCCCGATGAAGGAGTCCGTCGATGGACTCGCGACGCCACGCTCCCCGTCCGGGGAGCCCGCACACCGGGAACCTGCCGCGGCACCGGAAGCCGGCGAGCCGGATGAATCACGGGGCGCGACGGTACTCCCGCTGTACACCGATGAGCTGCCGGCGATGCGCGCCGCAATGCGGTTGGCGCTGACAGAGCAACTCCACGAGAAGGCATCGAGCGTCGCCGAGTTCGAGCTGGCCAAGCTGCGCTCGCGCCAGATCCCCGTGATCGAGGACGGTACCGACATCGTCCAGCAGATCCTGCTCGACACGTTCGAGGGCCGACTACGCTGGCGGCACGAGGACAAGCGATGCACGCTCCTCAAGCACGTGTGCGACACGGCGCGTGATCGGGTGCGCCGAATGCGGGAACGCGCGCGCCACGAGGTCCGGATCGATGCGCTCGATGCAGACCACGAGGGCGAGCGCGCAGACGTGGAGCAGGAGATCGGCGAGATCCAGCATCACCCTGGTGCCGATCCAGTGCGCACGGTAGAGATCCGCGATCTCGTCCGGCTGACCGAGGAGCATCTCTGGGGCATGGCGACCGCCATCGGCGACGCGAACCTGATGAGGGCGCTAGGCGCGGTGATGGCCGGAGCGCGCGGCCAGTGCGAGATGGCCGAAGCGCTCGGCATGGACGACGCCACTGCCCGGCGCGTGTGGCGCCGCTTGCGGGCGCTCGCCGAAGGCTTGCCTGCCGAGCTGCGCGATCAGGCGCTGGACCTCTTGTGAGCCGAAGGATTCGAAGGAGAACAACTATGAAGAATCATGAAGTCGACATGTCCGCGGCGGCCGATCCGATCGACGTCCAGGACGCACTGTTCGACGCGGCCCAGGCCGCGATCCTCGAAGCGAAGGACATCCTCATCTCATCCAGGACGCGGAGTGCAGTCGCCGCGCTTCGGAGCGAAATGTTCGGCGAGAGTCCGCCGCCGGGTGTGCTCGCGAGCGGCAGTACCGACGGTGTCCCCGCGAACATCGATCGCCTGGCTCTGCTCGGCCGGAACGTGATGATCGGCATGGTCCAGCATTGGCTGGACTGCCTCGGCGTGCCGACCAACGACGGCGACGCACTCGCGCTCGTAAGGGCCGCGGTGGAGCTGACGTCGGCGACCGAGGGCGAGCTGGATATGCCGGCGTCGCCGCTCCACCTCATCATGGCGAGTAAGCTGCCGCTCGAGCTCGACCTGGCCCCAGTGGAGGTCGCGTCGCTCACTGACCCGCAGCTGCGCGAGATCCTGCGCGTGCTCGCTCCCACCGATCTGGCTCGGCTGGAGCGACTCGCCGTCTCGGAGTGACAGCAGCGTGTGACAGGGTCACCGCGGGGAAACCGGTGCGGTCCTGCTGTCTGTCCGTCGTGATCGCGCGATCACGTGCATTCATGCACTTACGGTGATCGAGAAGCTCGTCGACGAGCTTCTCGCCGAGCTCGTCGAGGTGCAAACGAGGGTCATCGACGTCGTGATCGCGTTGGTCGCCGCGGTGCGCGACATGGTCGCCGACAAGGTGATCGCGGTCGCGAGGTGGTCGCCGCGCCGGCGAGTGCGGTCGTCGCCAAGGTCACCGCGCTAGCACCGGGAATCGCCCTGCCCGATCGGACGACGGAAAAGTCGATCGAGCCGTGGCTGGCATGGCGACTTGCAGCCAGTACCTCAGTGAGAGGACCCGATTCGCGGGTCTCCCCCGAAGGCGGTGCCCGACGACGATCGCGGCGCCACAGCGGGCCACGTGCGCAGGTGCGCCGATGGCCAGGAGTTTCATGTCCGAGCTTGCATTCACGAAGATGGGGCAGCGGTTCACGCCCTCGGAGGCAGCGGTGTGGTGGGGTGTCCACGAGCTACTGGAGAACCGCGGCGTCAAGACGCTCTACGATCGAAGTGGTGCGCCGCTACGCATCCCGATCGCAGCCGACTCCAACGACCTTCGCGCGGCCGTGGACGACAGGCCGGGACGATTTCGGCTGACCCAGCTCGATGCGGATCTGTCGCCGATCGCCGACGCGGCCCGCGCGTACGCGCGCCTTCCACAGCAGCGCGACGAGGAGGAGGACGACGACGCACCCGCGCCGGCGGCGCCGCCTGCGATCGGCGCGCCGGCTCTGCGCAACGCCGCCGCGGTTGCGACCCAGCCGACAACCGTCACGGCGCCGTTCGGAACCTGGCCCGCGCTACCGATGCCAGTCTCGATGGTCGGTACCGAGTACCTCGTTGGCGAGGCACTCCGCGGCCAGATGCACATGCAGATGGTGCAGATCGAACGCTTGACGGAGCTGGTGGCCGCGACGGTGACGGCGCACGCAAGCGTCGTCAACGCGAACTCGGCCGGCGCGGCGCACATGATGAACGCCGCGGCCGAGCTGCTGCGGGCGGCCGACGGCGCCGCGATGCCCCGACGCGATCCGCCGCCGGCGCCGCCGCCGCCGCCCGCCGCGCCGCCGCCGCCCTTCGTCGGTCCGATGCCGCGCAACTCGGTCTTCGCCGACGACGGCTACGACGATGGTGAGGACGACGACGACGAGGACGACGAGGACGACGACGACGACATCGACGCGCCGAGCGCGCCGACCGAGGAGGACTTCTTCTCCAAGGTCAGCACGCTGGTCACGAAGGTGGGCGAGGCGCTGGCGCCCGTCGCCAGCGTCGCGCAGATGGTCATGGGCGCGGGGATCGGCGGCATGTTCAGTGGCGGAGGCGGCGACGCGCCGCGCAACGCAGCCGACAGCGCGCCATCGATCGCGCCGCCTGAACTGACGACCGAGGAGAACGACGGTGGACATCTGCGCGTGTCCCACGTCATCGCTGTCTCGCACGAGCTTGGCGCCGAGGATGGCGCGCTGTTCCGCCGCGGGATCCGCGCGATGGAGCCGGCCGATCGGCGGATGCTCGTGGATCGCCTGTGCGAGATGCGGCTCGAGGAGGCCGCGCGCTTCGCCGCTCGGCAGGTGGCGCGGCTCAAGGACCGGCTGGCGCACGCGTGCACCGATGACCTCCCCCCTGACGACCTGGAGCACGGCACCGACGAGGACGACGACTGCTGTCACGAGGCGGTCGAGCAGGCCGACGCCCTCCACCCCGACCAGGAGCACGACCCCACCCAGCACCACAACCCAACGCCCACCACCCCCCACGAGCGCGAGCCCGAGGATGAACTCGAGGACGAGTGCCCCGACGAGGCCGCCACGGTGGCGCCCCCCGCACCGTCAAGCGCTGCGCCCGATCGGAGCACGATGCCCATCGCGAACCCGAGCGCCGAAGCGCCGCTGCCGGTGACGCCGGCAATCACGGCGCACATGAAGCTCATCTGCCAGCACCTCAAGTTCACCGAGATCCTCCAGGCGCAGGGCCTCATCAACAGCACCTCCATCGCCGAGCGCAACGGCTGGATCACGCGCCTGATGGCGCTCGAACCGGCGCAGGCCGCGACGATCGTCCGCGCCGAGCTGGCGCGTAGGGCGGGCGGCTGATGAGCCGGACGTGGCACCACCGCCGCCGCCCCGACCGTCTCCTCCGCGCCGACCCCGAACGCGATCACCGTAGGGCGGCGCGAGTCGTGCATCCGCGTGACCTCGATCCGAACGTCGTCGAACGTCCAGGCGCATTCCTCGCGCTCGATGACCGCCGGACCTGATCGCATCGCGTCCTCTCCTCTCGCTCCTCGACCGTCCCCCTCACCAACCTCCCCCCTACTCCCCGCATGATCATCACCCCCCTCAACGACCAAGCCTGCCTCGGTCCGATCACAGACGTCGTGCGCGGACTCGTCGCCGAACGCGATCCCGAGCTGACCGCTCTGGCCAACGAGCTCGGCACGCCGATGGCGACGATCCAATGGATGCGCTCGCTCCCCCAGCGCGACGATACCGGCGAGCCGGGCGACGGCCCGCGCGTCGACGCCTGTTCTCCGCCGCAGCGTCTGCGCATCCCGGCGCCCGATCCGAATTGCGTCGAGCGCGGGAGCCTGTACTGCGTCCTCGCCGAGTTCCAGGATCCGAACGCGAGTCGTCGGCTCGCGACGATCGAAACGCCTGTCGGTCGGCACACGCTCCCCGTCGAGAACAACCGGCCCGTCGTGCTCGATCCGCGCGTGCCGCGCAACTGCGCCCAATCGGGCGTCGACACGCTCGCGGCAACGCCGGCTCCCGCCGACCTCGCGGGCGCAACGGCGTGGGTGTGCCGCGTCGCGGCCGAGCCGGCGCACAAGCTGCCCGGCGGCCCGCGCCGGATCCGCAACGCCCAAGCCGCACTCGTCGCGATGACGAAGGGCAAGCCGGTCGAGCCGAACCTCGCCGATGACGTGGCGACCGTGCTCGCGCTCGCGTCACGCGAAGCCCCGCAGTGGGGGCCGGTCGGCGTCGCCGTCGTCGATCGGGTCGCGCAGGCCGTGCTCGATCTCGAGCGCGCCGTGGGCCGCTGTGCGGGACCGGAGAACGCGCATCGCGCTGCGCCCGCGCATCGGAACGCCGTCGAGCTCCGGCTCGGCCGCTACCGCGTGCGTCCGGCGATCCCGAAAGCGCTCGGTGCGGCGCTGCGTGCGCTCGGCGTCGTCGGCATGGAAACTGGCACAGCCGTGGCGCGCGCCAAGCTCGCGACCCTCGGCGTCACGCCCGGTCTGCTCGGCATCCTCGAGAGCGAGCTGAACAAGGACGGCATGACGCTGGGCGCGCTCACCAAGCCGGCGCCGCCGTCGCACTCGATCGCCGCGCTCACCAAAGACGCGCTCGTCGCGCGTCACCTGGAGCGGGCGGGCGCCGCATAGCTCGCGCGCGCTCGCCCGCTCCGAGGCCCGGACCGTCGCGGGTCCGCGGTCGCCTTCGCCTACGTCCCTCTTCCCCGTAACCCGATCGCCCGCGCATCACGCGGCGGTCCTGCCCGGCGCCCGCCGGGTGAAAACGTCCCGGCGCCCGCCGGGTGAAAGGCTCCCGCTTTGTCCCTCCGCTTCTCCATTCCCGTCACCCTCCGCTCGCTCGGTCGCGGCTTTCATGTCGTCCCCGAGGACGAGATCGAGCGCGACCTGTCGGCGACGCCGTCGCCGATCGACTACCAGCCGATGTTCGAGGCCGGTCGCCAGGTCGCGCTCTGGCTCCTCGACGTTGCGCGCGCACGCACGAGCGATCCGCTCGATCACGCGGCGATCGCTCGTGTGCGGCGCGCGCTAGCGCTCGCGCTCGCGACCGATGCGCCGGTCGGCGCGCGCCCCGACGTGAGCGAGGAAGACCTCCTCACCGTCGCCGGCATCCTTCTCACCGCGTTCGAGGCCGACCTCGGCATCTCGGGCCTGGGCACGATCGCCGGCCGTCTCTACGACGAAGCCGACGGCGATCTCGACACGATCAGCGCGGCGCTCGCGGCGTTCGTCGCCGACCAGGCCGCCGCGCTGTTCGCGCACTCGACGCGTAAGCGCCGTGTCGTCGCCGTCGTGCCCGTGCTCGTCCGCCGCCGCCCGCGCGTCGTCGACGAGGATGCGCTCGCCGACGTCCTCTCCACTCGCTGAACCAAGGAGCATCCATGGCCAAGCCCAAGCTCAAGCCCAAGCACAAACACAAGCACAGGCACTCCTCCCTCGGGATGCGTCCGCGCAACGCGCCCGACGGGATCCCCGACGACGTTCTCTTGCCGCTCGCCCCGGTCAAGCCGTCCTTCCTCCAGCCGCAGACGACGCAGCCCGTGCTGCCGTACCCGTATCCGATGCCGCGCCCGAAGCCGTCGCGCCCGCGCCGCGCCGCTTCGGCGGTCAAGCAGAAGGCCGCCGCGGCGGTGAAGGCGATCAAGCCCGAGGCAGCGACGATCACGAAGGATCACCTCGTCGGCGTCGGCGCCAACGCGGCCGGCGGCATCGCCACGGCGCTCGCGGCAAACGAGCTCGTCGACAACATCGGCGTCATGCCCATGGCGATCGGCGCCACGGTGGTCGGCGGTCTCGGCTCCGCGTTCCTCAAGGGCAACTGGCAGAAGATCGCGCAGGGCATGCTCGGCGCGGGCGTCGGCCAGCTCGGCACCGCGTACCTGACCGAGCGCGCGCTGAAGAAGGCCGCTGCCGCCGAGAAACAGGCGCGGGCGAACCAGCCGGCGCCGCCGAACCCGAACGCGGGCAAGCGCAACGCGTACCTCGGCGGCGAGGACGACGACATCATGATCCGCGCGATGGAGCGGAGTGATCGGCGCATCAACGCGCTCCTCGCCAGCGAGGACACCCGCACCGCGTACGCGGACAGCAACATCGACGCCGACGCCTTCGACGCGTACGGCGGCGACTACGGCTACGCCTAGCACTCGCACCCGCCACGCCCCACCGAGGAGAGGACCGGGGGCGCATGGCTTCGCGCGAGCCGGGGGTGGGCCGCACTCCCCAACCCCCAACCGAAAGAATTTCCATGGACCAGGACGACTTCTATACCGACGACACGCGCAACGCGCGCGTGCGCGTCATCCGTCACCCGGCCGCGTTGCGGCCGGGCACCTACCCGGCTCCCGTGCGCGCGTACCCGCCCGCGGTCTATTCGCCCGCGCCGATGTACCAGCCCGCGGTCTACCCGGGCTACGCGCCGGCTCCGATGCAGGCTCCGGTGATCGTGCAGCGGTCGACGCGCTTCGCCGATCTGACGAACGGCGAGGTGATCGCGCTCGCCGCTCAGGCGTTCGCCGCGCTCCAGTCGCTCCCCGCGTCGCCGGCTCCCGTCGGTGACGTCGAGACCGATGTGAGCAACCTGATCGCGTACCAGAGCGCGCTCGCGACCCACGCCAAGCGCGACGAGCAGCTCCGCACCGTCGGCGCGCTCGTCGCCAAGCTGCTCGCCTAGCCCAAGGAGCCACCCGATGAGCACCCCCAACTACAAGGGTTCCGGTCAGCCGATGCCGTCGGCGAACGACGGCATCACGGGCTGGCTCGGTGGCTTCCTCGGCGGCGCTGCGGCCCCCGCGTACAAGGCGGCGCCGACCACGCCGCCGGCGCCGCCGCCGTGCCCGCCGTGCCCGCCGTGCAAGCAGCTCCCCGAGCCGAAGCAGGCGCCGACCACGCAGACCGACGTCGGCTGCGAGATCGAGCACGCGCCCGCGCCGCTCGTGTTCGACGAGCAGAGCGACATCGTGGTTCCCGTCGGCAACGGCCCGATCACGATCGTCATCCAGCCGCGCGCCTGACGAGCGCACTCCCCAGAACGACTGCGTCTGACGTGACCTGACCTCCTGGCCCGCCCCCGCGCTCGCGCGCGGCCTGCGCCCCCGGTCCTCCTCCTCCTTCCTCTTCTTCTCTCCTTCCTCGGAGCCCACCATGCCTCCTCCCATCATCAACAACCGCCGTCCTGGCACCTTCGGAACGCGTCCGGGCAACTTCGGTCCGGGGCGTCGCCCCGGCTCACCATTCGGGGGAACGCCGATCGTTCCGCCCCCGATCGTCCCAGGACGGCGGCCCGGCGTGCCGGTAACGCCACCGCCCATCGTTCAGCCGCCCGGCGCTCCGTCGCCGGCCCATCCGCCGGCACCACCGAACTACTACCCGCCGACGCCGCCGAGCTATCCGCCGGCACCGCCGAGCTACTACCCACCGACGCCGCCGAGCTACTACCCACCGACGACTTCGAGTGGCTACGGACGCGACCGACGCACGGACCCGCCAAGCGCTCCGTACGATCCGATGCTCGCCGACTACGGCGGAAGCGCCGCCCCGTGGGGCTACCCCGAGGACGGCGCCGGCTACTACGACGATCCATACGCGCTCGAGTCCGGAAGCCCGGCCTGGAATCTCTGGCAGGGTCTCCTCGGCTCGTACCTCAACACGCGCAACGCGGGGGCGAGCGCGAACGGGGAGTCCTTTCCCGAGACGACGGCCGGCGACGTGCGCAAAGCGTCGCTCGCGCTCTCGCGCGAGCTCTGCTTGCCGCGCTACGACTTCGCCGACCTCGCCGCGACCCGCGCCGCATGGGGCGATGCACTCGCGCGCGTCCACGCGACGTGTGGCGCCGTGCCGTGGAGCGCGCTCTACCCCGAGAACGAGCGCTTCTGGCTCTCCGACTCGCTCGCGCTCGCCCAGCGGCTCGCGGCCGTCGATGACCGTCGCAACGCGATGATCGCACGCGCCGACGGCGTGCTCGCGCTCGTCGCCGACAGCGATCCGCTCACGACATGGCAGGATCTGCGCGCCTACTTCGTCGAGCGCCGCATGGTGCGCGTCGACGGAGAAAAATGGCGCTACCCCGAGACGACCGTCGGCGACGCGAGCCAGGTCGTTCGCCTCGTCGACCAGCACGTGGCCGAGATCGTCGACCGCGTGCCCGCCGAGACGCACGAGCGCGGCTGGCTTATCGGACACCTGCGCCGCTGGCGTCCCATCGCCGATGCCGTTAAGGCGTATGCGCGCCAGCACGCCTCCGACGACGTCTACCCGGACAACGCCGCTCTTTGGCGCGAGAGCCGGCGCATCGCCATCGCGCTCTCGACAGCCCACGACCTCGTGCGCACGCCCGGCTTCCTCGACCTGGTCGCGCAGCGGAGGGAACGGAGGACGCCGTGACGTACCGGAACCTCGCCATCGAGCTCCACGACGACGGCCAGCTCCACATCAAGGATATCGCCGACCCTCTCGATCTGTGGGAGGCGACGCGGCGCTTCTTCAAGGAGAAACGCGCGGTGCTGACCAGCACGACGCGCGCCGGCTGGACCTACCCCAAGACGACGAACGCGGACGTGCGCCAGCTCGCCGACGTGTGGACGCGCGTCCACGCGCGGATCTGGCGAAGCGATCTGTCGCGCGCGAAACAGCACAAGGACGAGTGGAACGAGGCGCGCTCGCAGATCGAGGTCGCCACGGCCGGCGCCGATCCATCAGCGACGTTCGTCCACAACGAGCGCTTCTGGCTCCGCTGGACCAAGCGTCAGGCGATCTACCTCTCCGCCGTCCGCGACATGCCCTCGACGTGGGACATGATCGTCGACTCGGTCAAACACTCCGTGAGCCGCTTGCCCGAGAATCTCGAGGCCGGGGGCAACGCCATCGCCGACGCCGGCGCGGACGTCGCGGCGTCGGTCGCCGAGAAGGCGGGGAAGCTCGCGACCGCGCCCGTGCGCGGACTCTTCCACGGCCTCTTCGGCTCGCTTGGGACACCGCTGCTCGTCGGTGCCGCGATCGTCGGTGGCGTGATCGTGGTGCCGAAGCTGGTCGCGCGCCGCGCACCGGGCACCTCCGGAGGCGCGTCGTGATCGCCGCCGAACGCGAGATCAGCAGCGGTCCGTCGATCGTCGTGCCGATGGTCGTCGGCGGCGCCGCGGTTGGCGGCTTCCTCTGGTGGCGCCGCCGCCGGAACGAGCGCGGTGTTGACGACGGCTTTCGCGATGACGAAATGCCGATGGTCGCGTCCGCGGCGCCGATCGGATCGCCGCCACCCCTGCCACCCGGTCGTTGGGTGTTCCCGGTGCCGCGCTGGCAGGGCCGCGCTCCAGAGGTCTCCGACGGCTGGGGCTCGCCGCGCATCGGCGGCAACCGCGGCGGCGTCCACCGCGGCGCGGACATCATGTTCCGTCGCCGCTTCCGCGGCGAGCTCGCCGACGTCTTCCCTCCGCGTACGGAGGAGACGAAGGCGCCGCACACGCGCAACTACTTCATGCCGCCGGGCACCCTCGTGCTCGCGGCGGCCGACGGCCTCATCTGGTCGGCTGGCTGGACGCCGAAGGGCTACTCCGTCGTGCTTTCGCACGGTGCGCCGTGGGCTACCTACTACACACACCTCGCCAGCCTTCGCGTCGGCGAGACGCGGCGAGGCGCTTCCCAGGAGCGCGTGCGCGCTGGCCAGCCGCTCGGCATCGTCGGTGCGAGCCCGCAGGACGCGCGCGGCGTCGCTCATCTCCACTTCGAGATGTGGTTCGGCGGCAACGGCAACGCGGCGATCGATCCGTCGCCGTATCTGCGCCGCATGACTCTCGTCGACGCGCCGGAGGTGAGCTGATGCGCAATCTCGCAGAGGGCCTCGTCGCCGGTGGGCTCGTCGCGGGCGTCGTCTGGTACGCGACCCGCGACCGCGACCGCGCAGCTCGCGAGCGCGCCACCGCCGAGCGTTTCGCCCGCCTCGCGGACGCGCGCGCCCAGCTCGCTACCGCCATTGCTCTCGCCGATGGCGCGGTCGTCGCCGGGAACGCCTCTCGGCTCACGCCACCGTCACCACCGGCACCGTCGCCGCGCGAGGAGAACGGCGGCGTCTCGCGCCGATTCGACGAGCTGTTCGCGCGCCACGGTCGCGGGATTCCGGTCGCCTACCTGCGTGCGCTCGCCCAGGCCGAGAGCGGCATGAACCCGTACGATCGGCTCGGGCTCATCAATGTCGTTCCCATCGCGCTCTCCGACCACAACGAGCGCCACCCCGAGGCGCGCTTCTCGCCGGAGGACATGCGCGACCCGGCCAAGAACATCTCCGTCGCGGCCGATCACCTTCGCGTGATCATCGACGGCTTCCGGCGCCACCACCCCGACGTCCCCAACCTCGCCGAGAACTGGCGGAACCCGCGTTTCGCGGAGCTACTCACCGCCGCATGGAATGCAGGTCATAGCGAGCGCGCCGGCGTGGGTCGCGTCGTTCGCTTCCTCAAGGCACAACCCGCAGCCAGTCGCCCGACCGAGATCACGATCGACGCCGTCTTCGAGGCCGCCGCGCGTGCCCAGGCGACGTCCCACCTCTCCAACCCGCGCAAGCTGGCCTACGCGAAGAGCGTCGCCGCCGCGTTCCTTCGCGAGGTCGAGCGCGATGCGCGCGACGGCATTCGCGTGATCGCGGCGTGACGCGCGCCTCCCGCGCCCAACCACCCACCTTCCCCTGGAGTCCCCATGCCCACCACGCACACGCTCCCCACCACCGTCACCGCCGCTCGCCACATCCTCGCGAACGCTTACGACACCATGCGCGCTCACGCGCGCCGCATCGAAGGCGCCGCACGCCGCACGCTCGATCGTGTCGGCACCGCCGCGGAGTCCTACGTCGGCGACAAGATCAAGCGCAAGGTGAAGCCGCCGATCGTCGCCGCGCTGGTCGCGGCCGGAGTCGCCGTCGTCGTCGCGATCCTCGCGCTCGCGCGCAAGTAGCCGAGGAGGCCACCATGGAATCGCTCCTCGACGCCATCCGCATCGCGGCAAGCGAAGGCGCGTCCGACGACGAGCGTCGGCGCGGTTTGCTCGCGTGTCGCGCCCTGGCTTTCACCCTCGACGGCGGCCTCGTCGTCGAGGCACCGCCGCCCACCGCCGAGCGCGCCAACGCTGAGCTAGTCTCGCGACCCGCGCCGTCGACGCCAACCTCCGGCGCGGCGCTCGCCGGCGATCCGCCGTTCCCTATCGTCGGCCCGTTCGCGTCCAACCCATTCGCCGGCCTCACTGCCGATCAGATCCTCGAGCTGGCGATCGCCAAGCTGCGTGCCGCCGTCGGTGAGGATGCGGCGCCGCCACCGTCTGGCTCGCCGTTCCGGCTCACGCTCGTGCCGGTGCCGAGGACGCAGTGAGCCCGCGCTCGAAGCGGCGAGGTTACGCGGGTCGCGGCGTTTCCAAGCTCACGATCACGTCGGGCAACGCCATCCGCATGCCCGGCCCCGACTACGCGACGATCCTCCCCGAGCCGATGCGGATCCACGACGAGATCCGCGAGCGCTACATCTCCGTGAACGGCTCAGTCGACGCCACCGCGAAGCGCCCGCAGCCCCGCCTGACCGTGCGCGACGCGAAGATCCTTGCAAACCACCTGACGCTCGCGCTGCGCAACGATCTTCCCGGCATCGATCCCCACGACGCCGCAGTCATCTGGGAGAAGTGGCGTCGCTCCGTCGCGCAGCTCCGCGACATGATGCGCGGCCTCGACGACGACGCGCAGGCGCTCGCCATCGGCATCAATCTCGACCAGTGGACACTCACCGTCCATGACGACGTTGCCGAGGCGCTGCGCCACCCCGGCAAGGTGTTCTCGCGTTACTGCCCCTGGCGTGCCGACTGGGCGACGTTCGAGCGCATCCACCCGGAGGCCGTGTGATGACGGTCCCGGTCTCGACACCAGAGGACACCGATCGCGCCGACGTCTGCACCGTCGCCGACGTCGCGCGCTGGCTGGGGGTGAACAAGAAGACGGTCTATGACGCCGTCAACCGGCGCGAGCTGCCGAGCGCGCGTCTCGGCCGGCGCGTGCTCCTGTCGCGCACGGCGATCACCGCGTGGCTCGCCGGGAGGCTGCGATGACGGCCGTGCCGCGCATCGCGCGCGTGCGGATCTTGTGGTCGGAGAACAGCGCCGTACCCGCGCGATCCTTCCACTCGCTGGCCGGCGCCGATGCCGCGCTCGCCACGGCGTTCGAGCACGAGCCTCCGCCCGAGGGCGGCGCCTACGACAAGACCGCGTTCGAGGTGCTCTGGACCGACGGCCAACGCCACGAAGGCCGCGCTGACGTCCGTCGAATCGACGTGCACACTGCGCCCGAGGCCGGCGGCATCCTTCGCCAGCACCTCGACCACGTCGGTCGCTGGTTGCGCGACCGGAGCTCGACGTCGCCGCTCTGGACGTCGGAAGAGGCCGCCGATCGAAAGGCGTGGGGCGAGGAGTTGCTCCGCCGCCTCGATCGCGAGCCGACGTTCGGCAAGATCGGCCGCGCGCGCAACCTCATCTCCATCCCCGAGGACCAGCTCCTCCCGGTTGGCTCGACGAGCGAGTCGCTCGCCGTCTCCCTCCTTCCGGACCCGCTCGCCGCTGTCACCGACCTGGAGGCGCACTTCGCCACCGTCCGGCGGCCCGTCGCGGTGTGGATGGGCCACGGGCGCACCGTGCCCCGCACGACAAACGAGGACGTGACTTACGCGGCCAACTGGCTCTCTCTCGCGCTCGCGCTCGACATGGCTCGGCTCCGCGCGTTGACCGGCCGGCCACACGCCGCCATCTGGGATCGCTGGGCGCGGACGATCGAGCATGTGCGCCGCCACCTCGACGACGATCCACACCTCACCTACCGCGATAGCGTTCGCTTCTGGAGCGATCAAGTCCCGGCGCTCGCGACGCACGTCGACCAAGCGCTCCACGCGCGGAGGGCTTCATGAGCCGCATCGACCCCGCTGGCCACGCTGCTGGCCCTCCACGTGTCGCGCGCGTCCACATCAGCATGAGCGACAACCCCGGCGTCCGCTGGGGCCAGTACGCTTCGATCGCCCACGCCGACGCTATGCTCGACGCGGCGTACGCTGCGGTACCGCCTCCCGACGCGCCGGGCTACGACCTGATCCTGGCCTCGGTCATCTGGACAGACAGCTACGAGCTGAGCCCGCGCATCTACGTGACCGGGCGGATCGTGCGCGAGGCGCAGGCGGATGGCGGACTCCTCCGTCACGCGCTCCTCCGCGCCGCACGCGCGCAGGCGGCTGCAGAGCCGTATCGCGGCTTCACTCCCGATGGGGCCGCAATCGTCAGCGCCGCTGGCCGCGAAGCGATCGCGCGCATCGAGGCCGACTCGCTCGACGACGAGGCGCGACGCAATGCGAGCGCCTGGAGCGGGCCTTCGCTCTTGCCCAATCCGATGATGGCCATCGCGCAGTTGCGCGATCGGTTCGCCGCTCGACGCCGCGTCGTCGCCGCGTTCCACGATGGCGACGGCCCCAGCTATCCCGCGACTCGTCACGCCGACGTGCGTTACGTCAGCAATCGCATCACGGTTGCGTTGCAGAGTGACCTCCGCTCCTTCGACCCGACGGCGGCGGGCGTCATCTGGAACCACTGGCGCGTGGTCCGCGACACGATCGAAACGCTCTTGCGGAAGGGTGACGACTCCGACGAGTACGCGGACAACGAGGGCTTCTGGAACCGACAGCTCCCCGCGCTTGCGAGGATGCTGGACGACGCGCGCGCGGCGCAGAGCCCGCTCCGCAACGCCAACTTGCGCTTTCGCTTCGTCGGTCGACGCGGCGAGCCGTACCCGACGTGGGTCGCGGAGCTGCGCGGCCAGTCAGGTGTGTACGTCATCCGCGCCCCCGGCGATTCGGGCGAGCGGGAGATCGTCTACGTCGGATCGTCCTCGACCGGCCGCCTGCACGAGACATTGACGCGACATTTTCAGAGGTGGCGCCGCTGGAAAGGCTTCTGGCGGGGCCAGTACGGCGAGGGACACGATCCAGGCCTCACCTACGAGCGCGACTCTGCCGAGGCCGCGGTGATCGTCACGCCAGCCGCCGACGCCCTCGACTTGGAGTCGCAGCTCATCGCGACGATTCGGCCGCGCGACAACATTCTCGGCCAGCCGACCACCGACGACTGGTTCGTCGGCACGTCGAACGACGGCGGCACGCACGCTCGCGTCGACGACGCGCCCTTCTGACGTCGCGCTGAGTTTCGCGCGACCCCAACACCACGCCTTTCAACCCGCGCGACGAGCTCCGATCTCGCCGCGCTCACATCTCGATCCCGCCGGGCCACTCCGCGCGAGCCGACGCCATCGTCGGCCGCGTGGAAGCTCGGCGCTCGGCATCGAGAGGAATTCGTTCGATGCCCGCAAAGCAGGACAAGCGCACTGGACACTGGTTCTTCCGCAAGATGGTGACGTTGCCGGACGGGACCAAGCGCCGCATTTTTGGCGTCCCCACTGACTACGGTGAGAAGGACACGAAGACCGGCGCACTCGAGGCCGAGCGCATCGCCATCACGCGGATCCGGGAGACCGCAACCACCGATCCCAAGCCCCCCGCGCCGACCGCGCCCGCGGTCAAGGAGGTCCCCACCGTCGAAGACTTCGCGCCCGTCTGGCTCGCCAAGAGCCGGGCAGACAACAAGCCTGCCAGCTACAAAACCCAGACCCGCGCCCTCAACGGACACATCGTTCCCGAGTTCGGCAAGCTGCGTCTCGATCAGGTCGACTTCGACAAGGTCGAGACGTGGCGCGTTCGGTTGATCAACGATGACGAGTTGGGGCCGGCCACGGTGGCTCGGCTCCTGAGCCAGTTCCGCGCCATGCTGAACTACGGCCGCAAGAAGGGTCTCATCGTCGCCGTTCCAGAGTGGCCCACCCAGGCAGCACCGCTTCCTCGGCCGACGTTCCTCTCCTTCGAGCAGACCGACCGGCTGATCGCGGCGGCCGAACCGATGGATCCATGGAAGGCGATGGTCATCGTCGCCGTACGAACCGGCCTGCGGCATGGCGAGCTGACCGGGCTGCGGTGGGAGGATGTCGATCTCGATGGCGGGAAGCTCTCCGTCGTCAGGAACCTCGTCGACGGCGTGTTCGGCACGCCCAAGAGCGGCAAGGGTCGCGAGCTCCCGCTTTCGAACGACGCCATCCGCGCGCTGCGAACCCTCTACAGATCCAGACGTGGCGAGGTGGTCTTCTCCTCGCAGACGGGCAAGCCACTGACGCATTCGTGGACCGACAGAGCGCTCCGGCTCATCTGCCGGCACGCGGAGTTGTCGCCGATCGGCTGGCACAAGCTGCGGCACACATTCGCGTCGCACCTCGCGATTCGCGGCGTGTCGCTCTCGGCGATCCGCGAGCTCCTCGGTCACGCGAACATCAAGATGACTCTGCGATACGCGCACCTCGCCCCCGAGGTACGCCGCGAGGCCGTCATGTTGCTCGACGAGCCGCCGCCGTCGAAGGGCAAGGACAAGAAGAGCAAGAAGTCGAAGCGCATCGAACCGAGCGACAACGACGAGGAGTAGGCCAGCGCGTGAGGCCTTGTTGAACGGACTCACTCGGCGTCGGGCTTGATCCACAGAAGCGATAGAACCGCACGCAGGCTGGGGATCGGCCGCGAGTGCTCCTGCAGATCCAACGAACCCGCTCGTGGCCCTAACCAGGTCCGCGCTGGAACCTCGTCGGGTGCAGCTGCAACGCTGCCCTTCGTCCAGTAGTCGTGAGCAAGTGCGAACGTGTCGAGGGCGTGCCCTCGCTCGATGCGGTACCCAAAGTCGGCGCTCGATGCACACCATTCGACACGGCGGTCCTTGACGAACGCGACAGCGCAGCGCTCCTCCGACAGCTTCACGAATCGAATCGCGCTTGCGGTGAAGCTCACCCGGTATTGCTCGGCCAGCGCGGAGATGACGTCGAGACTGGGGACCTTGACGTCGACGTGTTTCTTCCACAGATGCGCCGGCATCAGGAACTCGGCCGCGAACGCGTTAGCTTCGCGTTCGGTCGCTTGGTCGTAGATCTCGTTGATCTTCGACTCGTCGCACACGTCGAGCTGGAAGACGGACGGGTGCAGCTCGTGGTGCCCGAGCTCGTGCGCGATCACGAACCGCTGACGGGCGGGATACACGATGCGGCTATCGACGGTGAGAAAGGACTCCTTGCCGAGGCGCACGAGCCGACCCTGTGCACCATCGAGAGGTTCGTAGATGACTTTCGCGCCACGTCGCCAAGCGACAGCTTCGATCGGGTGCTCGAGCGGATCGCGGAGGCCCAGCTCGGAGTAAAGCTTCCGAGCGAGCCGTTCGCCACGTGCGACGTCAGCGTCTGACCAACTATTCTTCCCGGTCATCCGCGGCGAGCTCTTCGAGTTGTTCGACCAAGCTTGCAAGGTCATCGTCCGATACGTGCGTCAGGTCGCGGTGCTGCACCGTGAGTTCCGGCCGCTTTGTCCTCAACACCTGTACGCGCGCGAGATTCTCTTCTCTGCTTCGCGCCCGCAGTGTTGGCTTCCGGCGATCACGAAACTGCTGCCAATCCGCAGCGGCACCGTGCATTTCAGCGCGCCGCGCGTCCTCTGCTCGTTGCTTCACGTCGGTGACGAGGATGGCGAACTCGGCGTCCACATCGACGCCGTCGGCGGCGAGAAGCTCTCGCGCTTCTTTCTCCGACAGCGGCGACTCGTCGGTCGCCTCCTCGAATCGCAGGACAAGCCTTTGCTCATGGCTGAGCGGTGGCTTTGGCATCACGGCACCTTCTTTCCGGAGGCCAAGAAGCGGCGCAACAGCTTGCGTTGCGCGATGTAGACATCCTTCGTGGGAATCCCAAGGTAGACCGCCACATCCGCCGGCCGGTTGCACCCGTCCTCCAGGAGAGCGAGAACGACCTGCGAGCAGCGCTCGTCGTCCGCTGCGGCTTCGAGCAGATCGTTCGCGAGATCAGCGGCCTGTTCGTAGTCGAGAATTCGGCGGTCATCCGCGGAGAACTGGTAGGTGGGAACGACCTTGCCATCAGGGGTTTCCGATTCTGCGTCGATCGAGTCCAGCCGTCGATCTTGCTTCCACATGGATTCGGCCACGCTGCGGAGCTGCCATTTCATGGACGTTGCGAAGTCGATGTCGTCGGGTGGCATCGCCCGCTTCCCACGCAAGAGTCGATCGACCGTCTCGTGTAACAGCTCGCGTGCGCGGCGGCGTAGCTCTTCGTCGGTGCAGTGCCGTCCACCATATGCGCGCGCTTCCCAGCGCGCGGCAACGAGCAGCCGCGCGTAGCACGAGCGTACCTTCTCCAAGAAGCCGCGTTGGGTCGCCTCGTCCACCGACCATCCATACGCTGCAGCCGGGCGAAATTCGTCAGAAAAGGTGTTCGGGAAGATCTCGTCGCCGATGCCCCAGCAATTTCGATGCGTTGCGTCGTTGTCGATTCGCTGACGAAAACCGTTCGAGCCCAGCGAATGGAGCAGTGCCGCTCCCGCGGCTGAGAGGAGGTGTTCTCGCTCTATGGCTCCCATCCTGAAACTGCTGGCGGTGTTCGCGAGCGTCGTGGCGATCGCGCGCATCGCGAACTCCCCCAAGGTCTGCGTCTGCGCTGGACCGTTTTGCGCCTGCAACTACCGGCGGTGAAACGTACGCCGCCGCGAGCTGCCTCGCGGCGGCGCTTCTCCGTAGAAGGACGTCGACGTCATGAACGACCCAACCACCCTGAGCAACCTGCTCGCACACGTCTGCGATGAGCTTCAGCTCTCGCCGACCGCGCACGCCTCCGCAACGGAACACTACAACGCCGTCGCGCGCTGGCTGGCCCACGAAGGCAGCCCTCTCTACGAGCTGCAGCCGCGGGTCTACGCGCAGGGATCGTTTCGGACGGCGACGACCACCAAGCCGCTTAGCCGCGCCGAATACGATCTCGACCTCGTCTGTGAGATGGCGGGCCTTTACTGGCCTGACTTCGACGCCCTAACGGTGCTGGAGCTGATCTACGAGCGACTGCTCGACAACGATCGGTACGCCGACAAGCTGACTCGGCTGAAGCGCTGCGTTCGCATCGCCTACGCTGGCCAGTTTCACCTCGACATCCTGCCGGCCGCGCCCGACGTACCGTCGCGCGGCACACGGATCCGCGTCCCCGACCGCAAGCTCTGCGCGTGGAAGGCCAGTGACCCGAAGGGATTCTCGGCGTGGTACGAGACGCGCGGCCTGATCACGGAGCTGCGGAAGGACGCGCAGATCGATCCAGTGCCGCGTCTCCAGGCGGCGAGCGAGAAGACGCCGCTCCAGCGCGTGACGCAGCTCGTGAAGCGGAACCGCGACATCGCATTCTCGCAGCGACCAGACCTGGCCCCGAGATCGATCGTTCTCACGACCCTCATCGCGCAGCATTACGGTGGTCACGCGTCGACGGCCGACGCCCTCACGAATGTCCTCGGGCGGCTCGACGAGCTGTTCGCGCAGCACGATACGTACATCGAGGTCCGGAATCCGTCCAACGAGGACGAGGTCCTGAGCGAGCACTGGAAGGCGGCGCCGGCTGCGTACGGGGCAGCTCGCACGTGGATCCGGAACCTTGTCGACGAGTGGAACCGGATGGCGATGGCGCGCGATCTACCCGAACGGTCGAGCGGACTCGCCACGCTCTTTGGCGACGAGGTCGTCAAGCAGGGCTTGCGTAAGCAGGCCAGCGAGGTCGAGACACTCATCCCTCGCGGCGGCCTCAAGGTGACAAGCGCAGCGTCACTGACCGCGGCGTCGGGCATCGCCGTTCGGCCGGCGACCTTCTATGGCAAATAGTCCGGGATGGCAGCATCGGCCCCACCTCACGGCGGCTGAGCACGCGGCGGGCATCAGGCGCGCATACCCGGCCTTTCGCTTGCTCACGCGCGGGCGACGTTGGGTTTGGGAGGGCCGCGTCAGGCCGACCGTGCTCAACGCCGAGTACGACGTTCGCATCACGTACGCGCGACCCGATCGACCGGTCGTAAGCGTTCTCCATCCCGCGCTTTCACCACTCGCGCCGGGTGGCTCCATACCGCACACGTTCCACGACGGATCGCTCTGTCTTCACCTGCACAACGAGTGGGACCCAAGTGATGCGATCCACAAGACGATCATTCCGTGGACGTCGAGGTGGCTCTTCCACTACGAAATGTGGCGCGCGACGGGTGAGTGGTTGGGCGGCGGGCACGTACCCGGCTCTCCGATCGATCAGAGCCCCGCAGCTACGAGGTCTCGTCGATGGGCAACGAGCACGGCGACGCGGTCGCCGAGAGGAGACGACGAATGAGAACCAACTCAGCCAAGGCACCGCCGGTTCGAAAGTCCACCATGATCGAGGTCTACCTGGCCGCGGGCGGCAGCTGCTCGTTTCCGGGCTGCTACGAGAACGTCCTCCAGGAACGGCTTACCAAGCAGAAGAGCGCGCTCGGGCACGTTGCCCATATTGCCGCCGAGTCGACCGAGGGACCTCGCGGTGACGACCCTCTGCCACTCGTCGAGCGGTCCAAGTCGCACAACCTCATGCTGATGTGCATGCCCCACCACGCCTTCATCGACAAGCCGGAGAACGTCTCGAGGTACTCGAGCGACGCCCTTCGCCGTATGAAGCGAGAGCACGAGGCCAGGATCGCACAGCGCAGCGCCGTGCCCCTCGACGCCACCACGTACGCGCTCCGCTTGATCGGAAGGGTCCGAGGTCACCGGGTCTCGATCTCGGAGGCAGACGTCTGGGCGGCGATCACCAAGCACGAGAAGCGCTACATCTCGGATTCGGTGATCGACATCGATCTGGGAGACCTGCCCGACACCGGCGACGCGGCGTACTGGGCGATCGGGAAGGCGAAGGTCGACGCCGTTCTCAACGAACGCGTGTTCCCGCTTGCCGAGAGCGGCAAGCTGACGCGCATCTCGATCTTCGGGCTCGCCCGGATCCCGCTCCTGGCGTACCTCGGGCACCGCCTGGGCGACAAGCTACAGGTCGCGCTCTATCACAAACATCGCGATACTGAAGAAGGCTGGTCGTGGCCCGATGATGGTCGCGAGGTTCGGTTCGAGATCGTCCCTCACGGGCACGGCGCCGCGTCCCGCGTAGGGGTCTTGGCTTGCGTGAGTGGTGGCGCGATCGAGAATGTGCGGCGGTCATCCGGTCCAGAAGTCGTTTATGAAATCCGGCCGATCGGCGAGCTCCCTCGCCGAACACTGGTCACGTCGCCTGCGACGGTTGCGAACTTTCGAACCGTGTATCAAGAGCTGCTCTCGATGATCGAGGCGCGCCACGGGAAGCCGGCGGGCCTCGACTACTACCTGGCGGTACCGCCCCCGATGGCGGTCGTATGCGGACGCGACGTCCTTCGCGACGTCGTGCCGCCGATCGTCGTTCACGACTGGACGGACGACGGTTACGCTCCTGCTCTCACTCTCGCGTAGTCCTTCCACTCCCATCGATGCGGTGCCGGAGCGGTGATGGATCCCAGGTCGTCGACGACCGCGTCGACGACCGCGTCGGCGAGCGGAGCAACAGCGCCGTGTTCATCGGGCGTGGCAGCACCGTGGCAGCAAACGCTCCGGAGCATCGCTAACCGCGCGGAACGCCTACCGCGTGGCGGAACGAACCCCGTTCTGCAACTCCAGGCAACCCCTGGTGTCTCGATCACGGGGAATGGACGGGGCTCGTCGCAAGTTCCCAGATCGAGAGCCGCCGTCGCCCGTTGGAGATCACATGAGCCGCAAACGCCCCGGGAGCATGAGCCTCTGGACCATCATCGAGTCGCTGCAGCGGCGGCTCGAGCGTCAGGGTCTGGCGCGTGACGTCATCGACGCGGCCGTCGTGGCCGCGCTGGCGCAGGCGGTGAACGGCGCCGCGCGCGCCTGATCCGCCGCGACGTTTCTCGGTCCGGCCCGTGCACATGCGGCGGGCATGGGCCTCCATCACGACGAATCACCCGCCACGAGCGGGTCGAGCCGGGGAACGAACCCGCCACTGCGACCGGATGGTTGCACACGGCGGATCCGCCGACATGGGCTGCTGATGTCGGTGATGGTCGCGAGCGCGTGCGCGGGTCAGGCTGCGCCGCCCGAGCTCGCGGACGAGATCCCGGAGGACGAGGTGCCCGAGCGCTGGGCGCAGGGTGTCGAGGTCGACGAGGATCGCTCCGGCGACCTGCGCCCGGAGGCACTCGCGCTGATCGAGGCGCGCGAGGCCGGCGCGGCCGAGCCGAGCGAAGAGGTGAGCTTCGCCTGGCGGCCGCCGTCGTCGGTGCGCGTGTGGCGTCGGCGACTCGATGGCTCGACGGCGTCGTGCCAGGGCCGCGTCGACGTGATCCCACTCGAGACGTACGTCAAGGGCGTCTTGCCACACGAGTGGATCCGCAGCTGGCACGGCGAGTCGTTGCGCGCGGGCGCGGTCGCGATCCGCACGTACGCGGCGAACTGGGTGACGCGCGGCGGTAAGTACAGCTGCGCCGACCTCGACGACACGACGGCGTCGCAGGTGTACCAGGACCAGTTCTACGCGGTGACGGACGCCGCCGTGAACGCGACCGCCGGAACGTTCGTGATGAAGAACGGCGCGCCGGTGTTCGCCGAGTACTCGGCGGAGAACGGTCACCCGACGGCGACCGGCATCTCCGACCCGGTCTGCGCCGGGCGCGCGCGATACGGCCACGGCCGCGGCACGTGCCAGTGGGGAAGCCAGCGCTGGGCCAGCCAGCAGGGCAAGAGCCACACGTGGATCCTCCAGCACTACTACCCGGGCGCGACCGTCGCGCGCGTCGAGGGCGGCGGTGGCGGTGGTGGTGGTGGTGGTGGTACGACGACCATCATCGTCGACAGCAACGCCGCGGCCAACGACGCCGCGAAGGCGCGCGTCGAGTACACCGGCACGTGGACGGCGTCGAGCGGCACGCCGGGCTTCCACGGGACCGACTACCGCTGGGCGGCGACCTCGCCGACGTCGGCGCCGGCGACGTTCTCGTTCTACCTGGCGAGCGCGGGCACGCGTACGATCGACGCGTGGTGGGTCGCGGGGACGAACCGCTCGGCGGCGGCCTCGTTCATCGTCCACGACAGCGCGGGCAGCGAGCTGGGCCGCGTCGCGAAGGACCAGCGGATCGATGGCGGCCGATGGAACACGCTCGGCACGTACGCGTTCCGTGCCGGGTGGAACCGGGTCGTGCTCTCGCGCTGGCAGGCGACCGGCAGCGTGGTCGTCGCCGACGCGATCCGCGTGCGCTGATCACCCGCGTGGCAGCTCGAGCCAGAAGGTGGTGCCGCCGTCGGCGGTGCTCTCGACGCCCACCGCGCCGCCGTGCGCGGCCGCCACGGCACGAACGATCGCGAGGCCGAGCCCGCTGCCGCCGTCGGCGGCGCGGGTGGTGAAGAAGCGGTCCCAGACGCGGGCCTGGACGGCCGGGGAGATGGCGACGCCGTGGTTGTGGACGGAGACGCGCACGCGCCGCCGGCGCCGCGACCCGGCGAACGCGAGCGCGAGGGTCACGGGTGTGCCGGGCGTGGCGTGCTGGGCGGCGTTGGCGAGCAGGTTCTCGAGCGCGGCGTCGAGCGCGGCGGGGCGGACGCGCAGGCGGACCGGCGCCGGCGGGACGTCGAGGCGGGTGGCGACGCCGGTGCGCTCGGCCGTGCGGGCGAGCGCGGCGCGGGCGAGCGCGGTGACGTCGGCGTCCTCGCGGGCCGCGTCGTCCGACTCGAGGCGCGACAGCTCGAGCAGGCGCACGACCAGGCGATCGAGGCGCGCGGCGTCGTGGAGGATCATGGCGAGGAAGCGCGCGCGGGCGGCGGGGTCGTCGGCGGCGCCGTCGCGGAGGAGCTCGGCGGCGCCGCGGATGCCGGTGAGCGGCGTCTTGAGCTCGTGACCGAGGTCGGCGGCGAGCGCGCGCTGGTCACGGGCGCGGCGGTCGAGCTCGGTGGCCATGCGCTCGAGCGCGCGCGAGAGCTGGCCGATCTCGTCGGCGCGGTCGAGGGCGAGCCGCACGTCGCGATCGCCGGCGGCCAGTCGCTCGGCGGCCCGGGTGAGGCGGCCCAGCGGGCGGGCGATGGTGGCGGCGAGGAAGAGCGACAGGATGGTCGTGAGCGTGAGCGCGGCGGCGAGGACGTCGACCAGCTGCGTGCGCAGGCGATAGAGCTGGAGCTTCACCGTCTGGGTCGAGCGCGTGACGTAGACGACGCCCGTGACCTCGGACGAGGACGGCGTGGCGCGCACGATCGGCAGCGCGGCGAAGAGGTAGACGCGCTCCTGCTTGCCCCAGAGGCGCGTCGCCGCGCCGTAGCGGCCGGCGAGCGCGGCCTGGACCTCGCGACGCGCGGAGACGTCCTGGACCTCGGGCACCGACGGTGCCCGCGTGGGGCCGGTGCCGCCGTAGAGGTTGGGCACCGGAGGCTCGGCGCCCTCGGGCGGACCGTGCGCATGCGAGTCGGCGACGACGCGGCCGCGCTCGTCGAGGAGGCGGATGCGCGTGCGGGTGTGGCGGGCGGCGGCGGCGAGCGCCGGCGCGCGGTCGGCGAGGCGCGGGCCGTCGGCGGGATCGTCGGTGACGAGCGCGCGCACGAGCTGCGCCTGGTGGATCATGTCGCGCTCGAGCGCCGCCAGGAGCTGGCGCTCGTGCATCTGTGCGAAGGCGATGCCGACGAGCGGCACGGCGACGACGACGACGTTGACCAGGAGCAGGCGGTAGCGGATGCGCGCCAGATGGACGGCGGCGCGGCGCCAGCGGCCCGGCGGGCGGCGCGCGCTAGACGCTGCGGTAGCCGAGCCCATGGACGGTCGCGATCGCGTCGACGCCGTGGACGGCGAGCTTGGCGCGGATGTTCCGGACGTGGGTGTCGACGGTGCGCGTGGTGACGTGGTGGTCGCCGTCGTAGGCGCACGTGATGAGCTGCGCGCGCGAGAGCACGCGCCCCGGGTGCTCGAACAAGGAGGCGAGGAGCCGCAGCTCGGTGACGGTGAGGGGCACGAGGTGGTGGCCGTCGATCGTGCACTCGGCGCGCGCGCGATCGATCGTGAGGCGACCGCGCACGAGCGGCGGCGGGGGCGGCTCGAGCGCCGCCGGCTCGCCAGCGGTGCGGCGCAGCACGGCGCGCACGCGGGCGGCGAGCTCGCGCGGCGAGAACGGCTTGGTGACGTAGTCGTCGCCGCCGAGCTCGAGACCGAGCACGCGGTCGGTCTCCTCGGTGCGCGACGAGAGGAAGATGATGGGCGCGTGCGTGGTGTCGCGCACGCGCCGGCAGACGGCCAGGCCGTCGAGCTCGGGCATGAGCACGTCGAGGATGAGCAGATCGATCCCGCCGGCGCGCACGCGGGCCAGTGCCTCCTCACCGTTCTTCGCCGTGTCGACGGTGTGACCCTCGCGCACCAGCGCGTACTGCACGACGTCGCGGATATGGGCCTCGTCGTCGGCCACGAGTACGCGACTCATGCGGAGGGAACGCGGATGGTCGCCAGATCATTCCCGAGGAGCTCGTCGAGGCTCTCGACCCGGGCGCAGAGGTCAGCGGCGAGCTCGGCGGCGGTGTCGTCGGCGGTGCCGGCGAAGCGCACCAGCTCGAGCTGCGCCGTGAGCTGGGTCACGACCTCGTCGACCTGCTCGAGCTCCCCGGCGAAGCGCTCGCGCAGCGCGCGCAGGCGCCGGATGGTGTGGACCCGGCGCTGCGCCGTCGCGATCGCGCCCGGGTGCGCCCCGCCCCGCTCGAGCGCCGCGACGCGGGCGAGCGCGGCGTCCTCGCGCAGATCCGGACGCGCGAGCACGCCGTCGAGCTCGGCGAGCCGCGCCCGCCCGTCCCGCACGCGGCGGGTCAGCGCGCGCGCGCCGGCCTCGTCGGGCAAGGCCACCGCGAGCGGCGTCCCCTCGGCGCGGCGCAGCGCCTCGACCAGCGCCTGCTCCCGCGGATCGCTCGCCGCGGCACCACCGGCGAGCACCGGCGCGTAGAGCGGCCACAGCCCCAGGAGCAGGAGCGCGTCGACCGCGTTCGCGCGCCGCCTCGCGAGCGCGACCAGCGCGATCATCGCGCCCACGCCCGCGTAGACGACGGCCACGTCGACGACGTTCACGGCGCGACCTCGGGCAGCGGCGCCTCCGCGCGCGTGTAGACGCCGCGCGCCGAGCGCATCGAGCCCAGCACGGCGTCGTAGAGGCTACCCTCGACCGCGCGCACGAACGGCACGTCCGGGGTGCGCGGCCGCACCAGCCACGGGCGCAACGTCCACGCCGCCTGGGCGCCTACCGCGACGAACAGCGTCGCGAACAGCGCGAGCACCACGCGCGCATGCTTGCTCGACGCGCGGTGTAGCCCACCCGCCAGCACCGCGACGCTCACCACGCCGCTCAGCCCGCCGCAGCTGACGGTCATCAGGATCGACGCGTGGTACGGCGCGTCGAGCGCACGCGCGACCAGCATCACCGGCACCAGCGCCACCATCACCAGCGCGCCGGTCGCGAGCGCGGTGATCACGAGCGCCGCGTCCTTCGCCAGGCTGGCCGGCCTGCCGACGGCGCGTCCGATCGCCGTCAACCCCGGCGCGCACAGCGCGGCGGTCAAGAGCAACGCCAGCGGGAGCTTCACCGCCGCGTACGCCACCTGCGCGCCGCCGCGGAAGCTCCCCATGGCCGCGCCCGTGATCGCGGCACCGACGACGATCGTCAGCACGAACACGCGCATCAGCTCGGCCAGCCCCTCTCCTCCAGCGATCCGATCCATCACTCCCCGCCGATCCCTCAGCAGCTGATCCACGAGCCCCAGTCCCGTCTCCCTCCGACCCGTGCCCGTGCCCGTGCCCGTGCCCGATCTCTCGTCTCGCTGCTCCCTCTCCCTCCCCATCTCTCCCATCTCCGACTCTCTTCTCTCCATCCCCGCCTCCATCCC
>ERZ761602.1924-NODE-1924-length-35118-cov-10.383709_pt1 | contig 35118 bp, 26 predicted proteins | sample MGYA00512165_ERZ761602 | MGnify/ENA primary metagenome ERZ761602 (study PRJEB28899, sample SAMN02445085) | bioreactor sludge metagenome | biome: EBPR sludge; isolation source: Thorneside wastewater treatment plant | place: Australia: Brisbane, Thorneside...
AACTACGTTCTCGGCGAGAAGATCGGTTCTGGCGGGATGGGGGTGGTGCACAAGGCGCACCACCAGGGTCTTCACCGCGACGTGGCGGTTAAGTTTCTGCACGCGCATCTGGCGGACGACTCGGAGGCCGTGGAGCGGTTTTTGCGCGAGGCCCGTCTGATCGCGCGGATGGACCACCCCAACATCGTCCGCGTGACCGACACGGGCCGCTGGGACGACGGCCGGCCGTACCTGGTGATGGAACTGCTCGGGGGCGAATCGCTGGCCGAGCGCCTGGCGCGCGGCCCTCTTCCCGAAGCCGAGGCCGTCGAGGTGGCCTGCCAGGTTCTGGAAGCGCTCTCGGCGGCTCACCGGGAGGGTGTCGTCCACCGGGACATCAAGCCCGGGAACGTGCGGCTGTGTCCGGGCGGGGTGGCCAAGCTGCTGGACTTCGGGATCGCTCGGGCGAGCGCGGGGACGGCGCTTTCGGGGACGGGTTCGATGATCGGCACTCCGGCGTACATGAGCCCGGAGCAGGCCGAGGGCAAGACGGCCGGCCCTTCGAGCGACCTGTACAGCGTGGGGATCCTGCTCTACGAGATGCTGACGGGGGACGTGCCGTTCAAGGCGGACACGCCTTTGGTGGTGCTTCGGATGCACACGGACCGTCCGGTACCGAAACTGCCCGACCGCGTTTCGCAGCGCACGCGCCGGGCCGTGGAACGCGCGTTGGAGAAGAAACCCGACCGCCGCCCCGCCGACGCCGCCGCCATGATCCGCGAGTTGCGGGAGGGCGCCGGCGCGACGCCCGTGCCTTCCTCGTCCGGCGCGAAGACGCCCAAGCCCGCCGCCCCGGCCACGCCCTTCCCCGTTGCGCCGGCTCCCGCCAAGCGGAGCCCGGTCGGGGCGTTGCTGGCCGTCGCCGTCGTCGGCCTGGGAAGCCTGTGCTGGTTCAACCCGATGATGCGGACGCTGGTGGGCCTGCCTCCGTTGGCGGCGGCGCAGACAAGGACCGAGGTCGTTGAAGAAGACGTACCGTACACGACCGAGAAGCGTTATGACGACCTCATGAAGGATGGCGAGTCGCGCGTCGAGCGCCCCGGAACGCTCGGCAGAGCCCGCGTGACCTACGAAGTGAGCGCGGAGGAACGGCGAGAGGTCGGCCGCGAGACGCTCAGCGAGCCTGTTTCCGAAATCGTCGTGAGTTCTCCTTTGGACAAACAGTGTCCTTTGTGCGGCACTTGGACCGTCAGCAACGCAAACAACTGCCAGAACTCGCGGTGCGACTACAAGTGGTGAGTCGCTGTTGGCAGCGTCGTCCACCCCGCGCTAGAATAGCGGAATGAAGTTTCGCTGGCTCTTGGTGGTCGTGGCTGGTGCGTTGGCGCTGTTCGCGCTGGGTGGGCCGGGTTGGCTGCCCTCCGGGGTGCCGACGGCGATGGCCCAGACCGTGCGCAAATCCTGTGCGTTCTGCAAGAAAAGCATCCCCGCTTCGGCGACCAAGTGCCCCTATTGTGGCAAGGTGTTGCCCAAGGCACAAACCAAAACGACGCGGAGCAAAGCCGCACCCCCCAAAAAGACGCCCCCACCTGCCAAGGAGACCATGGTTTCTTGCCCGTCATGCCGGGCACAGACGCCCAAGGACAAGTTTTGCAAGGAGTGCGGCGAGCCATTGGACGCCCCACCTCCCAACAAGCCGACGCGGGTCATTCCCGAGTACTCGGTTTCCCAACTTGCTTGGCATCCGCGGGGCAACGTGCTGGCTGCTGGGGACGAACTCGGAGAAGCCGTCTTCTTCACCATGCCGCAAGCGGAGCGCCAGACACCGCTTTCCGGAGGCTTGGGCTCCGGCGTGTCCGCCATGTCTTGGTCTCGGGATGGGAACCGGTTGCTGACTACCACAACCGACGGCCGCGTCTGGGTCCACGACCTCTACACTCGCGAGCAAATCTCGGTGTCCGCCCCATCCAACGAAATCGTGTTGGTTGCGCGCTGGTCTCCGCTCCAAGATGAGAAGATCGCCACCCTGGGCGCCGACGGCCTCCTTCGGTTTATGGACCCGATCACTGGAAACCAGATCGCCCAGCACGATCTGGGCGAGACCACTGCGATGGACTGGTCGCCGGACGCGACGATCGCTACCGGCCATGCGTCGGGCTTGGTTGCGATCCGCGATCAGTACTCGTTGGCCGTCCGCAAGACTCTTCGCGAAGAAGGGGGCGGGTATGCGGGCCATCTCTCTTACTCCCCGACTGGAGGAATGCTCGCCGTGGGACTGGATCCGCCCCAGCTTGTTGTTTTCGACCTGAACAAAGGTACCCATACGACGTTCTCTCTCAGCGACACCGTATTCACCATGACTTGGGCTCCCGAAGGAAGAAGACTCGCTGTAGACTGCATGGAGAAGGTGCTCATCTTCGACGTATGGGCCCGTGTGAAGATGCTTGAGCTGCCGGTTACAGCGGGAGCCATGGCGTGGTCACCCGATGGCAAGTTCCTTGCCATTGCCGACGCGGAGGGCATCGGCCTTTACGCCATTCCCCCCGACCACTTGGCCATGCCGAAGCGTTCAGGAGGGTAGCGTGCGCACCATGACTTGCAGGCCTTCGGCATAGGCTTCGAGTTGCCGAATGCGGGAGCCCGTCTCCGAAATGCGCGTCTGAGCCGCCGAGACAGCTTCTGCCGCCTGTGAGTTCGCCGAATCAACGGCTCGCGCCACTCGGGTGTCCAGGATCGCCTTGACTTCCTTGGCGTGATGCTCCAACCGTGTCTCCAGGTCGTCTTGGATGGCGGAAATCCAATAGCCGAGTATCGCTTCGGCATCCTTCTGAATGGCGGCTCGGACGGTCTTGGCAACACCTTTGAAGTGTGAAATGAACGCCACGACCAACAACACGACCAAGAGGGACATCACCTGCTTGTCATGTTGCTGAAGCCAAAGAGTAATCTCGTTTCGGCCCAACAAACCCACTCTTGCACCTAGGAACATGCCCATCATCAAGAGCATGATCGTGTTTTGTGCGCTTCGCAATATGGAAATGATCGGGTTTCTGTGCTCCAGGGTGATCGTGTCGCTGAAGACAACGGGTTGCGCCAGGATGCGGCGGACGACTTTGGGACCCACTTCCCGTTCCCGCTCGAAAGAGGGGACCCAATCAGCCTTCGCTCCAGGAATCTTGCCGATTGTTTCGCAAAGCCGCACCACTTGAGCTTGTCGGCGATCCGCAAGGGACATCCAAACGCTCGTTCCCCACTCCTCGGTCATGTGCTGCAACAATTCGGTGATTCTTCCGGTGACTTGCCCTATACACTGAAATCTGACCACGCCCAGATCCAAATCACATGGCATGGCCAAATTGGGCTCATACTTGGCAAGTTCTGCTGCGGTTTTGGCAGCCAATGAACTTGCGATGCGGCGGTTCAGCTGACCTTCTGTCTTGGAGCGTACCGCATCTCGCAGTCGAGCGTGGTGCTCGGACAGCCCCTTTGCAGCATCGTCCAAGAGGTGTTTGAGTTTGTCGCCATCGGCCTTCGAGGCTTTGATCAAGTCCCGGTCGGCTTCGGCTTGGCGTGCAAGGGCCCCGACGGCGCTCGCGATGTTGGCTGCCACGTCCTGAAGGAGGGTTTGGATGTCGCCAAGCCCTCTGGAGTTTCGGGCCTGCGTGCCTATCGCGACGGCCCTTTGCAGCCAGATTTCGGCGTCCTCTCCCCACTCGCCAATGTGCCTTCCCAGTGCGAGTTCGTCGGGGATGGTGGCTCCTTCGCACAGCAGGATGGGCATCTCGGGCTTGCTCTCCGCCAATCGAAGCGCATCGAGGGACGGCCGGAGGCCGCAGAGAACGAGCACATCGGGCTCGGCTCCTTTGTCTCGATCGCGGGGTTCGACCACAAATTCCACGGCACCCGCCAGGCCCGGCTCTCCGCCCAAGATGAACCGGGTGGCTCTTGCTACGGGCGTGGCCACGTTGGGCTCGACTCGCTCGGGGGCCGCATCCAGTGGTGAGGCGATCCAGGTGCCGTTGGTCGTGCCCAGATCGGTTGCCATCCATCCGTTGCTGCTTGGTTCGAATCGCAGATGTCTCTTGCTGACGTGGGGGCTCGCGGTCAGCGGCACGTCTGCAGCGTTGTCTCGTCCGACCACGAAGGCGGTCTTGTGGAGGGATTCCCCTGCCGCCCGACGCAACACCAAGGTTTGATCGACTGCGGGCCTTGGCGCAGGGGTCTCCAACCGGGCCGGAACGTCCAACGCGTCTATGGCGGCGTCCAACTCCGGAGGCGGGTCCGATCCGACGACCCAGAAGGTGAGCGGGCTTTCGAGCCGCTTCGTCAACGCGTCTAATCGGGAGGCGAACTGTCCCAGGTCGACTCCCGCGGGTTGCTTCTCGACCAGAAGGCGCGCGGCCGCTCGGCAGGCGTCGAGAAGCGGCGCCAAACCTTCGATGGTTGTCTTCTTCTGAGCGAGCCTTCGCGAGAGGGACAAAGCACTGCCACTATAGCGCATGCGCCACGAGCTTGCCTTCAGGGGTTGGCGCGATCAGGTCCCGCGCGGCTCGAGTGCTTCGGGGCCGGGGGCCTTGCTCAGGCGGACGCAGGCGCGTTTGAACTCGGGGATCTTGCTCAGCGGGTCGAGGGCGCGGACCGTCAGGTTGTTCGCCGACCGCTTCCCGGGCCAGTGGTATGGGATGAACACCGTGTCGGGGCGAATCGTAGTGACGACTTTGGCGCGCAGCACCACCGATCCACGGCGGCTTTCGACCTTGATCCAGTCGGTGTCTCCAATCTGATACTCGGCCGCCAAAGTCGGGTGGATTTCGACATAGGGCTCGGCGCAGATGTCTATCAACCCTCCGATCCGCCGGGTCTGGGTGCCACTCAGGTATTGCGATACAATGCGGCCCGTTGTCAGGATCACCGGATACTCTTCGTCGGGTTCTTCGGCCGAGGGGCGATAGGGAGTCGCGTGGAAGTGGGCCTTGCCATCCGGCGTGTGGAACTTCAGGTCTTCGAACAGGCGAGGCGTCCCGGGGTGGCCGATCTCGGGGCAGGGCCAGAACACTCCCATCTCGTTTTCGATGCGCTCGTATGTGATGCCGTAGTAGTCGGCGGTTCCACCCTTGCTGGCCACACGAAGTTCGTTGAAGATGTCCCCCGAAGACCCGTACTGGAAGTACTGACCGCGACCGAGTCTCTTGGCCAGATCCAGAATGATCGCCGTGTCCGCTCGCGCGTCTCCCGGGGGGTCCACAGCCTTGCGGATGCGGATCACGCGGCCCTCTGCGCTTGTGCTCGTGCCCTCTTCCTCCTCGTGCAGCGAGCCTGCGAGGACGATGTCGGCATGGTGCGCGGTCTCGTTGAGGAAGAAGTCGATGGCGGTGTAGTGCTCCAACCGCGACAGGGCTTCGCGCGTGAAGTTGCCGTCCGGCAGCGAAACCAATGGGTTGAAACAGATCGAGATCAGGGCTTTGATCTTCCGGTCGTGGATCAGCTCCATGATCTCCTGAGCCGTGTGTCCCTTGCCAGGCATCTCGGATTCTGGAATCCCCCAGACACCCGCGATGTAGGCGCGATGTTCGGGATTCGTGATATCCCTGTTTCCTGGCAGCTGATCGCATTTATGGCCGTGTTCGCGACCGCCCTGACCATTGCCTTGACCCGTGATGGTGCCATAGCCACAGCCTTCCCTGCCCAGTCGTCCGGTTGCAAGCACCAAATTGATGCAGGCGAGCACGTTGTCCACGCCCTTAGTATGGTGCTCGATGCCCCGCGCATGAAGCAGAAAGGAAGTCTTGGCGCCGCCCCACAGCCGTCCTGCCGCAACAATGTCTTCGAGCCGGACGCCGCTAATGCGCGCCGCCTCGTCCAGCGATTGCGCGAGGGCGCTCGCCTTGGCTTCTTCCCAGCCGCTGGCGTGATCCGCGATGAAGGACTCGTTGACGAAGCCCTCCTCGATCAGCACCCGCAGGATTGCGGTGAGGAGGGCGGAATCCGTCCCCGGCCGCACGGGCAGATGGAGATCGCACGTGCGAGCGAGCGGCGTCACTCGCGGGTCGATCATGATGAGCTTCGCGCCACGGTCGCGCGCCCGCCAGATGTAATCGGTGGTGATCGGCGAACACTCAGCGACGTTGGTGCCCACGCATAGGATCACCTCGGCCTTTGGAATGTCTTCCCAATAGTTGGCGGCACGGTCGATGCCGAACGCCTTCTTGTTGCCCGTGCCGGCGCTGACCATGCACAGCCGTCCGTTATAGTCCAGCTCGCTTGTTTGCAGGGCTACCCGTGCAAACTTTCCCATAAGATAGCTCTTCTCGTTGGTCAGCGAAACGCCCGAGAGAACGGCCACGGCATCCTTGCCATGCTCGGCTTGGATCCGCTGGATGGCCTGAACCGTTGTGCCCAGGGCCTCCTCCCAACCGATCGGCTTGAAGCCGACGCCCTCGACTCGCTTCAGCGGGCTGAGCAACCGGTCCGGGTGATTGCCCTGCATGTAGCGCTTCACGCCTTTGGGGCATAGTTTGCCTCGGTTGAACGGAAACTCCTCCCAGGGCTCGAACCCGATGACCTTGTTGTCCCGGACCTTGAGTTGGATGCCGCACTGCTGGCCGCAAAAGCAACAGTGAGTCTTGACAACTTTGGTGGGCTCGCCGCGGGCTTGCCAACCGCCCGGGGGCTGGTAGTTCAGATGGGGTCCGAACTGGGCCTGGAGGGTTTCGGCGGGAACAGGAAGTCGGGCCATGACCCATGATAGGCTGAAAAGGGGGCCTGGGTCAACGTCGGAGCACCTTTCGTGGGTCTCGATGCGCTATTCTGGAGCGGTTCGGGACCATGAGCGAGCGACGATTCTACATTGACCCCAGCCGGTGCATCGGATGCAACGCGTGCGTGCAGGCCTGCGCCGAGTGCGACACCCACGCCGGAGTGTCCATGATCCATCTGGAGACCATCCAGCGGGGGGACACGGTGCAAACCACGCCCGTCATCTGCATGCATTGCGACGAGCCGGCTTGCGCCGCCGTCTGCCCGGCCGACGCCATCAAGCGAACCTCCGACGGCGTCGTCCAGAGCTCGCTCAAGCCGAGGTGCATCGGGTGCACCAACTGCGTTTTCGCTTGTCCGTTCGGCGTCCCGAAGTACGACGCGGCGATCGACCAGATGATGAAGTGCGACATGTGCTACGACCGGACGTCGGTCGGCAAGAAGCCGATGTGTGCCACGGTGTGTCCCTCCCAAGCCCTCTTCTATGGGACGCCCGAGGAGATTGCCGAACGCCAAGGGTCGCCCATCAACGCCTTCGTCTTTGGCGAACGCACCATCACCACCAAGGTGAGCCTGATGGTTCCGGCCGGAACGCGCCAACTGACCGTTCGCCCCGATGCCGTGGTCCGCAAGACGGACCTGCTGACCAACACGAGGACCGACCGATGAACGACCGCTTGCGACAGGACTTTCCGATCGACTGGGAAGAGGACCATTACGTCAGTCGCCGCGAGTTCTTCAAGTTCATGACGTTGGCGAGCGGAGGTCTGGCGGCGGGTTCCGTCGGCATGGCGGCTTGGGCGGCGATTCCGAAAGGCGAGCGCACCTTCGAGGCGGTGCGGCTGGCCAGCGCGGACTCGATCGCGATCGGCGGGTCCTTGGCGTTTCGATATCCGAGGCCACAAGATATCTGCCTGCTCATTCGGCGCGAGGACGGCTCATTTGTGGCGTTCTCTCAGCGTTGCACCCATCTTTCCTGTCCCGTCGAGTACCAATCCGACAAGGACCGGCTGTACTGCCCCTGTCACAACGGTGCGTTTTCGGCCAAGGATGGCAGCGTGCTTCAAGGTCCCCCGCCCCATCCTTTGCCGCAGATCATGCTCGAGGTGCGCGAAGGCGACGTCTACGCCGTCGGGGTGCGTCACGGGGGCGAGGCGTGAAGGACCGCGTGCATCGCGAACGCAGGAGCCAGAAGTCCACTGTGTTCGTCGCTCTCATGCTCTTCCAACTCGTGCTGGTTTTGTTGCAGTTGTGGCTCTTTGTGAGCGTGTTGGAAGGTCAGATCGGCGGCGGCGCGAAGGAGATGGCGGTTCCCGGCGCGGCCGTAAGCGTGGCGATCCTTGCAGTCAACATCTGGATGCTGTTGGGCATCCGCCGAATGGACGCCAGCGAGTGATCAGCCGACAAACGGCTGCCGATCGCTCATCAGGGCGGCCTGATTGATGGCGATCAGCTTGCGTTTTTCCTGCGGCGAGAGGTCTTGGTGGGACCCGAAGTCCATGCCCAGTTCCTTCATCACAGCGACCAGGTCGTCATGGTGGAGCCGAGCTTGGAACGCTTGACCCGAACGCGGGCACACGGCCTGGGGCCCTCGGGCGCATTCCTCCTTGTAGTACGCCACGCCGAGTTGCGCCGGGCGCTGGATCACGTGGAACAACTTGCCGAAGGGCATGTAAAGCAGCAACACGATCACAGTGAACGCGTGCACGAGCGACAGGAACGAGAAGTTCTCGCCACCCATCAGCTTGTAACTCGCAGTCAGCATCAGGCCCGTCACCGAAACGGCGAACAGCAGGAACAGGGGCAACAGGTCGGCGGCCAGCGACTGCACGGCCTGAGCACCGGACTCGAACAGACGACGGTGCATGGCCAACCCAACCCCGACCAGCACCAAGACGGCGCTGATGTTGAGTCCATTGAAGAAGAGGAAGCCAACGATGCTATGGGGCGGGAACTCGAACTGCCGCATCCCCATGAACTCGACCACATAGCGCCCGCCTTCCCCAACGCCGAACTGCACCCAGCCCCAACTGAGCGGGAACGTGATGGCGAACGCCAGCAAACACCCCCAAGCCAAGCACATGTGAGCCAACCACCGTTTCGGGCTGCGCCGTTCGATGAACCGCTGCGCCACGATGTTGAGCCAGAGCAGCTTCGCCAGTTTTGCGATGTTGGGAAGGATGCGGCCGGGGCGTAGGAACAGCCTCCACCCGGCGAGGAAGTAGCGCCACGTGGGAGGACGCTGGATCCACATGGCGTAGCGATAGACCACTGCAAAGGCGGCAAACACCGTCGCGGCGGCATACGCGGCGAGGGGTCTGTCGAAGCGGTCGAACGAGCCGGAACCGAGGGCGATCGCACCCATCACGGCCAATGAGGCGAGACTGGCTGCCAAGAACGCGACAACTGTTGGTGAGCGCTTCATCCGCACCTCCATGATAGCCGGTTGGGTAGGCCTTGCGCGTTGCGCCTAACCGTGCTATACTGAGTGCAGGCGTGAAGACCTTTGTCGTCCACTGGCTCCTAGTCGCCGTCTGTCTTGCGACGACGGCGATCGGTGGTGCCACGCGCCTCGCCGGCCCGGCAGCGACTTGTTCGAAGAAGTGTTGCGAACGCTTGGAGGCAGACGCCCCGTGCTGTGGCACCAAAGCCACCCAAGTCCAAGAGACTTCTGGTGTTGGTTGCGGTTGCGAGTGGAGCCCTTCGTCTGGCCCAAGCGACGAAAACACCTGGCTCTCCGCGCCGACTCCGCACAACCCGGGCTTGCCGGCGTGTCCGACCCCCATCGCTGTCCATGAGCCTTTGACGCACGGCTACGCGAACGCGACCGGTCGTCAGGCGATTCGCATTCGAGGCCCGGACTCGTCGGGACATCCCTTGCGCGCTCCTCCTACGGCTTAGGATTCGTCCTTCCGCCTGACGCGCGGCGTCTGGCGGCACAACCGTTTGCGAGTTGCCATGATCGTCACCATCCCTACACGGACTCGCCTTGGAGGCACCCGTGAGACTCGGTAAGTTTGTCGTCGGCCCTGGTCTGGGCCTCGCCATCGTGGCGTCCGTCGGCGTGTTCCTGTGGGCTCCGCGCCCCCTCGACGAGCCCTCGAACATCCTAGCCGCGCGCGAGCGGGCAAAGTCTCCTCAGACGCCGCCCCCCTTGGTCAAACCCGAACCTCAGGACCTGCTTGCACGCCCTCTGACGCCCGCGCAACGCGATGAGATCGAACGGATCGCGGAAGCTTGGCGCGTCGAACGCGAGGCCCTTGAGGCCGAGATGCAACGTCATTCGAGCGATCTTCCGAAGCGTCCGGGCTCGGTCGAGGGCCTTCGGACGAGTTTGCAGGGCTACTCCGAGTTGTCGGCTCGATACGATCGGGCTCGTGAAGACGCCTGGCGGCGGGCGCTGACCGTCGTCGAGGACCTGCCATGAAATCACTTCTCTGGTTCGCACTCGTGCCGGGTCTCGCGTCTGCGCAGACCGGCCTCACCCTTGAAGAGGCGCTTTCGACCGCACGCCGTCAGGCGCCTTCCATCGTGGCGGCGCAAGCAGAAGCTCGATCCAAAGTCGGCGAGTGGCGAGCGGCGCAAAGCAACCTCGGTCCCAAGTTGACCGGCAACGGGTTCTATGCCGATTCGCGCAACGGTGCGACGCTCCAAACGATGGGCGGCATGCCGGACACCACCATGGCGATGCCGGCTGGACGCACGACCGTGGGCAACCTCATGCTGATGATGCCTCTCTATTCGGGAGGTCTCTTGGAATCTCGATCCGCCGCCGCCAAGGCCCGGGCGACGGCCATGGAAGGCGGGGTTGGCGAGGTCATCGCCGAGACGATGTTGGTGGTCAAGGAGGCTTACCTGACCGCGCTGTTGGAGCAGGAGCGCGTCGTGACGCAAGAGGCCCGCCTGAAGGCTGTGGAGGAGATGCTGCGGACCACTCGGGCAAGATTCGAGGAAGGCAAGGACCTCCAGGCCTCCGTCCTGCGCGTTCAGACGGAATCCTTGATGGCTCAGCGCGACGTGCGAGCAGCGCAGAACTCCCGGGACAAGGCGCTCATCGCCCTTCAGCAGGCCATTGGCGGCGAACCGGGTTCCCCCCGCCCGACCGTGGGTGCCCTTGCCCTGGTCGAGGCCTCGTTGACGTTGGACGAGTACTTGGCCAACGCGTTGAAGCAACGGGGCTTGGTGATGGCGGCCCAAGCGATGGTCGCGGCCGCTCAGGCCGAAGTCCGGGCTGCCGCTGCGCGATCCGGCCCTCAGGTCTACGGCCAGGCGATGGCGGACGCTTCTGGCGACCCGATGATGCGTGGCTCCACCTTCGGGGTGGTCCTGACCCTACCCCTTTACGACGGGGGCGAACGTCGGGCGATGACCTCGGCGATGCGGGCCATGCTGGACCGCGAAACCGCCATGTTGCGCGCCATGCGGCTCGAGGTCGAGACCCAGGTGCGTCAGGCTTGGCTGGACCTCCAGACGGCGGCTCAAGACGTGGAGGCCGCGCGATCGTCGGTCGCCTCGGCGGAGGCCGCCTACGAGGTCGTCCGACTGCGCGTCGAGGCTGGCCGGGGAATCCTCCTGGAGCAACTCGACGGCCTCAGCCTTGTCGCCGATGGGCGGTTGGCCCTGGCGCAAGCCCTCTTTGAACACCGACTCGCTTTGGCGCGCCTCGAGCGCGCCTCCGGCTTGAGTACTCCGGAGGTCCCATGAATCCAACGGCTCTCAGTCCCTCCCTCCCGCATGCGACCCGCTTGTTCCGAGTGACCCCAATGCGAACCCTGCTTTCGATCTTTCTGGTCCTTGCCGCTCTCTGTTCGTGGGCGGCCAGCATCCAAACATCCTCGTTCCGCATCGAAGTCGTGACCGACCCCGCCGTGATTCCCATTGGAAAGGCGAATCTGGTCGTCACGGTGGCCGATGCTTCGGGCAAGCCGGTGGAGGGCGCCGAGGTTCGGGCTATCGCGAGCATGCCCGGAATGAACATGGGGGAGCGAGAGCAACCCGCTCGGCCCGAGGGCTCGCCCGGAGTCTATCTGGTGCCTGCCGTTTTCTCGATGGCGGGGCTCTACGAAGTCACAGTGACCGTAAACGGCGAATCGGGCGTGGCCACTTTTCGGACGGGCGAGAACACGTCGGGTTCCGAGGGTTTCCCCTGGGGCCGCGCGGTCCTGATCACCGGGGTCGTCGGCCTTGCGGCTTTTGTTTTCTGGCGTATGAAACTGACCGGCCAGCGCGTTGCATGGAACGGCATCTTCAACTTCAAAACGGCCGGTTCGTTGCTCCTTCTGTTCGGGGCCTTGGGCGCCGCGATCTGGGCGGTCAACAACCTGCGACGGCCCGGCGCGATGACGCCCATCGAATCCCAGGCGATGGAAATGAACACACCGGCACCCGAGGGAACCCACACAGTGGACCTCGTCGAGGTGGTTTCACGGCCTCTGGGTGCGACGGTCTCGTACTCGGGCCAAGCCGTTGGGTTCGTCGAACACGATGTGGTGGCTCGGGTGTCTGGCGCGATCGTCGAGATGCCGGTGTACGTGGGCGACCGCGTCTCCAAGGGCCAACTCGTGGCCCGGTTGGACACGTCGCTGACCGATCCCGAGGTCGCCATGAGGCGTGCCGCCGCCGCTCGTGCCCGCGAGGGGGTCGGCGTCGCTGCTCTGGAGGCGCGCGAGAAGGCCGAGGAGATCGAGCAAGCCCAAGCCGAGTTGGGGATGGCGCGGGCCGAAGCCGACGAAGCACACGCGATGGCTCTTGCAGCGCAGCACGGCCATACGGTCGCTGAAGCCGACATCCGGGCCGCCAAGGCCGAAGCGGCGGCGATGGGCGCCGAAGTCTCCTCCGCACAGGCCGATCTGGAATATCAGAACGCCGAGTTCGCAAGGGCACGCAGCCTTCACGATCGGGGGGCGCTCACCCGTGACGAGTTCCAGCGCGCCCAAGCAGACCACAAGCGCGCTCAGGAGATGGTGCGCCTGGCCCAGGAGCGACAGCGCAGAAGCGAAGCCATGCTCGAAGGCGCGGAGGCCGCTTGGGAGCGCGCCCGGTCGGAAGCGGGGGCTTACGCCCGCAAGGCTGTTCAGGCGCGGGAAGCCATTCGGGCCAAGGAGGCGGCGCTTCAACGCGCGCGTACCGCCGAGAGGGCGGCAGCGGCGCGGATCTCGCAGGAGGAGGCCATGGCCCGCGAAGCCGATGCAGGCTTGCGCGGCGCGGCGACGCTCCGCGGCTATTCCGAGTTGCGCAGCGAGACTGATGGGCTGGTTGTCCAGCGCCTCATCGCACCGGGACAGGTGGTCATGCCGGGGCAGGCCTTGCTGCGCGTGGCGCAACTCTCGCCCATCCGGCTCCAAGCGAACGTGCCGGCGCAAGACCTGGCGCGCATCGCCGTCGGGGCGAGGGCATTGATCACCATCCATGGGTCCGAGAACCCGCCGGTGGAAGTCCGCGTGAGCACGGTGGGGCCGAGCGTGGATCCCGTCTCGCGCACGGGGGTCGTCGAAGCGATCTTCGCCAACGCAACGGAGGCCGTTAGGCCGGGCCAGTTCTTGACGCTCGAGTTCGAAGTCGGGGAGTCGCAGGACGCGTTGGTCGTGCCCTCGTCTGCGGTCGTACGCCACGCATCGGCTACCGAAGGCGTGTTGGCCCAGGAGGAGTCGGCCTTCGTCTGGGTGGCCGAGCCAGGGATGAACGCCGAGTTCACGCTTCGCCGACAGCCTGTACGGCTGGGCGCACGCTCGGGTAGGAACGTCGCGGTCGTCGAAGGTTTGGCGCAAGGCGAACAGGTTGTCGCTCGTCCGTCAGCGTTGCTTCAGCCGGGGCAACGCGTCGTCGCAAGGACGTCTGACGCGTTCTCCAGCGAACTGACGGTTACGGTCACGGAGCGCGGCTACGAACCGGCGACGCTGACCGTTCCGGCGGGCAAGGCGTTCACGATCACGTTCGTCCGACAAGCCGACCCCTCGTGCGGAGACAGCCTGGTGTTTACCACGCTGGACATCGAGAAGAACCTGCCGCACCGCCAACCGGTGAAGGTCGAGATCCCAGCTCAGCCACCCGGTGAGATCAAGTTCGCCTGTGGCATGGACATGTACCGGGGCAAGGTCGTCGTGCGATGAACGGAAGACCGAAACATCTCAACGCGCTCCACCTGATCCACAAGTGGAGCATCGAGCACCCCTATGCGGTCTTGGCGTTCTACGTCGCGATGATGGCTTTGGCGTGGATGGCCATTCAGAAGATGCCGCGCCGCTTCGCCCCCTATGTCGAGAGCCCGATGATCGGCGTCGTCACGATGATGCCCGGGTTGTCGGCGCAGGAGATGGAGACCTACGTCTCCAAGCCCATCGAAGAACAGCTGGTGAACCTGAAGGGACTCCGCTACATCCGGAGCACTTCACAGGACGGGTTCTCGATCGTCGCTCTCGAGTACCCCTATGGCACCAACATGCAGCGAGCCATCACCGACGTCCAGTCGCTGATGAACGTGACTCAAGCCAACCTTCCGGCCACGGGCGCGAACTTGAAGCCGTCGTTCGTCGTCCCGATCGACCCGCTCAACCTTCCCATCCTCACACTATCGCTGCGTGGCGACCCCGACAAGGGCTGGGACATGGTGAAGGTGCGCGAGTTCGCCGACAACACGGCAATCCAGCGCCTGAAAGCCGTCGAGAACGTGTTCTCCGTGGTGCCCTTCGGCGGCTATCGGCGGCAGTTGCAGGTCGTGGTGGATCGTGAGAAACTCGCGGCATACAACCTATCCCTTCTCGATGTCCGCAATGCGATCGACCGAGCCAACGTCGCGGCAACCGGCGGCACGCTCACCGACGGCGAGGACGAAGCCATCATCCGAGTGGAAACCCGTGCCTCCAGCGCCGACGACGTCGCCAACTTCCCCATCACCGCTGCAGGCTCGCCAACCGGTGCACAGGGCGCGACGCCGACGCCCATGGGCGGGATGGGCGGCATGGCCTCCGCCCCGGCAGAAGCCGAAGCGCCGCGCGGCCCGCCCGCCAACACGCCTCAGAAAGTGATTTACGTTCGGGATGTTGCAGAGGTGTTGGACGCGCATTGGGAGCGGCGCAGCGCGTACCGCTTCTACGATGGCCAAGCGGGGACCACCCACGCGTCGGTTTCGGTCAGCGTCATCCAGAATCCCGGGGCGAGTTCCGCACAAGTGGTTCCCGCTGTGATGAAGGTCGTCGACTCGCTGGAACGCGAGTATCCAGGTCTTGAGTTCGACGTCGCTTACGACAACGCGCACTTTGTCGAGATTCTCTTCGACAACGTCTGGCACGAGCTGGCGTTGGCCGTGATCCTCACGGCGATCGTCGTGTTCTTGTTTTTGGGCGAGTGGCGCGGGACCCTGATCGCGATGGTCACCCTTCCGACGAGTCTGGCCATCGCCGTACTCATGATGGTGCCGTTCGGCATGACGTTCAACAGCGGCACACTCATCGGACTGTTGCTCAGCATCGGTCGTCTGGTGGACGACTCGATCATCGACATCCACGCGGTCGAACGGCACTTGCGGATGGGCAAGACGCCCAAGCAAGCCACCATTGACGGTATCGCCGAAGTGAGGTTGGCCGTCATCTCGTCCACCGTGATGATCGTCCTCGCGCTGCTGCCGCTGATCTTCTCGGGCGGCATCGTCGGACTGATGTTCGTCGAGCTTGTGTGGCCCCTGATCTTCGGGCTGCTCGCTTCGATGCTCGTGAGCTTTACTTTGACGGCGCTCCTCTGCGCCAAGCTGCTTCGCCCCGAGAGCGTGCGCGACCAAGAGCGAAGGCACCCCGTCCTCGGACTCCTCTACCGCGTTTTGGATCCGTTCCAACGCGGGCTCGATCGCATGGAGCGGGGTTACGAGCGGTCCATTCGATGGCTGCTGAAGCACCGGTTTGCCAACTTCACGCGGGTCATGGCGACCCTCATTGTCGGAGGCTCGTTCTACTACTTCATCGGGTCCGAGATGATGCCGTTGGCGGACACCGGGCAGGCGAGCGCCTTCCTGGAGATGGAGCCCGGTACTTCGTTCGAAGGCACCGAACGGGCTGTGAAGCAGTTGGAGACCATCTTCCGCAAGCACCCAGAGCTCGAAAAGGCAAGTATCGAGATAGGTGCCGAGTCTATGTTCGAGACGTACACACCCTTCTTCACAGGCTATCAGATGCCTGCCGTCGGCGGTGCGGCGATGATGCTTACGTTCTCCGACAAGGACACGCGTCCCCGCACGATCTTCGAGGTGATGGACCAAATCCATGAAGAAGCGTTGCGCACGATTCCCGGTCTGCGGAGGCTCCAGATCAAGGAAATGGGGTCGGACGTCATGGCGACCGCAGCCGCTCCGATCCACGTCAACATCTACGGACCCGACTTGGATGAGCTCGACCGCATCGGCAACGAAGTCCTCGAAGTCGCCGAAAGGATGCCCGAACTCTATCAGCCAGGCAAAACCTGGACCATGGGCGTGCCCGACTACCGGATCGTCGTAGACCTGCAACGGGCCCAGGAAGTCGGCCTCAGCCCCGACCAGATCGCGCAGCAAGCCTACTACGCGACACGCGGCGGCTTGACCACCGAGTGGTACCGACTGCCGAACATACGGCAGAACACCATTTCGATTCGCCTTGGAGAAGAGGACAGGCGCACACCGGAAGACCTTGAAAACCTGTACCTTGCGACCCCGAATGGGCCAGTAACGCTCAAATCGGTCGCCGAAGTGGTGGAGGCAGATGCGCCAACGGCCATTGAGCGGGACGGACTCAAACGGGTGGTGGGCATTACGGGCTATTACCGTATCGGCGATCTGCCCAGCATGGACGTAGTGATGAACCTGGTGGCCAACGCCTACGGAGGCAACAAGCAACTGGGCGTCGAACCCATCAACTTTCCGCCCGGCTACGGCATGGAAATGCGCGGCGACATGACGCAGATGATGGATTCATTCCGCAGGCTGCTTCAGGGGCTGGGACTATCTTTGGTCATGATGTACTTGGTGCTCGTCATCCAGTTCCGCGGATTCCTCCAACCGTTGCAGATGATCGCCTCGTTGCCATTGGAACTTGCTGGCGTCTTCGTCGCGCTCTGGTTGGCGCATCAGGCGTTCAGCACGGTCTCCATCTTGGGCATCATCGTGTTGACCGGCATGGACATTACGACGGCCGTGTTGATGATCGACCTAATCATGAAGTACCGCGACCAAGGCATGCCCCGTAACGAGGCGATTGCCAAGGCGTGTCCGGACCGGTTGCGGCCGATCCTGATGACCGCGGGCATCGCCATGGTCGTCATGTTGCCCATCGCTTTTGCACCCAAGACCGGGCTCGATGCCTACCAGCCCTTGGCCATGGCGATCGTCGGCGGGTTGATTGCGGGCACCATCCTCTCGCTCTTCGACATTCCGATTATGCACACGTATGTGGACGACTTCACGAGGTGGGTGAACAAGACGTTCTTGGGGCGCGATTGGACCTGGACTCCGCCCGACGACGAGAGCTAGCTTGTGTTCGGAATCGACCTGGCGCTGCTTTCTCTGCTTCCCCGTTCGAGGGGCGACGCTGTCCCGGAGGACCCGAAGTCGCACGTTGTGTGCAGGTTTCGGGTTCATGACTTGGAGCCGGCGACAGGATTCGAACCCGCGACCCGCTGTTTACAAAATAGCGGGACTAATGTCTGTTTTCGTTCATTTGGTGCCGTTTGGAACTAGAATTCATGCTATCATGTTCGCAGTCGTTCGCGGTTTGACGGCAGAATCCATCGTCTCTGCCGTCATTCTGCCGTCAAGACAGGAAACAAACTCCATGAGCAAGAGGACATCGAGAAAGCGAGGATTCGGTACCGTCACGCAACGCAAAGACGGACGTTGGGAGGGCGCCGTCACATACGGATACAACGAGAGCGGCAATCCGAAGCGGCACCGAGTCTACGGGGCCACGGAAGCCGAAGCCGCTGCCAAACTCAGAGCAATCCTCGCGAAACTCACCAACGGAATTCCGATTCAACAAGACAAACAAACCGTCGCCGAGTTCCTCGACTTCTGGATGGCCCAGCACGTCGCCGGACTCGAGCCGAAGACCCGGCGCGGATACGAGCAGATCGTCCGCCTTTACCTCAAGCCGAACATCGGCAAGATCCAACTCACCAAACTCACCGCTCAACAGGTCCAGGCGATGCTCCGAACCATGACCCTGGAGGGTTCCCCCGGAAAGAAGCCCCTCTCGCCCCAAACCGTCAGGCTGACCAGAGCGGCTCTTCGAGCGGCCCTGAACCTCGCCTGGAAGTGGGGGATCGTCTCGGAGAACGTCGCCGCCCGCACGACGACACCCAAGCGGCAGCAAAAGGAGGCCGTTTACCTAACCGTGGAAGAAGCCGATGCGCTCGTCACGGCGTCGATGAACCATTACGTCGGCGGCCTGATTTACTTGGGATTGGTCACGGGAATGCGCCTTGGCGAAGCCTCCGGACTCACATGGCAGGACGTCGAGTTCGAGAAGGAGCAGTTCCACGTTCGGGGACAACTGCAGCGTGTGGAAGGCAAGTTCGTCTTGAAGAGCCCAAAGAGCATCTCGTCGAGAAGGATGTACCCGATCACGGAGGATATCCACCTTGTGCTCTCCCGCCAAAGGGAACTGCAGTCCATATGGGCAAAGGAAGCCGACCCGGACGAACCGTTCAACACCCTCGACCTCTGCTTCACCACCGATGCGGGCCGTCCCCTCGATCCCAAAACGGTGGACAAACATCTGAAGAGGCTTTGCGATGCGGCAGGCGTCAAGAGGGTCTCTTTCCACAAGTTGCGCCATACCTGCGGCTCGCATCTGGTCGCCGATGGCGTGCCGATGGCCGTGGTCAAGCAGTATCTCGGGCATTCGCAGATCAGCCTGACCATCAACACCTACGCACACATGGTCCCGGCAGCACACAAGCAGGCTGCCGACCGTGCCCGCAAACTTCTTGGCGGAGCCATCCGGGCAAGAAACAACGCCTTGCCTGTGGGCGAAAAACCCGCATGAAGCACGTTTCAAGAAACCAAGGAATCAAACTCGGCTGGGGCTGCGCGAACCTTCGCGGGTGGACTTCGCTTCCATTCACCGCACCACCTGTTCCCGCCATGCCCAGACTAGGCCCTCGAGCAACTCCATCAGCCTCCTCCGCAGCAGCGCATACGTCTCGGTCCTCATCCCTGTCGCTTCGTCCATGTACAAGCCCCGGTTCACCTCGATCATCACGGACGCCACGCGAGCGTCCGCTCCGTAGAACTTCGAGGGCACCATCGTCCCCGCGTAGGGACGGTCGACGAGCACCGCTTGGTCCACCCGCTTCATCCGATTGGCGAATCGTGGTTTCCTCCCATCACGGGCATCGCGGATGTCCAGCATTTCGTTCGCTATCTGCCGCAGCCCAACGTCCACCGCATCGCGCAGAGCCGGAGGCGTGTGGAACGGGTCCGTGCCGACGCAAAACATCGGCCGCTCGACCAACGGGTCCAAATCGCAAGCCAGGCGCGAAGAAGGAAACGAGTGGCAGTCGATCACCAGGCAGCAACCGTGTCGGGCGAGAGCCGCCTCCGCCCACTCGTTCAAGCGTCGGTGGTGCGGCTCGTAGTACCGAGCCATCAGTTCGGCACGGTCGGCGCCCGAACGCAAGGGCTTCCCCGTCGAGGTGCGCGTGTAGACCGCTCCCATGCCCAGCGCAGACATCGGCTCCTGCGCGTCGTCTTCGAACCGCTCGGGGTCGACCACCAACCGGCTGAACCCGAACACCAGACGATCGGCTCCTTCGGCGGAGAACAGCTCGTCCGTGTGCCGGTCGGTCATAGCCGACAACTCCCGCTCGAGTTCCTCCGCATCGATCAGGAGACCGGCGCGAACGTCGTCCGGAACAACGGTCGACGAATGGGGGATGTGGAGCAGCACGGAATCGACCCGGGTCTCTGCCGCGCAAGACTCGTCCTCGTTCGGCGTCGGGGACCCGAGCGCGCACCACAGCCTCCACGTGGCATCGTGCTCGATCAGCTTCGCGACAAGCTCTTCACGGGTCCAGGGAACAACATCGCCGAGACAACCATCTTCATAAATGCTAAACCCGTGGGTTTCGTTCAACAGCTTGTCGAAAGACTCCCCGAAGCAACGCCCGCCGTCCGTGTCGATATCAGGGTGGTTACGGTCAGGCTCGAATAGAGACGCGTGCCAGCCTTCCTCGTCGAACCGTAGCTCCAGACCGCTGTAGACGGTGCCTTCCCCCGTCGCCTTCGAAGGCAACCACGGCACGTGGCGGTCGCCCATCAGCCGGGAAAAGCCCGAAGTCATAGGGTCGCCGCCGTCGATGGCTTCCCACAGCATGTACGACTCGATGTGTCTGTTTGCGCTCAGGAAGACCCACGGTCGCCGGCCCCGCTCATCGGCGCGCTCAGACTCGACGCTCTCCACAATCAGTTGCCGCAACGCCCCGTAGGGAAGTTTCAGCATCTGGGCAAGCTCGCGGATCAACCCTCCCAGGGTCGGATTGCTTGCGGACTCAGTATGGATTTCGGGCCGAAAGCCAGTGTGCCATTCGACTTCGGACACGCTGGTCTCCCCGAAAACTCGGCGCGCATAGAACGGGTCTACGCAGTCAGCGTAACCGATCACATAGAAGACACCTGGGTCAAGGGCACCGACTGCCACCCCTATGGGCATCAGTTCGGAACGAAACTCGCGTGGTGTCAGATCAAAGCGCAATTCTCTCGACCTCCTTCCCTGTGTCGTCAGCGTGCCTCAGACAGAGTCGCCCCACTCACAGTTTGTAGAATCTGTGCGTCCGAACTCCTTCGATTCCAACGCCAGTGATCCTCCCGCAATACCCGCGTCCCCCGACCAGCTTCACCGGCTTCGGCAAGCCCCGCGCGATCTCGAACGCTTCGACGAGCGTAACCCGACGGATCGCCAGATCGGACGAGCGCCAGCCGTGATCCCGAACAAACCGTTCGACCCACCTTCGCGCCAAGTCGTTGCCCGTTTGCACGCACAGGTAGCCCTCGCCAGGGTTGGGAGCGGCGGGGCCCGAGAAGATCGCGGGCCTTCCCAGCGAGACGATCCAAATCAGGGGGTACTTCTTGGGTCGCCGCTTTTCAAGCCCGCGAACGACCGGGTCGATCGAGTCGCAGTCGATCGCACGGAGCAACGAGGGAGATAGGTCTTGACCGATCTTGGATCGCGTGTTTTTGTGCATGACTTCACCATGCACCCAACGCGGGAATCGAACCTTGTTTCGGATCTTGAAATCCGCACATCGTTTTGGCACCGTGGGGTTCCACCTCGGTTGCCGGGCCGTTGCCGCTCTGGATGCTCCTAGAGAATACCACGCCCGGCGTTGTGCTACACCCGGTCAACCCCCCAACACGTTGATCTGCTTCTCGGCGATGTTCACCTGCACTCCGCCCAGCCGCGCCCGCCGGACCCGCGCCAGGCTCTCCACCGCGCCAAGCAACCGCCGGTGCGCGAGATCCACCCGCCGCTGCAGAAACTCGAGTTCGGCGATCGAACCGCTCGTCGTCCCGGCGAGCTTCAGCTCGTAGGCGGTCAGCGCCGTCTGGCACACCACGATCCGCTCCACAAGGAGCTCCTCGAGCGGCGTACCCGCGTCTTCGAGCAACCGCGCCCGAAGCGCCTTGGCCTCGTCCAGGAACCGCTTCCGAGCCTCCTCGAATCCGTCCCCGACCACCGCCTCCACGATCCCGACCAAGGGCACCCGCATCAGCCAACGACCCGTCGAACATGGGGCCTTGGCCAACGCTTCGCCTGAACCAGCGTCGAGCGCCTTCACGCCGCCTTTCTTCGCCACTCCCCCCTCCGCTTGAAGTACCCCGCCGCCTCGTAGGCCGCCGCAACCGCCTCTCCCGCGGCCGAGTCCACGTCCGCGACCAGAGCGTCGACCGCCCGCGCCGTCCCGCGCAGCTCCATCAGCCGCGCCCTCTCCAAAGCCCGCCCCTCGCGCACCTCGGCGTCGAGCAACGCCGCCATACACCCGGCGGCCCCGCCGCCGACGTACTCCGACACCACCCTCTTCCCCTCCCGCCTCTTCCGGTAGTAGTACAACCCGTTCCGCCGCACTTCGTATCCCATGCTACACAGTATAGCATTATGATCTCGAACCCTTGTATAGACGAGCTTGAGGTTCGCGAAGCATTAGCAGCACTCTCTGAAGTCCGCGCAGAACTTAAACGGCAAGTGTGTGAGGCACCGCTCCTTGCAGAAACCATTCTTCTCCGGCCCCCTCAGCCGCGTCAGCTCGACGATGCCCATGCCGACAAACTTTCGCTTCCACCTGAAGAACGTCTGCTCCCTGATGCCGACCTTGCGGCAAGACCTCGAGCGCCAGCACTCCGCCCTCTGCCTGCCGCAGGGCGACGATCTGCTCGTCCGAGAACGACTTCTTCATCCTGCTATCCTCCAGCGCAAATAGACGGCGCGGCTAACTAATTTCCGTCCAGTTTTCGGGGATCAGACCATTACCCCGACTGCAAGCAGCGAAGTTCTTGAAGGAGGTTTTCCGCACGTGAAGACTCTCGCGCCTTGCCATCCGTTGGCGCAGCTTCAGTTACCAGGCGGTCCGACGCCCGATCGCCCGCCGCACTGGGCCGGAGCGATGCGCGTCGTGGACGCCTTGCGGAAATGCCCGCCGTCCCAGAGCTGTCGAACCCTCTTCCTGAGTAGAGAGGCAGCGATCGCCCTTCAAGACGAACGCCGTCGGCAGACCGTAGGCGGTATGGCGAACCCCTTGGCTTGGCGTTTTGACCGAGGGCGTTAAGCCTTGGGAGCAGAACCACGCCAATGCGCAACTCAAGCGGCTGCGAGGAGCGGCTGGTGTTTCGCCGATGACCAGCCACAAGCTCTTTCGGCACTCGACTCTTTCGCGAGCTAGTTTTGGGAGTCTCCCTGCACGACGTCTCGCACCAAGCCGGCCCGTGCTCACCGTCTCCCTACTTGGCCACCACACACCCTTGAGGCGTCAAAGGCGGCGGCCCAAGCCGGCCAAGAGGCGCTACGGCACGCGAGAGCCAAACGGCTCCAAGAAGCCGACCATTGACCGCCTACTCTTGGCCAAAAACTTTGGGACCCTGGGACCCTTGGGACTCAGCGGTTCCCTCGCTCTTGGACGGTTTGGCTGGGGCTAGTTGGGCCTCACTATCACGCCTTCGTCTTGAGCCCGGGCCAGCAACTCCAACAAGACTTTGGCTTGGCGCTCAGAAGGAACCCGGGGCGGGTTCTGGGTCACTAGGCGCAACACCCCCACTTCCACGTCGGCAAGGGGACGGATACGCTCCAGGCAGTCGCGCACTTCCCGCCACTTCTCCGGCGGAATCTGGACGACGGCGGCTTGGGCGTGGATGCCGTCGACCATCACCTGAACCCTCTGCTCTTGCCGACGTTCAGCTCTGACGGCGCCGAGGGGAATCAGCATGGCGAGGAACTCGTTGGGCAGATAGTGTGCCAAGGTGGGAAGCTCCGCTTTAAGACGGTCCCAGCAGGCGGGCCGCTTGCACCATTCCGTCACGTTGGAGATGCCGGCGGGAGGGCGCTGGATGTCCTCGTGGACGAAGGCGGTGGTCACTTTGAGCGCTTCGAGGATCGGCTCGGGCACTGCTTGAGACCGCCAGATCGGCTCAATGTCGAGGGCCGCGCCTTTGCTCTTGGCGACTTCGGCGAGAAGGGCGATGCCGTAGGCGACGGTGTTGGCTCGGTAGCCGCCCTTGTACCACGGCTGGGCGGTGACAAGTTTCTCGCAAGCCCGGAAGATCAGCGCCCGCGCCACGATCGTCCGGAACGTCAGCTCGTTGAACTTGGTGCTGTCCTTCTCCCACGCCTCCGCGATCCGCAACGCGTACTGCACGAAGTTCTTTTGGGCACCCAGATTCACATGCCTCGGGTGCTCGTCCCAGACGTTCTCAAACTTCGCGAGGTCGGTTTTGTTGAACACCTGGTGCTTGGGGAACGTGGCCAGAAAAGTGCGCTGTTCGGCTCCGACACGCTTGGCCACTTCGTCGGCGTACTGGCCCCTCGCCCGTTCGTAGAACCACTTTGTCTCCCGAAGTTCGCCAGCCTTCGGGGGGGCCCACATGCGACGGGAGAGTTCCTCGATCCGGATGTGGAACGGCGAGTTAGAGAAGAGGTCCGCCGCGTTGACTTTGTTCTGGGTGTTCGCGTACTCGGCGATCTTGGGGACGATCTGCTCTCCGTCCTCCGGGGCCACGATCGAGAGCTTCATCTGAACGAACACTTGGTCGAGGTTGGCATTGTCGTTGCGGCGGGTGTGGAAGAGCGAGGCCGCAGTCTGTCCGCCGTTCACGATCTGCAGGTCGACGATGTGGGTGATCTCCAACCCCCTGGGGCCCCCATTGGTTTGGATCGAGCTGGCCGTCGCCGTGATGCCGTTGTTGTAGGCGAAGAACATGGAAGGTTCGGTCAGGATGGTTCTCTTGATGCCCTTGTTGACGTTGCCCTTGTTCTGGAGGAACGCCCGGACGTTCTGTTCGAGGAGGCGGGCTCCGTACTTCTCGTACAGGTCGGCGAGGATCTTCCCGGGCACGGCGACCAGATACGAGGGGAAGGCGTCGTGCCCGAGCGCGGCAGACAGGCAAGGCACCCCGCGCCCGAACTGCTGTTCGAAGTCGATTTCCAACGGCTCGCGCTGGCCCTTTGACTCCCGCAGGCGGTGCAGCCGGGCGATGTCCCAGATTTCATAGGAGGCGGGGATCCCACTGACGGATCTCGCCTCGGCGGCTTGGGCCCGATCGCTGAGACGCCGTTCCGAAACCAAGAACAGAACCAGCTTCTTGATGTCGGACTTGCGGTCGTGGATCAGTCGGGCGAGACCGAACTCAGGGGAGACCGGTTCCAACTGCGTGTAGAACTCGCGTTCGAAAGAGGCCCGAAAGAAGGTAGCGGCGCGATTGAAGGCGGCGACGACTTCGGTTTGAGTGAGAGATTCGACCGTATGGCGGAAGTCGAAGTCCGCGACGAAGAGGCCAAGGCAGCCCTCGTCGTCGAGCCAGTAGCCATCGACACGGGAACCGCGACCGCTGTCGTAATGACAGAACTCGAAGCCCTCGAGGTCGCCGTTTTCGCGGATCTCCTCAGCGACAGACTCCATGAAGGCGGCCAGTTGGAAGGCAGCGGCCGCTTCGGCTTCGGCGAGGTACTCCTGCTGGAAGTCATGGAAGAACTGGTCAAGGGTTTGCGGCATCGAGGGACTCTCCAAGAACTGCGGATATGGGCGCGCGGAAACCGCTGAGATGCTCGAGCAACAGCTGGTAACTCACGCGGCAGACCCCGGCGGCCAGTTCGGAACGAACCAGCCTCGGGAAACCGGGACCAACCAAGTAGGCCTGAGGGGCGGCGACGAGGAAAGTGGGCGTGTCGTAGTCGGGCAAGGGTTGATAGCCGGCGGAGGCGACTTTGTTGTCGAACTCTTCCACAGCGGCCCCGGGCAGGGCGTCTCTCGTGGAAGCGACGATGTGATTCAGCGACCGGCCTGCCGCGTCCTCGTCGAGGCGGATAGTCAGGAGGAACAGACGCGAACCGACGGTCTCGAGTTGGTTCTCGGAGGAGATCCTGACGGTTCCGGGGTCGGCCGCGGAGATCGATTTGACCTCGACGGCGCGGTCGCCGAACACGAAGTCCTGTTGAACTCGGTCGGGGCCAAGCCACGCACGGACGGCGGCGAGCCCGCCCCACGAACTGCCCGCAAGGGCCTCGAGGAACCAGAGTTCGGCGATGAGGCCGCGAATCTGCTCGGAGGAGAGTCGCGCCCCAGACGGGTTCGCGAAGAACGTCTTCCAGCGGCGCAGGTGCTGCAGGACGGTCGAAAGGGCCTGTTCGGAGGTGCGAGCCTGGCCGAGGTCGGATGCAAGGTGAACGCAGAGGACGTGGAAGAGTTCTACGTCGGCGTCGATCGAGAGGGCGAGGACGAGGCGTTGGCACCCTGGGTCGGAGTCGTCCCAAAGGTCGGTGTCCAAGCCCCGGACCGGTACCCTTCCTGCGACGAAGGCTCGGCGGTGGTCTCCCTCCAGTCGGATGACGAACAGGCGGCGGCCTTGGGCGTCGCGGGCCCAGTAGGCCCGTACAGCCTCGACCCCGTCCACGAGCAGCACGTTGAGATCGTGTGTGGGCGGGTTGATCAGGCTCCAAGGCAACGGGCTAGTCATCGAGGTCCTCCTCGTCGTCGGCGTCGAGTTCGAACAGCACGCCCTGTTGCTCCAGCCACACCTTGTTGGCGACGGCGGTCACCGTGCGACCCTGGGACAAGAATGGGAAGCTGACTCCAATCGCCATCGCCTTGACCCCCAATGGGCCGAGTGCGAGGCGATGCACCATCAGCAAAGGCTTGTTCCGCACCTCCCGGAAGTGGGTGTCGGACAGCTTATCCTTCCATCTGGGGTTTCCCGGGTGGTCCCGCTCAGCGAACTCGTGGGCAAGTCGAACTTGGTCAGCGTTCAGACCCAACTTCTCGTCTCCCCGGCTCGCGACACGGTCCTTGCGCGTCCGCCAAACCGGCCCCGACTGTTCGATGTCGTCTTTCCCCCGGGACTGGTACCCGAGCCGACGTTCGGGACCACTCTCGTCGTTCTCTTTCCGCGAAATCAGTAGCACGTCGCAGTGCGGATACAGGTCGGACAACTCATGGAGGTAGTCCTTCGCGAGATCAAACTCGCCTTTCATCTTGCCGGGGCACGTTTCGAAGCGGTTAAGGAAGGCGATGATCTCGGCGGTCGGCGCGTTTGGCACAAACCATCCCTTGGAGGTTTCCTGCACGGTGGCGCCGAAACCGCGTTCCCAGAACTCTGCGACCAGCGCTTCGTTGCGCCGGTTCACCTCTGGGTCCAACGGGAGGAAGTGCGACTCGACCAATTGGCCGCCAAAATCGATCTCCAAGGTGACGGGCTTGCCATGTCGCATCTTGTTCGCCGCGGTGATGACAAGGGCGTCGGGATGGGAGCCGACGTACAGGCCGAACTCGCGGGGAGTTTGGCCCAGACGCCCCATCCGGCGGATCTGATCCCGCAGTTCCTCGGTCTTCTCAGCGATGTGCCGGTACCAAGCGATCGATCGCTCGGGCAGGTAGACCCGGCACAGGTCTTCGTAGCCGGGGCGGTAGCCGAACCACCGGCCCATCTGCATGAGGGTGTCGTACATGCTCGTGTTGCGGTGGATGTAGCTGACGGTGAGCCCTTCGATGGTCAGGCCCCGCGACAGGCTGAGACCACCGACGGCGAGGATCGTCCGGCCATCCTCGCCCGCTGCGGTGTTGCCGTAGGCCAGACGCTCGTCCGAGTTGCTGTTGATCACCACGACCTTCGCCGCGTCGACCACCCTCCGCAGGCTATTCATGACATCGCCCCAGGCACACCCGGTCGCGGCGAACTCCGCATCGAAGGCTCGCTTCAGGCGAGCCATCACGGGGTCGCGAAGCGCATCGGCAACAGGGAGGGCACCATGGGCAGATACGGCTTGACGTACCTTGTCGACATAGGCGGACACCTCGGTTTTGAGGTGGCGCTGCACGTTGACGAATCGAGACACGTTGATCATCATGGAGGCGTGCGTCTCGCTCTGGCCCCGGAGGTTGCGGATCACGCGGGCGAGGAAGAACACGTCTATCGCTTCTAGGAGGCTATCCGGCAGGTAAGGGGGCGTCAGCTCTTTTTTGTGGGAAACCGGAATCACCGCCTCGCAGTCGTCCACCTGCCGCAGAACCCGGTCGCTGCTCTCGTCTTCGACGAAGACCTTGTCGGGGCCGAAGTAGGAGGTAGGAGGATCAAGCGAGTAGATGAAGTCACGGGGGAAAAGTTCCTCGTAGGCTTCATCGTCGAAGGCCTCAGGGTTGATAAAGATGTTGGCGAATGGGGTGGCGGTGTAGCCGACGTAGCACGACTTCGCAAAGAGGCGAAGGATCTTTCGGATGTTCCGGTTGGTCGCGGTGGGGTCATCGTCTTCTTTACTCGTGTTGATCGATGCGTTGTCGGCCTCGTCGTCGATCATGAGCATGGGGACATCGCGGATCCGACCCCCTTGGGCGTTCAGCCGATACAGCCATGCGTAAAGCCGCTTCAGGGTGGCGACACGCTTCTTGATGACAACGACGATCGGTTTGCTGAAGTCATCTATCTGCCATCCACTAGCGGCGGCGGTTGCGGCGTTGAAATCTCTGTGTACGGTGGTGAGAGCCGCGGGGTGGGGGAATTCGGAGGCAAGCTCGCCCACTCCGATCCGAGCGAGTTGGTGTTGGGGATCGCTCGAGCGTCCGATGAAGCCGGCTTCGACTCGCTCTTGGGTTTGGGTGCGCAGGAGGTTGTGGATGCCTGCAATGACAATGATGAACTTATAGCCGGCATCGGCCGCTCGACAGACGAGGTCCAAGTAGCTGGCGGTTTTGCCTGACTGAACGTGGCCGATGACGAGGCCCCGGCGGTCCCACTCGCCCTGCGACAAGGGGTCTTGGAGCAACTCAAGGAGCCGCCCGCCAACGTCTCGGAGAGACTGCACCATGTGCGGCGACCAGCCCGTTCGCCCGAGGTAGGTCTCGTAGCTGTCCGCGTAGACGTACTCGATCTGGCGACGGCGGACCCAACCCTCGTCGTGGATCGCGGAAGGCTCGACGATGGAGACCCCTTCTGACATCCGGGTGGTGATCGTGATCAGGACTTGGTGAAGGGCATGGTCGAAATTGCCATCAAACTCCATCAGCTTTGCATAGCGGAGGGCAAAGGCTCTTACATCGTCTTCGGTTCCGCTTGGACAAGCCTTACCGACGTTTTGGAGAAGCAGATCCGCGAATTCCTTGTCCGTCATGATTTTCGTCCGTTAGCAAACGCATCAACGAGGCTCTCGTGGCCGCGGAACAGCCCGGTAGACGCCACCGCCTGTTTGAACTCTTCCGGCGTATACGCCGCATCGGCGAAGAGGAGCAGCTTTAACTCTCGCAACTTGGCCTCGGCGTCGTCATCGGGGAGTTTCTGCGGATCGAAAAACTTCGCATGGGTGGAATAGTCGGAGTACAGCATCTCGACGGGGAGGGAAGTGCCGATGGAATCGAGCAAGAGGTCGAGGGCCCGTTGGCCGGGTTCGTCTAGGCGTTGCCGGACAGCAGAGACGGTCGGATGGTCGCGGTTTACGGCGTAGCGGATTCGATCTTGGTCGGCGAACCGGTGCCACAGTGGGTGATCCAAGTCGTCCCAAAGCCTCAAGCCTCTGCCGCGGAAGACACGAGCCGATCGGCCAGTGATCTGAGGGAGCAGAGCCTTTACCCGGTCGCGGACCTCGCGCGGCGGCCGAGCCCGCGACTTCTTGATGTCGATCGTCCACTCCTCGTCTTGGGCGGACGAGAAGTCGATCTGCACTCGGGCAAGCTTGGTGGCTTCGCCTTTGGGCACAAGGCGGAACCAGTCCCCCCAAGCCATGAGCCTGCAGTTCCGATAGATGTAGGCGCCCTGGTGGGATATGAAGTCGCTGCGTGTGCGGTAGAGTTCGTAATCCCGATTTGTCAATCGCGCGTGGTGCGGTAGGACGTAGGCTTGGATTCTTACCCGATGTTCCCCCAGATCAACGTATTCGAGAGGCAGCTTTTGGGTCGATCTGTGCTTCGTGCAGAAAGGGTCAAAGGGCTCCAAAGCCAGGTTGTTCACGGAGATCGACAACTTCGGGCGGTTGGCGTCCCCGCTCAGGAAACGGTGGAACACCAAGGACAGGTGCCAACGGAGGACTTCGAGCTTCTCGTTGACCAACTCGTGCAGGTGTGTGTCCAATTCGCCTTCGAAGAGACGGTCGAGCTTCTGCCAAACGACGAGAGTTCCGGTCGGGGGAAGGAGATCGATGTGCGGAATCTCGGCGATCTCCTGTTCATCAAGGATTGCGATCACCCACCGGTCCTCGGCCTCCACGACGTCGAGGTCCCACATCGCTGCACACCGACACCCGGCTTGGCTCGAAACCACGGTGAGCCGTTTGCACTGGGAGAAAGAAGCTGTTTTCAGGCCAAGTCCGAACCGGCCGAGGTCTGTGGCAGCCCTCGCCGCTCTCGGTCCCTTGCCTCCATGGCGGAGGGCGAAAACGAGGTCCTCCGGCGTCATTCCACAACCGTCGTCGTGGACGACCAGCGTCGGAGGGTCCAATGTCAAGTCGCACCGGATGCCAACATGCAGGCCTCCGGCCGCAATACTATTGTCCACGAGGTCGGCGACGGCGGCCTCCAGCGAGTATCCGATGTCTCGCAACGAGGCGGAAAGGGAGGCCGCGCTCGGAGGTAGTTCGTGTTCTCTTGCCATGGTTAGGCGGCCGCCTCTTGTGGTTCGGCCATGGGCACCGGGGACGGCGCAAGGCGGGGGGCGCTGGCGCACAGCGGCCTCAAAGGGCAACGGCCACAGTCTGGTGCCTTGGGGAGGCAGATTCGGCTGGCCAGTTCCTCAGCCGCGCCGTAAACCCGACCGTGTTCGTCCGGCCTTAGCATCCGGCCGAGCAGCATTTCGCCATGGCCACGACCGTCCTCCGGACCCGGTTCGATGCCCCAGTACCTGCGGGCGAGCCTTTCGAGCGACGTGGTTGCAGGGCGCCGGGGTGCCAAACCGCACGCCGCCAGGAGCCTGAGCTGGATGCTCGCCGACACCCCGGCTTCGGCTAGCAACTCATCGGAGATGCCCGCTTCGGGAGTGATCGATTCCGCGACGGCCTTCAGCGCGAAGAAGGAATCCGCTTTGAACCGCGTCTCCGCGTGGGCCTTGGCATGTCCATCCCTGACCAAGGCCTCCGGCGTCGGCCAGCGAGCGATCGCGAGGCGGCGGGTGGTGGCGTTGTTCTCCTGACCGTTCGGCGGGCGGTGCCGGCGCACCGACCGATGGGCATTGAATCTACGCCACAGGGGACCCCTGCGTCTATGGGGACACGCGGCCCTACTCATAATTGTCCGCCTGAGGGATCGGCGACGATTCCTTTCAGTGAAGAGGTAGGTCGCGACACCATTCCTTCCGCGCCCTGAGCCACTCGGCCACCTTCGAACACATTGAGTTGTCCTCGATATTGCCGATGACCGGGGCTGAATAGACCAACTGCTCTATACCTGACCATAGTTTTCTCATTCGCAATGCACCAGTCCGAATCCTTCAATGTCAGGAAGCAGGAGTGCAACCTTGCCCTGTAGAGGGGGGGGGCAGGAGCGACTTGTAGCTCACCCCACGACCTCCCTCGGATCGACGAGCGAGATCAAGCCGCGTGGGTCGAACCAGACGGCGACCCCGTACCGGCTCACGCCCCACAGCAGCCCGACACTGCCGTCCTTCGTTTCCACCACGTCCCAGAACCTGGGACACAGTCTCCGCAGAGCGGCCAGTTCGTCGTCGGGTGGCCCCGCCAGCAGACGGACCAGGTCGGGTTTGAGCCGTCTGACCTCCTCCCTCAAGGCGTCGGTCAGCGCGCCCGACGGGGTTGCGAACAACCGCCCGTCGCGCCACACCAAGTCCGCACCCATCCTCCGAACCTCGAGAAGGCACTCGGTCGCCGTCAAGCGATCTCCTCCATGTCGCCTTCGGCCACCATCGGGAGGGTCCGGGTCGCATCGTCACAAACGTCACAAACGTCATTCGACCGCTGCGTCAGGCTCAGATTCGCAGGCTCGCGCGGCGACGTTCGCTCTTTCCCGTCGAGAAGGTCGTCACAAACGTCGTCACACCCCGGTCCGCCCAGCACAGGTTCGAGAAAGCCATCCGGTGACGACGGTGACGTTGGTGACGATGCCGTTCCGAGCTTGGTCAGACGCCAGCGCCTCGATTGGCCGCTCCTCGGCAACTGCTCCGCTTCCACGCCCAACCGACGCAGCTCGGGCGCCAACCGCTTGAGTCGGTTGCCGACGGCCCGCCCGTCCTTGGGCCACTCCCGGTCGTCCGGACGCCTGCCCAGACCTTCGAGGAGCTCGGTCGCGGTACCCGTCCACTCGGACCTGTCCGCCATACACGCCAGCAAGGCCTGGACGAACGGGTCGGACTCGGCGGTCAGCGCGACCAGGTCGGCGCGGTTCCGTTCGAGCGCGGTTCGGAGCGCCGTCTCTTCCTCGCCGGGCTCGCATGCGGCAATCGCCCAACGGGCGAAGTCCTGGAGCCGAACGTCCGGCGACTTCGCTTCGTCAAAGCGCCGAATGGCCCGCGCCACGCGGTCCAGAAGCGCGCCGAGAAGGCTCGGCTTGAGCACTTCCAACTCCGCCTCCAGAGCGGTCTCGGTCCTGCGCCTGCCCTCGTCGAGCCGCTTGCACGAGACCTGCATGGTCCTGTCCTTGAGATCCGGCCGATCGACGATGTCTTCGATCCCGTTCAGGAGGATCGGCAGCCGCGCACGGACGACGGTCTCCTCGCAGTCGGTGTAGAGCCTGCGGGCGGTGCCCCCCTTCGAGCGCCTTCACGCCGCCTTTCTTCGCCACTCCCCCCTCCGCCTGAAGTACCCCGCCGCCTCGTAGGCCGCCGCAACCGCCTCTCCCGCGGCCCAGCGGCTTGCGCTTCGGCGGGGGTCCATCCGCCGCCCATGTAGCCGCGTCGGTTCAACGAATCCACGTCCGCGACCAGAGCGTCGACCGCCCGCGCTCTCCCCGCAGCTCCATCAGCCGCGTCCTCTCCAAGGCCTACCCCTCGCCCTCGGCGTCCAGCAACGCCGCCAAAAACCCCGCCAGCCCGCCGCCGACGTACTCCGACACCGCCTTGCTCCCGTTCCGCCGCACTTCGTAGCCCATGCTACATATTTTAGCACCAGAAACAACTACGGATTCGAGAAGGAGGTCTACAGCACGCCGTAGAAAGTATTCGTCGCAAGATGTTGAGCCCTCTACACGCAGTCCATCGTCACTACTTTGTGCAGTCCCTTGAAACGCTGGTAGTTCGCTGAACAATATTTCGGCGAATTGCCTCTCGGTGACGGCAAGAGCAAATGTCCAAGTACGGCGTCCCGTTCAGCAAAGGCCCTGAGGTGCATCTGGCTCCACATGCGGAGTCTTGCGACCTTGCCGACGTTTCCCACTATGCGCACCGATGCGCCGGCCCACTTGCGATTGACCTTTTCTCTGGTGCCGGTGGACTCAGCTTGGGACTCAAGATGGCTGGGTTCCACGTTATCTTGGCGGCAGAACTCGACCGTGAGGCAGCAGCGACACACCGGGCTCATTTTGGCGGTGCATCTCTTTGCGCTGACCTGAGCTCACAAGAGACCATCGACGCCATATGTGCTGCGCTGGAAGGGGTTGAGCTTGACTTGGTCGCAGGGGGCCCGCCCTGTCAGCCGTACTCGCAGGCAGCGTTCAGCAAAGTCCGGCACCTCGAAGCTTTCCATGGTCGACAAGCTGATCGAAGACGAGACCTTTGGTCAGGCTATGTCCAAGTAGTTCAGAGAACTCGGCCGCAAGCAGTCCTTGTCGAAAACGTACCGGACATGGCTTTCGGGCGAGACGGTGTCGTCCTCAGGAAGCTTGTCGAAGACTTGGAGTGCATTGGCTATCAGGTGCACACGCGGGTGCTTGCGGCCAATTCGTTCGGAGTCCCCCAGCACCGACAACGACTCTTCACGGTCGCTCTTCGTGAACCACGTGAGTTTCACTGGCCAGCTCATGAGAACCATGATCAGCGCGTCTTGAAAGACGCGATCGGCGACTTGCCCGAGGTCGCTGGTGGGGACAAGCAAGAGGTGCGACCCTACCGCGGCAACCCGAGTCCTCTGCAGCGCTATTTCCGTGAGACAGTTCAAGAAGAACACGCGCACCTAATCCACGATCACTTCACTCGCGCTGTGCGACCTGACGATCTCGAAGCCTTCAAGGTGATGACGTCTAGTACCCGTTACGGTGACTTGCCAGATCACCTCAAGCGATACCGCGACGACATCTTTGAAGACAAGTACAAGCGCCTACACATGGAGCAGTTGTCTCGTACAATCACGGCACACATCTCTCAAGACGGCTACTGGTACATCCACCCTACACAACACCGCACCCTCACCGTTCGCGAGGCAGCGAGAATCCAGACCTTTCCAGACAACTACCGTTTTTGCGGCTATCCAAGGCACGCCTTCAAGCAAATCGGTGAAGCGGTACCTCCGCTGCTCGGAAAGGCAGTCGGGGCCTCTATCCTTGAAGCACTGAGCAACGATACCGTTTCGAGCACCTTCTCCACGAGCGTGACGACAGCCTTGGTTTGTGATTGGTTCTCTGCAGCAGATCCGAAAACGATGGTAGCACCTTGGATGAAGGCGACATCGTTGTGGGAGCTCTTGGTCGGTGTTCTACTGCTTGACCGTCCAAGACACGGTCTGGCTGGCGAGTTGTTCAACGAAACCCTCCAGCGATGGGAGGCCCCCGAAAAGTTCCTTGCTGACGCTGATGCCAACGAATTTGCGGCTGTTCGGTTCAAGTTCGAGAACTATGATTGCCTGCGTCGGCTTGCTCTGAGGATTCAAGCAGGGGACTGCATATCCGCCGAGGTTCTTAGCTCGTGCGATGTTCCAAAGGCACAAGCGCTGCGGATTCTTGCCACAACAGGCTGCGGCTCACGTCGACCGCTCAATGCTGCGTTGGAACGGCTTACCCGTCGCTACACAGGTATTCCTGCGCGGGTGGAGGATGGCCGAGGTAACGCCGAGATGCTCTTCGGGCGCATAGTGGGTGTGGATGCAGGGGGTTTTGTCTTCCGCGCAATCAACGAGATCGCAGCCACATATTGCCGGCCCACCAATCCAGCTTGCGCCCTATGTCCTTTGAGTGTGTCGTGTGCCCACTACAGGAGGAGCTCTGTTCATGATGCAGGGAAGACAGTTGATTCGGAGGAAGCAACCTCCTTGGCATGAGGAGGCGTTAAGACCTATGGCTCGTTCGCAGAAGCTGCCACCAAGTGCTGGATCATTCGGCCTGTCGCTGAAGGACCTCGGTTAATAACTGGATACGGCCCGTCGTAGATATGATTTACGACCGCATTACTGCCGGAGCAACAAGGGTTGAGGTCCTATGAGACCTCACGTTGCCCGATGCTGTACTTGCCATCTTGGATAGTGGTTCTGGAATAACCGAGTCCGACCTCATCCTTGCGATGCGTCACGGAGGAAAGGGCCCCAACGGCTAGTAGGACCCCCAATGACCTCGGCCGTTTTGGACTCGGTCTCAAGACTGCATCATTCTCCCAATGCTGGCAGCTGACCGTCGCTTCTCAGAAAGAGGGTGAGATCGCGGCGGCTGAATTGGACCTAGAATCGGTAACCACGTGCGACAGTTAGACCATCTCAATCCTCGATCCTCAGGAAATCGGTTGCATTCCCTCTATCGACCGCCTACCAAAACAGGGCACCTAGTGATGTGTCTCAATAATACACAGGCGAATGGCGATGGCCGTTCGTCTGT
>ERZ761602.1925-NODE-1925-length-35117-cov-7.293594_pt1 | contig 35117 bp, 33 predicted proteins | sample MGYA00512165_ERZ761602 | MGnify/ENA primary metagenome ERZ761602 (study PRJEB28899, sample SAMN02445085) | bioreactor sludge metagenome | biome: EBPR sludge; isolation source: Thorneside wastewater treatment plant | place: Australia: Brisbane, Thorneside...
CCTACAAGGTCGATAAGCCAGCGGGGCCAATAACCTGGATCGGAGATAAACTCGGAAAGTGTCTCGCTCCCTGGTTAGGGCCGATCATCTTTCCGAGTGCTTACGTGACTGAAACCGTTACGACGATCACCCAGGTTCCTTGCAGTGGGAAGCGTCCGCCTCGCCAGAAACCTAACCCAGAAATTTTTCCGGGTCACCCCAATTACCCGAGATATTTGCCAGAAGCCCCCCCACGATCGGGATTGGGGACACAAAATTGTCAGAAAGCGGGGGTGACTTGTGAACCAAAAGTTTTCTTAAGCAAACCCTCAGAAAGAGGACACCGGAGCAACCTCTGGTTGATAAATGGCATAGGAGGATACTGCGAGGGTGCTCACACCCACATCGTCTTTTACGCTCCTGTGGGGCCACTATGCGATTGCATTGAATCAAAACGATTGGATCTCGAATGCTTGGGGATAATCCGTCTATGAAGGATGAGATCATAGTTGGCTATTCGATAAGAAAAGCCGTTAGAAGTTGCGATAAGGCCCGTGCTTCCGCTCATGATGACGTCTGGAGTTATGGCGAAGGTAGTGAAGGCTCCAGAGATTACGATGAGTCAGCTTTGGATTGGGCAATTGGCTTTAATCCCAGTCTGACTCAACTGCACAATGTATACCAGCACTTGAACCATGAGGAGTTCTGCATCATTTGCGTGACAACACCCCGGCCTCTCTTCCAGATGCGAAACCTGATTCGTCGCCTTGTAGGTACCAATGAATCCCTCGATATCTATAATGCTGAATACGATCCGAGGATGGACGAGTTCTATTGGGAGATCGAGAGCTCAGATACCGCGTCCTTTGGGCTGCTTGGATGGGACGGTGCTTCAGCGTTCTACAATTCCGATCCACTTGTTGAATTTCCTTGGGATAGGTCAACCGAGACCGGTGCGCTCGGACTCTTTGGTTCATTCGTTGAGGCCGATTTGTTCTGCAAGGATTTCAACGAAACCGGAGTTCCACTCGAGGAGTGTCTCTTCCCAGCTAAAGTCCTACTGGTCACTGGCCCTAGGCCGAGGTTTATCCGAGAGTGTGATGATAATCCTGCCCAATGCGCTTGTCGACTCGCCTGGTTGAAGTATTCTTCTCAGTTAGCAGATTCAGATCGTGAGAACCTTTAGGTTACGTCTCAGTAGGATTGAGATCTTGACCAGTTACTTCCACAAACCGTACGGGGCCCGGCTGTCGGGGCCGTTCTATGGGTCCGGGTTCTTCTGGACCGGGAACACGGGCTCGCGCTCGACCGGGCGGCAGTTCGCCGAGCAATACAACCGCGCCCGGCACTACTCCTGTTCGGCCTGAGGGGACGGGCGGTGGGTCGTGGCGACGGTCAGGGCCACCAGGATCAGCGCGAGGCCGGCGAGCACGTTCAACCCGAGGTGTTCCCCGTTGAACCGCCACCCGATGAAGGCGCTGATCGGGGCTTGCAGCGCCAAGGTCAGCATCATCCAGGTGATCGGAGCCCGCTCGGCCTTGATATACCAAACGCTGAAGCAAAACACCCCCGCCACCAAAACCAAATAGGCAATGCTGAGGACGGCCAGCGGGGTCACCGCCCCCACCGAGAGCGGCAGAACCCCCGGCAGCAATTGGGGCAAAATCAGGGTCGCCAGCCCTGCCCCCGTGACCTCCCAAACGAGCGTCCCGAGGCCGCTTGACCGCCGGATGATCCGCATCGCCAGGATCATCGCCAGCGATTCGGCCAAGACCCCAAAGAGATAGGTGACGTTGCCCGCCGTGTGGGCGCCATCCAGCGTCGGCGGGCGGAATCCGATGCTGACCCAATAAGCCCCCAACCCGCTGAGCAGGATCGCCAGCCAGCGCTGGGGCCCGACTCGCTCGCGCAGGATCACCCCGGCCAGGCAGGCCATAAAGAGCGGCGAGGTCAGGTTGAGGATCGCGGTTTCGCTGGAGCTACTGCCCGAGATCCCGAGCGTATAGAGCGCGTGGGCGGGCCCGACGAGGAAGAATCCGATCGCCAGAGCTTGCAGGCGGAGGATTCCGCTCGGCATGACGAAGAGGGGCCGACCGGGGGCGGCAGCCCGGGCGTCGCGGATCGGCGGGGCCCCGGGCTGGGGATTGGCCTCCGGGCCGGTCGGGCCCGATTCTCGCCGCCCAAAGAAGGCAAAGAGCACCCAAAGCCCGAGGGCAAAGAGCGGCCAGCGCAGAGCAATGATGGCCCCCGTCCCAAAGGATTCCCTCGCCTGAACCACGGCAAAGTTGACCGGGGCCCAGGCGAGGTTGAGAAGGGCTAGGATCCCGAGGAGACGAAAGTCCCTCATTCAAGCCGCAGGAGCGGCATCTCTTGAACTTCGCCCTGGACTTCCCCACTGGCGGATCGGATCGTCACGATCTCGCCCGTGTAGGCCACTTCGCGCCGAACATAAGCCCCGGCGATCCAGCCGAACTCGGGACTCTCATAGGCGCTCGTGATCTCGCCAGCTTCGGGTCGCCGAGGGTGAGAGAGCTTGTCTCCGGCCGCGACCGGCCCATCGCAAAAGATCCCCATCCAGGTTTGGTTGGTGTGGCCCCGGCTGTGCAGGCGCATCAAAACTTCTTGGCCCATATAGCAGCCCTTCTTGTAGTTCACGTGGCTGTTTTCAAAGGCGCTGCCGAGTTCGGGCGGAAGGGTGCGGCTGTTCGTGTCCACGCCGTAGACGGGGATGCCAGCCTCAAGCCGAGCAATCTGGAAGGCGAGGTCGTCGACCAGCGGAAAGGCGGCCTCAAGCTTCGCCTGCGCCGCGCCGCCAGGTCGAACCAAAACGGCCCAGCCGCCAAAACCGGTCCGGTTGCTGCGCAGGACGATCACCTCTTCCCCGTCGATCTCGCCTTCACCCGAGTTCAGTGAAGGCAGGTTCGGGACAAATTCCTGAAGCCGGTCGGTGGCCTGGGGACCCTGCAGGCTGATGATCGCATACTCGTCAACCGAAGCATGGACCTCTTCCAAGATGACCATCTTCTCCACCCGGTGAAGCAGCACGTCCACGGCTTGCTTTTCGGCGGTCAAGATCAGCCGATCAGGAAGACCCCAGAGTCCATAGATCCCCTCGATCTGGCCGGTCGCGGAGCAGAGACAAAACGGAATATAGGAGCCGGGTCCGAGGTGGCGCAGGTCGTTGGTCGCTTGACCCTGGAGCCATCCTTTGCGATCTTCGCCGGTGAGGACGACGGCGTGTCGACCACCGACATTTACTCGGCCGCAAGTTTCTCGGAGAAGGCGGTAGCCTGAAAGTACGGACTCCGCCATACTGTCGGGGGCGGCAATATCATTCATAAGCGTGGAAGAAGTGGAGACCGCGTCCTTGCGAATCCCCTAGTTCTACGATCCTATCAAGGTACCTGGTTCAATCTTTTGGCGGTCATCGAGCTTCTGCTAGGTTTAGGTTTGGCTTTGGGCGCGGGGTCCAAGGTCGTGCACGACTTCGAGCGCCGCGCGGCCGATGATCTCCGCTCCAAACTCACCGGCGACGCCATCGATATCCGGGTCCGAGCAGTTCCAAATGGTCCGATCAATGGCGCTTCGGGGGATCTGCTCTCGGCCGAGATCTTGGCCCGGAGCTTCTCCACCAATGGGCTTCCGCTCTACACTGAACCCGAACGTCCTGGTCGCGGCCGTGTGCGGGAGCTTCGGCTGGAGCTTCGAGATTTCCGATTGGCCGGACTCCGGGTCGAATCGCTCCGAGCCACGATCCCCGACTGTCGGTACGACCTCGGACTCGCGCTGAGCCGTGGTCAGATCCGCCTGACCCGCAGCGGCGAAGGAACGGGAACGGTGACCCTTTTGGCCGAAGATCTCGGCCCTTGGATCACGCGCCGGTTCCGAGAGATCACCGAGGCGCGGGTTGAGTTTCGGGCGGGCAAGGTGATCGTCGAGGGCGCGGGCGACTTCATCGTCATTAAGGCCCGGTTCAAGGTGATCGCCGAGCTAGAGTCCCCCGACGGCCGGCGGATTGAGCTCGTGCGGCCACGGGTCTGGCTCGATGGCCAGCGGGTTCCGCTCAGCACGGCTCAGGCGCTCCTGCAGACGCTCAACCCCGTCGTCGATCTCGACCGGGACCTCAAGCTGGATGGCGCGGTGGACCTCCAGTCGGTTCACCTCAGTCAGAATCGACTCACGGCGACGGGGCGGGCGAGGATCCCATCACGGCCAAAGCCGCGCTAATCTCTTCGGGACTCGATACGGGCACCAAAACAGGGTGTTCGGCGCTGAGTTGGGTCAAGACTTCTCCCGATTCCGGGCCCCAGGTGCCCTCCAAGGGGTCCGTGGTCACGATCCCAACCCTTCGACTTTTCGCCATCGGCAACAGCTCGTCGTACACGGCGTGGCGGCTCTGGTTACGGGGGATGAGCATGAACTCGAAGGCATCCCGGAACTGCCAGTTGGATAGGGTGGCGAGGCTAGTTTCCGCGGCGAGAAGACCAAAGTGTCCTAGGAGTCCGTCTTGTCGAGCTTCTTCGAGAGACATCAGCGCGGCGTCGAGAACGTTGTCCTCGCACGGGCGGGTCAGCCGCAGAACGTAAAAATCGAGTTTTGGCCGCCCGATGACGCTCAGGGTCTCGATGAGCTCGGCTTGAGTCTGGTCGGCCGCCGCCTGGGGGTCTCTCAACCTGGGTAAATAGTCCGCCCCCACCCGTAGGATCCGCACCTCTTCTCCGCGAAGGTGCGAGCCCCAAAGACCAGGCTGGGCCGAGATATCGAGGATCGTTCCTGAGGTGAGCAGCGCTCTCGTCATACCCTCGATCCAGGTTTCGGAGAGTCCCAGTTCTGGGAGCATGGGCTTGAGCCAGATCCGGGGAACGATCCGGTTGGTTCGGCCCAAAAGGTGGCTCACGAAAGCACCCCATCGAGCAGCGCAAACACGAAGAATCCGAGCGACACCCAGCCGTTGAGAGTGAAAAATGCGAGGTTGATTCGGCTCAGATCGTCCGGTTTCACCAAGGATTGCTCATAGAGGAGTAGACCGGCGGCAACCGCAACTCCGGCAAAGTACAAAGGCCCAAGACTCCAAAGAAATCCCGTCCAGATCAGCAGACCGACGGTCAAGGCGTGGAGCAACCGGCTCGCCCAGAGGGCCTTGACTCGACCCAACCACACCGGCATCGAATAAAGTCCCTCGCGCCGGTCGAACTCTTCGTCTTGGAGGCTATACAGGATGTCGAAACCCGCCGTCCATCCCATCACGGCGAAGACGAGGGACAAGATCCGGGGGTCCAGCGTCCCCGTGACTCCGATGAAGGCCGCGGCCGGGGCAATGGCCAGGCTCAGGCCGAGAATCAGGTGGCAGAGCGGGGTGAAGCGCTTGGTGTAGCTGTATCCCAGAGTGACCAACAGGGCCACCGGAGAGAGAGCCAGGGCCAGAGGGTTGAGAAGCGCGGCCGCGACGAGAAATAGCCCGACCGACCCGGCAAAAAAGAGGTGGACTTGGCGCAGCCCCAGGATCCCAGCTGGGATAGCCCGGATGGCTGTCCGAGCATTCTTGGCGTCGATCTGCCGGTCCACGATCCGGTTGAAGGCCATCGCGGCGCTTCGGCACGAGACCATCGCCAGAACGATCAATCCAAACTTTTCCCACCCCGGCCAGAGCGAATCGCGGGCCGCTACCGAGCCCCACATCATTCCCACCATGGCGAAGGGGAGAGCGAAGATCGAGTGCTCGAACTTGATCATCTCCAGGTAGGCGCGAAAGCTGGCCCATCCGGTTAAGGGTGCCGAAACGGTCATCACCTCCATTACTACCCGTTCTGGTCGGGCTTGATCGCCAAGACAAAGAATTGGAGGAACCGGCAGTCGTCGCAGCGGTTCCGTGTGACCAGGTTCAAGATCCGCAAGGTGCGGCTATACATCGGGTTAATCCCTTCCAGACGCTGGAGGACCAAACCGCTGCCCTCGAAAAGCCGGGGGATGGACTTCTTGGTGTACCAGCGCAGGTGAGTGCGGTCGAAGATCCCGCTATCGTCTTGAGGAAAGTCACCCTCCTTGACGATCTTCATGAACGGTTTCCAGCACCGGAGGTTTGGGAGCGAGGCCACGAGGGTCCCCCCTGGCCGCAAGACCCGGGCGATCTCTTTCACCGCGCGGTCGGGCCAAGCGAGGTGCTCCAAGACATCGTTGCAGGTGACGAGGTCAAAGTGAGCGTCTGGATAAGTCGCCAAGACCTCGATCGCGTCGCCGACATCCACACGGTCCAATCGTTCGGCGGCAAATGCGGCCGGTTCGGGCTCGATCTCGATGCCCCAAACTTCGCACCCTTGGTCGCTCTTGAGGAGCAGACCAAAGGAACCCGCTCCACAACCGACATCCAGAGCTCGGCGAACACCCGAGGGCAGGTTCACCAGCACATCCCAGCGAGGATTCCGGTAGTACGGCTTGAGCTCTTCGAGGGAGCGGAATGACGGCACGGCAGGGGTATACCAGAACCCAAGCCCATGGCCACGGTCCCCAATTTCTTCTATCACCCACGCATCATGGAGTACGACTTTGGCCATGGACACCCCCTGCGGCCCGAGCGGCTCAAGCGAACGATGAGCCTCCTGGCCGCTTGCGCCGAGGTTGACCTGATCGACCCCGGATTGGCTTCTGACGCCGATGTACTCCGCTTGCACTCCAAGGAGTATGTAGACGCGGTCAAGATGGCCGGAGGCGGGGACCACCTTCCGGGCGGGTTTACGGCTCGATATGGAATCGGCCCTGGCGATACTCCCTCCTTCATCGGGATGTATGAGGTCTCGCTTGCCTATGTCGGAGGGAGTATCCGTGCGGCCGAGGCCGTTCGGGACGGGGCCGATCTGGCGTTCGGGATCGGAGGAGGACTCCACCACGCCCAGCGCGGAAATGCGAGTGGGTTCTGTGTATTTAACGATGTCGCCCTAGCCTGCTCGGTGCTGCGAGAGCGCTTTGACCGGGTGGCCTATGTCGATATCGACGTCCATCATGGCGACGGCGTCGAGGCCCTCTTTGCCGACGACCCGGCCGTGATGACCTGCTCCATTCACCAGATGAGTCCTGGCTTTTATCCGGGGACGGGCCGAGCCGAAGAAACCGGAACGGCCGGGACGACGGTGAATATCCCCCTACCCAATGGAACGACAGGAGACATCTGGCTGGATGCCTTTCGCCGGGGGATCATCCCCTTGCTGGAAGAGTTCGATCCGGGGGCGATCGTGCTGCAAATGGGAACGGATCCCCACTTCGACGACCCCTTGGCTCGGCTCCAAGTTTCGGCCCAAGAGTGGCTGGGGGCGGTGGAATCGATCCGCGATCTGGGCAAGCCCATCTGCGCGACCGGGGGTGGTGGATACAACCTCAGCACCGTCCCGCGAATGTGGGTGGCCGCGATCCTTACACTAGGCGGAATCCCCGTTCCCGACCTCATCCCCGAGCCCGATGCAACCGATTATGGAACTCGTACGTTCTTTGATCCAGAGTTGCCCCAACCCCGGGGGGTCGGATTCCTAGAGGCTGAAAGAGCCCTCAGCATCCTCCGTGCCGCGCGTCCGAAAGGCTGGCAACCTCGCTGAATTTCCAGGAACAAAACGGTTTGGGAATTCGTCGAAGCCTAGGGCTGGTATTGGTTCGCAGGAGAGGGATCATTTGGTAGTCGGGATCATTGGACTGGGATTAATCGGAGGCTCCGTTGCAGCGGGGTTGATGGAATCCTGTTTGCCGAGCAAGGTCCTGGGATTCGACACCTCCCCGGAGGCAGTTGCGGCCGCCCGTCAGAAGGGGTGGATTTCCGGTTCGGTGGACCATCTCTCCGAGTTGGCCGACGTGGACCTGATCATCCTCGCCACCCCGCCCGACTCCACGGTGCGCATCCTGGCCGAGATCGAGCCGCTTCTGAGCGAGAAACCGTTTCTGACCGACTGCTCTAGCGTCAAGCGATCGATCGTCGACGCGGTACCCGCTTCCCTCTTGCCCCGCTTTGTGGGTGGACACCCAATGGCCGGGCACCACGAGAGCGGCCACGCGTCGGCCCAGCTCGGCCTTTTCACCGATTGCCAGTGGATCCTGACTCCCCAAGAGGAGACTGATCCGGCGGCACTCCGGTTGGTGAAGCGGATCGTCTTTGCCCTCGACGCGCATCCGGTCGAGATGGATCCGGACAGCCACGACCGCCACGTAGCCGCCCTCAGCCATCTGCCCCATATCCTCGCGAATGCACTGCTTTGCATGAGCGCGGACCTCGACCACCCCGAGGTCGCGGCCGGCAGTTGGGCCGACCTGACCCGCGTTGGAGGCACCGAGCCGGATCTCTGGCGACAAATCTTGATCCACAACCGCGGGAGGGTGCTCGAATCGTTGGAAGCCCTTCAGCAATACCTCGATGGGATCCGGTCGACGCTCGAAGAAGGCAACGGTAGCGAGATCGCCGACGAGATCCGCCGGGCCGCAAGCCACAAGCGCTAGTACACTATGCGGTCATGAGAGTTGAGGTCCAAGCCGCAGGCCCCCTGCGCGGTGAATTGCGTCTGCCCTCGGATAAATCACTGACCCACCGGGCCTTTATGCTCGCCGCGGCTGCCCGGAGCTCCAGCGAGGTCCTCCACCCTCTCACGGGAGCGGACTGCCTCTCCACCCTGCAGTGCCTTAACGCTATGGGACTCCGACACCGGGCCGATGGGCCGGTATGGACCCTCCTCCCGGTCAATGAATGGATGGCCCCTCAGAGACCCCTAGACTGCGGCAATAGCGGAACGACCATGCGCCTTCTATCGGGACTATTGGCCTCTCGGCCGATGGAAGCGACCCTCGTTGGAGACGCCTCGCTTTCCCGCCGACCGATGAAGCGAATCGCCGAACCGCTCCGCCTGATGGGAGCGACCGTCGAAGGTGATACGGCTCCCTTACGGATTTCGGGGCGCGACTTGGTTGGGATCGAGTACACCTTGCCCGTCGCCAGCGCTCAGATCAAGAGCTGCGTACTGCTCGCCGGGTTGCGTGCGAGCACGCCGACAACCGTCCATGAGCCGCACCCGAGCCGCGACCACACCGAGCGAATGCTGACAGCACTGGGCGTCCAGATCCAGCGCGTCTCTCCTCTGACTTCTAAGCTCGAACCGTTCCAAGTTTTCGAAGGTTTCCGAATGAAAATCCCGGCCGACATCAGCAGCGCCGCCTTTTGGATGGTGGCCGGAGCTCTGATCCCTGGCTCGGAGATCCGGCTCACCGAAGTCGGCACCAATCCCACCCGGACAGGGATTCTGGAGGTGCTCCAACAAGCCGGAGCCCAGGTTGAGCACGAACCAGGCCCCGAAGAGCTCGGAGAACCCACTGGAGATCTGATCGTTAGGTCATCGAAGGATCTGCGGCCGTTCACGATCAGCGGTGACCTCGTGCCCCGGCTGATCGACGAGATTCCCGTCCTTGCCGTTTTGGCCACCCAGTGCCATGGCGAGACCGTCATCCGAGATGCCGGAGAGCTAAGGGTCAAGGAGTCGGACCGCATCCAAGTCGTGGCCGATGGGCTGCGAAACATGGGGGCTCAAGTCGAGACCACAGGGGACGGCATGGTCATCTCCGGACCGACTCCGCTGACCGGAACCGCGATCGATGCCGAGGGGGATCACCGAATCGCGATGGCCTTCAGCATCGCCGGGATGATCGCCACGGGGAGCACGACCATCGAACATGCCGATAGCGTCCTCACCAGCTACCCCACCTTTTTCGAGGATATGAAAAGTCTACAGGGGGTCCCGCGATGAACCGAGTGATTGCGATTGACGGCCCGGCTGGAGCCGGCAAGAGCACGGTCGCCAAGATCCTTGCCCGCCGCCTCGGACTGCGATACCTGGATACCGGGGCGATGTACCGAGCCGTGGCACTGCTGGCAACCCGGGCCGGGCTTCAACCCGAAGACGGGGCGGAGGCCGCCCGACTGGCCGAACAGGCGGAGATCACCTTTGGCCACGGGGACCCGCAGCCGGTTCTGGTGAACGGAGAGGACATCACGAGCCTGATCCGCACTCCGGAAATCAGCGAGCTGGCCAGTGCCCTGAGTGCCCACTCGGCCTTGCGTCAAGTCCTGGTCGCTCGGCAGAAGGAGCTGATCCAGACCGGAGATTGGATCTTGGAGGGCCGAGATACGACCACCGTGGTGGCTCCCCACGCCACAGTGAAGGTCTTCTTGACCGCCAGCCTCGAAGAGCGCGCCAAACGCCGAAGCCTCGAGCTGGGTCGCGAGGACGTGAGCGAGCTCACGCGAATGATCAGCGAACGGGACCATCGCGACTACACCCGCGAGGATTCCCCCCTGACGATGAGCCCTGACGCCCATCGACTGGAGACCTTTGGACTCAGCGCCGAGGAAGTTGCCAACCGGATCGCAGCGCTCCTTCCCTGACCGGTCGAGATGGGACAGAAGTCCGCCCGGTGATACCTTTCCAGAACATCGGGCGTCCAATGCTCGAAACCTAGGAGGTTCACCCAGAATGAGCGTGTTACCCATCATCGCGGCTTTGGTCGCATCGGCCCCATCATCGGTGGAGCTAACCATCTACAACCAGGGCTTTGGACTTGTCAAGGAGACGCGAAGCTTCGAGTTGCGTGCCGGTCGGCAGACGATCTCCGTCGAAGACGTCGCCCAAAGAATCGAAACCAACTCGGTCGGGATCAAGAGCCTGACCAAGCCCGGCTCGATCTCCGTCGTGGAGCAAAACTACCGTTTTGACCTCATCAGTCCCCAGGCGATTCTCAACAAGGCGGTTGGAAGTCGCATCACCATCGTCCAGACCAGCCCGACAGGCGAGCGACGGACCATCAAGGGAGTCCTGCTCAGCAGCCCCGGCCAAGGCGGAATCGTCCTGAAGGCGGACTCGGGCGAGATCCTGCTCAATCCATCCGGCGAGATCATCGTCGACGATATGCCGAAGGGGATGGTCAGCCGACCAACCTTGGTCTGGGATCTCGAAACGAACTCGGCCGGTCCACAGAATGTCGAGGTGAGCTACCTGACCCAGGGCCTCAGCTGGACCGCGGACTACGTCATGAGTCTCGACCGAGACGGACAGAAGGGCGACTTGAAGGGCTGGGTGACGCTGGTGAACAGTTCGGGCGCCACGTTCGAAAATGCGAAGCTAAAGCTTCTTGCCGGAGACGTCGCCCGAGCCCAACCCCGGATGCCCGGTGGAGGCGGACGCGCCGGAGCTCCAGCCAACATGGCCATGCAGGCCAAGGCCGACATGGTGCAGGAGCAGTTTGCCGAGTACCACCTCTACACGCTAGGTCGCCCGACTACCGTGGCCCAAAACGAACAAAAGCAGGTCTCGCTGCTCGAGGCCACCGACATCACCGCCACCAAGCGGCTGATCATCGACCCGATGCGAGGCTACTACGGCTATCAGCCTGGGGAGGGAGAGATCGGCACCGGAATCCTGAAGGCCCAGGTCCGGATCGAGCTGCAGAACAAGAAAGAAAATCGGATGGGGATGCCGCTCCCGGAGGGAACCGTCAAGGTCTTCCAACGCGATAGTTCGGGTGCACTCCAACTCTTGGGCGAAGACCGGATCGAGCACACCCCGAAAGACGAGAAGATCTCGCTGGTCGTCGGAAAGGCGTTCGACATCGTGGCCGAGCGAAAGCGCGAGAAGTTCGAATGGATCCGTCGATCCAACGGAAGTATCCGTGGTGCCCGCGAGACCTTCACGATCGAGGTGAGGAACCGCAAGGAATCTCCGGAGACCGTGGAGGTGATCGAGCGCCACTGGGGACAGTGGACCATCACCCAGAAGAACATGGAGTTCGAGAAGGTGGACAGCGATACCCTCCTCTTCCTCGTCAAGCTCGGAGCCAACGAAGTCAAGAAAGTGACCTACACGATCGAGACGGTTTGGTAAAACATCTGGGGTTCTTTGGGTCGGAAACCTAAGGGACCCCAATTTTTGTTACAAAATAGGTCAGGAGATGATGCGTGTGAAGAAATTTTGGATTTATGGGGCTCTTGCGGCTCTTCTCGTAGTAGGATGCGCTCCGGCGGCCAAAGATGCCGAGAGCAAGGCTGACCCGGCTGCGGCTGGATCCGAGGTCGCCAAGGCCGACCCGAACAAGCCGTCGGTGGACCCGACCCAGCCACCCAGCAACGACAAGCCCACCGAACAACCAAAGCCGGATGCTGCGGCAGGCAAGCCGGCCGGTGACACCGAAGAGGTCGAGAAGGGCAACAAGCCCTCCCCGACGGATCCCAAGGATCGACTTCCCAAGACTCCCGAGGCACCGGCCCAGCGAGTAGCCCCAAGTGGCAATGCGTCCAAATACGCCGGTAGCTATGCCTACGTCAACCCTCGTCTGGAGAAGATGGAGAAGGAGGCCGAGGCCAAGAAGAAAGGCACCGACCTTGGTATTGACTGGACCCTTACGATCAAGGCCGATGGAACCTACCAGGGAGTCATGTCGGTCGGCGGCAAAACCCAAGTGATCGACGGAACCGTTCAGGCGACCGACTCGCAAGTGACGTTGAGCCCGCACACCATGGACGGCAAACCCCTCACCAGCAAGGCCCTGAAGCGAGCCCTCGTCTTCAAGCTTTCGGCGGACGGAAAGCGACTGGAAGCCAAGACGGATGTCCAAGGCCAATCGACGACCCTCGCTTTCGTGAAGAAGTAACACGCTTCGCAAAAAAAGGACGTAGAAAGCCGTGGCAGTCCTGTCACGGCTTCTTGTTTTTAGCTTCCCAGCCAGATCCTGTTGATCTTACTAGCGCAGAGTTCGGGAAGGGGTGTTAGAATAAGGAGGGTGGGGTGATTGCGCCTTATGGCGACAGGACCGTATACCCACGACAAGGGAGGAGACTAAACAATATGAAGGCACTTCGAACATTGGTGTTCACCGCCGTCGCGGCCAGCGCAGCTGCAAATGCGACCCTGATTTTTGATTTCGACAACCAGCTTGGTGCAACGTCTGCACCAGTTCTGGACAACCGATGGGCATTCGCCACCATCGACACGGCAACTTCTGGACAAAACCGGAACGTCGGCCGATGGGACAATCCGAACCTCGTCACGAGCACAACCAACGGCAACCCCATTCGCGTCGTGGACCAGACGATCACGTTTGCTGCGGGTCAACCGCCCGCTCGCGCAAACCAGTCCAACGCGCTTAACCTTCGATGGTCATTCACAGGTGGCCTCACCGCTGGCGAGCCCAACCAAAGCACGAACGGAGCGGACACTTGGCTCCGAGCCTTTACCGACTTTGGCGCGAGCCCGCTGCGCGTGCCAGCGATCGACATCACCAAGCCGCTTTCGATCGACATCTATACGGTTGAGCCGCTCCGCGTGGCCCTCGTTCTTCGCGAGTCGGACCTGACCGGTATTTCGGTCGGCCAGTCGGGCCCGACTACGGGTCAGATTGAAGTCGTAGGTGGACCGGTTGGCGGCCCGAACGCCGTTGCAACCTCCGGAAATGGACGCGGCGGATTCGTCGTCCCAGCCGGCCAGTGGACAACCATCACTTGGGATCTGCCGAATACGGCGAACCTGAGCTTCCGCGCGATCACCGGAAACAACGTCCTTGCTTCTTTTAGCAACAACAACCTGGTCGGCCTCAGCGGATTCGGATTCACTCCTCTGGATGGCGAAGGCCTTCTGCAGAAGCAGCACAACGTCTGGATCGACAACGTTCGCAACGGCGTTCCCCCGGCCGGCATCACCGGTTCGGTGACCCTGAACGACTGGAACGGCGCGGTCGCTGGTCAAAACCTCGATATCGAGATCCTCGACTCGAGCAACGCCAGCGTCGAAACCGGAACGGCCACCCTCGACTCGAGCGGCAACTTCACCTACGTCCCGACCGCATCCCTCGCTGATGGCACCTACACCCTTCTGGTGAAGGCAAGCCATTGGCTCCGAAAGGGCGCTTCGGTCGCGATTGCCGGTAACGCTGGTTCGGCCGGTTCCTACTCGCTGACCAATGGCGACGTCGATGGCGACAACAGCGTCACGATCTTCGACTACATCGATCTGTCGGGTTCGTTCGACCTGTTCTTGGGCGACGCTGGCTACCTGGCCAATGCCGACCTGGACGGAGACGATAGCGTCACGATCTTCGACTACATCGTTCTGTCGAACAATTTCGACGTCACCGGCGACTAACCTAAAGTTCGTTGCCTTCTTCCAATCTGCGCCTCTCCACAGCATCGTGGAGGGGCGCTTTCTTGTGGCGTCTTGGGGGTGGATTCGTCGACCCCCAAAAAGGCCGACGGCCCTGCTTCCTCATCGAAGCAAGACCGTCCGTTAGGATCCTGTTGAAGGAAGTTTAGGTTTTAGAGTCCCATCGCCGATCGCAACTCGGGGTCGCGTCGGAGTCGATCCACAGCCCTGGAGAGGCGCTTTCGGGCATTGACACTGGTGAGGTTCGAGCGCTCAGCAATCTCTTCGAAGCTGAGGCCGAGGTTGAAGCGCATGTGCAGAAGCTCTTGGTCGATGACGTTCAGCTTTCGGAGAGTTGCACTCATCGAGTTTTCAAGCTCGGAGATATTGCTGTCGGCAACGGGGACTTCTGGAGCCACGTCGTAAGTGATCTCAGATTGCCGCCGACCATATTCCTTTCGGCGCCATGATCGGATCGCCGTTCGAGCGAATCCAGAGACCCAGGTTCCGAGAGCGCTGCGCTCAGAATCAAATTTGGCAAGGTTTTGAAGGACGTCGATCAAGCACTCTTGGGCGAGCTCTTGCGATTCTTCGTGTTGGAGGCCGAGCTGCAAAAAGCGGCGGACCAGAAGTTGACGTAGGTAGTTCGCCAAATTCTCGGCGTTACGAAGATCTCCCTCGCTCGTTTGGCGAGCCCAATTTGCGACTAAAGTCGCGTCTGGCAGGTTATTCATTTTCTACTCCCCATTCGGCATGGACGCCGTTTAAAGTCCATGTCAGCACCGAAGATCCTCAAGCTCAAGGCTGTTTTGGTCTCGGTTGCCTCCACTATGATATTGCGACTTTCGTCCTATTGTGTGACAGGAATACCGGGATTGAAAAAAGACAGGTATTAATGCGGTGAGGATTGAGTTCAACGGGACTTTTGGGGCCTGTGTCACACGGACTACGCCAAGCCCGCTCTGAGGGTCCGCCCTCAGAATCCCGTCCAGACAGATTGGGACATCGTGCCAGCATTATCACGGTTTTGGCCACATTCTCGCCTAGAACTGTCACCGAAGACGCGATTCTGGACGAAATAGAAGATGTGGAGCACTCGCCTGAGGAAGCTATTTTGCTCAAGTTTGTGCAATACTAAGAGTAGGAAGTTTGATTGACGTTTGGGTTTTTTCGATCAAATTGAGCGAAACCTGCGTCTTACTTCGAAACGGGAGATCAAAGTGAATTATTCGGAAACCCCCTGGGGTACCGGAAATATGGGAATGACCTGCGAAGAGGTTTGCGAGATGCTCTACCTCTACATCTGCGATGAGCTGATGGAATCGGAGGTCAAGTCGATCAGCAGCCATCTGAGCACCTGTCCTGCATGCCGAAAGGCGATGTCCGAGACCGTACAGCTCACTGGAGTGCTTTCGACAACCCTTCCCCGTGTCCCAATGCAGTACTACTCACGCAATAATTGAACCGGCCACTTTCATTCAGAAGGCCCCACAACCGATCCGCCGAAGATGTGAAGTTTCTTTCACCGACTCGGCGGATTTTCTTTTGTCCGGCTCATCACCACCGTTCTTCCCCCGTCAAAATTTTCAGCAGACGGTCGTCATTTGAACCGCCGGTGAGCCCCAATGAGCAAAACCCTGACCCCAACCGATCTCCAGTTTGAAACCCTGACCCTGCATGGCGGTCAAACCGTGGACCCGACCACCAAGTCGCGAGCGGTCCCCATTTACCAAACCACCAGCTACGTCTTCGACGACACGTCCCACGCGGCCCGGCTGTTTGCGCTCAAGGAATTTGGCAACATTTACACCCGGATCATGAATCCGACGACCGACGTACTGGAGCAACGGATCACCCAGCTCGAAGGCGGTACGGCCGGAATCGCAGTTGCCAGCGGCCAATCGGCCATCACGCTCGCGCTTTTGAACATCGCTCAAGCCGGCGATGAGATCGTCAGCTCAACCTCGCTCTACGGTGGGACTTATAATCTGTTCCACTACACCCTGCCCAAGCTCGGCATCAACGTGAAGTTCGTGGATCCGAGCGATCCCGACGCCTTCCGAGCCGCCATCACCGACAAGACCAAGGTTTTCTATGGCGAGACCGTGGGCAACCCCAAGCTCGACACGTTCCCCATCGCCGAAGTTGCCGCGATCGGAAAAGAACACGGCATCCCGCTAGTGATCGACAACACGACCCCGACGCCGTACCTGGTTCGACCGATTCAACACGGGGCCAACGTCGTGATTCACTCGGCCACCAAGTTCATCGGTGGCCACGGCACCTCGATCGGTGGTCTGATCGTCGACGGAGGCAACTTCGACTGGGGTTCGGGCCGATTCCCCAACTTCACCGAGCCTGATCCGAGCTATCACGGGTTGAAGTTCTGGGAGGTCTTTGGCGACTTCCCCGGGCTCGGCAACGTCGCCTTCGGAATCAAGGCCCGCGTTCAGGGGCTGCGAGACTTGGGTCCGGCGCTCTCTCCGTTCAATTCGTTCCAGTTCTTGCAGGGCTTGGAAACGCTTCACCTTCGGATGGAGCGACACAGCGAAAACGCGAAGAAGATCGCCGAATTCTTGTCCTCGCACCCAAAGGTCTCTTGGGTCAACTACCCAGGTTTGCCTGGTCATCGCGACCACGCCACCGCGGCAAAGTATCACGAGCGCGGCCTTTATGGCGCACTGGTCGGATTCGGGATCCAAGGCGGCTACGACGCAGCCGTGGCCTTTATCGACCGGTTGCAGATCTTCTCGCTCCTGGCCAACATCGGCGACGCCAAATCACTGGTGATCCACCCCGCTAGCACGACCCACCAGCAGCTCTCGCCCGATGAGCAACTGGCGACCGGGGTCACGGCGGACTTCATTCGACTTTCGATCGGTCTGGAGAATGTTGGCGACTTGATCGCCGATTTGAATCAGGCGCTGGGTTGATCCCCTCTGCGCCTTTGCCCCGGTGGCCCTTCCCCGGCCCCGGGGTCTTTTCTTTTTTTTGTGCGATAGCGGTGGAACCTTAACCGGTTCAATCGTCATACTCCCTGTATATGTGGCTCACCGCACTCGCCGCGACTCTCGCTTTTCAGGCAGGGCCGAAGTCCGAATTGGACGTGACCTACGCCAAGGTCGGCGAAGTCGAGCTCAAGATCGACCTCTTCCGCCCGGCCGAAGATTTTAAAGCGCGCCGACCATTTGTCCTCCTCGTCCACGGCGGAGCCTGGATGGGAGGAAACCGAACCGAGATGCACGGCCTGGGCCGGATGATCGCTCAGCAGGGCATGGTTGCGGGTTCGGTGCAGTACCGACTCGCCCCCAAGAACAAGTGGCCGTCGATGATCGACGACGTGCAGACCGCCGTCCGCTGGGTGCGAGCCAATAGCCGCAAGCTTGGGATCGATCCGAAGCGGATAGGCGCCGCCGGAGCGAGCGCCGGTGGGCACCTGGCCCTGCTTCTCGGATTCACCGACACCCGCGATCCCAAGCCCTCGCTCTTTGCCCAAGAGTCCAGCCGGGTCGGGGCGGTCTTCAACATCTTTGGCCCAGTCGATTTCAATCGCGATTTCGGCCCGATCTTTGAGCCGGTGTTTCAGGCCGTGATGGGCAAGCCGCGCAAGGAAGCGGCGGAGGACGTGCGGAACGCCTCCCCGGTCACCCACATCGACGCAAAGGATGCCCCAGTCTTCACGCTCCATGGCGACAAGGACCCGCTTGTGAGCGTCAACCAGGCCCGCTGGCTGGATGAAAACTTGGCTAAGGCCGGAGTCAAGCGAGAAACTGTGATCATCCCCGAGATGCGCCACGAGATCCCAATGGACCGAAAAGAGGTCGCTGACGCCGTCCGCCGGGGCATTCAGTTCCTCAAAGAAAATCTTGAGAAATGATCAGCCTGCTGCTGGGGATGAGTCTCGCGAAACCTGGTGTCCTGATTTTGGCGGGGGGCGGAGAGACCTCCCCCCAGATGGTCCAACGGTTCTTTCAAGCGATTGGTGGACCGGACCGCAAGATCCTCGTGCTCGGCCAGACTCGGGAGGAACCACCCAACGCGCGCAGCTCGGTTGAGCTCTTGAACGAGAACGGGGCCACCAATGTGGTTCTGGTCGATGATATATCGTTCGACCGCAAAAAACTCTCGGCCTATGCCAAAGAATGGGCCGACGCGCGGGGCTTTTGGATCCCCGGTGGGGATCAGAACTTCTTCATGGACCGATTCGGAGTGCGATGGGCGCGCTGGTACTTTCCAAAGCGACTCCGCGAGGGAGTCAGCTTCTTTGGAACCAGCGCGGGCGCGATGATCGCGAGCCACACGATGATCGCGGGCAACGGTGACGATGGCCAGGTGCTGACCGCCCCGGGGATCGGGCTGACCAAGATATTGATCGACACCCACTATCGCGAACGGAATCGGCAGGCCCGGATGCGGCAAGCTCTCGCTCGGACCGGCGCTCCGATGGCGATCGGGATCGAACGCTCTGAGTTTATCGTTCTGGAAAACGACCAGTTGATTGAACAAGTCGGTTCTGCAGACGTGGTTCGCCTCTAATCTTCTTCAGATTTTTCGTTCTTGTCCGTCAATGGCTCATCAAGGAGCCTCTGCCACGCCTCGATCAGACGCTTGTCTTGCTCCTCTCTGTGTCGATTTTCTTCATCATCGACATTTACTGCGAACTGATTTCTTGGATCAGAATAAAACATAACCTCGCCCCTAAAGGCAATAGACCATGGTTAGGACCCAAAACAGGCTCGCAATGTTCCTTGTGTTCCGATGGTCCTAGCTATCTTGCAAGGAAGTCTGCTGTCACCAGTGGCAAGGCCTCGGAACACTTGAGATCATCATAGAGGACCGGTCGATAGGGAAAGACTCTCCTGGCAAGAAAAGCGGGATAACCATCGCGGTCTTGTACAACTCCTTGCACCGTAACATAAGGCGACCCCACGATAGCTGCCCCATCTCGAAGGTACACCGAATCGAAACAGGTGACATTAAGCAGACCGGTTTCATCCTCAAGATCGAAGAACACGACCCGTCTGCCGCTCTTTGTCGGTGGGAACCTCAACCGAATGGGGTTGCCTACTACGAAGGCCTTCGTACCTGGCTTTGTATGGTTTGCTTCTTGAGAAGAAAGTCCGCCCTTTGACCGGATACGCTCCCGCTCAAATGCCATCAGATGAAACTCAAAATTCATCTGGGCGAAACGCCGCTCCATGACGGCTTTTTCTGCTCGCGTATAGTCTTGAATCTCGGCCAGTCTAGGATCATCAAAGGTCATCGGCAGGGTCGCCTTTCGACCTGCTTCAGCAATCTCCATTGCCTCGGGAACCGCCCATAGTAGCGCTCTCCGATTGGGATAATGCCCCTCAAAGAAGCCAACTTTCACTAACGTTTCCAGTTCGTCCCGATTCGGACGGACCTCTTTGGCAAAATCGAAAAAGCTCACCTCTTCTTGAGGATTGTAGCGTTCAATTCTCGTAATCGTCTCATCTGACAAGCCGAGAATGTATTCCAAACCGATCCGGATCGCTGCTGATGGAATCTGCATTTTCGGTTCATCCCTTGCGATTGCGGTCGCAACTCTTGAGATTCTAGAAGAGTCCTGAATCTCAGGCGGAAGAATTTGAATTCCTCGGCTTCTTGCTTCATTGGCGATGGTGGCGGGGCCATAGTAACCCGCTGGTTGCGAATTCAATAGCGCCGTAAAGTATTCTGCCGGATAGTTTTGCTGTAACCATACACACTTGATAGAGATATCTGCAAAGGCCAAAGCATGACCCTGAGCAAAGCCATATCCATTGAATCCAGCGATGTAGTCATAAACCTGTTCCGCTGTATTTTGTGAATAGCCCCGATTAACGATTCTCTTCAGCAGATCCATTTTGATCGACTGGGCGAAGTCTTCTCGGCGACGCTTATGGATCGATTCGCGAATATCCTCGGCCTCGCCCGAACTACACCCGGCGAAGTTCTGGAGAAGCTGATCAACTTGTTCTTGAAAAACGATAATGCCATACGTCGAACCAAATATCGGCTCAAAATCTGGATGATCGAACTGATAAGGCTTCCCTCTTCTTCTTGCAATCAGCTCGTTGATCTTCACAGCTCCACCGACACCTGGACGAATGCCCGCCTGCACCAGACTCGCATCTCGCAAGTCTTCGGTACGAAGGCGAACATGAGCTTGCCGCATCGCCGGGGAGGCCGACTGTGGGATCCCAATCAATTGCCCTGAACGAAAGGCTCGAAACACCTCTGGGTCCAAATGAGAGATGGATTGAACCGAGAATCCAAGCTCTTGTGCCCGAATCGCCTCTTCGGACTGACTAAGGACATCTTGTCCGCGAAGACAAAGCAGATCGAACTTATCAAAGCACTTTTTCGCACTGCGCTTATCCCATTGAATAATAGGGACGCACTCAATGCCAGAATGCTGGACCGGCACGGTATCGGAAATCGGATCGGCACTGATCACCACTCCCGAAGAATGCGCCCTCATGTTTCGCGGCATATCCGAGAGGCGCTCGGCCAATCGAAACACCCAGCGATAGCGCTCTTTGCTGAGATTCATCGATCGAAGCTCTGGTCTTTTATCCAATGCCGCCTCAAGACGCTCGGGTGAAACGGCCGCATGGAGTTTTTTGGCCAAGAAACGTATGGCCTCATTGGGAAGTCCCATCACCTTGCCAACTTCACGAATGATGCCCCGAGTGGAATAAGCTCCTACCGCGGCCACGGTTGCGACATGGTCTTTGCCATAACGCTCAACCAGATACTGGCGTACATCCTCTCTTCGACTCGCCTCGAAATCGATATCAATATCTGGTCGCTTAGTTCCGTCTTCGGGCAGAAAGCGATCAAAGTGTAATTGATGCTCCCATGCATCAATCCGGGAAAGTCCCAAGTGATAGGCTACGACAGAATCCACCACCGAACCCCGTGCACTATAGTGAATACTCTTTCGATTGGCCCACTGACAAAGATCATGGGCAACAAGAAAGTGTCCCGAAAATCCCAAACGCCGAATTCGATCCAGTTCGAGATCAATGCGTCTTAGTGCCTTCTTATCGAGCGGATTCCTTCTTCTGATCGCATCAGCAAGAACAAGATCTTTGATGACATGATCTTCTTGATCAACCACTTGCGGCAACCTCGTCCGCCCGGGCAGGATCTGATCATCACATAGCTCTGCAACTCGCAAAGTGTTTTCCAGTAGTTCAGGACAATCTTGATAGATTGAGCGCATTTCGTGAGACGACTTGATGTAGCGCTCAGCATTCAAGTGACGCAAAGAAATAGGATCCGCGTGTGACTTTCGTCCAGAGATGCCCTCGATATCGAAAAGAAATTCAGAACAAGCAAGAACATCTTGCACTGCATAGTGTTCCCTTCGACCTAAAGTAACTGGCCCCCCGGCAACGCAGCCAATATTCATACTTTGACCGAGCTCTTGCAGTTTTCTATTCACCCGCTCAGCATAGGGCAGGTAACTTCGCTCGATCTGGATCCAAACATTTTGCTGACCATACAGATCTTTGAGCTGCGTTAACCACTTCATTGCCTCATCTAAGTGATCTCCAGCAATCAGTCTGTTGAGATAACTCGTCCCACCCCCAGAAAGACAAATCAGATCCGTTGAGAATATGCGCAGTCGCTCAAGCGATCCTCGGGGTTGCAATCGCGGCTCTTCCAGATGACAAGCGGTGATCAATCGCGAGAGATCTCGGTATCCACGCTTACTCTTAGCCACGAGGACAAGATCTCCCATGCCGGGGAGGGAGATTGTTGCTCCAATCAAGGGCCGAATCCCCATTCTGCGCGCCATACCGTCAAACTCGTAAGCGCCGGTGAGACTATGATAATCGGCTAGGAGTACAGTCGGAACACCCATGTGAGCGGCAATCGGAGGAATCTCTTCGGCCATCATCGCACTGCGACCAAACGAGTAGCCGCTGACCGTGTGCAAGACGGCATATGGCCGAGTTGAGGACTTGATGTGAATCTCTAGCCCCTTTTGGCGTGGCAGTTGATCACAGGCGCGGGCAACCTTTTCGTCTCTGATCTTTTGAATCTTGATGTCGTAATCTTCAGTGTGATCTTCCGGCCCATAGATAGGATTTGGTGCCGAGAGAATGCCTAAGCTGGGTAACTCTTGAATCTTTCGCCTCTGGATCCCTTCATCATCAAGATAGAGAATTACCTCGCGATAGGGTTCATATTCCCACCATCGCCCAGCCTCACGATGTTGTGAAAGAACGACGTTATCCATGGCCCAGTCGCTTAAGCCACATCTGATAGATCTGCTGCTCCCGAGGTGGCACGATTTCATTCGCCCTCAGAATTCGACCTTCGCCAACTCCTCGGTTCAGCCGTTGAACCATCGCCTCCAATTGCTCCTGTCGTGTCTTCGTAGTCTCACTAATGCAGAGTCTTCTCTGTTTTCTCAAGCTCGGACTCGTCCTCCGGAGGAGATACTTCAATCGCTGAATAGGCTTAACCAAAAGAGGCTCGGTAATTAAGCGGAAGGCGACGAGGGCGGAGCGCTGATTAAAGATCGGCTTCTTGAAGGTTCTTTCAACGGTGATCACGGCTCCGTCTTCGGGCTGCAGAAAGAGAGTTAATTCTTCACTTTGCTGATCCAATTCAACAAGTTTCTCTCCCAGTTCTTTTGCCATACGCTGTAGGTCTTCATCGATCCTCTGCCGATCTTCGCACGGTGGATCATAGTGGATCTGTACCGAGTGAGAGTGGGGAGGAAAAGCTGGCTGAGGAATCTCTGGCCAGCGCCCCCATGCCAACGCATGAATCCGCTCCGCATCACGCCCAAAGTGCTTGATCAAGAGTGCATAAGGGATCTTTTGCAAATCCGCAAAAGAGACACAGCCGAGATATTGCAGGCGGTCAGCCTCAGCCATAGACAAAAGCCTCGTGGAGTCCAGTCGATACGGCCGCAGAATCGCGGAGGGATTCTCCACCCAATCTCGATCGAGCCCGGCGCACAAACTCAGTTCAGCCAGCCAAATCGAAGCGCCGATCCCAAGCTTAAAGGGCTGCCCAAGCTCTTCGGCGAGCGCTGACTCCAGATCTCGCAAGATCGCTACTGGCTGCGGATGATGGCTCAAATCTAGGGCCGCCGCATGGTGCCCCAGAGGCTGAACAAAGTCACTAAATGGGACCAGATGCCACATCCAGTCTTCGGCTGCTTGAAGCGTGGCACTCTCGGCCCATTCCCAGGTTCGAAGTCGGTCGACCAGCGACCGGGCGGTATCCAAAGACATCCCCACCCTCAGACCGCGGGCCTCTAATTCAAGGTCAAGATCAAGAATCTTGCGATCATGAGCGACCGCAAGCGGCCCCGATTCACCGGATCGGGGTGCATGGCGTATGTAGAATCCGGGCAGAGATACGCAGACAATATACCGCATATATGTCTACTATACGCGAAATCTGCGCGGATCTGTAGGAGGATCAAGAAAAACTCGCCGGCCCGGCCCGATGCCGCGCCCTCGCCCTGTGGGGAGAAAGCTAGCAACAAGAATCGAACGGAGAAACCCACAGGGCTACGCCCCGGGCCGGCGAGCCTAACCATCCGTGTGCGAAAAGCAAGACGGGGAGAGTCAGAAAACTCTCCCCGAGATTCGACCGCCTCTTCCGCGCGCGGCTTATGGGTTCGCCGTGCCGTTGATGTACCGCTGAGCTTGTTGCCAAACGGCAGCCCCGACCCTGCGGCCGAGCCGTCGACCTTCTTGGTCGCCCGGCCGGAAGTGGATGCCACCATACAGACGAGAGATCCCCGCCTGATCAGCGGCTTCACTAAAGGTGGAGAAACTCAACGAGACCGGAGCCGGAGGAAAGTTGGATTCCACCTTGCTGAAGCCCGCCGGGACCACCGCGGTGAAGCCAAAGACGTCGGACCCTGTGAAGGACCGAAGAACCTCGGCGGCGGCGGCGCTAAACGTGCTGTGACCGCTGACGTACTCGGCAAACGGCGGAGTGATAAAGCTATTGGGTTGATAGGGCTTCCAATCCCGACCCCGAATCGTCTGAGTGGTCCCGTCGGCCAATGGATACCAAGGAATCTGGGCATCGCCATAGAAGTGCCGCAACAGTGTGATCGGTCGGGAGTTGTCATAGAAGCGCTTGGTTTCCCAAGCGGCGATCCCGGCGTCCATCACCGCGTTTCCGACGGCAAAGTAGAGCTTGACCTCTTCGTCGAGGCTTAACTGATCTCGCTCGGCAACCCACCGAGTGAAGAGAACCCAGTGCCCCGGAGGGAGCTCCGAGCTCGGACCATCCGCCCAGTATTCGGCGATAACCTTCTTTTCCGTGTCCAAGTCTTGTGTGATCTCGGCAACTTCTTCGATCATCTCGGTGCATTCCGGTGTGCCATAGGCGGGGGGAGGACCCGGCCGGAATTGCGCGCCAGAACTAAGGGCAAAGGGGCGCACACCGCCCCAGTGGGGGGTCAAGAAGGGTCGATAGACCGTTGTTCCGTTGATCAAGAAAGGATATTGTTGCCACCGGTCCGGATCGACCAAGGTTCCGATCGGATTCACTGGGGCGTAGCCGGTCGTGTCGGCGTAGTTGTTGAGTTGATTCGATCCGTCGGTCCGCCGCGAAGCCATCAGCGCCTCGGCCACCGTGTTCCCGATCCCAGCCGGAGTGCTCGTATCGGTCGACGTGTTATCGGGGTCAAAGCCGAGAGCCACCATCTGGTCCCGCAATTGGGTGGAGCGTTCCGGGAAAAGTTCGCTCATCACCCGGAACGCGGCGTAGCTGATTGCCTCTTTCTTGTTCTCTTCGCTTCGCTCCGGGATCGGCCGGCGCAACGAGTCGCCAAGCTGAGTTCCGTCGGCATCTTGGTCATAAGCCGCCCAAGCGTCGAACATCGCGGTCTGGGTGAGGGCGATCGTGCGGGATCCCACCGTTGGCCCCTTAGAACCTCGGCGCAAGGCCTCCAATAGTTGATCGTTCCAAGTCGTTGCGACCGAACGGGTAGGGCTACTTCCCCCGATCTCGGTCCGCGCACCAAAACCGCCACAACCGACGACCATCAAAGCCGCGCAGATCATCGCGCCAGAGGCCGAAAAAACTCTGCCGAAATTCGCCATAGGGCAATTTTCGGCGCATCCTTAACAATTCCTTCATTTACTGCAGGCTAGCCAACAAAAAAGACCTCAAATCTTCTTCGTTGACTCCCGGTTCGCCGGGAGCGACGTTATCCAGCTTGCCCGCCTTCATCCACTCCTCCAGCGTCCCAACCAAGCTGAAGAGGTGATCGAATGACTCCACCGAGAAGAGAAGCGGCTGGTAGTGGTCGATCTCAAAAGACTGGTTGATGACCCATTCTAGTTGGACTGGGTAGCGCTGCACTTCGGGCGAAACGATCGAGTATTCCAACTCTCCGTAGCTACTGAGGAGCCCGCTTCCATAGGCCTTCAGCGGCTGGCCGGGAACCTGCATCAACCCAAATTCGATGGTAAACCAGAAGAATCGAGCCATCGCTCGGATGTTGCTATCCAAGACGCGCAGCTGCTTCTCAGGGTCCGTGATCGCCTGGACGCGTTCGGCCGCTGAATGGGCCACGTCGCCAAACCGGACGAGGGTATCGGCAAAGGCTCGGTCGGTGTGCATCGGCACGTGACCCGCGATGTCGTGAAAGATGTCCGGCTCGGGCAGATAGTCCAGCTTATCGGCCCGGCGGATCGTGATCGTCGTGGGGAACTCCCGATTCCGCAGACAATCGAAGAACAAGAAGGCGGGCACGTAGCCGCTGACAGCTTTGGCCCGAAAGCCCGTGAGCGGATTTAGAAACTGGTTGACATCGTCCAGATTCGGGACTCGGTCGGGGCTCAGGCAGAGGTTCGCGATCCCACGCAAAAAGTGCTCATTGGCATAACGTTCCCATCGGTCGGTCATCCGGGCATAGAGCCCCGCCCACGCCTGGTGATTTTCCTCGCTATACAGCTCGTAGGGTTGCCGAATATAGAGCTCGCCGTCGCTGCGGGCTTGCTCAATGTAGGGGGCCTCGGTCGTGGTGAGGCCCATCATGGGATTTAAAGAAGCTGGAGCGCCGTTGCTCATTGTTCTTATTCTGACGCCGACCGCCGGGTCAGAGGCGCGATTCGTTATCGATAAATCGCTTGGCAACGACCGTCACGATGATCAAGACGACCCCCAGAACGATCGGAACAATGAAGATCGCCTTGTAAGCCAGGGCCGAATTCCCCCCGATGAAGTTGCCCTTGATGGCAAAGTCATCGGTCGCAAACTTGAAGTAAGGCCAACCGTAAATGGCGCAAGGCACGAGGGGAAGGAACGAAAGGTACTTCACCCAGGCCGGGCCGCCGTCTTTTTCCCTTGAGAATCCAAACCCAAAGAGGGCGACCGCAAGCAGAATCGTGATCCCGAGAGGGATTGCGAGGTCTCCGGCCGTCGTTTTGCCGGGTTCGGCGAGCATTTGCGTGATCCACCACATGTCGTTTCTCCTACGTTATCGGCTTGTTCGTGCAGGAATGTACCCGCAAGGTAAGGAGTTCAACAGAAGAAGGGCCTGGGAAGATCCCCAGGCCCTTCTTTAGGCTGAATTTCGGAAGTAGTTTTGACCTTACTTCTTTCGGCGTCGGAGCATCGCAGCCACGCCCAGGCCGAGAGCAGCCATGGTGCCCGGCTCAGGAACGGCTTCGAAGCGGTTCCACCGGTTGTAGGTTGCGCCACCGGTGAATCCGGGGTTGCCTGCACCATTGAGGGCCGAAGCCGGCATCGACTCGTTCGAGTTGAACATGGTGTCGGAGCAATAGGCCGCGAACCAGTTGAACCCGATGCTGCTTCCGGTCAGGCCGAGCGTAGCTCGACTAATGGAGATTTCCTTGTCCGAACCTGAGTTGTTGAAGACGAGGAAGTTGTGCGTACCGCTGGTGAGTTCCAAAGCGACGGCACCAAAGCCACCAAAGAACACGGCGTAGTCCGCTTGGAATCCGGCCGGGAAGACCTCAGCACCATCTTTACCGAGCTTGCTGGTGGCGGAGCGGCCTCCGTCGCTGGTGTCCGTCATGGTCGCGGTGGTGAATCCACCGGCCTTGGTGTCCAGATAGATCACGGCGACGTTGCTGCCGAGACCACCATTGGGGCTGAAGCCGAAATACATGTTGCTGGCATCAGCGTCCATGCCGATGCGACCTCCACCGAGGACGCCGCCGAAACCAGCTCCGCCACCGTTGCTGTAGGTCGCTGCATACTCACCAGCACCGAGCGTTCCGTTCACGTTAACGCTCGAGGTATTGATGCTGCTGTCAATGAGATTAAGGGCCAGCTGAGCGTTGGCGCCCACAGCCATACCGGCCACCATGCCGGCCACGAGGATCTTCTTCATCAGTTTTGTTCTCCTTTCTGTCGCAAGTCGCTCTTGCGCTCAAATCAGGCTCTCCTTTCTTGCTCTGCCACCATTTCGCGGTGAGCGACCCTGATCTGAGACCTCAGTTCTGCGCGGCAACATTCGTGCCACAAAGACCCGTGGTTGCGTTCGGGGACAAATCTCCACCAGAATCGCCCACGCAAGGCTTCTACTGTGAATTCGTATTCTCAGACGGAATTTGTGACAGTCCGGAGTGCGATCCGGTATCGATACTAGGCGGATTGCCCGATTTCGCCACTCGCATGGCGGCGAGCCACGAAAACAAAGATCAAAACCCAAGCCGCATCGACGATCAAGGCAAATGGTAGCTGGAGATTGGAGGGCATCGAATAGATGCAGAGCAACACCGGAAACCAGAACGCGAGCGCGAGCGGAAACATGCCGAGCACCCGGTGGAACCAAAAGTCTCTCTGCCCGAGCACCCGGAACGCAGAAGAGTGAAACTTCTGCTCAAACCACTGGAACAGAACCATGCCCAGAGGGATGGAAATCAGCGGGGTGAAAATGAGCTGGTCGAGCAACGTTTTCTTCAGGATCGTCATCCAATCCGTGCCGGTGCCGAACCACATGGCGAAGAGCCGGTACATGGCATCCACCATCACGGTGATGATCCCATAAACAAAGGCGGTGAAGGCGGCCGCCGGAAAGCGCTCCCGGAGGCTACGGCGGTCCCCTGTCGCCCACTTGGCGATCTCGGGGACGACGCTGCAAACCAAGCCACCCCCGATAAAGCTGAACAAGTAACCCCAGCGAACCTTGAACGCAGCGATGCCCTCGGTGGCAGTCTGGAGATCCGGAAGCCGGTAATACAAAAAGACCAAGATCGCCGCCGAAAATTGAATGAGGATGAAGGGCTTCCAGTTCTCTTGAACCGCGTGGATGCCCGGCTGAATCGCGGCCCGAAGGCTATCCTTCGGGGCTGCGACCGGCTCGCTGGTACTCAAAGGGCGACCGCCGCTCCCGACCGGGCACTCCCCATCGCCGCGACCGCGATTCGCACCGCTTCTAGACCGTCTTCCGGGGTCACTGGCGGCGGTGTCCCGTGGTCAATCGCATCCAAGAATCCCTCAATTTCCTTGCGATAAGGATCATCCATCGGGTCATGACCCGACTCCGTTTGCTGTCGTTGCTCTGTACTGGTTTTGATCGAAAAGCTCTTTCTCGTATCGAACTCCAGCATGCCCTCGCTTCCACAAACCTCGAAGTGGGTTCGGAAGCCCGCGGGATCCATCCAGGTCGCGGAGACGTGCGCTACCGCGCCACTGTCAAGCTCCAAGGTCGTGAGCGCCACGTCGCGATCGGCCCCATCCTGGTTCAAGCCGTAGCTACGCGAGATCACCCTGCGGACAGGTCCAAAAGTCCATCGGATCCAGTCGAAATCATGGACCGCCAAGTCCAAGAGCACGCCCCCGGACTTCTTCATATCTCGGAACCATCCACCCGCACCGACCGGAGCCGGTCCACCGCGATGAGTGCGGATCGCGGCCGGGCGACCCACCGCCCCTTGTTGGACTAGCCGATGAGCAGCCGCATAGTCGGCAAAGAAGCGAACCACCTGGGCGGGCATCATCCAGGCACTCGAAGCTCGGCTCGCTTCGACGAGCGCCTCACAATCTTCTAAGTTTGGCGCGATGGGCTTCTCCAGAAGAACATAAAGACCTCGACCCAAGGCCTCCTCTGCCAGTGCCCGGTGACTATCGGTTGGAGTGCAGATATCGACCGCAAAAACTTGGTCCATCAGCTGCTCTAGCGAGTCGCAAGGGGTGATCTCCCATTGCTGGCAGAATTCGGTAGTCCGCTCGGGCGAGCGGTCATAACCGACCAGTTCAATCCCCGGGATCCCTTTCCAGTGCCGGGCGTGCGCGCGGGCAATGCCCCCCAAGCCGATCAGACCAACGCGTCTCATCTGGACAGTTTGGCCGATTTTCGACTTTGGGCAGAGCCGAGCGCGATCCCGGCCGTCACCACGGCGATACCCGCCCACTGGAGGGGCAAAACCGGAACCCCCAGCACTGCCCACTGCATCAGTGCCGCCACGGGCGGCAAGAGGAACTGATAGAGAGTGCTTCGTGCAGGTCCGATTTGCTCGATCCCTTTATAAAACAGGGGCATCGCGGCTCCTCCACTCAGAAAGACCACATGAGCCAGATTCATCCAAGTCCAGAGCGGTATTCCCGTATAATCCTGCTGCAAAGTTGCACTGAACCCGTACGGAACCAAAACGACAAGTGCGCCCGGTAGGGCCATGGCAAAATTAGCCACCTGAGCCCGTTGGCCCAGCAGAGGCCGCATGACCAGAACCGACACAGCCCATATCAAGGCTCCCAGCGTCACGAGGAAGATTCCGAGCGGAGTGCTCGTCCCCGTCTTTCCTCCGGCTCCAACGACCACCGCTGCGCCAGAAAATGCGAGGAACGCGCCTGCAATCGTAGATATTTCCATCCGCTCGATCTTGAGAATCGCATTCAAGATCTGCACCCAGAGCGGCGAGGTCGAGAGAAGAATCGCGGCTTCGGTCGGGTTCGTCTGCTCGATCCCCCAGAGGAAGCAGACCATGTAGCAACCAAAGGCTAGGAAGCCCTGGAGCCAGAATTTCAGCCGCTGACCAGGCGGATAGCTCGTGTCGAACCGAAAAACGAGGCACACCGTCCAGAAGAAGACAAGCGTGGCAAGCAACCGAATCAGAGCCACTGCCGGGGGCGAAAAGTGTTGGTAGACAACCTTGAGGGCTGTATAGTTGTAGCCCCACATCAGAACCACCAAGCTCATCGCCAGATTTGGCAGTGGGATTCGTGAAGCGGGCACGTGCTCAAGTATAGTGAGTTTTTGGGTTCAACGATGGCTTGGAACGATCGACAACACACGAATTTTGGTGCCGCCAAGCGCCTCCGCCTTATCCTCCGCGAATCGGGCTCAGCCCGAGAGATGGGCGGCGACGAGATGTCGATTGCGGTCCAGATCGTCGACAACATCTTGATGCAGGCCTTGGACATGAAGTCCAGCGACATTCACCTCCAACCCGAGCGCGACCAGCTTCGAATCCGGTTCCGAATCGACGGTGTGTTGCACGAGAACGGACAGCTCCCTAGTGAACAGGCGGCCAACGTTCTGGCCCGCTTGAAGCTGGCCGCGAACATGAGGATCGACGAGAACCGCGAACCCCAGGACGGTCGGATCGACATGGAGTTCGAGGGGCGTCGCCTCGCCGCTCGATGCTCTTGTGTTCCCTGCCTCAGTGGCGAAAAGTTCGTCATGCGGATCCTCGACCCCCAAGCGATGAAGGTCGACCTTCTCAAGCTCGGGATGAACGAACAGGTGCTGGGCGCATGGCAACGGGCGATCCAAATGCCCTATGGACTCATCTTGGTCACGGGTCCGACCGGGAGCGGAAAGTCGTCCACGCTCTATGCCTCGCTGAACCAGATGGACAGCAAAAAGAAGAACATCGTGACCGTCGAAGACCCCGTCGAGTACGAGTTTGACCACCACATCGCCCAGGTCCAGGTCAGCGAAAACATGAACTTTGCCCGGGTCATGCGCAGCTTCCTCCGCCAAGACCCCGACATCATGATGGTCGGTGAAATGCGCGACCCCGAGTCCCTCGGAATCGGGATCCAGGCCGGTCTGACCGGTCACCTCGTCCTCAGCACGCTCCACACCAACAACGCCGTCGAGACCATCGGGCGAATGGTGGATATGGGGGCCGAGCCCTATCTGATCTCCGGCGTCATCGTCGCGATCGTGGCCCAACGACTCGTTCGGCTCAACTGTGCCAAGTGCCGGGTTCGGGCAGAGCTGGAACCGCACGAGATGATCGAACTCGGGATCACCCCCGAGATGCTCGCCGGAGCCAACATCGCCCGCGGACAGGGATGCGCCGAGTGCCGGGGCACGGGCTACAAGGGCCGGATCGGGGTTTTCGAGATCATCACGGGCACCAGCGCCGTCCGCCAAGCCATCGTCAAGCACGCGACCCACGAGGAGCTCCTTGACTGCGCCCGCCAAGAAGGCTATCGACCGATGCTCGAAGATGGCCGCCAAAAGGTCCTGGCCGGCTGGACCACGGCCGACGAAGTCCTCAAGGCCGTCTTCACGCAAGCGATGGATTAGAGATTAGAGAGTAGAGAGTAGAGAGTAGATAGTAGAGAGTAGAGAGTCGGTGGAGTTCTGGAGAAATGGTCGAATCTGCCAAGAAGAGATCTGCTAAAGCGGGAGGGTTTCGAGACCTCAACGTGTGGCACCGGGCATCGGATATAGCGGTCGAAATCTACTCCTTAACCGCATCCTTTCCAGACGGGGAACGATACGGCCTAGCGAGTCAGATGAGAAGGTGTTCGGTATCGATTTCATCCAATATTGCAGAAGGATATGGCCGCCAGACGCCGCTCGATTTTGCAAAATTCTTACGGATCTCCAGAGGTTCTGCCTTCGAACTTCTTTCCCAGGTTATTCTCGCCACTCGACTCGGTTATCTGAGAGACGCCGATTGTTGTGCCCTCGAAACAAGGATCAATTCAGTCGTCGCTCAACTTAATGGACTGATAAAGTTTCAATCGTCCCGCGTCGAAGAAGAGTCCAGTGTGTACGAGATTTCAGACCCTCACAACTCCGATGAACCCTCCCAATGATAAGTCAGTCGACTTTTATAGACCCCCGGCCCGACTCTCTACTCTCTACTCTCTACTCTCTAATCTCTAACCTCTAACCTCTAACCCCTAAAAGAGATTCCACGCCCAGATGAGGACGTCGCCGGCGTCCCAGCCGTCGTCGACGAGTTCCGAGCGATCGACCAGGACCGTCGCGGGTAGACCGTCGGGGAAGATTCCGCCCCAGGTCAGGTCGGGAAGGATTTCCGGATTGACTCCGAGGAACGTGTCGAACTCATCGGGAGCAGAGGGAGCCAGCGTTGGGAAGAAGACCTTGAGATCTGCCGGAGGATTGTTGAAGAGAACGGTCAGGTCCAGGTTGATCGTCACGATCTCGTTGCCGAGCTGAAGATCGGGGACCTCGACCGGGCCCTCGCCCAGATCGCGAAACCGAGTGTAACTCTCCTCCGCGCTTTGGAGGAGACCCGGGGAGAGGGTCCCGCTGGCGATCACGTAGTCGCCCCCACTCCGATTTTGATAAGTAGCGAGTGCCGCCAGTCCCTCCAGGGCTGCGCTGCGCCAGAGTTCGCCGGCTGCGTTGAGCTGACTGGCTCCTCCAGTCGTCAGCGTCAGAAAAGGGTTGCCGGGGAGATAGTCGGCGGGTGCGAGCGGAGATTCGTCTTGAAAGGCCGAGTTGTAGACCTGCTTGGCCCGTCGATTCGGGTCAAAGGATCCAAGGTCGAACTCATACGCGACAAGGATCGTGGCGAGGGATTGAAAGAGTTCAAGGTGAGATCGAAGGGCTTGTCGCTCGGCCACGGCAAAAAGGGCCGTCGCCGATTCGGGATCCTCCCCAACATCTGGGGTCACATCATGGATCGCGAGACCGTTTGGGTCGGCCCCAAGACTCACCAATGCCGCGCGGGCCACTTCTGCGTCCGAGATCGCCGCATCAAGAACTTCCACGACCTCCCAGGGAGCCGGATCCTCCACCGAGTAGCGACCGGTCAGCCCGAGGAACGGCAAAACCCCGACGACGAGATCGTCGGGCACCGGAGTATTGATCGGAGCGAGGTTGCCGTTGGTGGTCTGACTCAGCCGCAATCGCAAAGCAGAGTTCACCAGTGGCGAAGGGAGCCCGAGGAGATCGGCCTCGGGATAGAAGTCTGCCCAAAGATCGGTGAGGCGACGGGCGGCCACGGCCGAGCTCGTCAAGGCGAGCCCGGTTTGGGCCGCGACATTGGTCGGGTTTGCTGAGGCCAAAGTCGAAAATCGATTCCGGAGGGCCGTGAGGTCGGCCGTCGAGGGAGATGTTTGCCGGATCAGGGCGTTGAGGTCGTTCAGGGCCGCCTCCAGCTGGTTGCCCCCACTGCCGCCGCCATCTGTACCGCCCCCAGTGGTGGCCCCGCCACCACCGCCTCCACCGCACCCCGACAGGATCGATGCGACGAGAATTCCTCCCAACAGCGCGGACCACCGCGTCACGCGTGCAAACATCACTTCATTATGTGACGCGAAATTTTGCTGGATCGACGAAACCTGTCAGAAGAATTCGCTACACATGCAGGGTTGCGCGGGAAAAGCTAGTTGAATTGCGGGGGCTTGGGAGGGGTCCAAAACCTCGATTGCGCCACATTCCACAAGAACAGCAAGCGAAGGCTCACCCATGAGAGCCTGGGTCCAGGCTTGGATCGAGCCTCGCAGGGCCGCTGGACCGGACCCGCGGGCGCACCGCGTCCCATCCGGGCCGAGCTCGATTTCCCACAGGCCGTGGTTGGTCGGCATCTGGGGATCGTCGATCTCGATCGTCGCCCGGAGACCGACCGGATGCCGCAGCACCGAGAACGCGCCGGGGACATCCAGGATCCGCATCATGGTGGGCCGGTGGAGCTGAAAGTCGGCACCTTGGTCCAGATAGAGCGCCAGATAGGGACTGTTGGAGGCCTCCATCCAGGTCGCCGACTTTTGATTGTCGATGAGCCCCCGCATCAAGGCCAAGGCGCTTCGGTACCCCCGCATGGTGGACCAAGAAAACTCGCCAAACTCGAACTTTTCCCAAAAGTTATCCGGGTAATGGGTCCAGACATAGGCCTCAGCTGGGTCCCCAAGGGCAAAGATCACCGGCGGCTTGCTCCCCATTCGGTTGATCCAGTCCTGATCGGACCGCTGGTGGAAGCCCGCGATCCTTTGGGCCATCGAGTGGTAGGGCCCGCGCAACTTGCCCAGATCCTCGGGGCTGATCCGGAAGCATTCCAGTTCGGATTCTAGCTTCGGGAATCGGGCGGTCGGGACCGTGATCTGGAAGCGCCTCCCGCACTGGGCATATCCAAACCGGCGATAGTAGGCCTCACGATAGGGATAGAGCGCGGCGAGGACGAGGCCACGCTCTCGCATGGCCTCCAGACTGGACTCCATGAGCAGCGACCCGACGCCCGCGCCTCGCTCGTGGGGCATCACCCCGACGGCCGCGATCCCACCGGTCGGCAGAAAGCTCTCGCCTCGGCTGAGCGAATAGTGCTTCAGCAAGTAGCCCCCAGCGGGTCGTCCGTCCGGACGCAAGCAGACAAAGCCTTCTTCTTTCTCGGTGAAGTTGGAGGCGGTCTCTTCCAACGGGTTGCCGCGGACGTACACCATGCTCAGCACCTCACGATAGAGAGACTTCTCCTCGGCGGACTGGGCACTGCGGACGGTGTACGTAGAAATCACAATCGGAAATCTACCGCAAAAGAAAAAGGGGCCCAGCCTGATCTGGGCCCCGCGTGTGTGTCTAGGAGGTGCGTTGCATCTCGACTAGGCTCCTGCACCGGGTCTTGGAACTGCGTGAAAGCTCCTTGCTACCATCTGGGCTCAACACTGAGCGCCGAGGAGTTTTGCCGAGGCAATTGCTTGCCGCCCATTCCTAGCGGAACGCGATGGATTGCCCAAAGATCAGAAAAAATCTGCCCCAAGGCGACTCTCGCTGCGTCTACGAGGTTAGCTGCCGGGTTCGGGCCAAGAGTTACCCTA
>ERZ761602.1926-NODE-1926-length-35116-cov-10.939734_pt1 | contig 35116 bp, 35 predicted proteins | sample MGYA00512165_ERZ761602 | MGnify/ENA primary metagenome ERZ761602 (study PRJEB28899, sample SAMN02445085) | bioreactor sludge metagenome | biome: EBPR sludge; isolation source: Thorneside wastewater treatment plant | place: Australia: Brisbane, Thorneside...
TGATCGACGTGAAAGCAGCGCAGGCCAACCTCGCCGCGCTGGAAGCCCAATGGCGTCAAGTCACCGAGCGTCTGCGCAATGCGCAGGAGGCCATCGGCATCCAGCAGCAGGCCGGATTGCTGACCGAAGCGCAGGCGCGCCAGCAGATCGTGACGCTGCAACGGCAATCGGCCACCGAGATGGAGCGACTCTTGCCCGCGATGCAGCAGGCGGCGGTGGCCATCGGCCCGGATGCGGTGCTGCGCGTCGAAGCGTGGAAGAACGAGCTGGCGCGCACGCGTCTGGTCGTCGATGAAATGGCTCCGCTGTGGAACCGCATCGGTGAGAGTTTTGGCAGCGCACTGAACGGCATGATCACCGGCGCGCAGACCTGGCGCAGTGCGATGGCCAGCCTGTTCCAGCAAGTGGCCGACGCCTTCCTGCAACAGATCGTGATCCAGCCCTTCCAGCAGTGGATCGCCATGCAGGCGCGAATGCTGGCGCTCAAGCTCGGCTTCATCCAGCAGGAACAAGTGGCCGATGCCGCCGCCAGTGCCACCACACTCGTCCAGAAATCGGCCCAGACCACTGCGGAGGTGTCGATGGATGCCGCCAAGGCCGGTGCGGGTGCTGCGGCGTCGCAGGCCTCGATCCCCATCGTCGGCCCGGGGCTGGCGATTGCCGCGATGGTGGCGATGGTCGCCGCCGTCATGGCGCTCTTGGGCAAGGTGAAGAAGTTCGCCGCCGGTGGCTTGGTGTCGGGCGCGGGCACGGCGACCAGCGATTCGATCCCGGCGCGGCTGTCGGCAGGCGAATACGTGGTGCGCGCCGCCGCCGTGCGTCAGGTCGGCGTGGCGTTTCTGGATTCGCTCAACGGCCTGTCCATCGGGCCGCGCTTCAAAGGCGGCGAACTGGCCTTCGCGGCAGGCGGCCTCGTGCCGGAGGTGAAAGTGCCGCCCGCGCAGCCGCAGATGAATCAAGCGGTGCGCATCGTCAACGCCATCGATCCCGGCGTCACCCACGATCACCTGCAAACACCGGCGGGCGAGCGGGTCATCGTCAACATCATCGGGCGCAACGCGCGGGCCATCCGCTCGGCGCTGCAGAACTGAAATCCGAGGAGCCACTCATGGCACTGCTATTCATCGACGGCTTCGACCACTACGACCCGCAAGCGCTGGACGACTACGGCCAACCGTGGCTGGCGCGCGGCAAGGCGGCCTACCTCTCGCCGCAGGCCACCCGCGAGCAGGGGCGGCGACCTTCATCGTTCGCGCTGCGCCTGCCCGAAGGGTCGGGCGGCGGTTACGTCAAGAATCTGGACGCCACCAAGACCAGCCTGATCGTGGGCGCATCCATCCGCGTCGTGGCCTATGAGAACACCTACACCGAGCCGCTGCTGCTGGGCGTGCGCGATGCCAACGCGCAGATCGCGCATCTGGTGAAGATCGGCGAGGACGGCAGGCTCAAGCTCTACCGCTGGCAGTATGGCTACGAGCAGCTGATCACCACCTCGGTCAGCACCGCTCCAGCGCGCGGCTGGCATTACGTCGAACTGCAGGTGACGCAAGGCACCAGCAATGGCGTGCTGTCGGTGCGTCTGAACGGCGTGCTCGCCATCCAGATGAGCGCGCAGAACACGATTCAGGGCGGCGGGCAGTTGCTCACCGCCTTCCTGGGTGCGATTCCGGGCCAGTATTGCCCGCTGACCATCGACGTCGACGACTTCTACATCGCCGACACCACCGGCACGATCAACAACACCTTCTTGGGCGACGTGCGCGTGGATGCCTTGCAGGCCAGTGGCGCGGGCAGCCTGAACCAGTGGACGGTGACACCCTCCGGCGTGAATGCTTGGGAGGCCGTCAGTGACGAGGATGAATCCACCTTCATCAGCGCACCCAGCGCCGGACTGCGCCAGTCCTTCGATGTCGAGTCGTTGCCGGTGATGGCCACGCCCGCGATCTTTGGCGTGCAGTTGACGATGCTCTCGCGCAAGACCGATGCGGGCTTGGGCAAGCTCAAAGGTCTGGTGGTCAGTGGTGCACAGACCGCTTCGAGCGCCGAGGTGATCCTGCAGGAACAGCAGGCATGGCAATGCGCGCTGTTCGAACGCAATCCGAACGGCAATGTGCAGTGGACGGAAAGCGCCTTCAATGCCGCCGAGTTCGGCGTGGAGTCGGCATGACAAAACGACAGGACTGGCGTTTTGCACAGCCGCAGGCTGCCCGTCAGGGTGCCGTACAGGGAGGTGAGGCATGACCGACCGGCGAGTTGCGGCGCACATCGCCGAAACCGGCAGCCAGCCCGCGCCGGGCTACGAAGCATCGCGTGTTCTTGGCGAAGTGCTGTCGCGTGCCGGTACAGGCAGCGCTGTCGCCACGTTCACGCCAGAAACCGCTAGCGCGTCGTGGCCGCCGGATCAGGCCGCGCACTGGCTGGTGGAATCGCTGGCGCGCCCTTGGCCACCGCTGGTAGGGCCGGTGTTCGTGGTCGAGGTGCTGCGCCGGGACACGGCATCGAGCGCCATCGTTGCCACCGGCATGGATGCCTTCGGCGATGCGCCGTGGCCGGACGCACAGCGCGGCGTGTTCGCCTTCCGCCACGACTGGTCTGAAGCACTGGTCGAACGGCTGGAGTGGCAAACCAGCGTCACGCGGCTGGCCAGCGGCAATGAATCGCGGCAGGCACGGCGCAAGGTGCCCCGGCGCTCGTTGAGCTATCACGTCGGACACGCGCGGGCGACCGATGCGCTGGTCGCTGACTGGCTGGCCGATCATCTGGGCAAGGCGTCGTGGTGGCCGCTGCCGCAGTACGCGGTGCCGCTGACCGCCAGTGCCGAAGCCGATGCCCTTGCGCTAGAAGTGGCCGACGCGGACTGGCGGCACTTCGTGACGGCCAGTGCCGATCTGCGGCTGACGTGGAATGGCATCGAGGGCTGGAACGAGGCCGACGTGTTCGCGCTGCTCATCGCCCCCGATGGCTGGCAGCAGGTGCGCATCAACAGCGTCGACAGCGATGTGCTGTGGCTGGCCGAACCCTTGGCGCGCGCCGCCGGAACGGGGAGCAGCGTGATGCCGCTGGTGTGGGGCCGCGCCGTCGATCCGGCGGATCTGACCCAGTGGGTGCCGGGGATGGTCGGCGGCACGGTGGTGGCGCAGGTCGAACCGGTGTCGCCACCCGATACCGGTCTGCTGGCGGACCCGTGGCTCGACGATCTGCCGGTCTGGCCCGATGGCAACTGGCGTGACGATCCAGCGGTTGCCGCGCAAGCGACGATCACCCGGCAGGATTTTTCGCCCGCCGATCCGTGGCTGCGCCGTGACGATCCGTGGCCGACCACCACCTTCCAGCGCCGCTATCTGGCGAGCACGCCCGAGGACATTGCGATCTGGCGCGAGCGTCTGTGGCAAACCGAAGGCCGCTTGAACGCCTTCTGGCTGCCCGATGGCTTGGCTCCGATCCTGTGGGTGCGCTTCGAGGCCGATCCCGAGGACGGTTTTCTGCGGGTGGAGGGCCAAGACCTCCCAGCGTTCTGGCATCGCCCCGCCGCCTGCCTGATCGTGCATCCGGACGGTTATCAACAGTACGCCCTGACGGCGACCTGCCATCTGGATCAGGGCGGTGTGCTGGTGCTGCGCTCCGGCCTCGACGATTGGGTGCCCGAAGGCAGCCGGATTGTTCGCCTTGCGCGCTGCCGCCTCGACCACGACGCCATCGACTTGTACTGGCACAGCCCAACGCTGCTGGAGATCGCGCTGACCGCACGTCAGCTGCCCGAGTCGCGCGGCAACGACCGAAAAACGTATGGAGAGTACGCCGTATGAGCAACCAACCGCTGATGGAAGTCGAGCTGTACGCCTTTTCCAGCAGCAACGCCCAATTTTTCCTGACCCCGCACGAATTTGATGTCGATCTCGACGGCACGCCGTACACCATTCTGTCCATCGAACGCAACGAACTGGCGCTGGGTGCCGAAGCCGCCAAATCAGCGCTGGAACTCAAGCTGCCGCCGAACTGCGATCTGGTGCGCCACCTGCTTGCCGCCTCGCTGACCGGCGACACCACCTCGGTCACCTTGCGCATCGGGCGGCGCGATAGCTGGGGCGACTACTGGTGGCTGTCGGGCACGCGCTGGATGGGTCGCGTGCTGGGTGTCGAGATCGACGCCGATGCCGCCCGCATCCGCTGCGAATCCGCGCAGGTCAGTTTGAAGCGCATTGGCCTGCGCAGGCTCTACAGCCGCAAGTGTTCCCATGTGCTGTATTCCAGCGCTTGCGGCGCATCGCCGATCACCGGCAGCGCCTTCGTCCTCGACGTCTATGGCCGCAACGTGGAACTCGATGGCGGTGTGCCCGACAGCGTCAGCGGCGGACTGGCCGGTGGCTGGCTGCAAACGCCCGATGGCGCGCGCCACATGATTATCAGCGACTACGGAAGCGGCGTGGAGCTGCTCTATCCAGTCGCCATCGAATCCGGCACGGAAGTGCTGCTGACGGTCGGCTGCGATCACAGCACGGCCACCTGCCAGTCGCGCTTCGACAACCTCGACAACTACGGCGGCTTTCCCGCCATCCCGAGCAAGAACCCGTTTTCGACGGGCGTGTTCTGAACCCCCTTCTTAGGAATTTCCATGTGGTACCTCGTCGTCATCGTGGTGGCGGCGCTGGTGTCGGTCGCGCTCGCGCCGAAACCGCCCGAACCCAAACCGGCATCGCTTTCCGACGTCGATGCGCCCACCGCTGAAGAAGGACGCCCGATCCCGGTCGTGTTCGGCACCGTGCTGCTGCGCGGGGCCAACGTGGTCTGGTACGGCGATCTGGTCGCCGATCCGATCCGCAAGAAAGGCGGCAAGAAATGAGCAGCAACGTGATCGTCACCATCGACGACGTGCGCGCCGGGGGCCTGTGCGTGAACGGTTCGCGTGCGTGGTTTGATCGGCACGCGCTGGATTTCCGCGCCTTTTTGCGCGATGGGCTGGATGCGGAAACGCTGCTGGCCACGAATGACGCGATGGCCCTGCGCGTGGTCGAGCACGCCCGCGCCCGATCTGCGCAGGAGCACGGCTGATGGGCGGCAGCAGCAAGAAGCAAACCGTCGGCTACCGCTACCGCATGGGCCTGCATCTGGTGCTCTGCCAAGGGCCGGTCGATGCCGTGCAGGAAATCCAGATGGGCGAGCGCACCGCGTGGGGCGATGCCGACCGTGGCCCGCTATCCAGCGGGCACGGCCTCACCAGTCTGGCGATCAACAAGCCGACGCTGTTTGGCGGCGACGAGCGCGAAGGCGGTGTGATCGGCACCATCGATGTACTGCCTGGCAACGCCAGTCAGGGACGCAACGGCTACCTGATGGCGCGTCTCGGCAGTGCGATCCCGGCGTTCCGGGGCGTGCTGTCGCTGGTGGCGCGGCAAATCCAGTTCGCCGCCAACAATCCCTACCTCAAGCCGTGGGCGGTGCGCGTGCGCCGCTTCACGGCGGGCTGGTTTGAAACGCCGTGGATGGAGTGGAACGCCGAGGTGCGCGTCTGGGATGACGACAGCGGCCAGGAGGTGAGCGTGGGCATGAACCCGGCGCACATCCTGGTGCAGTGCCTCACCGATCCGCACTGGGGCATGGGCTATCCGCAGGACTGCATCGGCTGGAGTTTCTGGAACGCGGCGTGGGCGTTGTCGGACGAGGGCTTCGGCCTGAACCTGATCTGGACGCGCCAGCAATCCATCGAGAGTTTCATCGGTCAGGTGATCGACCACATCGGCGGCATCCTCTACACCGATCCGGAGCAAGGCACCTTCGAGCTGAAACTGCTGCGCGACGACTACTGGATCGACAGCCTGCCGCAGCTGGGCCCCGATGAGATCGTTCGGCTGGAACGTTTCGAGCGCGCGCAATGGGGCGAACTGCCGAACGAATTGACCGTGGCCTACACCGACTGGCAAACCGGCGGTGACACCACCGTGACCGTGGAAAACCTCGCCGCCATCCAGTTGCAGGGCGGCGTGATCAATCAGCGCCGCAACTATCCGGGCGTGAACTACGGGCCGCTGGCCGCGCGTCTGGCGCTGCGCGATCTGCGCGCCCTGGGTTCGCCGCTGGCGCGGATGAGCCTGACCGTGGCGCACGACACCTTGGAACGCGCGCCGCTGCCGGGCGATGTGTTCCTGCTCAACTGGCCGCGACTGGGCATCGACCAGATGGTGGTGCGGGTGACCAGCATCGACACCGGCACGCTAGGCGCAGCCGAATGGCGCATCGAGGCGATGGAGGATGTGTTCGGGCTGGACAGCGCTGTTCTGGCCCCGCCGCCACCCATCATCGACGAACCCACACTGGAGCCGCTGCCGCCCGCCCTGGTGCTGGCGGTGGAGATCCCGTATTGGGAACTGGCGCGCACCTTGTCGCGCGCCGAGCTGGATTACCTGACCGACACCGATGCGGCAGTGGGCGCGCTGGCGGCGGCGGGTGGTGCCGGACAACTCAACTGGCAGCTCGCCACCGGTGCATCGGCGGGCGACATCGAAGTCATCGCCGGTGAGGACTACGCGCCGCTGCTCACGCTCGACGCGGCTTTGTCCGCCACCGAGGCCGATGCCGTCGCGGTGCCGGTGACGGCGATCAGCCAACCGGAACGGCTGGCCGTGGGCAGCTACGCCTATCTGGTCGATGCCGCTGGCGAAATCCGCGAAGCCGTCGCTGTGCTGGCCTTCGATGCCGGTGTGGCGAGCATCGATCTGGCGCGCGGCGTGCTCGACACCACGCCACAAGTGCATTTCTCCGGCACACGCCTGATCGGCGTCGGCGAATGGCTGGCTGCCGAAGGGGTGGAACGCGCCCCCGGCGAATCCGTGTTCGTGGCCGCGATCCCACGCACCTCGACCGATCAGGGCGATGCGGAACTGGCCGCCAATGGCCAGCCGCTGCTGCTCATCGGACGGCAGGCCTTGCCGTATCCGCCCGGGCGCATCCGCCTCAACGGCCAGATCGAGCCTGCCGTGGTGGCCGGTGATCTCGCCATGACATGGGCGCACCGCGACCGCATCCAGCAGACCGCCTACCTCGTGCAACAAGACGAGGGCGACATCGGCCCGGAGCCGGGCGTGACCTACACCGTGCGCATCCGTGATCGCAACGACGTGCTGGTGCATACGACGTCGAGCATCGCGGGAACGGATTTCGTGTGGGACGCGGCCACGGCTGCCGCAGACGCTGGGGCGTTGGGCGACCGCGTCACCGTGGAGATCAGCGCCGAGCGCGACGGGCTGGAGAGCTGGCAGCCGCAGGCGCGCGTCATGGATCGGGCGGGCTATGGCCTGCGCTGGGGCCAGTATTGGGGAGGAATCTGATGGAAACGCCAACCGACGCCCGCATCGATGTTCATCTGCTGACCCTGAACGAGCCTGCCGAATGGCGCGAGGCCTGCATCGCCAGTCTCGATGGTGCGCCGATCCAGTTGCATGTCGTGCCGGGCATAGCCGGGCGCATCGGTGAAGCCCGCACCGCTGGCTACGCGCAGGGTGCTCTGCCGCTGGTGTCCTTCGTCGATCCCGACGATCTCTATAAGGCCAGCGCCTTCACGCAACTGGCCGATGCGCTGGATGCCTGCCCGCAAGCGGTGATGGCCTACAGCGACGAAGCGCTGATGGACGAAGCCGGGCGCAACATCGCGGTGCGGCGTCTGGCCTACAGCCGCTGGCAGCACGCCAACAGCGCCAGCCACGTTCACGGCCTGATCGTGATGCGCCGAACTGCCGTGGAAGCCGCGCTCGCGGGAACCGCTGACCTCAACAACTTCGCCGACTGGCTGCTGACCCTGCTGGTCGCCAAACGTGGCGGCGTGCTGCACCTGCCCATCGTCGGGCGGCGCTGGCGGCAACACCCGAAACAAAGTCATCGCAGCGGCGATCCCGAATCCGTCCGGCGCATCCGGCAAGCCGCCCCTCTCTGGAGATAAGCATGTCATCGATCGATCCGAACCTTGGACTCACCTACGGCTGGACGCTCGGCGAGTCCGGCTGGGCCAGCGGCATGGACGCCAATCTGAAACGCCTCGGCGCGACAGTCGGCCTGTCCGTCAAAGACCGCGACCTGACCGCGCCACCGGCCAGCCCTGCCAACGGCGACCGCTACCTCATTCCTGCCGCCGCTACCGGTGTGTGGGCAGGCAAGACCCACCAGATCGCCGTGCGCATCGAGGGCGTGTGGGAATACCACGCGCCCAAGGTCGGCTGGCTTTGCTACATCGAGGACGAGGCCAAGCTCAGCGCCTACAAACCCGCAGGCTGGAGCGCGGGCATCGCCATCTGATTGCCACTCATCCGCAACCACCCGAACCCGCCCGCGAGGCGGGTTTTGCTTTTCTGGAGACTGCAATGACCGAAGAACACCCATCCGCCGCCCTCGTGGAAAACATGCTGCTCGTCCGGCGCGAGGACTTCGACGAACTGCTCGACCGCGCCGCCGAGCGCGGTGCCGAACGTGTGCTGACCCATCTCGGTTTGGAGAACGGCCACGCCGCCCGCGACATCCGCGAACTGCGTGATCTGCTCGCAGCGTGGCGCGATGCCCGCCGCACCGCGTGGCAGACCGCCGTGAAGGTCATCACCACTGGCCTCCTGGCCGCGCTGCTGGTCGGGGCTGCCATCAAGTTGAAGCTGATGGGAGGCCCGCAATGACCGCCCGCAAACTCTGCCTGCTGGACGACTGGCACAAGATCGTGCGCCGTGCGTGGAGCATTCGTCTGTCCATCGTCGCGGCGATCTTCACGGCGGCGGAGGTGGTGGTGCCGCTGTTCGGCGACGTGCTGCCGCGCGGGGTGTTCGTGCTTCTCGCCTTTAGCGCCAGCATCGGCGCGGCCATCGCGCGCTTGGTGGCGCAGCCGGAGATGCACCGATGATCCGGCCACCGCAACGCAGAACCGTGGCCGCGCTGACCTTGTCCGCCGCCGCACTGGTCGGCATCGTGCTGCACGAGGGTTACACCGACCGCGCGGTGATTCCGGTCAAGGGTGATGTGCCGACCATTGGTTTCGGTACGACTTCGGGCGTGAAGATCGGCGACACCACCACGCCGCCGAAAGCGCTGGCTCGGGCGCTCACCGATGTGCAGCAGTTCGAGGGCGCGCTCAAGCAATGCGTGACTGTCCCGCTGGCACAGCACGAGTACGACACCTATGTGTCTTTCGCCTACAACGTCGGCACCAGCGCGTTCTGCAAGTCCACGCTAGTCAAAAAGCTCAACGCCGAGGACTACACCGGGGCCTGCGCGGAGCTGCTGCGCTGGCGCTTTTTTCAAGGCAAAGACTGCGCGTTGCCGGAGAACAGCCGGTTGTGCGGTGGCCTCGCCACACGGCGTCAGGCGGAGTACCGGCAGTGCCTCGGGGAGAACGCGCCATGACCTTGATCCCTTGGCCGTACCGCCTGCTGGCCTTGGCTGCGTTGGCCGTCGCGCTGATCGGGTTCGGCTGGGTCAAGGGCGCGGGCCACGTTCAAGCTCGGTGGGACGCCGCTGTCCAGCAGCAGAGCCTGCAAACCGCCGCAGTGCGCGAGCGGCAAGTGCAAGCCACCGTCAAGGTCGTCACCGAGTACGTCGACCGCATCCACGTCGTCCGCGAGAAGGGCGACACCATCATCAAGGAGGTTCCCGTCTATGTGCCCGCTCAAGCCGATGCTGCTTGCACTATCAACCGTGGCTTTGTGCGCCTGCACGACGCTGCCGCCGCCGGTGAACTGCCCAAGCCCGCCGGAGATGCTAATGCGCCCGCCGCAGGCCTTGCGCTCTCTGCCGTCGCCGGAACCGTCGCAGGCAACTACCAGTCCTGCCATGAAAACGCCGAGCAACTGAGGGCGTTGCAGGCGTGGGTCAGGGAGATGGCTGCCACCGCGAGGTGAGAAATCCGTGGAGCAGACCATCGAGCCTGAATGGCGGCGCGGGGTCTATAGCAACGGGAAGGTGCTGCTCGGCTTCGCGGCGCGGCGCGAGGCTGAGACGCCCCTGATCCTGCAATCCACGGCTGGCTGACGGCCCACACCTAGGCACAAAAAGCATATTTAGGATAAACTATGCTTTAGGTGCATTATCAGGATAGGCAAGATCGTGGCTTTCGAGAGCGTTGAAGAACTCATCCGGGCGGCGCGCAATGGGCGCAGTCAGAAGGAATTCGCCGATCTGCTGGAGGTCGATCAGTCGATGGTGAGCAAGTACGAACGGGGCAAGGCCAGTCCGCCGATCAGCGTCATCAACCGCTGTATGCGTCTGGTGCATACCGCCCAGGGCGAGGCGGCGCCGTCGGCGGAACAGCTCGCCGACCGCGTGCGCGAATCCTTGGCCGACCCGAAATTGGGTCAAGTGCGCTCGGCGCTATCCCGCTTGGTGGACGCCTTCGCGTCCGAAAACGCGCAGGCCCGTTCGTCGGGCGCTGCGCCGCAATGACATAGGAGGCCTTATGGCAACGCAATCAACCATCGAATGGACGGAGCAGACGTGGAATCCGACCACCGGCTGCACCAAGGTTTCGCCGGGTTGCAAGAACTGCTATGCCGAAGTGATGGCGCGGCGGCTGCACGCGATGGGCGCGCCCGGCTACGAAAACGAGTTCAAGCTCACCGTGCATGAGAACCGGCTAGAGCAGCCGCTGCTGCGCAAGAAGCCCACCACGTACTTCGTGAACAGCATGAGCGACCTGTTCCACGAGGCTGTTTCGGACAAGTTCCTCGACCGCGTGTTCTCGATCATCGAGACCACGCCGCACCACACCTACCAAATCCTCACCAAGCGCGCCGAGCGCCTGCCGGAGTATTTCGCGCGCCGGGCTTGCCCGCAGAACGTGTGGCTGGGCGTATCGGTGGAGGACAAGAAGTACGGCGTGCCTCGCATCGACCATCTGCGCAAGGTGGACGCGCACATCCGTTTCCTCTCGGTGGAGCCGCTGCTGGAGGACTTGGGCCGCATCAACCTGAGCGACATCCACTGGGTCATCGTCGGTGGCGAATCAGGCCACAAGGCTCGCCCGATGCGCGAGGAGTGGGTGGCGAACGTGCAGGTGCAGGCTGAGGCCGCTGGCGCGGCGTTCTTCTTCAAACAGTGGGGCGGCTGGGGCGCAGATGGCGTCAAGCGCCACAAGAAGGCGAACGGTCGCATCTTCCGTGGGCGCACATGGGACGACTACCCGGAAGCCGTCGTGCAACCCTAGAAATTGAACGCGCCTTGGCCTTCGACGTTCGAGGCCGTGGCCCAGAACTTGTGGGCGAGTTCGTGCTTGGCGGCAAGCAGCAGCCAGTATAGCGGCTGATTGTTGCTGCCCGTGAGCAGGCGCATGTCGGTGGAAGGCCACACGCCAAGGCCCGCGACCTTGTCACGCCAGAATTGGAAGATCTGCTGCCGCAGTTCCTGCTGGCCTTGAACGATGGACACCTTGTCGCGCCAGCCTGGTGCGAAGGTGTCGAACGGCGAGTTCTCCGTGGTGGCGTAGGTCACCACGTTTCGCTGCAAGTCCATCTGGCTGATGTGAACAAGCATATCGATGCGTGTGAGCGATGACAGGGCGACGACGATGTCGAAGTTCAAGGCCGCCAGATCGAAGGGATCGAGAAACGCGAAGTTCAGGCCGTAGGCGTTGAGCTGGGCGATGACCGTTTTCACGGCATCGACAGCGGAACCGTCCACCTCGACCACCGGCGCACCCAAGTTGCGCAGGCGGGTTGCAGCGGCTTGCCGCCGCTGGGCATCGAGGTCGCCGATGAAGACCTGCGAGAACGGTGCGTTGCCTTCCTTGCTCTTCTTCCATGCGGCGACGACCCCGCCGTCAATCCACTCGCCGGAGTCCCGCACCTTGCATCGGCCTGGCCCGCAGAACAGATCGATGTAGGTCGCGCCTGCCTTGCCGGGGCCTAGAAACTTCGCGCGGGCGCTACGCGAGATGTCGATGTAGCGGCACAGGTAGTCGTGCTTCTCCTTCGCCCAGACGCCCACTTCTTCGGCAGGCAGGCCATCGTCCCCATCGATCAGTTTTCCCATCGTGTCTCCCCCCGTATCGGTTTATTGCGCCTGCTGGATCGCCCGACGCAGCGATGCAGAGACATCCCACACATGGGAGTGGCCGCCCAAGGATTTGGAAACCTTGATGTGATTATTGCTTTCCAGCAGGTTCAGCACGAAGTCGACGAAGGCGCGGGGCTTGTCAACACGCGTTGCCAATTCCTCGTTCTGGCGGACATCCTCGTTGACCAGCAGTGCGGCAATCCGGCCAACCACATCCTGATAGCCATCGACATACGCCTGCGCGAACTCCTGAAAGCCGTAGTCCGTCAGCACGACATGCGACAGCGGCGCGCCAATAACACGCCCGATCTTGATGTAGTAGTGCTGTTCGAGAATGTCCAGCGAGTCGAGCAGTTCCTGCTGTGGCACGTCTTGGAGCGCCGGTTCTGCGCGAAGCCGATCCCAATCCACAAGACCTGTGTCCTCGTCGATCTGTACTCTCGCAATGACGCGCAAGGCCAAGTCATCAACCCGCGTCAAGCCGGAGATCAATGGCGCTGGCCCGGAAAACCGGGCGGGCGGTTGGCCGATGGTCGGCTTGTCGTCCACGTCGAAGATCGCTGACAGGATGCGCTGCAAGCTCTGACTGTAGTCAGCGAGGTCATTGACCCGCTGCCAGAGGGTGGATCGCAGGCTTTCGGGCACTTCGCAATCGTCGATGACGACAGGGATCAACCGCGTTCCACGACTGATCCTGTTGACCACTGACGTGTTCAGCTCCTCCCGAACCCAAGGCTTCTGGACGCTGATCGTGGACAAGACGACGATGACAGCTCGCGCCTCTTTCAGCCCTTCCTCGAAGATCTTGTCCACCAGACTGTCGCCCGGTTTCATCTCCCACTGGTCGAGCCACGCATCGACGCCGTTCTCGCGCAAGCGCCGCGCAAACTCGACGACGAAGCGATCCTTGTCCTCGCTGGCGTGGCTGACGAAGACCTTGGGCGCGCTCATTCGCCCGCCTCGAATTCCGCGCTCTTGAACTTCAGCACGTTGCAGTTCTCCTTCACTGCGCGCTGAAGGCCATCGTCGAAACCGGTCGGGGATTCGGCCTGAATTTCGACGGCGATCTTCACCTTCACGCCTTGCCGTGTGGTGAACTGCTGCACCACTTCATCCACCAGATCGGCGAACTGCCGCTTGGCCTGAATCGGGTCGAGGTCGATGCTGGCGTAGAACTGCTTCTTGGCGCTCGCTGCGCCGCCGGTCTGGTAGCTGCCCTTGCCGGAGTCTTCGACGCGCGGGGGAGCATCGCCGCCGCCTGTCACCACAAACGTCGTTGCACCGGCTCCGGCATCGGCAGCCTGGGTTCGGGATGCTTCCTCGGCCGCGCGCAGGCTCTCCATGTAGGCGGCTGCGGCGAGCGGTTCGATCAGCAGCAGCGACGAATCCATGATCAGCGACGTGCGCTTGCCGTAGCTGAAGCCCACATAGCGCACCTTGTCGCCATCCGGCTCCTTGCCCTGCGCGAAGCCGAAGAACTCGCGGCTTTCCGCACCCGCGCCCATCGTGGTCTGAAACACCGCGTCGTCCTTCAGGCGCGGCAGGTAGAGCTGCTGGCAACTCTGCTGCCACACGTTGAGGGCGCTGGTGTCCTTGGCATCGTCCTTCCAGAACCAGTCCTTCAGCACCTTGGCCAAATGGATCGGCGCCCATTCGCTGATGAGCAGTTCGTTCTCCTTGAGCACGCGCTCGATTTCCTGCGACCAATTCTGCGCGCCGGGGTTGAGCGGGAAGTGCTCCCACTTCACTTCGGACAATCCCTTGCCGGGCCGAGCTTCCTGCACCGGCGCGACCAACCATTTGTAGGTTTCGCGGATCATGCGCCGCGCCGTTTCCTCGGCCTGATCCAGGCTGGCTTGCGCCTGCTTGGCCATCAGGTTGTCGAGGACGATGCGGTTGTCCTTGTAGTCGCTGACGATGCTGCGCCACGCGAGGTGCGAACGAACGTGATCCTTCAAGCGGCTCACGCTGTCGTAGTCCGCCGCCACGAAGATCAGGCGGTTCTGCTTGAAGCGGGGCTGGTCGCCGCGCTTCTTCAGAATCTCAGTCGCGCGATCAATGGCCAGGCTCTGGCCGCTCTTGCTGAAGGCTGCATCCGGCGGCAGCACCACCAGCCGCAGCGCCCAGTCGTCGGGCACGTCGCCGCTGCCGGTGAAGATGTGGATGCCGCCGAACACCCCGCTGGCAAAGCTCTTCTGCACGCGGTCGCGGATGGCGGGGAACACGTCCTCCTTGTCCTGAAAGCGGCGCTTGCGCTCTTCCATCTCGCGCCGCAGGTTCGGGCGCGTGTCCAGCCAGAAGCGGTTGTTGGCGGCGTTCAGATAGTGCAGCCGGTCGCCCAAGCGCCGCAGCGCGTCCTTGAACAGGTTGGGCTGCTGGCCGGGCTGGGCCACGCCCAAGATCACGCGTTCCAGTTCCAGACCGCGCACGCCCTGGTTGGACGTGCTCGGCGCGCTGCCCAGAAAGATGGCGCGCGCCGCGCGGCGGCAGGCTTGCACGCTGCCGAAGCGGGTGTCCTTGTTCTCGATCTCCCAGGTCTCCGAACGCTCGCCATCCACGTCGCGCTCGATCACCGGCGTCCAGCCCTGCGGCAGGTAGTAGAGCACCTCGTTCAGTGTGTCGGCATCCATCAGCGGAAAGCTGCCGGGCATGATCAGCGGGTCGTTGTTGCCGTCCTTCCACAGACGGTGGATCACCTTCGCCATCAACTTCAGCACGCCGCGCGTGCGCTGGAAGTTGTCCAGCGTTGACCAGTCCTCGTACAGGCGGTCGAACACCTCGGGGTGGATTGGGTAGGCGTGCGTCAGCCGCTCCAGGTACTTGCTGTCCTGCGTCTCCTGCGGGAAGTCGTCGCGGTTCTCGATGTAGTAGTCCGCGAACGACCGGCAGACCGATTCCATCGCCAGTTTGTCGCTGATGTTGGAAAAGAGCCGCCGACGCACGATCTCGAACGCCTCCTCGGTGGCAACTGGCTTCCACAGCGCCTGAATGCGCCCGAAGTAGTGCGAAAGCGAAGCCAGCGCCTTCTCGCCGCGCTGGCTGCCCGCCTCCTTGGCGGATTCCGGCAGCGAGGCCAGCAGCACGGCGGTCGGCACGGCCTTCAAGGCTTCCGTCAGCGCCTGCACGAAGCTGAGGTTGGAGTCGAAGGTGCCGCCTGTCAGCGCCTTGCCTTCCTCGAACTGGCGCACATAGGCCACCAGCTCGTCGATCAGGATGACGCAGGGCGCATAGCGGCCCAGCAGATCGGCCAGCACATCCTTGCCCGGCGACGTGCCCGAGGCGTCGGCATCCGCCACCAGCGCGTAGCCCTCGGCTCTGCCCAGTTGCCATGCCAAGTCGCCCCACAGCGTGCGGATGCTCTGTCCGTTCTTCAGGACGGGCTGGTTGGGCGAGGACTTGATGCCGTCGAGCACCGCGATGCGCGCCTTGGGCAGTTCGGTCACGCCCGCCGCGTCGAGGATGGCGGGCACGCCTTGCAGGTCGCTGGCCAGTGCCTCGCCCTTGGCGAGGTGATAGACCGCCAGCATGGTGTGCGTCTTGCCGCCGCCGAAGGCGGTTTGAAGCTGGATCACCGGGTCGCCGCCCTGGCCCGCAAGGCGCTTGACCACCGAGTCCAGCAACAGCCGCATGCCTTCGGTGATGAAGGTGCGTTGGAAGAACAGCGCCGGGTTCTGGTACTCCGCGTTGGCCGTACCCGCATGCACGCGCGACAAGTCGGCGGCGAATTCGGCCTGCTGGAATTTGCCTTCCCGTACGTCGGAGTGCGGTTCTGCGATTTCGCGCCAAGGTTTCAGTGTCATGAACTTACCCTCAGATATCAAATTTCGACTGTGAGCCAAGAATTCCGCTTGCACTTGCTGCCTGTTCGATTGCCGTCCATGCGTTGACAAGCTCGTTGTATGCGCGGGCATCCTCCGCCCAGCCCTTGCGTTCGCAAAGGGTGTAGAGTCGGTATGCAAGATTGCGAATCTGTTCACCTCTGGATGGCATGTCTGCCAACAGAACACCTGCCGCCGATTCACCACTTTTTTGAAGAGAACGAACCAATTGATGCAACGCCTCCCAAACCGGAGTGTTGTTATCTGCGATTGGTGTCCAGCCCTCTGGATACTCTGCTGGTTTCAGCAGTCTGACCTTTCCTCCTCCAGACTCGACGACACCTGCTGCGGCAACGGATTGCACGCTGGTTCCCTTTGCTCGCGCCAGCACATCAGCCGTGCCGAATTCGCCAGCCGCCCAACCTTGTTCATCGAACCAACCCAAGCAGAAGTGCGTATCCGCATCGAAGTCGTCTGCACCCTCGGTCAGCATGCGGTTGATGACCGTGAGCGCCGTATGCACGCTCATAGGCGTGCCGTCGGCTTCAAGGACGGCCGCATACTTGGAAAACACAGCCATGCCGGGGCCAATGACTGCCTGAGCCAAATCAACGGGAGCAACCGGCGAGACTCCCTCCGCTCCACCGATCATGGTTTCGATGGCCATCACGAGTTCCTCTTTGAGTTCACGGAGAAACTCTCGGCGGGAAATGGTTGGAGCGGTCGGATCGCGCTTTCTACACACCAAGACGATGGATGACGCGAGGGCGTTAGAACCAATTGCGCGGCCACGAACACTTCTTTCCGTTCTTACTGGCCAAGTGCCGGTAATCACGAAATTGGCTCGAATCACAGACTCAAGGAAGCTCTCCCATCCAGAAGACGCAGTGCCACTTGCGCCGGTATCGCTTTGCTTGAACGCGTAGTAGATCGTGACTGGAACGGTTCCATCAGCCTTGTCATGTATTTGGCGAAGAGCAAGCGTCATCCCATCCGTGAAGTGCCGCATGGCATCATCGATATCGTCATACAGGCTGTGAGAGGCAACAAGCTCATCTGACTTTGGGGTTTGCTTTGTCGAAAATATCTCTGGATAGACATCGCGCAAGCACGGTCTCATCCAGATGTAGAAAAAGTCAGACAAATTCGAATAGGGAACGTTGTCGTAGTAAGGCGGATCGGTTGATACGACCGTACTTCCCAAAACAGGAATTGTTGATTTGGCGGCATCGAGTTGATGGGCATGACCACGATTACTCGCTGGCAGCAACTCAATAACACGGCCAACCCAGCCCAAGGCGCTGACCCAAGTGCCACCACCATCGGTCAGCGGGTTGACCTCGCCGTAGTCCCACACAATGGGAAGTGCGTGCTTTGTGAAAGCATGGGCAACAAATTCACCGCCAGACTCCCATGATGCGAGCGTATTCCAGTAGTCGGCGGCACGGCCTATGGCACAGGTTAAATAAACGGAGATGGCTTCAGCATATGCTGTCGCTCCATTGCCGCCCTTGGACAGCGGAGTCGCGTCATCGGCAAAGCCTACCCGCATTGCGTCACTACGAATCTGGTCACGCACTTCGACAACCATTTCGCTAAACGTGGTGAGCGCGAGCTGCTGCCGCCGATTGAACAGGCTCTGGAATGTTGTCATTCCATAGACGACAACATTGGTGCAGCCTGCCCAATGGAGAATGTCTGCTTCAGGAGGTGCAGCGTTGATGGACGAAAAATCCGGTTCTTGCAGTTCGTTGCCAGCGACAAACTCCTTTCCAGATGGCGTCTTAACAACAGCAGCCATCAGGCGCTGACCCATGCGATCAGCCACCCCCTCTGAGCGAATGTAAGTCAGCGGAATAGGTGAGTTGGTAAGGACGCAGACCCCGCCGCGCCCACCGACGGTGCTTGTCAGGGATGGGGGCGACCCCTCATGCAAAACGAACTCGTAGCTTCGGTGATCCGAGGAAACCTTTGGAACAATCCAGGTTTCACGCCCCGGTTTTGCTGAAATCTGGAATGATTTTGCGAGCGGGACATGCTGCCCGCCAGCTGCGGGATTGGGACTAGCTACGGTTCGGCACCAGAGCCATGTTAAGACGGTAGCTTGGCCGCCACCCAGTCGTTTCGGCAATGTAATCTGAGGATAGTGCTGAGAAAGTCGTTGCTCTGCTCTCCGACGAATCCACTCACCATATCGGCGAACATCTTCGGCCAGTCCGAAAGCACCTCTCCATTCGTCTGGAATGCGTTGCTGCCGACCGGCAAGCTCAGAGGAGGCGACCGGAGGACGATCCTTGAACAAAGGCGGGATTTCGATCATCGCTTTGTTCAGGACGACCGGGACTGGATTTAAGTCAGTGGCATATGCCTCGAAGCCCAATCGTTGAGCCTCCAGAGGGAGTGATCCACCACCAGCGAATGGATCGTGAAAGACAGGCAGTTGATCGGGATCGAACCCCGGTTGTCCGGCATTCAACTCGCAAGTCTCCTTCCAAGAACGACGAATTTCCGCGCGCGCCTTTTCCAGAACCGCTTGATTGTCGGTGTTCTCCCACTTCACAAGATCACGGATGATTTGGAACAGCCGCTCGCGCTCAATCTTTGCTTTTTCCTTGTTTACCCCGCGACCAAGATGCCGTTCATAGCCCGGATCGTTGACCATCTGAGCGAAGAGCACGGCACGGGCGGCCGCAAGTGGACGCCGGGCGAACCACAGGTGGAGGGTTGATGGATGCCCGTGCCGGATGGACTTTTCCCGCGCTGAAGCGACATTGATGGCATCGAGCGGCAGGGCGACTTCGATTAGCTTCTTTGGTGTTTTGATGTTGTTGTTCATTTAGTCGTCCTTCTCCCAGCCGACCTTGCCATCACATTGGCTACAGCCGACCGAGTAACTGTGTTCCATATCGCCGGTGTTGTATTCGTTGCACCACTGGCACTGCTCGATGTCATCGAAGATGTCGAAGCAGTTCGCGCAGAAATAGTGGCCGCCGCACTCGACGACGGTGTGGTAGCCCTCGCAATTACCGCAGTTGGCAGGCAACCCGGTCTCGAAGTAGTCCTTCGTGCCGACCACGTCTTTGGTCAAGGCATCCACCAGATGCTCAGGCTCGATGCGTTCCTCGCAGTGCTCGCACGTCGCGTAGCCCTCGGTCGCAATGACGATGGGTTCGCCGCAATGCGGGCATTCGAGTTCGACCTGCGTTTCAACGTGATCGCACACCAGACAGCGCAGCGACGCGATCTGGTCGTCAAGGGCGTCGGGAATGGCCGCCCCGAAGCCGCAGGCGCTGCATGCTTTCGGCGCATTGCCTGCCTTGCGTGCGGCGTCCAGCTCGGGCTTGAGCGCCTTGAACTTGGCGGCCAAATACTTCCGGTGCCCCTTCATCGCTCGATCGGCGTGGGCGATCTCGCTGCCGAAGTCGTGGAAGTAGTCGTTCCACCGGCTCAACAGGCGGTGCAGATGAAACCACGAACGGCAATGCTCGGCGACGATCTGCGCCTTGGCCTTTTCGTCGCTTTCCAGCCCGTTGTGGAAGAAGTGAACCATCTTGTTGCGATGGTTCGCCAGCGCGCGGAAGCTGGCGTAGGCGTCGTCGCCGATGTCCTCGCCCGCGACATCCCGAATCCGCGCCCTGGCATCTTCCAGCGTGACCGAGATGAAGTCCCCGGCCATGAACTTGGCGAGGTTGGCCTGATCGGGCTTGGAGACGATCAACGACCAGTGCTCCTTCATCAGCCGCGCCTTGAGCAGCATCTCGACCGCCGCGCAGAAGTGGATGACGGAATACTTGGGGGATTTGTCGAACTCAGCGATGCCGCGTTCCAAGAAGTCGAAGGCATTGCGGGTCAGCGAGTCGAAGATATCGTGGTGGGTCATGACATCCTCCTATCGCCAATGCGCGGGGCGCTGGAGGACGAAGCCGTCCGCGCGCTGCACTTGAGCCGGAAGCTGACTGCGGCGGTAAGCGGTTTCGTTGATGATGAAACTGCCACTGGCGGCCTGTGTGAGCTGGTGCGAACGACGGTTGGGCGGCAAGGCGACGATGATGTTCTTGCCGGGAAACTTGGCGCGAGCGACGCTGACCGGTGTGGTGAGGTCGCTGTCGGCAGAGATCAGCAACGCCGTGTTGAAGCGGTCGTCATAGGCATCGGCCAGCAGTTGCATGGCGATGTTGACGTCGGTCATCTTTTCCTCGTAGTCCATCCACTGCGCGCCGCACTGGCGGCACTGCTTGGGCTTTTCGAGGTAGTGGCCGAAGTGCGACTGGAGCTTGGGCAAGGTGTCCAGCGCCTCGAGGTAGGCGGTCTGGCGCTGCATGTCGGAGACGTTGCGCCCGTTGGCCCGGATGCGCGAGGTGAAGTAGTGGACGCCTTCCAACGTCTGGCCGGGCCTGAGCAGCGTGGTTGCCAAGGCACACAAGTCCAGCCAGTAATACTTCTTCCAGCCCTTGCTGCGCAGGCCGAAGTAGAGGTTGAATCCATCCACGTAGGCGACAACCCGGCTCATCGGCGTTGCTCTCGACAGGCCAAGTCCACCTTGACAGAGGCACGGGTTGCGTGTAGGATTCGCGCCATAAACCCCACCGGAGATCGCATCTCCGGCCCAACGCCTCCCTCGTGGAGGCGTTTTCCTTTGTGCCCCGCCAAGGCGAGCAGCCTTGGCCCGACGCCTCCCACGCGGAGGCGTTTCTCTTGGGGCGTCCGGAAGGCCATCACAGCGAAGCCCCCGGCGCGACGGCCTTGGCCAGCAACTGGCCCAGATCGAGGTTCTTGCTGGTTTCCGCCCAGTCCGGCTCCTGCGTGAAGGGCTGGCGCACGTAGAACGGGCCTTCGTGCCTGTCCCCGTCCACCAGCACGATGGCGAGGATGAATTTGTCCGCTTGGTTCAGGCCGTAGAGGATTTCGTTGCGGGTCACCGTGATGGTGGACTGCCCCTTGGCGCGGCCCTTCACCTCGATGTGGCGCGAGGTCGTCAGGCGGCCATCCACGGGTTGGGGCTGGCTGGTCACGTCCCAGCCGCACTTCTGCGCCGACACGTCGATGACGTCGTGACCGAGGGCGCGTTCGGCCTCCATGACCGCGCGCATGGCCATCTGCTCGACACGGGCGCGGGCGGCGGCGTCTGCCGACCAGCCGCCTTGTTCCGCCGGAACACCCTTGCGTTGCATCAGCAGCCCTGCCGGGATGACGAGCGCGCCGCCGAGCACGACCGGCGTGGCCGAGACTACATGGCGCATGGCCAGCAGCTCCTTCTCGCGCGACTCGCGGCGCGCCGTGAGATCGTCGATGGTGCGGCGGACGTTCTCCAGCGTCAGGCGAACATCCTTGCCTGCGGCCAGGTCGTCTTGCAGCTTGATGTAGCGGTCTGACCAGAAGTTGATTTCCTTGACCAACCGCTCGTGGACGGCGTTCAGGGTCTTGTCCACAGACTTCTCGCGCCGGGAGCGCACTTCGTCGAAGTGTTCAGGCACAAGGTGGCTGCCCGCGTGGGCGAGCGCCGCATGTTCCAGATCTTTGGCGATCCACGGCGCGGCCAGCACGTCTTGGATCAGCGCCATGTCGCCAGCGGCGAGCGGCTCCAAGTCCAGATGGGGTGCCCAGCCCGCATTGATGGTCTGACCCGAAGCGTCGATCTCGACGAACTGCATGCGCCGCGAAGCCACTCGCGCGGGGTCGGCTCCTTCCTTGACCGAGTGGTCGATGATGAACATCACTTTCGGCGTGACGCCCATGTCGCTCGGATCGACCAACACCGCGCCTTGCTTCAACTTGTTGCGGTGCTGCTCCAGCACGATGTCGGTGACCGACTGCATCAAGGGGTGGCCCGGATGCAGCAGGCTCGCCATCGGTGCGCCCACGCGGTCGGCGAGGCGGACGTACTGTTTCTCGAAGCAGATGCGCTCGTAGCGGCGCAGCACCGGGTCGGCATTGCGGCGATCCCGGCCCGTGATCTGGCGGTCGCGCTCGCGGACGATGGCGGGGACGTTGGTGATCTCGTAGCGGCCCTGCTCGCGGGGCCGCAGTTCGCCGCCCAAGGCCGCGAAGGCTTGGTTGAAGAAGGCGCGGATGAAGAAGGGCTGGAGCTTGCGGGCCTCGGCCCTTTCCATTTCCTCCTTGACGGCGAACAGGCGCTTCTCGTCCATCACCTCTTCGCACAGGGCGTTGCGCTTGATGATGTTTTCGAGGTGGTGGGTGTCAAGCGCTCCCTCGACCTTCTTGAGCAGGCGAGAGCGAACCTCGGGATCGGCCCCGTAACGGATGGCCTCGATCAGCAAGTCCTTTAGGCTCTTCTCCTCGAACACCTCGCCAAGGATGTCGAACACTCGCCCGCCCAGCGCCTCGCGCTCCACTTCGAGCTTCTCGAACAGGCGCTGGAAGACGTCGCCCTCGCGGGTTTCGGAGGCGACCATGTTCCAGAGGTGACAGACCTCGGTCTGGCCGATGCGGTGAATGCGGCCGAAGCGTTGTTCCAGCCGGTTGGGGTTCCACGGCAGGTCATAGTTGACCATCAGGTTGGCGTTTTGCAGGTTCACGCCTTCGCCCGCCGCGTCGGTTGCGATGAGCACGCGCGCGGTCGGGTCGTTGCGGAACAGCTCCTGTACCTTGCGCCGTTCTTCGCGCTTGACGCCGCCGTGGATCATGACCACGGCTTCCTCGCTGCCGATCAGGCCGCGAATCTTCACCGCGAGGTAGTTCAGTGTGTCGCGGTGCTCGGTGAAGATGATGAGCTTGCGCTGACGACCAGCGTCGTCGCGCATCTCCGGCGTGTCTTGCAGCAGGCGGGAGAGTTCGTCCCACTTGCGGTCTTGGCCGGAATGCACAACCTGCCGAGCCTGTTCTTCCAGCCCTTCGAGGATGATGATCTCGGCTTCCAGTTCCTGAACGGTCTGCGCCGCCGTGGCCTGATCGACAACGGCTTCCTCGAAGTTCTCGTAGTCCTCTGGCGACAGATCATCGGCCGAGTCCCAAATGTCTTCGGGCACGCCATTGCCGCCGCCGTTCTTGTAGCTGACCGTTTCGGCCAATGACTGGCCGCGCTGGCGCAACTTCTCGTCTTCGACGCGGCGCTTGAGCTTGTTCCGGCGCCGCTTGAGGGACTGGTAGATGGCTTCCGGGCTGGATGCGAGCCGTCGTTGCAACGCGGTCAGGGCAAAGCCCACCGTGCCCTTGCGGCCGCCATCGGCGAGTTGGTCGGCCTTGGCGAACTCCGTCTTCACATAGTCCGTTACCGCCGCGTACAGAGCGGCCTCCGGATCGGAGAGCTTGTAGTTGACGGTGTAGGCACGTCGCTCGGGGAACAGGCGCGTACCGTCGAAGCGCAGCATGTCTTCCTTGACCATGCGGCGCATCAGATCGGCCACGTCCACCTTGTGCGCGCCGTCGCGGAACTTGCCGTAGAAGCGATCGGCATCCAGCAGCGACATGAAAAGTTGGAAGTCCTCCTCCTTGCCGTTGTGCGGCGTGGCCGTCATCAGCAGAAAGTGGCGTGTGATCGAACCCAGCAGTTCGCCGAGCAGAAACCGCTTGGTCTTGTTGACCTTGTTACCGAAGTAGCTGGCCGAGAGCTTATGGGCTTCGTCGACGACGACCAAGTCCCACTGCGTGAGCATGAGCTTTTCTTGCAGGTCTTCGGCGCGCGCCAGTTGATCGACGCGGGCGATCAGCAGGTCGAAATCGTCGAAGGGGTTGCCGCTGCGGGACTGCTCGACCTGCTCGCGCGAGAACAGCGTGAACGAGAGGCCGAACTTCTCGAACATTTCGTCCTGCCACTGCTCGACCAAGCTGCCGGGCGAGACGATGAGCACGCGCTTGGCGTCGGCGCGCATCAGCAGCTCGCGGATGAACAGCCCGGCCATGATGGTTTTGCCCGCGCCGGGGTCGTCGGCCAGCACATAGCGCAGCGGCTGGCGGGGCAGCATGGATTCATAGACCGCCGTGATCTGGTGCGGCAACGGCTCCACGTTCGAGGTGTGGACGGCCATCATCGGATCGAACAGGTGAGCCAGATTGATCCGGTAGGCCTCGGCGGCGAGCTTGAAGGCGTCGCCCGGCGCATCGAAGGCCCACGGGCGGCCCGACTCGGCCAGCGACAGGTTCGCCTCGTCAGTGCGGAACAGCATCCGCTCGCGCAGCGTGCCGTCGGCGGTCTTGTAGTAAACGGTCAGGGCGTTGTCGCCGACAGGCTCGGTCGTGACGATGCGCACCACCTGCCCGGGCTCCAAGCCCGAGATGGCTGCGTTCTTCTGGATCTGTTCGAGCTTCAACACGGCGCACCCCTTCGTCTTCGTTCCGGCTGCCGCTCAGGGCTTGCGCCGGTTGTAGGGCGATTGGTTCGTGGGCTTGAGGGAAACATCCGTTTCGCTCGCCTTGGCGCGCACTGCATCTTCCGTGCGGCCTATCTTGAGGCCAATGACGCGCGTGGGCGTGTTCTGCTTGGCGAGATGCTTGAGCTGCGAAACATCGGCAGGCGACCATTGCTTGCCGTGGTTGGCGGGGGTCTTAGCCATGATGGAACTCCTTTCGGTCGTGAAAGTGCTGGAGGGCGGGGTTGAAGCAGAGAGCCATGTGCATCACCAGTCCTTGCTGCCTTCGCCGTAGCCCGGCGCGAGGACGAGGTTGGTGACGCCGTAGAGTGCCTGCCGATTGCGCAGCCACAGGTGGTGTTCGCCGCCTTTGAGGCTGTGATCGTCGGTGCAGTCCACGTTCCAGCGGCGCAGCAGGTAGCCCGCCATCGCCGCGCGCGTGCGCACCTTGAGCACACCGCCTTCCATGCCGTACTCGGCTTCGATGGTGTCGGGGTGCTGCACATTGGCCGGGTGCGGCACGAGTTCCAGCTCGGTGATCCGGTTCCACTGGATGTCCTGAGCGGGCGTTTCGTGGTCGGCGACCTCGCCCGGCAGGATGCTGGCGTCGTCGAAACGGCCCAGCACGAAGTCGCGGAACTCGCTGCTGCGCCGGTCGAAGGCCCGCAGGTGCCAGCGCAGACCGCTGTCAGCCAGGGCGAAGGGCACGATCTCGCGGGTGGTCAGGCCACTGGACAGGGCGCGGTAGGAAATCTTGACGGCTGCGCCCCGATGGATGGCGCGTGTCAGAGTCGAAAGCAATTCCAGATCGACCCGGCCCGGCAGGCTGGTGCCTTCGGTGGCGATGACACCCCGAAAGCGCGCAGGCTCGGCATCGCCGTAGCTTTGGGACAGCCATGTGAAGACCCGCTCGACCGGGAAGTCGAACAAGGGCCGGAACCACGCGGCTCGCACGTAGACCTTGCCCTTGGTGTCGTACTCCATGTTGCCCGGGGCCAGTTCCTTGTACTGGGCAATGTCCCGCGTAGCCGCCGCCGCTTGGATATCGAAGCGCGCGACCAAATCCTGACGGCGGATTTCGCCCATGAAGCGCAGGCGCAGCTCGACGAACGCGAGCCGGTCGCGTTGCGCTTGAGACATTCCTGAGAGGCGGTCGCTGGACATGGTGGCGCGGGAGTTTTCCTATGTTTTGGCGGAGCATACACGCATCAAAACAGTTGGTCAAACAGAATGAAAATAATTCTGTGTCAGTCGTAAAATGATGATGACTTTCTGGCGATGCGGCGATGTGGCTCCGATCTGGAACGAGGGTCGCCGGTCACTCGCCTCTCCAGAGAGAGGGCGGCGAAATGAGCGAAACCAGCGAAATGAGAAGCCCGACAAGCACTTGCGGGCGATCCGGCAAGGCGAATCGAGCGAAATGAGCCTCCGGCCTACGCAGGCCGATACACCCGCGTTGGCGTGCCCGGTGCGTCGATGGGGCGCTCGACCCACTGCACCGTGATCTTCGGCGGCGTGGCCGCCAGCAGGTGCTCCAGACTGGCGTCGAGCCGCGCCTTGGGCACCTTGCCCTTGAAACACTCGGCGCTGATCTGGCTGCGCGTGGCCTGACCGCGTTCGCGCAGGAAGGCCTGCACTCGGTTCGACAGTTCCAGCACCTGCGCGAGCTTGGCTTCCTCGGCGGCGCTGACGAACACGAAGCGCACGGATGCCGTAGCGTGCCGAATCCACGCCATCGCCGCGTCGATGTGCTGGGCGTCGATGCGGGTTTGCAGATCGGTCAGCGCCATCAGCATCGCCAACCGCAGCAGCATCGGAGCGCGCCGTTCCAGCAGCGTGCCGATGACGCCGTCGCCGAGGTCGTCGTTCAGTTCTCCCCGGTAGAGCTGGGCGTAGCGCCACTGCGCCTGTGGCGACAGATCCATCCGCAGGTGGTCGCGCTCGTCGTGCCGGTCGGCGCGGACGAAGGCCAACCGCGCAGGACAGGTAGGCCATGAAGTTGGCGGCGATGGCGTAGGCGTTGGTCTCCGTGCCGTCGCTGCCCGCGCGGGCCACATCGCCGATCAGGCCGTAGAGACAGGCCGGATCAGGTTGCGGGGCATTGCGGTGCGCGGCCACGGCTGCACCGTCGTTGTCATCGGTGGCGTCAAGCGGTGACGTGGCATGAGATGCCGGGGTGACATCGATGATCCGGCGCATTCGTCATTTGCCGTCCAGCGCCACGGTCTGGACGATATTCTCGAACTCGGCCAGAACGTCCGGCTGGCGTTGTGACAGGAAGCGGAACACGGCTTTGTTGCCGATCAGTTTGCCGAGGTAGCCGCGCGCCAGCGTCAGGAGCAGCACGTCCTGACCGTAGGACTTCTCGACCAGCTTCAATTGGTTTTGGATGTTTCCCATTTCGCGCTCCATCTTTACCATCTGTTCCGCCGTGACGCCGGAGAGCTTCCGGGGTCGCTTTTCGCTGACCAGCAGATGTGGAGGCGTAGCCGCCAGCAAGGCTTCGGCGTAAGCGACGGTCATGTTGTTGGCGGTCAGCATCAGTTCCACGCACTCGACCTGCCGCGTGGGCTTCATCTTGCGCAGCACCGAGCCGAGATTGGCCGAAAAATGCTGATCCTTGAGCATCTCGACCGCCTCCGGGCAGATGCCTTCAAGCAGGCCGACCTTCTTGTGGATCTGGCTGATGTCCACGTTCAGCGCCTTCGCCAGCCGATCTTGCGTCACGCCACGCTCGACCGCGCGCCGGAGCATGTGGTGCTCCTGAATGGACGAGATGCGGTTGATCCGGTTGTTATAGGTGTAGCTTTCATCGTCAGTGGCGATCAGGCACGGCGCGTCGGTGTAGCCGATCTGCTGCAACGCCAGCAACCGCATGTGGCCATCAAGCAGGATGTGCTGACCGGTTTTCTTGTCCGCCTTGCCCACGCTCAGGGGTTCGATCAGCCCGACAGCTTCCATCGAAGCCACGATCTGCTTGAACTTCCGCGATGCCTGCAGACCTTCCGGCGGTTTGCGGGACGGCAGAATCCGATCCAGCGCCAGTGTGATCGGCTCCGGGATGAACCCCAGCGGTGGTTTGCTCATGCCGCGTGGCCCCCGCCCCAGACGCGTTCCGCCAGCTGCTTGGGCAAGGTGTCCAGCCCTTCGGCACGCAGCAGGTTGGAAAAGTGCTCGTCGGCCAGCAACTGGCGCAGCGCTTCGATCACGAACAACATGCGTTGCTGCGTGAACTCAGCCTTTTTGATGGTCAGTTTCTGCCGCTCGACCTCGTTCTGGTAGTTGCGCACCAGACTGGAGGTTGTGACGGCTGCTCCCTTGCGCGCGGGTCGGTGTTTCAGCGTCTTGCCGAGGGTGCTGCGCCGCTGAAGCACACGCCGCACCTGCATCAACTGCCCACCGCGCAATTGGCCGCTTTCGTAGGCATCCTGCAAGGCGGTCTGAACTGATTCTTCGTCGCTTGCGCCCGCGATGGTGATGGCGACGTTGAGCGGAACCCGTCCGGATTCGACGGCAGCCAGAAGACGTTCCTCACCTTTCTCAAAAAGAAGCAGGATGCCCTTGATGTAGTCGAGGCTCAGGCCGGTCTTCTGCGCGATGACGCGCTTGTCGTAACCCTGTTCGCTCAACTGCTCGATGCTCATCAACAGTTCCAGCGCGCTGTATTTCCTGCGGGCGATGTTCTCGGTCAGGCTCATGATGAAGGCGTCTTCGTCATTGACCGCGACGACCAGCGCCGGGATTTCCTTCTCGCCAAGCGACTTGAAAGCCTTGAGCCTGCCTTCGCCGCAGATCAGCAAGTAGCGTTTGCCGTCCTCCAGATCGTCACGCGGCGTGACCGTGACTGGCTTTTTCAGGCCAAGGCTTTTGATGTTGCCGACGATCTCCTCGAACACGCGACCATTGCGGTCACGCGGGTTGAGCACGGCGATCTGATCGACCGGGATCATTTGCAGATCGGTGGCGTGGTGCTTCTTCGTCATGCGACTCTCCTCAAGCGGCTGCGCTCGGCCATGCTGTAGAGATAGTCCAGGCTGTCGAAGCGGTAGCTCTCGAACTCGATGCCGTTGTGATCGGCCAGATGGATACGCGGCTGGCCAAAGTCCAGACGCGGCAACAGGTAGTAGTCCAGTGGTGCCTGGTTCGTTTCGTCGAGCCGGACTGCGACCGTGATGTCCGGCGTCAGGCTGGTGTCGAAGCGCACTTTCCAGCGGCGGCGGCCGTTGTCCAGCAACTGGCAGCGTGACAGCACCAGAGAGACGGTGAATTCGCGGTTGACCGTGAGCAGGTCGTTCACCGGATCGCGCACGACCGCGCCGCCGACCTCGGCGATCATCCGCTCAGTCTCGCCGACGATCTCCGGGTGCAGGCGGCGCAGAAACTGGTTGACCTCCAGATACTGGTAGTCCCGATCCGGCGTGAACCCGACCGTCTGGTAAGCACGAATGAGACTTCCGAAGCGATGCGCGTAGGCCGCCGAAGACGGCATGCCTTCCGCTTCGTCGATGATCAGGCCAGAGAGGTATTCGCCCGCCATCGCACGCTTGACGCCCTTGACGATGGTGGACACCGGCGAGCCGTCGTTCTCGAACTGCTCGGCGCAGTAGGCGACCTGAATCCCGGCGCGGCGGCAGATGTACTCGTAGTACGCACTTTCATCCGCGTCCTGAAACCGACCCCAGCGGCTCACGTCGTAGACAAGGATGATCTGAAAGTCGGCCTTACCAGCCTGCACGTCGGCGATCAGTTGCTGAAGTGCCTGCCTGCCGTCGATGCGCAGCCCGCTCTTGCCCTCGTCGGCGTAGGTGCGAACGATCTCGATGTTGCGCCGAGCGGCGTACTCGCGGATTTTGTCGCCCTGGTTCTCCGTGGAGTATTGCTGGTGCTCGGTGGACATGCGCACGTACTGCGCGGCGCGGAACACCGGCCCCGATCCTGTCGGGCTTGGAGGCGATTCGTTCGATTGCATAGACCCGGCCACTTCGATGGTTGACGTTTCGGGTCTGCCGCTCCCTTCATTGGCTGCGTTGCCGCTCCGTGAATTTCACGAGAACGGCCGCGCAGACGGTTGGAATCGTTGCCATGCAGGATGTTCGAGAACCCGTTTGGAGGCGAAGTTACGGGCAGATCGCCGATGCGTCGATCACGTCCTCTCTTGACACGTCCATCTTGCGCGGACACGTCACGGCCACCGGCGTGATCTCGACGACCCACGAAGCGCCGCTTTCCCTCGGAAACGCCGGGTGGCGTGTGATGCGGTAGAGGCCCGGCGGGAGGTCGCACACGTCCATCTTTGCAAGATCGTCGTTTCGAGCCTGATCGCGCGACCGTTGCTGCTCACGGTTGCGCTGCACATAGTCGGGCTGGGTGCCGCGGTAGTCGCGCCAGTAGTCCGGATTGCGCTGTGCCCACGCCTGCTGCGCAGCGCGCTGGTTGTCCCGGTAGTCGGGATCGGACTGGAGCTTGGCCCGCTGCCACTGGCGCTTGCGGGCGCGTTGGCAGTCGGGGTTGGAGCAGTAGGCTTGGTCGGGAACTTGCGGGCGGGGTGCGAAAGGCTTGCCGCAGCAGGCGCAGCGTCGGGTCATCGTCGGGATCTCCATGCAATGGGGTGCTGGAACCCGCGACGGCACTGCGGCCGCGCCCGCATGCGGGGTACGCTTGACCTCGATCCGTCAGTGGGGCGTTCTCCTCGTTCGGGGTATGCGCCCAGCGGCGCGGGTTCCTATCCATCGGTTGTTATTGACATTTACCGATGTTATGGAACAATATGCCGAATCATGGACACAACTGCCGACAAACTGCTGGAACTGGTGCGCACGCAGGGACTGCTGCGCCCGCACGATCTGGCCCCGCTGGGCATTCCACGGGTGGCCCTGACGCGGGCGGTGCGGCGCGGGCAACTGGAGCGCGTCGGGCGCGGGCTGTACGGCCTCACGGAGCGTCCGGTGTCGGCCCACGGCACGCTGGCTGAAGTCGCCCGCCGTGTGCCCAAGAGCGTCGTGTGCCTGCTGTCGGCGCTGCGCTTTCATGACCTGACGACGCAGGCTCCGTTCGAGGTCTGGCTGGCCATCGACAACAAGGCAGCCACGCCGAAGCTGGACTACCCGCCGCTGCGCATCGTGCGTTTCTCCGGTGCGGCGCTGACCGAGGGCGTTGAGGAACACGTCGTCGATGGCGTCACCGTTCGCGTCACCAGCATCGCCAAGACGGTGGCCGACTGCTTCAAGTACCGCAACAAGATTGGCCTCGACGTGGCGCTGGAGGCGCTGCGCGATGCGTGGAACGGCAAGCGCATGACCAGTGATGAAATATGGCACTACGCCAAGATCGACCGCGTGGCCAACGTGATGCGCCCTTATCTGGAAAGCCTGGCATGACCGGATCCGACAAGAGCGGGCGCAACGCCCCGCACAACAAGGCCGCATCGGTTCGCGCCCGACTGCACAACAAGGCACGCGCTGAAAAACTCGACTTCAACCTGCTGCTGACCCGCTATGCGCTGGAGCGCGTGCTGTACCGCCTGAGCATCTCGGAGCAAAGCGGGCAGTTTTTGTTGAAAGGAGCGTTGCTGTTCGACATCTGGTTCGACCTGCCGCATCGCCCGACGCACGATGCTGACTTGCTCGGCTTCGGTTCCACCGACATGCCGTATCTGGAAAAGCTGTTCCGCGAGATCAGCCAGATCGTCTGCAACGACGGCATCGTGTTTCAGGCCGACAGCGTGAAGGCCGTTGAGATCCGCAAGGAGGCCAACTACGCGGGCGTCCGCGTGACGATGCTCGGTCTGCTCGATGGCGCGCGTTGCCCGGTCCAGATCGACATCGGCTCTGGCGATGCTGTCACGCCCGCGCCGCAGAGCGTGCAGTACCCGGTCATCCTCGACGGCATGCCGCAGCCGCAGTTGCGGGTCTATCCCCGCACCACGGTCGTCGCCGAAAAGCTCGAAGCGATGGTGAAGCTCGGCATCCTCAACAGCCGGTTGAAGGACTACTTCGACCTGTGGGTGCTGGCTCGCCATTCCGACTTCGATGGCGCGGTGCTGGCGCAGGCGATTCGCGCCACCTTCGAGCGGCGGGGCACGGCCATCCCGCCCGCCACGCCGCTGGGCCTCACCGACGAGTTCGGACTGGACGAGCAGAAGACCAAGCAGTGGCAGGCGTTCCTGCGCAAAAACATCTTGGAGCCGATGCCGCTGACCACGGTGATCGAGGCGTTGCGCGAATTCCTGCTGCCGGTGCTGGCGGCGTTCGCGGCGGGCAACGGCTTCGACCGGCAGTGGCGGGCAGGCGCGGGCTGGGACAGGATCAAGTGAACGGCCAGTTCGATTCCGCGTTTGGGGATCGAACCGCAGACCATCGAAGGGCGAAGCGGCTGTTCCGTTTCTTCGTCCAATGCGATGATTTGCCGAGGAAACGGAACGTGACTGACCGGCTGCGCGGCGGCTGGCCTGCGCCATTTCGACACCCATTTACACCCATTCTCCGGTGTCGGGCTGCACCCAGCGGTGCGTCGGTGACCACCTATCCGGCCCGGAGTAGATCGGCGCGGATGCTGCGGTCAGGCGGGCAACGATGCCAAGGCGTGCAGCAGCGATCTGCTCTGGCTCGCAGGGTCGGCTTTCACATCGAGGCCCTGATCTTGGGCGTCCTGCACCCATCGCTTGGCCCACGCCATAACCTCGTCGCGGTCGAAGCGGATGAGCTTCTGAACCCGGCGATGCGGAATGCCCAACGCCTCGCGCATCTGCTTTTGCGTGAAGATATAGAGGGGCAGCCCGGTCACATACGCAATCTCGCGCGGGTCCATCAACGTCGAGCCGCTCGGAAGGACGACGTCGGATGCTTGCTCCCACGTCGATGCCCGGAGGGCTTTGGACTCGAAGTCGAAGACTTCGTCGATGGGGTACACGACGCGCTTGGACATCTTCATGAACCGAGGCCCGCGCCCCTCGCTGCGCCAGCGTTGCAACGTCTTCGGACTGATGTTCCAGCGCGTGGCCAGCTCGTTTTCGTTCATCATCATCTTCTGCATGGTTGACTCCGTCAGTGGTTGAAGGCAACGCATTCAGGCGTGACGTTGACGATGAAGCCAAGGCCTCGGCGGGCCTTCCATGCCGTTTCAGCGCAATGCGAACATCAGCGGTTCACGCATATGTCCCCGCCCCAGTCTGCTGATGCCCACTTCTATGGGGACGTATCGGCATGAGTGAAGATAGTCGGTTCCATTTTCTGTTAAAATCCACCACCACACACAAGGGCCCGGATAATCTCCGGGCCCTTTTTCTTTGCGCGAAGCCCCGCGCCACGCGGGGTTCCGGCCCTCAGTGCTGCGGGTGGCCACCTGCCGAAACGCCCCATTTTCAGCGCTTTCGGCTCCAGCTCTGTCTCTATTCTCTGTTTGGCCTGCGGGTAGGCGCAGATAGCGGCATTGCAAAATCAATGACTTATGCGCATCGGTTCATCGTCAACCATGGCGACCGATCAGCACTCCAACCTGCCACGCTGGCACAATGGAAACTTATACGTTACCATTGTGCCCATGAGCTATCAGATCAAAGAACTACTGCTCGACGATGGCGACAGCCCCTTTGCACAGTGGTTCGGATCGCTGGAAGCCGTTGCGGCCGCCAAGGTGCGTGTCGCCGTCAGCCGGATGGAACAGGGCAACCTGTCCAACGTCGAGTGGTTTCGCGGTATTGGTGAGTACAAGATCGACTGGGGTCCGGGTCTGCGCATCTACCTGGCCAAGGACGGCCTGAAGATCATCATCCTGATCGGCGGCGGCACCAAGAAGCGCCAGCAGCACGATATCGACCAGGCGGTGACGCTGTGGGAAGACTACAAGCGCCGCAAGGCAACAACCCAGAAAGGAAAGTGAACATGGCACTGACCCGTGACTTCAAAGAAACCGTGGCCGCGCGTGTGCAGAACGATCCGGCCTTTGCGCAGGCGCTTCTGGACGAGGCCATCACCCTGTTCGTCAACGGCGAGCCGGAATCGGCCAAGCTGATCCTGCGCGATCTCGTCAACGCCACCGTGGGTTTCGAGGCGTTGGCCGAGGAAATTCACAAGCCCGCCAAGAGCCTGCACCGGATGCTGTCGCGCTCGGGCAACCCGACCATGAGCAACATCTCGGCGGTCTTTGCTGCCATCAAGCGTGCGCTCAAGGTCGAGGTGCGCACCCAGATCGTGATGGCCTGATTTCAGGCATCAAACGCAGTGATCACTTCCCGCTGCGCCACCCAGTCGGTCGGCAGCGGATTGCGCTGGAACCACAGCAGACTCATGCACCGGGGCTGCTGCCCGGCCAGGATGGTCTGGATGATGGCGGGTTCGAGCAGCGTCAGGCGCAGCAGTTCGTTGACCGTCGAGTGGTGCAGCCCTTCGCGTTGGGCGATCTCGCTACCGCTGGCCACCACGCCGTCATCGAGCAGTTGCTGCCAGTAAAACGCCCGCGTCAGCGCCACCAGCAAGGGCTGATCGTGCTGGGTGGCGACCTTGCCCGGCGCGTCGAGCTGGCCGTCCGGGCGCACCACCACCTTGCTGTTGCCGCGTTTGCGAATTTTCAGGGGGATGAAGGTGGACAGTTTGACCTGCCCGCCGTCGTGGCACTCGCGGGCGACCGCAGCGCCCAGGGGCTGCACTTTCGGTTTCATGCCTGCGCCTCCTGTTGCTCCCATTCCTGCAATTCCGCACCGATGCTGCCGGGTGCCAGCTCACCGGCCAGTTCCTGCCAGCCCTGGTCGCGCCAGATGATTTCCAGCCCGCCGTCGGCAATCAGCACGCGTTCGATCAGCAATTGCGCCAGTCGGCATTGTTCGGCGGGAAACAGCTCGCGCCACAGGCTGGCGAGATTGCGCATCGGCAATACAACCTGCGGTTCGGTGAGATCAGGCCGGATCTGCTGAATCCGATCCCACACCGATTGCACGAGATGCGGGGCAGACAAGGTAGCTACGATCTGCTGCGTCACCATTTCCTCGATGGGGGCTGCGGGCAGCGGCCCGTGCTGGCTGGCCCACGCACCAAAGCGCCGGTGCTTGACCGGACTGTAGTAGCGGTAGGTCTTGCCCTTTTTGTTGGTGTAGCTGGGCACCAGCCGTTCGCCGTCAGACGTGAACAGCAGGCCACGCAGCAGCACCGGTTCACTCTGGCGGTCGTTGGTTTCGCGCCGCCGTGCTATGCCGTCGGTGGCGATCAGGGCGTGCACCGCATCCCACTGCGCCTGCGTGATGATGGCCTGATGCTGGCCAGGGAAGCTCTGGCCCTTGTGCACGATCTCGCCCCGGTACATCCGGTTGTGCAGCATCTTGTAAATGGTCTGCTTGGTGAAGGATTTGCCACCCTTGGTGAGCAGGCCTTGCGCCTTGTAGGCCTTGGCCATCAGCGTGGCCGAGCGCATCGTCACGAAGTCATCAAAGATGCGCCGCACCAGCTTTGCTTCCGTGTCATTCACGATCAACAGCCGGTCGCGCACGTCGTAACCCAGCGGCAGCGGCCCGCCCATCCACATCCCTTTGGCCTTGCTGGCGGCGATCTTGTCGCGGATGCGCTCGCCGGTGACTTCCCGTTCGAACTGGGCGAAGGACAGCAGCACGTTGAGCATCAAGCGGCCCATCGAGGTGGCCGAGTTGATCTGCTGGGTGACGGCGCTGAAACTCACGCGGTGGCGGTCGAACACATCGACCATCCGCGCAAAATCGGCCAGCGAGCGGGACAGCCGGTCGATCTTGTAGACCACCACGATATCGACCTTGCCCGCTTGAATGTCGACCAGCAGACGCTTGAGCGCGGGCCTGTCCATATTGCCGCCCGAGTAGCCGCCGTCGTCGTAGTCATCGGCCACGGCAATCCAGCCCTCGGCGCGCTGGCTGGCGATAAAGGCTTGTCCGGCGTCCTTCTGGGCATCGATGGAGTTGAAGGACTCCTGAATCCGTGTTCATTTGTCATAGATCAAGCGTAGTACGTTGATTATTTA
>ERZ761602.1927-NODE-1927-length-35105-cov-8.422026_pt1 | contig 35105 bp, 30 predicted proteins | sample MGYA00512165_ERZ761602 | MGnify/ENA primary metagenome ERZ761602 (study PRJEB28899, sample SAMN02445085) | bioreactor sludge metagenome | biome: EBPR sludge; isolation source: Thorneside wastewater treatment plant | place: Australia: Brisbane, Thorneside...
TCGGCGAAGCAGGAAATCACTCATGGATTATTTGTCCATGGTTGATGCAACGGTCTAATGTATTACCCGCCCCGTCCGGTTCCCGATCCGCCGCCACCCAAACCGACCCCGCCGGACAGGCCGATCCCCCCGGACAAATTGATCCCCTCGGACCAGGAGCACTCAAAATGACCGACGTGCGCCACACCTTGCGGTTTTCCGCCCGCATGAACATCTCCTACCACGAAGGACTGGAACGCTTCTATGGTCAATGGTTGGGCTGGTCGTCCTTCGTCTCGCTGATCCTGTCCAGCGCCGCGTTCGCCGCCCTCAGCAATCTGGTTCCGCAAAGCTTGCAACCGTTCCGTGAATGGCTGCTGGCTGCATTGGCCTTGGTCGTGACCACGTTGAATGGCGGGGTGCTGGCGTTTGGGATGCGCGGCAAATTCATCACCCACGCGGAATTGAAGCGGAAATGGATCGACTTTCTGGGGCGCGTGGAAACGGCCGAGGAAACGGAATTGCCCGCGCTGGAGCGCAAATTCCACGAACTCAACGCTCAGGAGCCGGCTTCCTATCCTCGCCGTCTGAATCGCGCCTATGCGGACGCCTGCACGATGCTCGGCGTCAAGCCGGTATAGCTTCGGCCCGGAAATGATTTGATCGTGTTGGGTTACGCGCTGCGCGCTAACCCAACCTACATCTACTATGCGGACGCCTGCACGATGCTCGGCGTCAAGCCGGTATAGCTTCGGCCCGGAAATGATTTGATCGTGTTGGGTTACGCGCTGCGCGCTAACCCAACCTACATCTACTATGCGGATGCCTGCACGATGCTCGGCGTCAAGCCGGTATAGCTTCGGCCCGGAGATGATTTGTAGGTTGGGTTAGGCCGTAGGCCGTAACCCAACATTTTGATCGTGTTGGGTTACTCGCTGCGCGCTAACCCAACCTACATCTGCTGTAAGGGACTCCACCATGCCCGCCCATCTCCACGCGCCGCTGATTTTGCAGCCACCCGCCGATTTGGCCAGCCGCTTTCCTCATGTGCTCAGCCTGGCTCAACAACTGTCGCTGAAGTACGTGCATCGGTACGTGGTGACGGGGCAGGATTTACAGACCGTGGGCGATGCGCTGTGGCAAACGCTGGACGCGGACGAAGCGCTCGCCGCCGCGCGCCAGGCCGCCGGCACGCGGATTTTGCCGCTGATTGTCGAAAGCGCCGATCCGTTGGTGCAGTCCTTGCCGTGGGAGTGCCTGCATCATCCTGAACACGGGTTTTTGGGCAAGCATCCGGGTTTCAGCCTGACGCGCCGCTTGTCCGCCGCGCCGTCCGACGCCATCGAACCGCCCAAAGGCCCGCTGAAAGTCTTGCTGTTCACTTCTCTGCCCGACGATCTGGATCAGGAGAAGGAACGGCTGGACACGGAAAGCGAGCAGGCGAACGTGTTGGAGGCGCTGGACCCGTTGATCCATCAGGGTTTGGTGCAACTGACCACGCCCGACGATGGGCGCTTCGATCACTTTCGGCAACTGCTCCGAAAGCAGGAATTTCATCTGGTGTTCTTGAGCGGTCACGGAAAATTCAACGCCGACCCGCTGCTGGGTAAGACGGGCGCGTGGTTTCTGTTCGATGGCGCGGATGGCCGGAGTCATCCAGTGGAAGGTAAGGAACTGGCGCAAGCGTTTTCGGGAACCGCCGTGCAAGCGGTGGTGCTGTCAGCCTGTCAGGCGGCGGCGGGAACTGCGGGAATTGGGGCAAATCGTGTACGGCGACCGACCGCAACAATGTTTGTTGACCGGCGCGGGCGGCCAAGGCAAGACCAGTTTGGCGGGGCGCTTGGCGCAGCGCTTGGAAAACCGGGGTTGGCGAGTACGAGCTTACACGGCGGCGGAAACAGGTAATAGCTGGAGTCGTTTTCTCGCTCGATTGCAATCGCTCCTGAAAGACGAATCACTAAGGGACGAAGTGAATGATGAACTGTTGGACTGTCAATCGGAAACCGATGTGGCGCGAGTGTGGTTACGGGCGCTGTTGCAGCAGACCGGCAACAAGCTGGCGCTGGTGTTCGATAACCTGGAAACCTTGCAAGACCCAGCCACGGGGCGAATCACCGACGACGCGGTGGCGGCGTGGCTGGATGCCTGCAAGCCGGGTTCTGACCCTGCGCCGGTGGTGCTGGTCACCTCGCGCTGGGCGATTTCCGATTGGGAGGGAGACCGGCGCGTGCAGCGACCACTCGGAAAACCGCTGTACGGGGATTTCCTGCGCTATCACCAGCAGCGAGGCGGAGCGCCGTGGGGCGTGGAACGGCTGCGCCGGTTGTACGAGGCGCTGGACGGCAATTTCAAGGGTCTGGAGTTTTTCCACGGCTTGAGCCAAGTGGCCGGGGATGACGAAGCGTTTCTCCAACAACTGGAGCACTCCAAAAAGAAGCTGCAACTCCACATGATGGTGGAGAAGCTGGTCGGTTATCTGCAACCGGACGAGCGGGAATTGCTCAACCGGTTGCGCGCCTATCTCGCGCCGACGTTTGCGGATGGGGTGCGCGTCATCGCCCAGGGTTTGACCGATCCGGAGCGGTTGTTGCGGCGGCTGGTTGGGCTGTCGCTGGTGGACATGGAGATGGAGGTAACGTTGCGCTTGCCGCGTTACCGGCTGTCAGCGGTGGTGGCGGACTGGCTGCAAGCGCATGACCCGGAACCCGCCAGCGACATTCGACAAAGCGCGGCGCGGCATCAGCATTGGATACATGACTATTTGTTGCGTACTTTGGATCAAGCGTTGATTGCCCATGAAGCCTTGCGGCAGAGCGGCTTGGACGACGAGGCGGCCCGATTCGCGTTGGGCAACATCATTCCCTACTTTGAACTTACTGGGCTGTATCACATGCTGCTCAAGGACTGGTTGCCAGCGCTGCGGGAAAGCCAGGATCGAACATTACGAGCATGGGCGCTTAACGACTCTGGTAAGACGTGCATTCGTGTAGGCCAATATGACGAAGCCCGATCCTACTTGGAGGAGTCACAAACCATCTACCAAACTCTTGGTGACCGGGCTGGGGAAGGCGTGGTCCTCAACAACCTCGCGCGGATTTACTACGTACGAGGGGATTCCGCGACAGCGCTGTGCTATCTGGAAGAGTCGCTGGCCATACAGCGGGTCATCGGCGACCGGGCCGCAGAAGGCAGAACTCTTAATAATCTCTCGCAGATTTATGATACGAGAGGAGATTTCGCGACGGCGCTGCGCTATCTGGAAGAGTCGCTAACCATCCAACAAGCCATCGGCAGCCGGGCGGGAGAAGGCGCGGTCCTCAACAACCTCTCGGCGCTTTGCCATGCGCGCGGGGATTACGACACGGCCCTGCGCTATCTGGAAAAGTCGCTGGCCCTCCGCCGGGCCATCGGCGACCGGGCCGGCGAAGGCGTGACCCTCAACAACCTCTCGCAGATTTACCAGGCGCGCGGGGATTACGACACGGCCCTGCGCTATCTGGAGGAATCGCTGGTCATTATACGGGCCATCGGTGACCGGGCAGGATTATGCCAGACGCTGTTCAGCATGGGATATATCTATTTGGAGAAAGGTGAGCGTCAACAATTGGTTCCCTGCTTTGTAGAAGCCTATCGAATCGCTAAGGAAATTAGCTTGGCGGAAGCCCTGATGAACTTGGAAAATCTGGCGAAACAACTCGGCGGCGACGGCTTGGAGGACTGGGAACGGTTGTCGCAACAGATGGCTTCCGGTGAATAAGCCACGCGGAGCAAATCTGATGAATCAAGCTCAAGCCATCCCGCGTTTTACGCTCTACGATCAACTACTTGCCCTGCCGGAAAACCAAGTGGGCGAGATCATCGGCGGCCAACTCTACGTCCAGCAAAACCGACCGACCGGGCCACAAATCGCGGCGGCGGGAGCTATCAGCAGCATTCTCGGCCTGCCGTTCCACCGAGGGCAAGAAGGCCCAGGCGGCTGGTGGATTCTGCCCGAACCCGAAATTCACTTCGTCCGCGACACCGAAGTCGCCGTACCCGATCTGGCCGGCTGGCGGCGCGAACGGATGCCGACCATTCCCCGCGACCACCGCTTTGAAGTCGTGCCCGACTGGGTTTGCGAAATCCTCTCGCCGTCCACGGCGCAAAAGGATCGGACCCTGAAACTGCCGCTTTACGCCCGTTACGGCGTCGCCCATGCCTGGCTGGTCGATCCACTGGCGCGCACCCTGGAAGCCTACGAATTGCAAGACGGTCGCTGGCTGTTGCTTGGCGCCATCCGGGAAGACGATCCGGGAAGACGATCCGGTCTGTTTCCCGCCCTTCGCGGCGGTGACTTTTTCGCTCGCCGACCTGTGGGTTTGAATATACTGGCCGCCCACTCGGTCACCGCACGCCTCGCCACTCATGTCCACGTCCCCGCTTTCCCCCGCCGATTTCGCCCCGCTGCGCCTGCGCAAGGACGAAGACCGCCGTTTGCGCGCCGGCCATCTTTGGGTCTACAGCAACGAAATCGATGTCGAAGCCACTCCGCTGCGCGAGTTCCAGCCCGGCCAGCCGGTCGCGATTCAGGCCAGCAACGGCAAGACGCTCGGCACCGGCTACATCAATCCGCACGCCCTGCTGTGCGTCCGACTGGTCAGCCGCGATCTCGACCATCCGCTGAATCCCTCGTTGCTGGTGCATCGGCTGAATGTGGCGCTGAGCCTGCGCGAACGGCTGTACGACCGGCCGTTCTACCGGCTGGTTTATGGCGAAGGCGACAGTCTGCCGGGCTTGATCGTGGACCGCTACGGCGATGCGTGCGTCGCCCAGATCACCACCGCCGGCATGGAACGCTTGAAGGACGACCTCCTCGCCGCCCTGCAAAAAGTGCTGAAACCAGCGGCGATACTGTGGCGCAACGACAGCCCGGTGCGGGAAATGGAAGGGTTGGAACGCACCGTCGCCGACGCGGCGGGCGCAATCCCGGACACCGTGACGGTCGAGGAAGACGGGCTACGCTTCCAGGTCTCGCCGCGCACCGGGCAGAAAACCGGCTGGTTCTACGACCAGCGCGACAACCGCGCCCGGCTGGATCGCTACGTTCAAGGTCAGCGCGTACTGGATGTGTTCAGCTATGTCGGCGCCTGGGGAATTCGGGCGGCGGCGCGCGGCGCGCGGGAAGTGCTGTGCGTGGATTCTTCCGTCCCGGCATTGGAACAGGCAGCGGCCAACGCGGCGCTGAACGACGTGGGCGAGCGGGTGCAAATCCGCCAAGGCGACGCCTTCGAGGTGCTGAAAAGCTTGCGTGAGGCCCGCGAGCGTTTCGACGTGGTGATCGTGGACCCGCCGGCGTTCGTCAAGCGCCGCAAGGATTTCAAGGAAGGCGCGCTGGCCTACCGACGGCTCAACGAAATGGCGATGCAAGTATTGGAACGCGACGGAATATTGGTGTCCTGCTCCTGCTCGCAACTGCTGTCGCGCGACACGCTGATCCAAACGCTATTGCAGGGATCGCGGCACCTCGACCGCAATCTGGTGATGCTGGAACAGGGTCGGCAAGGGCCGGATCATCCGGTGCATCCCGCCATTCCCGAAACCGATTATCTCAAGGCGATATTCGCGCGAGTGTTGCCGGCTTGAAGAGATCGGCAATCCAATATCTGAGTTGGCTCATCTTTCGCTGAGCGATCACGGAGTTTTCCATGCTCATTCATCCCGATTTCGACCCAGTGGCGTTCAGTCTGGGACCACTGCACGTGCGCTGGTATGGCCTGATGTACCTGCTGGGTTTTGTGGCCGGCTGGGCGCTGGGCCGTTATCGCGCCAACCGACCCGGCTCCGGCTGGACCGCCGCCCAGGTGGACGATCTGGTGTTCTACATTGCCTTGGGCGTCATTCTGGGTGGCCGGGTCGGGTACGTCCTGTTCTACGGATTCGGCAACTTCCTGCGTGATCCGCTGGCGTTGTTACGCGTCTGGGAAGGCGGCATGTCGTTTCACGGCGGCTTTCTCGGCGTGCTGCTGGCGATGGCGCTGTTTGCCCGCAAGCACCAAAAACAATTTTGGCCGACGATCGATTTCATCGCGCCGCTGATTACGCCGGGGCTGTTTTTCGGGCGGATCGGCAATTTCATCAACGGCGAGCTGTGGGGGCGGGTGACCGATGTACCGTGGGGAATGGTGTTTCGCCAGACTGGCGATGGTTTGCCGCGCCATCCTTCGCAGTTGTACCAGGCGGCGTTGGAAGGCGTGGCGCTGTTCCTGATCCTGTGGCTGTTCTCCGCCAAACCGCGCCCGACCATGGCGGTATCGGGCGTGTTCGCGCTGAGCTACGGCGTGTTCCGGTTTCTGGTCGAGTTCGTCCGCCAGCCCGACCCGCAACTTGGCTATCTCGCCTTCGGCTGGCTGACCATGGGACAACTGCTGTCGTTGCCGCTGATCGCGGTTGGGGTGATTCTGCTAAGGCTGGCTTATCGCCGGCGAGCATCGGAAACGCCCGCCAGGCGACGGGTGGGCTTCAATCAGGATAGCGGTAGGTGATGCTCACGTTTTGCATCCCCTGCTGGGCGTCGAGCAGATTGGACGCGCCGCGGTAGGACAGCAGGCGACGGGTTTGAAGGTCGTAGCGGACGTCCAGCCTGGGCGCGACCAGCCGCAGCAGCCAGTTGTCCGCCTCGATGCTGAACGCCGCCACGCCCGGCTCGCCCGACTCCAGTCGGCGGATACGGAAGACGTAGTCGCGGCCTTCCAGCGGGACCAGGAACCGCACCTGCCGAATCGCGTCGCCTTCCGCCAGCTCGTTCAGATGATCGCGCAGGTACATGTGCAGACCCTGGCCGGTGACCATGCCGTCTTCCAGCCGCACTTGATCCTGCCGCACCGGCGCGTTCTGGTCGGTGCGGCCGTAGATCTTGACCCAGTGGCCATCCACGAAGGTACCGTCCCGCCGGCCGAAACGGCGATCCTCGAAGGCGTAGCTCGGCACATAGGGATGAGTGGTGAAATTGGAGGTCAACACCGCGATTTCCTTGCCCCTCGCGTCCCGATAACGGGTTTCGTTGCGTTGGGGACGACCGTTCTCGTAAATCGTCCGGTGTTCCTCGGTGTAGGCGATTTCGCCGCGCTCGTCGCGAGCGACGCCTTGGAACACCTCTTCCCAGCGGTCGGTGGCCATGGCCCAGGCGGGCAGGGTGGCGTCGGTCAGCAGCAACAACCCGAAGGCGGCGGCGTTCAGGCATTTCGTCATCCTGGGAAACGTCATGGGTTATGTCCTCCCGTGCCAGTAGGAATATAGTTACTGGAACAGACCAGGCTTTGCCGCCAAGGTTCGGAAAGGGCGGCAATGGCCTGGATTGAATCGGAATGCACAACTAAACCGTTTCCGGACGGTCTTCATACGAATTCGACCAGGAATTCGATCAAGATATCGCTCCGATTTCGATCCAGAGGATTGCGTTCATGTACGTTTGCATGTGCAAGTCGGTCTCCGACCAGCAAATTCGGCAGGCGGTCGAGCAAGGCGCTCGCGGCTTCGGCGATCTGAGTATCCGCTTCGGCGTCGGCATCGAATGCGGCAAGTGCGTCGATGGCGTCAATGCCTTGCTGCAGGAATGCCTGGCTCCCGCCACTCCACCGCTGGCGCTGGCGGAGGCTGCCCCAAATCCGGTCCCTCCGGCCGCCGCGCCCGCGCCGGCGGCTCCAAAGGAAACCGCCCCGGCGCACGCCTGGTTTGCCATCGATTTGTGATGGCGCAGGGGACCGCGATCCGCAAATCCAGTGATCGATCGGGCCCCGGCCCGGTTCGCGGAACCTCGCGTGAACTGCCGCGCCCAGTGGTTTCATGCTACGATCTTCATATTGCACCGTGTCAAACGGCGTGATCGGTCGCCCAAGTCGCCGCCGCATCCAGGCCGTCAACAAAACGAGGAATCCAGGGGAGTCACCGATGCTGATCTACAATCTCTTTCCCTTGCTGGCCGGCCCATTCGGAAGCTGGGAACCACACTTCAAACGGGCGGCCGACATGGGCTTCGACTGGATTTTCGTCAATCCGGTCCAGAAACCCGGCTATTCGGGCAGCCTGTACTCCATCGTGGATTATTTTCAGCTCAACCCCCTGCTGGTGGATCCGAAATCCAAGCTCACTCCCGAACAGCAGGTCAAGGCGGCGCTCGCCGTGGCCGAACAACTCGGTCTCAAGGTCATGGTCGATCTGGTCATCAACCATTGCGCCTTCGATTCCGAACTGACACGCCAGCATCCGGAATGGTTCGTCCAGGAAAACGGCAACGTCGCTCACCCGTTTTGCATGGAAAACGGTCACAAGGTGGTCTGGGGCGATCTGGCGCTGTTCAATCACCCGCATACGTCCGACCCGGACGGGCTGTATCGCTATTGCTACCGAGTCGTCGAATATTTGCTGAATTTGGGTTTCAAGGGTTTTCGCTGCGACGCGGCTTATCAGATTCCCAGAAACACCTGGAGCCGGCTGATTCACGAGGTCCGGCAAAAATACCCCGGCACGGTTTTCACCGCCGAAACTCTGGGCTGCACCGCCGATCAGACCAAGCAGACCGCCCAGGCGGGCTTCGACTACGTGTTCAACAGTTCCAAGTGGTGGGATTTCCACGGCGCCTGGCTGATGGAGCAGTATCAACTGGTCCGCGATATCGCCCCCTCCATCAGCTTTCCGGAAAGCCACGACACCGACCGGCTGTTCCAGGAAGTCCACGGCAACGAGGCGGCGATGAAACAGCGTTATCTGTTTTCCGCCCTGTTTTCCGCCGGCGTGATGATTCCCATCGGGTTCGAGTATGGTTTCCGCCGCCGCCTGCACGTGGTCAATACCCGACCCGGCGACTGGGAACAGCAGAACATCGACTTGCGCGAATTCATTACCCACGTCAACGCCATCAAGCGTCAATACGCGGTGTTCCAGGAAGAATGCCCCACCACCATCCTGCCCTACCAGAATCCGAACATTCTGGTGATGTGGAAGGCGTCGACCAAGACTCACGACGAAGCGTTGATCCTGCTCAACAAGGACCCCTGGAATCACCAGTACTTCTACGCCGAGAACCTCGGCACCTACATTCAGGCCGGCGCGCCCCTGGTGGACGTATCGCCGGAATACGCCCTGGAGTATATCCCGCGGCCGTTCTCCTACGATTTGCGCCCGGGCCAGGCGTTCGTCATGGTCACCAGCCGTGACCATTTGCCTGGCTGAACCACCGCGCGATCGTGGTTCAAATCTCGCGAGTTAGGGAGGCCCGGACCGGTGGGTCGGGGGCTGGAACCCGAAGAAAGATAAGGATGAACATGTATGTACATTGTACAGATTGCTCCTGAATGCGCGCCCGTCGCGAAAGTCGGCGGGTTGGCGGATGTGATCTTTGGCCTGAGCCGGGAGATGGAAATCCGCGGCAACGAGGTCCACATCATTCTGCCGAAATACGACTGCATGCGTTACGACCAGGTTTGGGGCTTGCAGATCAGCATGCAGGACTTATGGGTGCCGTGGTACAACGGCGCCGTTCACTGCTCGGTGTGGTTCGGCTTCGTGCATGGTCGCAAGTGCTTTTTCATCGAGCCGCACTCGCAGGACAACTTCTTCAACCGCGGCCATTTCTATGGCTTCGCGGACGACGTCAGCCGCTTTGCCTTCTTCAGCAAGGCGGCACTGGAGTTCCTGCTCAAGGACAACCGCCGGCCCGATATCATCCACTGCCACGACTGGCAGACCGGACTGGTGCCGGTGCTGCTGTTCGAGCAGTACGCCCACGCCGGAATGCACTGGCAGCGGGTCTGCTACACCATTCACAACTTCAAGCATCAGGGCCTGACCGGCGAGTATGTGTTGTGGGCCACCGGTTTGACCAACATTGCCCATTACTTCAACTACGACCGGCTGCGTGACCACTTCAATCATACCGCCGTCAATCTGATGAAGGGCGGCGCCGTCTACTCCAATTTCGTGACGACCGTGTCGCCGACCCATGCCCACGAGGCGCGCTTCACCGATCAGAGCAGCGGTCTGGGGCCGACCCTGAACACTCATCAGGGTAAATTCGGCGGGGTGCTGAACGGGATCGACTACGATATCTGGAATCCGGAAGTTGACCCCCACATCGCCGAGCGCTACAACGTCGACACCCTGGACAAGAAGTACGTCAACAAGGAAGCGCTGCGCGACCGGCTGTGGCTGAGCAAGGAATACAAGCCGATCATCGCCTACGTGGGCCGGCTGGACAGCCAGAAAGGCGTCCATCTGATCCATCACGCCATCTTCTACGCCCTGCGCAACAACGCTCAGTTCGTGCTGCTCGGCTCCAGCCCCGACCCGCACATCAACCAGCATTTCTGGAACCTCAAGCGGCACCTCAACGACAGTCCGGATTGCCATCTCGAACTGGGCTTCAACGAGGAGTTGTCGCACCTGATCTACGCGGGCGCGGACATGATCATCATGCCCAGTCTGTTCGAACCCTGCGGCCTGACTCAGATGATCGCCCTGAAGTACGGCACGGTGCCGATCGTGCGCGAGGTGGGCGGTCTCAAGGACACGGTGTTCGACAAGGACTATGCCCACAAGCCCTGGGAAGAGCGCAATGGCTACGTGTTCCAGGGCGCCGATCATGCCGGGGTCGAATCGGCCATGCATCGCGCCATCGCCCTGTGGCATAACTATCCCGACGACTTCCGCCAGTTGATGATCCACGGCATGAACTGCGATTACTCCTGGTGCCGACCCGGCCAGGACTACCTGAACATCTACGAGTTGATCCGCTGCAAGTAAGTAGCCGGGCGCGGTCGCCCGGTCCGGCGTTCGTCGGGAGCGATCCTTGACCGCCATCGCGCGAGCAGGCGCGCTTCCGGCGGCGTCAGTCAATCCACCACCCGCACAGGAGTAATGACCCGCATGAGCCCACTTCCAGAATACGTCGACGGTCTGCCGAACATTTGCGGTTCCGAATCGCTTGTGGAAGAGACCCTGCGCGCCGCTCGCAATCAGCCGGTGTTCCTGCCGGAAAGCCGGATCGACTTCGGTCGTATCCGCGCCGCCTGCGCCATCGCCCTGCACATGCACCAGCCACTGATTCCGGCTGGCGGCGGCGATTTGTCCACGGCGGTCATCATCAGCAACCTCAAGTACATGATGGACAACCAGGGCATCGGTGATAACCACAACGCGTCGGTCTTCCACTGGTGCTACAAGCGGATAGGCGAATTCATCCCGCAACTGATCCACGAGGGCAAGGAGCCGCGGGTCATGCTGGAATATTCCGGCACCCTGTTTCATGGCTTGCGGGCCATGGGTTTGAACGACGTGTTCGACGCGCTCAAGAACGCGACCTGCAATCCGAACTACCGGCGAGCGGTCGAATGGCTGGGTTGTCCCTGGGGCCACGCGGTGGCGCCCTCGACCCCGACCCAGGACTTCCGCCTACATGTCAAGGCCTGGCAACACCACTTCGCCGCCATCTTCGGCCTGGAGGCGCTGGCGCGGGTCCGCGGTTTCTCGCCCTCGGAAATGGCGCTGCCCAATCATCCCGACATCGCTTACGAATACATCAAGACCTTGGTGGACTGCGGCTATCAATGGCTGCTGGTGCAGGAACACACCGTGGAGCGGCCGGAGAACGGCTGGGGACCGGAGAAAAAGCACCTGCCCCACCGGCTGGTTTGCACCAACTCCAAGGGCGAGACCGTCAGCATCATCGCCATCGTCAAGACCCAGGGCAGCGACACCAAGCTGGTGGCGCAGATGCAGCCGTATTACGAGGCCAAGGGCCTGTCGCGCTGGGAACTGGCCGGGAAATCCGTCCCGCCGCTGGTGACCCAGATCGCCGACGGCGAGAACGGCGGGGTGATGATGAACGAGTTTCCCGGCATGTTCTTCCAGGTCGCGCATGAAGCGGCGGGCTCCGATGTCCCGATGATGAACGCCACCGAGTATCTCGAACACCTGTTCGCGGCGGGCGTCAAGGAAGCCGACTTGCCGATGTTGCAGCCGCTGCTCCAAAAACGGATCTGGGACCGGTTCAAGCCGGGCGATGGTCCCGAGAAGCTGGAAAAAGTCATCGCCGAACTCAAGAAGGAAGATGGCCGGTTCCACATGGAAGGGGGCAGTTGGACCAACGACATTTCCTGGGTGCGGGGCTACGACAACGTGCTCGGTCCCATGGAAAAGGCCAGTTCGGCCTTTCACGAGAAAGTCCTGAGGCCCGGCGTATCGCCCAGCGATCCGCGCTATCGCAACGCCCTGTTTCATCTGATGAGTTCGCAGACCAGTTGCTACCGCTACTGGGGCCAGGGGCTTTGGACCGATTACGGACGTGAACTTTGCCGGCGGGCCAGCGCCATCGTCGAAACCGATTTTTAGCGGTCGGGCCATGCCGCCGCGCCGATTCCGGCCTTATGTTTGAATAAGTAAGCGCGCAGTGGGGCAGGATTTTTCCTCGCCCCCTGCCATGGCTGACCATGGGAGGAGGCTGTATCATGACGGACAACACCTTGTACCACGCGCTGGTGTTGAACCTGCACCAGCCCGCCGGCAATCTGGAGCATCTGCTGGCGCACAACGCACCGGAAGCCCGGGACATCCTGTTGGCGATGGATCGCATTCCCCGCACCCTGCGGGACGAGCAGGAATTCGGCCGGGTTCATGTGTCCCTGTCGGGCACCTTGCTGGAAACCTTGAACAACCCGGAGTTCCAGAACCAGGCCAGTGAGTTCGTCGACTGCGTCGACCTGATCGCGCAGTTGGGGAGCCAACGGGCCATCGAACTGCTCGGCACCGGCTACTACCACCCGGTTCTACCGCTGATTCCCCCCGCCGACTGGGAAGCGCATCTGAAACGTTGGCAACGATCCGCGCGCCGCCTGTTCCCGCGCGGCGCGTTTCAGGGTTTCTGGCCGCCGGAAATGGGTTTTTGCATGGAGATGATTCCCCTGTTGCGGCGCTGCGGCTATCGGTTCGTGTTCGTGGACAGCGAGCATGTGCAACCCGCGACGCCGATGGGTTGGGAGGAGCTGCGCTACCGGCCGCATGTCGCCCGGTTTGGCGACGCCGAGATCGTGGTCATCGTGCGCGACCGCGAACTGTCCAACGCCCAGGCGAACGGCATGGATCTCGACGGATTCCTGCGCGAAGTTCAGGCACGGACCCAGGATTGCCAATTCACGCCGCTGGTGACCACCTGCTGCGACGGCGAGAACGGCGACTGGTTTCGCAACGCCGCGCCGAGCGGCAATTTCTGGGAGGCGTTTTACCGGCCGTTGCTGAATCGGGTTCAAACCGGGACCAGCGTGATCCAACCGGTCTTCATCAAGGACTATCTGGACCGGTTCGGAGTCCTTGGCGAAGTGACGATCGGGCCAGGGGCGTGGAACACCGGTTGGAACGATGGCCGCGACTTCGTCCAGTGGTCCGGCACCCCGGCGCAACGGAACGCCCTGACTCGGGTGGACGAGATCAGTCAGGCGGTGCAGGCGGCGCTGCACAACGCGACCCATATCGGGTCGCGCAATCCGGAGCTGCTCGATCTGCTGGAGGAAGCGCACTGGCGAGTGCTGCGGGCGGAGACCAGTTGCAACTTCTTCTGGGGCGACGCCTGGGTCATGCGCTGCCATGCCGATCTCGATCAGGCCTGCGAATGCCTGGAACGGGCCAACGCCTGTTTTGGTTGACCGACGTTAGCCCTCGCAGCGAATTCATTCCGGCAGCGGTTGGCCAACCGGCAACGATTGGCAAGGGTGAACGTGCGATGACTTTCGACGCCCTGTTCGTTTTCGGCGTGCTGGCCGCCGCTGTCGTGTTGTTCGCCACCGACCGGCTGCGGCCGGACGTGGTGGCCCTGCTGGTGATCGTGGCCCTGGTCCTGGGCGACATTCTGCCGGTGGCCGAGGCGGTAGCCGGCTTCGGTGATTCGGTGGTGATCCTGATCGCCGGGCTGTTCGTGGTCGGCGAGGGGCTGGTGCGAACCGGCGTCGCCAACCAGGTCGGCGACTGGTTGACCCGGATGGCCGGCGCCAGCGAAACCCGGCTGCTGGTGCTGCTGATGCTGGCGGTGGCCGGGTTGGGGGCGTTCATGAGTTCCACCGGGGTGGTGGCGATCTTCATCCCGGTGGTGCTGGGCATCGCCCACCGGCTCGGCCTCGGTCCGGGCCGGCTGATGATGCCGCTGGCTTTTGCCGCCCTGCTCAGCGGGATGTTGACCCTGATCGCCACCCCGCCCAACCTGATGGTGAACGACGCCCTGCGCACCGCCGGCCTGCAACCCTTCGGCTTTTTGAGCATCACCCCCATCGGCCTGCTGGCTCTGGGGTTGGGGATTGCCTACATGTGGGCCGTCGGTTCCCGCCTGCTGCCGGCCAGCCCGCCGCCGGCGGGAACCGCGGGCCGCCGGCAAACCCTGCAAGAACTGGCCGAAAGTTATGACCTGATCGGCCAGTTGCACCGGCTGCGGGTCGAGCCGGATTCGTCCCTGGCCGGCCGGACCGTGGCGGAAGCCGCGCTCCGCAGCCGTTACGGCGTCACCATCGCCGGGGTCGAGCGCCAGCGACCTTTCGGCGACAAGGTGGTTCCGGCGCTGGCCACCACCGATCTGCGTCCCGCCGATGTCGTCTACCTGGTCGGTTCGGCCCAGGCGGTGGCGACCCTCGGCGCGGCCGAACGGCTGGCGCCCTTGCCGATCGAGGAAGGCCGGCAACGCAATCTGGTCAAGGAACTGGGCATGGTCGAGGTGCTGCTGCCGCCGGATTCGGAACTGGTCGGCCAGACCCTGCGCCAGGCGGCGTTCCGCAGCCGCCACGGCCTGAGCGTGCTGGGCATCCGCCGTCGCGGCCGGTCGCTGCCGGGCAACCTGATCGAGGAAAAGCTGGCCTTCGGCGACGTGCTGCTGGTTGCCGGCTCCTGGAAGCAGATCGGCCGGCTCCAGGGCGACCGCAAACACTTCCTGGTGCTGGGCCTGCCGGCGGAATTCGGCGAGGTTGCCCCGGCCTACCGGCGGGCGCCGTTCGCGCTGCTGGTCCTGCTGGCGATGGTGGTCATGATGACCTTTGGCCTGGTGCCGAACGCCGTGGCGGCGCTGCTGGCGGCGCTGGCCATGGGTCTGTTCCGCTGCCTGCGGCTGGAGGACGCCTACCGGTCGATCAACTGGCCCAGTCTGGTGGTGATCGCCGGCATGTTGCCGCTGGCCCGGGCGCTGGAACAAACTGGCGGCGTGACCCTGATCGCCGACGGGCTGGCGGCCGCGCTCGGCGGATTTGGCCCCCTGGCGCTGCTGGCCGGGATTTTCCTGCTGGCGGCGCTGGTCGGCATGTTCATCTCCAACACCGCCACGGCGGTGCTGATGGCGCCGGTCGCCATCGCCGCCGCCCAAAAGATCGGCGTCTCGCCCTATCCTTTCGCCATGACCGTGGCGGTGGCGGCCTCGGCGGCCTTCGCCACTCCGGTATCCTCGCCGGTCAACACCCTGGTACTGGCTCCGGGCGGCTACCGGTTCAACGACTTCGTCCGGGTGGGACTGCCGTTGATCCTGGTGGTGATGGCCATCACCCTGCTGGTGGTGCCGTTGTTGCTGCCGCTGTAGCCTGCTGGAAAAACCCTTGCGGGTTCCGCCGCGAAAGAGCGGTTACAACATCTCCCGAATCGTCTCGCGCAGCTTGGGCAGGTCCAGCAGTCCGAGTCGGTAATGCACGATGCGCCCATCCGGCGAGATCAGCACCGTGGTTGGGGTCAACCGCACGTTATCGAATTCCCGGGCGATCCGCGCCTGGGTGTCCAGGACGATGGGATAGGGAATTTGCCGTTGCCGCGCCAGGGTCCGCACCTGCTCCGGCGGATCGTAGGCCATCGCCACTCCGATGATTTCCAGCCCTTTTGGGTTCAATTCCCGGTAAAGCTCGACAAGATGCGGCATTTCCTCGATGCAGGACGGGCAGGTGGTGGCCCAGAACGTGACCAGCACCGGCTTGCCGCGCAACTGTTCCAGGGTCAGGGTGCGGCCGTCGAGGGTTTGTCCGACCAGTGGCGGCGCCTGGCGCAGGCCAGCGGGCATGAACCAGACCGCGGCGACCGCCAGAACCACAACCAGGGCGATGCTGGCGACGACGGTTTCTTTGTTGAGCTTCATGGATTGACTCTCCTGCGACGCACTATTCGCGGCGGCTGACGTTCGCGTGCTGGAATCAGACCGCGACAACCATTGAAAGTGGCCACGGTGGCGCGATTATGCCAGAGCCGGCATGGCTTGCGCCCGGCGGCGAACGCCTTATGATGCACGCTTTTCGACCGATAACGGAGGGGTTGAGACCATGATTAAGGTGGGCATTGTCGGCGGAACCGGCTATACCGGCGTCGAGCTGTTGCGGTTGCTGACCCTGCATCCGGTGGTGGAACTGGCGGTCATCACTTCGCGCGGCGAGAAGGGAGCCAAGGTCAGCGAGCTGTTTCCCAATCTGCGCGGTCGAGTGAATCTGGCCTTTGTCGAGCCGGACGAAGCCCTGCTGAAAAGCTGCGACGTGGTGTTTTTCGCCACCCCCAACGGCACCGCCATGAACAGCGCGCCCGCGTTGCTGGAAGCCGGTGTCAAGGTCATCGATCTGGCCGCTGATTTTCGGCTGCGCCGGGTCGAGGACTGGGAACGGTGGTACTACGGTATGCGGCATGCGTGCCCGGAGCTGCTGGCGGAGGCGGTCTACGGTCTGCCCGAGGTCAACCGCGAGGCCATTCGCGCCGCCCGCCTGATCGCCAATCCCGGCTGTTATCCGACCGCCGTGCAGCTGGGTTTCCTACCCCTGTTGGAAGCCGGCGTCGTCGACCGGCAATCGCTGATCGCCGACGCCAAATCCGGCGTCAGCGGCGCGGGCCGCAAGGCCGAGGTGAGCACTTTATTGTGCGAGGCCGGCGACAACTTCAAGGCCTACAACGTACCGGCGCATCGTCATCTGCCGGAGATCCGCCAGGGTCTGACGGCGGTGGCCGGCGGTCCGGTCGAATTGGTGTTCGTACCGCATCTGACGCCGATGATTCGCGGAATTCACGCCACCTTATACGCCACCCTGACCCAGCCCGACATGGACTTGCAGGCGTTGTTCGAGCGGCGCTACGCCGACGAACCTTTCGTGGATGTATTGTCGCCTGGGTCGCATCCCGAGACTCGTAGCGTGCGCGGGGCGAATCTGTGTCGGCTGGCGGTGCATCGGCCCCAAAACGGCAAAACCGTGGTGGTGCTGTCGGTTATCGATAACCTGGTGAAGGGCGCGGCGGGCCAGGCGGTGCAGAACATGAACCTGATGTGCGGCCTGCCGGAAACCACCGGGCTGGAACAGATTGCGCTGCTGCCTTGAGCGATGGCGGTTCGGCCGACGCTTGCCGAAGCGCGGACAAACTATTCTTGACCCGCAAGGTCAACAATCGGAAAATTCCCAATACTTTAATTTCTTACAACGAGGATCATGCGATGAGCGCCACCGTGGAAACCTTTACCCCTGCCGACAATCCCCTGCTGTTCACCGATGCCGCGGCGCTGAAGGTCAAGGAACTGCTGGAGGAAGAAGCGAACCCTGATCTGATGCTGCGCGTGTTCATCAGTGGCGGTGGCTGTTCCGGCTTTCAGTACGGTTTTACCTTCGACGAGAATCTGGACGACGGCGACACCGTGGTGGAGAACCACGGAGTGAAATTGCTGATCGACCCGATGAGCTTCCAGTATCTGGTCGGCGCCGAGATCGACTACACCGATGGCCTGGAAGGCGCCCAGTTCGTGATTCGCAACCCCAACGCCGTCACCACCTGTGGTTGCGGCTCGTCGTTCTCCGCGTGACCCATGCGCCCGCTTGAAGAATCGCTGGAGCTGATCAAACGCGGGGCGGTCGATCTCTTGCTGGAAGAGGAACTGATCGAGCGGCTCCAGTCCGGTCGGCCCTTGCGGGTCAAGGCCGGTTTCGATCCGACCGCCCCGGATTTGCACCTCGGCCATACGGTGCTAATCAACAAGCTGCGCCAGTTTCAGGACCTGGGCCATCACGTGATGTTCCTGATCGGCGATTTCACCGGCATGATCGGCGACCCGACCGGCAAAAACGTCACTCGCAAGCCGCTGACGCGCGACGAGATTCTGGCCAACGCTCAGACCTACCGGGAGCAGGTGTTCAAGATTCTCGATCCCGACCGGACCGAGGTCCTGTTCAATTCGAACTGGTTCGACCGAATGGCGCCGGCGGATTTTATCCATCTGGCGGCCAAGCACACCGTCGCCCGGATGCTGGAACGGGATGATTTCGGTAAACGGTACGCCAGCGGCCAGCCCATCGCCATTCACGAATTCCTGTACCCGCTGGTGCAGGGTTACGACTCGGTCGCCATGCGGGCGGATGTGGAACTGGGCGGCACCGATCAGAAGTTCAACCTGCTGGTTGGCCGCGAGTTGCAGAAGCACTATGGTCAGTCGCCGCAGATCGTCCTGACCATGCCGATTCTCGAAGGTTTGGACGGCGTGCAGAAAATGTCCAAGTCACTGGGCAACTATGTCGGCATCCGCGACGAGCCGAACGAGATGTTCGGCAAACTGATGTCCGTTTCCGACGAGCTGATGTGGCGTTATTTCGAACTGCTCAGCTTCCGCCCGACCCGCGAGATCGCCGAATGGCGGCGACAGACCGCCCAGGAAGGGTTGAACCCGCGCGATGTCAAATTCAAACTGGCCGGGGAACTGGTGGATCGATTCCACGGCGTCGGCGCGGGCCAGCGGGCCCTGGCGGAATTTATCGAGCGTTTTCAGAAAGGATTGCTGCCTGAAGCAGTGGCCGAGGTGTCGGTTCATGCCCGCGATGGCCGTTTGCCGATTGCCAACCTGCTGAAGGAAGCGGGGTTGGTGGCCAGCACCTCCGAGGCGCTGCGGTCGATCCAGCAGGGGGCGGTTCGAATCGATGGCGAGCGCCTCGAAAGCCGCAACCTTGAATTGCAGGCCGGCAGCCGGCATATCTATCAGGTCGGCAAGCGACGAGTAGCCGCGGTAACCGTTACTCCCACTCCCACTTCCCATGAGTAGCTTTCGACGGATGTCCTGAGAGGATTCCGCCGCATCGAGGCGATCCTCAGATGCCGGGAAAAGGAAAAGCTAAGGCGCCTGACATGAACAAGCTTCCCATCGGCATTCAGACCTTCCGGGAAATCCGCGAGGAAGGCTATTGCTACGTGGACAAGACCCCACTGATCGCCAGGCTGGTCGAAGAGGGAAAATACTACCTCCTGGCTCGGCCTCGGCGCTTCGGCAAGAGCCTCTTGGTCAGCACCCTGGCCGCCGCTTTCGCGGGCGAACGCGAGTTGTTTGCCGGACTGTACCTGGAACATCACTGGGATTGGGAGCGTCGTGCTCCAGTGATCACCCTGGCTTTTGGCGAGAGCATTCTCGATTCCCGGCAACGCCTGGATCAGCGAATCCGACGCATGCTGGACATTCAGGCGGAAGCGCAAAATATTGCCCTGCATCAGGAGGAAGTCAGCGACCGGCTGGAGGAACTGATTCTCAAGCTTCACGCCACCAGCGGCGAGCGGGTAGTCGTTCTGGTGGACGAATACGACAAGCCGATCCTGGATCATCTGCCCCAGCCGGAGCGGGCGCTGGAACTGCGCGAGGGTTTGCGTAACCTGTATTCGGTGCTCAAAAGCCAGGACGCCCGGCTACGCTTCGTGCTGCTCACCGGGGTGAGCAAATTCTCCAAGGTCTCGCTGTTCTCCGGGCTGAACAACCTCAAGGACATCACCCTGGACGAGCGGTTCGCCACGCTCTGTGGCTACACTCAGGCCGAACTGGAGCGTGTCTTCACCGGCTGGCTGGACGGAGTGGACCTGACCGAACTGCGCCAGTGGTACAACGGCTACCACTTTCTCGGTGAGTCGGTCTACAACCCGTTCGATATCCTGCTGTATCTCGACCACCGCGAATTGCGCAGCTACTGGTTCGAGGCCGGCACGCCCACATTCCTGGTCAATCTGCTCAAGCTCCGACACTACCCGATTCCCGCGCTTGAAAACTTGGAAGTTGGCGAGGAACTGCTGGGCAACTTCGACGTGGACGTCATCGAGCCGGAGGCGCTGCTGTTCCAGACTGGCTATCTGACGATTCAGGAACGCTACCAGCGGGGTTCGCTCTATCGCTACCGGTTGCGCTATCCCAACCACGAGGTGCGCGCCAGCCTGCCAACCGCGATCCTGAACGCCTATGTTCCCAACGTGCGGGATCGCTTGCGCACCGAGGACCGGATTTACGCGGCGTTGGAGGCCGACGATCCGGATGGTTTGCAGCGGGCGTTTCACGCCTTCTTTGGCTCCATCCCCCACGACTGGCACCGGCGCAACGACATCGCCGAGCACGAAAGCTATTGGACTTCGGTCGTCTATTGCTATTTCGTCGCTCTCGGCGTGACCGTCCTCGCCGAGGATGTGACGAATCACGGGCGCATCGACCTGACCATTCCGTGGGCGGGCCGCACCTGGCTGCTGGCATTCAAGGTGGTGGAACTGAGCGAGCCCGGCCGGGCGCTGGTGCAGATTCAGGCGCGCGGCTACCATCAAAAATACGCCGACCAACCGGTTACCTTGATCGGCATGGAATTCAGCCGCGTCGAGCGCAATCTGGTCGGCTTCGAGTGGCGACGGCTCGCATATCCACCGCTCTCGACGGACGGATAGAGGCGTGCGCGCATTATTTGCGCCCGCGCGAAACGACACAAACTCCGTCTAGCCGATGAATCCACTCCCTCCCTTGCTCGCGCAATATCCGGTCCTGGTGCTGGACGGCGCCCTGGCGACCGAACTGGAGCGCCGGGGTTGCGACCTGCGCAATCCGCTCTGGTCGGCCAAGATGTTGATCGAGGCGCCGGATCTGATTCGGCAGGTGCATTGGGACTACTTCGAGGCCGGCGCCGACTGCGCCACCACCGCCAGCTATCAGGCTTCCGTGACGGGTTTCATGCGGCGTGGGTTGAGCGCCTTGGAAGCGATCGAACTGATCCGGCGCTCGGTCCGGTTGGCCATGGAGGCCCGCGATGCGTTCTGGCGCGAGCCGACGCACCGGATCGGTCGCCCCCGACCATTGATCGTGGCTTCGGTGGGGCCCTACGGCGCGTTCCTGGCCGATGGCTCGGAATATCGGGGCGATTACGACTTGAGCGAAACGGAGTTGATGGATTTTCACCGTCCGCGCATGGCGGCCCTGATCGAGGCGGGTGCCGATTTATTGGCTTGCGAGACGATTCCCTGTTTCAGCGAAGCCCGCGCCCTGGCGCGGTTGCTGGCCGAGTTTCCAAACGCCACCGCCTGGATCAGTTTCAGCGCCAGGGACGAGGCGCATCTCTCGCACGGCGAACGCCTGGCCGAGTGTGTGGCGTGGCTGAACGATCAATCCCAGATCGCGGCCGTTGGGGTGAATTGCACCGCTCCCCGCTATTTGCCAGCGCTGATCGCAGCCGCTCGCGCGGTTACCGACAAACCCATCGTGGTCTACCCCAATTCGGGCGAGATCTATGACCCCGCTCGGCGTGGCTGGAGCGGGGTTTCGGATGCCGAGGCTTTCGCGGCCGAGGCCCGCCGTTGGCACGCCAGCGGCGCCCGCCTGATCGGTGGGTGTTGCCGCACCACGCCCGACCATATCCGAACCATCGCCGCCTGGGCGCGCTCGCTTCCACGAACCTGAATGCCCACCCCGGCGCGGAACGTTTCACGTGAAACCACGACCGAAACCACCTCGGTGGGCAATGTTTCGCGTGAAACCAGGCGAATCGCAACTCGTGTTGGCTAGCGTTCACCTTCGACCGCGCTCAGGGCCGCGAACGCTGCCAATCCGAGCGTTTCCGGCCGGGCGCCAGGATCGACGCCGGCGGCTTCGATTTGCCCAGCGTCCAGCAGATCGCGCAAGGAGTTGCGCAGGGTTTTACGACGTTGGACGAACGCCCGCCGCACGATCTCGGCGAAGCGGCTTTCGTCCCGGACCACGGCGCCGCCGGTTTCCCGTGGAACCAGGCGGACTACCGCCGACCGTACCTCGGGCGGCGGCCGGAACGCCGCCGGCTCGACCGTGAATAGCGGCTCAACCCAGCAACGGTATTGCAGCATCACCGACAGTCGGCCATAGGCGTCCTCGCCCGGCTTGGCCGCCATCCGCGCCACCACTTCCTGTTGCAGCATGAAATGCAGGTCGCGCAAATGCGCGGCCTGAGTCAGTAAGTGAAACAGCAGGGGGGTGGAGATATTGTAGGGCAGGTTGCCGGTCACCCGCAGTGACGGTCCATCGCCACGCAGGGCGGCGAAATCGAAATCCAGCGCGTCGGCATGATGAATCCGCAGAACCCCAAGCCCGGCACAGCGTGCCCGTAGCGGCTCCAGCAGGTCGCGGTCCAGTTCCACCACGTCCATCTCACCGGTCGTTTTGAGCAGTGGAACCGTCAACGCTCCCAAGCCAGGACCGATCTCCACCACCCGCTCGCCGGCGACCGGCCGGATTGCCGCGACAATGCGGGTGATGACGCCGGGATCGCGCAGAAAATGCTGCCCAAATCGCTTGCGGGGCCGATGGCGCGGGGCTGGAACCCCCGTCATGGCGTATTCGCGGCTCCGGGCCGGGATGGCGATGGGGGCGTGGAGGATGGTCCAGCGGGGGGGTCGGTCGTGGACAGGCGAACCTCCACGTAGGCTTCATCGCGCAACCGGCGTAACGCCAACTCCCATTCCTCGTCGGAGCGCCGCCGCAACAGCGCCTCTCGGGTCCGGGCACGCGCCGCATCGGGCGTGGCCTGGGCCTGACGACGTTCGAGTACTTGCACGAGATGCCAGCCAAACTGAGTTTTGACTGGCGCGCTGACCTCGTTCGGCTTCAGGGCATTCATCGCCTGCTCGAACGGGGGAACCAGCATCCCCGGCGAGACCCAACCCAGATCGCCGCCGCGCTCCGCCGAGCCCGTATCGTCGGATTGGGTGCGAGCCAGTTCCGCGAAATCCTCGCCGCCGCGAAGGCGCTGGCGCAGTTGCTCCAACTGCCGGCGCGTTTCCTCGTCGGATCGCTGCGGCGCAGTTCTAAGCAAAATGTGGCGGACATGGGTCTGGTTCACCAATTCCTGCTGCTGGGTCCGGCTCGATGGCGCGGGGGAGGGTCGCGCCTCAGCGCCACCCCCCCGAACTTCCAGCAGCTTGACGATGTGAAACCCGCTGGGGCTGCGAACCAGGTCGCTGACCTGGCCGGGTTTCAGTTGGGGCACCACCGTACTGAACACGGTGGGCAACTGTTCGGCCGACCGCCAGCCAATCTCACCGCCTTCCAGCGCCTGCTGGCTGGCCGATACCCGGATCGCCATTTGCCCGAAATCGGCGCCTTGGCGCAGTTGCGCCAACACATCTCCAGCCTTGCGCTTGGTATCCTCGATTTGTCGTGGCGAAGCGCCTTCCGGCAGCGCGATCAGAATCTGGGCCACGCGATATTCGCGCGAACCGCCACCGCTAGCGCCGTTCTCACTGGCGTTGCCGCCGCTCATCGGCAAGTCCGCCAGTTGCGCTTTCAGGTTGTCCACATCCTGGTCGGACACCTGGATCTGGCTGTCCACCAGTTTTTGCCGCAACCGCGCGCCCATGAGTTCCCGCCGCACTTCATCGCGGAACTGGGCGAAGCTGATCCCATCCTTCTCGACGGTCTGCCGCAATTGCGTCAGATTCATGTTGTTGCGCTGGGCCAGGGTTTCGATGGCGGCGTTCAGCGTGGCGTCGTCCACGGTGATGCCATTGCGTTCGGCGGCGCGAAATTGCAACCGGGTCAGGATCAATCGATCCAACACCTGTTTTTCCAGCACCGGACGAGGCGGAATGGGCACCTTGCGTTGCCGCATCTGCGCTTCGATCCGCGCGGTGGCCGCATCCAGCTCCCGGCGGGTGATGACATCGTCGTCCACCACCGCCACGATGGCGTCCAGCGCGCTGCCCGCCGCTTCGGGGCCGGGGCCGAACGTCAGCTCCGCGCCGACGCCAGGCGGAACAAAGAGCAACAGGCACAGCATCAGGGGGAAAAGCAACGTGTTCATGCGAGCCATGGCAGGGTTGGGGGCTAGTAACGGATCGGTTGGTAACCGAGAATGGAATTGCGCAGCACGGTCTCCAGGCTGGAGCCCAGCCGCGACAAACCCTTGAGTTCAAGTTCCAGATAAAAAGCATCCTGAGCGTCGACGTCCGCCGGATTGTCGCGATACTGGCGGCCGACCGCGCGCAGCGCCCAGCAGCAATCTTCATACTCCAGGCCCACCAGCGTTTCCAGATTCCGGTCGGTATTCAGCGCCTGATTCCAGCGGGCCAAGGCCCGCCATTGCGCGCTCAGCGGCCAGAAGAAAGCGACATCCACCGAGTGAATCTGATCGTTCAGACTAGCGCCGGGCTGATCGCGATCCAGCAGGTAGGACACGTTGACCAGTTGACGGGGATTGACGTAGTAGCGCAGGTCGAACGCGGTGCGCAGCATGTCGCTGTTGTCGGGCTCCAATTGCACGCCACCCTGCACCGCCCAGCGGGACGACAGATTTAGCTGACTTTGAGCGATCAGACCCGAATTAACCGCAGTCTGGGGCGGCTCGATCGGATACAGGTTCACCCGGCGGTCCTCGAAGTACTGAATCTGGCCGACGCTGGCGCGCAGCCGTTCACGTCCACTGGGACCATCGATCAGGCGGGTGGTGAGCGCGGCGGTCAACTGGTTGGCGTCGCCCAGCCGGTCGGCGCCTACGAAGCGGTTGACCCGAAACAGCCAGTCAATGTCGCGATCCATCACCGCGCTGTCGAACAGCGGAATATCATTCTGATTGCGGTAGGGCACGTACAGATAAAACAGGCGCGGCTCCAGGGTCTGCGTGCCCGCGGTCACGCCGAGCCAGTCAACCTGCAAGGGGCGGTCGAAGATCAGACCGCTGTCCAGGCTCAGCACCGGCGCGGCGCGGGAAGGCGCGCCATTGGCGCCTGGAGCCGTGTTGTCAAGCTGATAGCTGGTGTAGCGAAACCCGGCGCGCGGCTTGAGATAACCCCAGGGGGGTTCATGGTTCCAGCCCACGGTCGGCCATAAATCCATTCGGAGGCCGGTCACCATGTCCGATTGCTGGAAATTCACCAACTCGCCGTACAACCGATAATTCAGCTCACCCGCGCCGGACGGCCAAGCACCGTCGAACAGCAACTGCGGCAGGCGTTGGTAGGGGTTGCCCGTGAGGGAAAACAGCGAGGGGTTCAGGATCTGAAAGCCCTCGACTCGCGCCAGCGCCTGCCACCAGTCCCCGTAATAGCGAACGTCGAGATGTCGTTCCAGGTAGTTGGGGGTCAGGAAACTCAGGTTGTTGTTCAGGTCCCGCAGGTAGTTGTCGTCGGAGACATATTCGTAGCGTAGATCGGTGTATACGTTCGGCAGTGGCGCGGCCTGGTCGGTGGCATTGAACGAGCCCCGCGCGCCCCCGTAGCGACGATCGTCCGGGATGTACTCGAAGCCGAGTCGTCCCTGATGCCAGGGTTCAAGGAACCGGTACTCGACGCCCAGCAACACGCCGCGTTCGGTCATCAGGCGCGGTGTGATGGTCATGTCGCGGTTGGGCGCGATGTTCCAATAATAGGGAACGGCCAGGTCGAAACCGGTTTGACTGCCGTAGCCTTGGCGCGGAAACAGAAAACCCGACTGACGCTCGTCGTTGATGGGAAACGACAGATAAGGAAAATAGAACACCGGCGTGTCCCTGAACGCGAGCACGATATTGCGGGCCGCGCCGCGTCCGGTCGCCTCATTCAGGTTAAGCTCGCTGGCGCGCAGCTCCCAGATTTCCTTGCCGCGTGGGCAGGTAGAGTAGGTCGCGTTCTCCAATCGGCTCCGGCGCTGGCCCTGAACATGCACATTTTCGGCGTGACCTTGGGCATGGCGCCTGGGTAGATAGTAGTCGGCGTCCTTGAACTGGCCGGTTTTGGCGTCAAGGTCCACTTCCGCCTGCTTGCCGCGCAGGACTTGGTGTGAATCGCCGTAGACGAAGCCCGTGTCGGTCCGAACGCGGTTGGTCGGCCGTTCCAAAGTCAGTTTTTCCGCGCGCAGGCGCTGGTCGCCACGGGACAGCTTGGCGTTGCCTTCGAGCACCGACTCAGCGGGAGAAGCATCAAGCCGTCCGGCTTCCGCCTGGATCGGCAACTCGTTCGGCGGCGGCAGGTTAGGGTCGACTGGGACGATGTCCCCAGCCAGTTCGTCGATTTCGCACTGGACCCAGGGATCGAGCGCGTCGGTGGATTGCGCCTGAACTCCGGCCAGCGACGACAGGGTCAGCACGGCCCCCGTCACAAGCATTCGATAATACGGCGTCACGGAACGGGATTTTACGCATGGATGAAAGTGCCCTAACATCGCACAGATTGATTTTTGCTGCAATCCAGACGCGCGGTATCCGTCAAGGCGCGGGATTGCCTTAACCGAATGGAGCGAGGTTGGTGAACGAGCGCGAGCAATTGTTGCGGGATTGGCTGAACGACGTGTTGCCGGCGCGGCTGGAGCGGATCGCTCCGGCGTCCAGCGACGCCAGTTTCCGCCGTTATTTCCGAGTCTGGTGCGCTGGCCAGACCCATATCGTCATGGACGCCCCGCCGGACAAGGAAGATTGCCGGCCGTTCGTGGCCATCGCCCAGGCTCTGCGCGGACTGGGACTGAACGCGCCCGAGGTGCTGGCCGGCGACTTCGACCAAGGTCTGCTACTGTTGACGGATCTCGGTTCCCGGCAATATCTGGCCGAACTCGACGAACGCAGCGTCCCCGGCCTGTACGGCGACGCCCTGGAAGCGTTGGCCCGGTTGCAAGCCGGCGGCGATCCCGGCTCGCCGCTGCTGCCGCCCTACGATTCGGCGCTGCTGCACCGGGAGATGGAACTGTTCCGCGAGTGGTTCCTGGGCAAGCTGCTTGGATTGCCTCTGCGCGACGAGGAACACCAGGCGCTGGATCACACTTTCGCCCTGCTGGCCGACAACGCGCTGGAACAGCCGCGCGTCTGGGTTCACCGCGACTACCATTCCCGCAACCTGATGGTCACCGACCCCGACAATCCCGGCGTGCTGGATTTTCAGGACGCCGTGGTGGGCGCGGTGACCTACGACCTGGTGTCGCTGCTGCGTGATTGCTACATCGCCTGGCCGCGTCCACAAGTCGAATCCTGGGCGCTGGATCACCGGGCGCGGCTGCGAGCGCTGGGCATGAGCGGGCTGGACGATGCGGACGAGTTTCTGCGTGGGTTCGACCTGATGGGGGTACAGCGCCATCTCAAGGCCATCGGCATCTTCGCCCGCCTGAATCTGCGCGACGGCAAGCCGGGTTATCTGCGCGATATTCCTCGCACCTTGGGCTACGTGCTGGAGGTGGCGGATCGCTACCCCGAACTGACCGGGTTGCGCGATCTGCTGCGAGCGCGGGGCGTGGACCGCTGGCGACCGGGGCCATGAAAGCCATGATTCTGGCCGCCGGGCGCGGCGAGCGAATGCGGCCGTTGACCGACCACACGCCCAAACCGCTGCTGCCGGTCGCTGGTCAGCCGCTGATCGTCCATCACCTCAAAGCCCTGCGGGCGGCGGGTATTGGTGAGATCGTGATCAACACCGGCCATCTGGGGGCACAACTGCCGGCCATGTTGGGCGACGGTCGGGATTGGGGAGTGCGCATCGCCTGGTCCCCGGAGCCGCCGGACGCGCTGGAGACCGGCGGCGGGGTGTTCCAGGCGTTGCCGCTGCTCGGTCCGGAGCCCTTCCTGGTGGTCAACGGCGATGTGTGGACCGATTATCCCTTCGCCCGGCTGCTTGCCACGCCGGACGTGTCGGCTCATCTGGTGCTGGTGGGCAACCCAGCGCACCATCCGGGGGGTGATTTCGCCCTGACGGACGACGGGCGGGTCGAGGAATCCGGCGCGCGGCGGCTGACCTTCAGCGGGATCAGCGTGCTGCGGCCGGAATTGTTCGCGGGCTGCGCGCCCGGCCGGTTTCCGCTGGGGCCGCTGCTGCGACGGGCCATGGCGGTGGGGCAGGTACGCGGCGAGTACTATGCCGGCGACTGGCGGGACATCGGCACGCCGCAACGGCTGGCCGAGCTGGACCGGGAACTGGGCGCCGGGTAGGAGGGGGCGGCAATCGCATCATGGCAGGGGAAACAAAATCGCCAGGGCTCTCTTTCCCATCGCCTTCAAGTCGCGTGCCGGACGTCCCGACCCTCGACCACGAAGATCACGTATTCGGCCAAGTTTTGGGCGCGGTCGGTGACCCGTTTCAACGCCTTGAGCGCCAGCGCCATGTCGATGACCGTCGCTACCGTCAGTTCGCCGTCGACCACGCAAGCGCCAAGTGCGTCCAGGATGTCCTGAAACACACCCTCAGCTTCGTCGGTGCCCACCAAGGTCCAGGCCTGGCTTACATCAAGCCGGCCCAGGCTATCGAGCGCGCTCTGAATCCGCTGATCGGCGATCCCGGCCAATCGGTCCATCGCCGTCGGCGGTCTCGCCGCCGGAAGACCACCGCGAGCGTGGATGGTCAGGGTTTTCTCGGCGATGGCTTTGGCCTCGTCACCAATCCTTTCCAAATCGTTGACCGCCTTGTTCAAGGCCATTACCAGCCGCAAATCGGTGCTGACGGGTTGCCGGCGGCTGAGCAGGCGTACGCAGCCTCGATCAATTTCCATGTCCCAGTGATTGACCGCCGCATCGCCGGCGATGACGGTCTGGGCCGCGTCGGCGTCGCCTTCCCGAAACGCGGCGACGGCGCGCTTCACCTGGAGCGCCGCCTCCCGTCCCATCTCCAGCACCAGATTAACCAGTTGCTGAATTTCGACGTCGAAGCGCTTGACGGTGTGTTCGCGGTTGCTGAACGTCATGAGCTGTCTCCTCCTGCCTCCTGGGGGATGAGCGGTGCGTCGCGGGCGCCGGGCCGGCGATCCAAACCTCTACGGCGCCGAATCCACGCCGAGGCGTGTCATTGCATCCTCGATCCATGCCTCCACCTGCTGGTTCAACTCTTGCGGCGAGCGACCCTCGCTGGCGATCAGGGGACCGAACGCCACGCGAATGGCGCCCGGCCGCTTGAGAAACACGCCTCGCGGCCAGCATTCGCCGGCGTTATGGGCGACCGGTAAAACCGGGTAACCACTATGCACGGCCAGCGCCGCCCCGCCCATCCCGTACCGCTTGCGTACGCCAGGCGCGACGCGCGTACCCTCGGGAAAGATCAGCACCCACTGTCCCTGACGCAAATGGTCGACGCCTTGCCGAATCACTTGCTTGACCGCCGACGCGCCGGATTGGCGGTTGATCGCGATTGGCCGCAGCAGCGCCAGCGCCCACCCAAAAAAGGGCAGCCACAGCAATTCACGCTTGACCACCCAGGTTAGCGGCGGCAAGTACTGGTGAAAGAACAGCGTTTCCCAAGTGGACTGATGTTTGGCCATGACGATGACCGTCTGGTCGGGAATATGTTCGACGCCGCTCAAGCGATGATCGATCCGGCAAGTGGCGCGTAGCCACCAAAGGTTGAAACGGCTCCAACACTGACTGAGCCGATAGCGCTGACGGAAAGGCAGGAAACAACCCAGCACCATCAGCGAGGCCACGATCCCCGTCGAAGCGAGCATTCCGCCCGAAAACAGCAGGGAACGCAGTGACAGATTCAGCACGGACAGCGGCGCGGTGGATCGAGTGGATGGGCGGTCGATTGGAATGGTCATTCGGTCGGCTTGATCAGATAGTTGGCGAGCGTGGCCAGATTGTCGAACGCCAGAACGCTGGAGCAGCTTTCCGGTTCCCGTTCCAGCGTGTGGGCGCCCTTGCCGGTTCGCACCAGCAGGGGCCAGGCGCTCACCACCCGCGCCGCCCGGATGTCGCGCACGCTGTCGCCGACCACCGGAACCCCTTTCAGGCTGTGTTTGAGCCGCCGGCCGATTTCCAGCAACATGCCAGGATTGGGCTTGCGGTAGGGATTGGCCTCGTCCACGTCCGGACAAAAAAATACCGCGTCGATCAGGCCGCCCACTTCCTGCGTCATCCGGTGCATTTTCCTGTGAATCCGGTTGAGGGTTTCCAGATCGAACAAACCGCGGCCAACGCCAGACTGGTTGGTGGCGACCACCACCCGATAGCCGACATGATTGAGACGCGCGATGGCTTCCAGACTGCCGGGAATCGGCGTCCATTCGTCCGGGGATTTGATGTAGGCGTCGGAGTCCTCATTGATGACGCCGTCGCGGTCCAGAATGATCAATTTCATCGGGATCGGGCTATTCACATTCCGCCATGCGGACAGGACCGGGTCGGTGGGTTTCACGTGAAACATTCCGCGAAAGCCGCGCGAGACCCGCAAGGGAAGCGATGGGTTTCACGTGAAACATGAAGGTCGGCGATGGGTGATGTTTCACGTGAAACCGGCGTCCGCTCAATCCTGCAAGCGCGAGAAATCCGCCACCCGCAAGAACAGGCTGCCGAGTTCGTTGAGCAGGGCCAGGCGGTTATCGCGCAGCAGCGGGTCCTCGGCCATCACCAGCACCTGGTCGAAAAAGGCGTCCACCGGTTCGCGCAACCGGGCCAGTCGGCCCAGAGCCTCGGGATACAGACCGGCTTCCATCAGGGGGATGGCCTCGGAGGACAGCTCCACCAGTCGCCCGGCCAGCGCCTGCTCCGCTTCCTCGACCAGCAGGTCGGGCCGCACTTCGAACGGCAGCACGGTTTCGACCTTCTTGAGCAGGTTGCGGATGCGTTTGTTGGCGGCGGCCAGGCTGGCAGCTTCCGGCAATTCCCGGAAGGCGCCGACCGCGCGTACTCGTCGGTCGAAGTCGAGCGGTCGGGTCGGGCGGCAGTCGAGCACCGCTTCGAACGTGTCCGGACGCACGCCCTGCTCCAGATAATAACCACGCAGCCGGTCCATCACGAACTCGAACACGGTCTCGATGGCATGGTCGGCGCGAAGGGCCGGTTCGAAACCGGCGGCGGCGCGTTCCAGCAGGTCGAGCAAATCCAGGTCCAGTTGACCCTCGATCAGGATGCGCAACACGCCCAGGGCGGCGCGGCGCAGCGCGAAAGGATCCTTGGTCCCGGATGGCCCCTGGCCGATGGCGAAAATGCCGGTCAGGGTATCCAGCCGTTCGGCCAGCGCCAGAGCGCGGCCAGTGGTGGTTTGCGGCAACCGGTCGCCGGCGAAGCGCGGCAGGTATTGCTCCTCCAATGCCTGGGCAACTTCCGGTGCTTCCCGGTCAGGCAGGGCGTAATAGCGCCCCATGATGCCCTGCAACTCCGGAAATTCCTGCACCATCTGGGTCAGGAGATCGCACTTGGCCAGTCGCGCTGCCCGGTCGGCCCAGTCGGCGTTGCCATGGCCGCGGGCGATGAAACGAGCCAGCGCCGCCACCCGCCCGCTCTTGTCGGCCATCGTGCCCAGCCGTTGCTGGAACACCACCTGTTTCAAGCCTTCCATGCGCGCCGCTAGCGGTTGCTTGCGATCCTGATTCCAGAAGAATTCGGCGTCGCTGAAGCGTGGTCGGATCACTCGCTCGTTGCCGGCCCGCACCTGCGCCGGGTCGCGGCTCTCCAGGTTGGCGATGGTGATGAAGTGCGGCAACAGCCGACCTTGGGCGTCCACCACCGGAAAGTAGCGCTGGTTATCCTGCATGGTGCTGATCAGCGCTTCGGCGGGCACGTTGAGAAAGCGCCGCTCGAAATTGCCGGCCAGGGCCACCGGCCATTCCACCAGTGCCGTCACTTCGTCCAGCAACTCCGGCTTGATGACCGCCACCCCACGCAGTTCGGTGGCGACCGCCTCGGCCTGGGCGCGAATCGCGGCGCGGCGCGCGGCGAAGTCGGCGATGACTTGACCTTCGCTGGCCAGTTGCCGGGCGTAATCGGCGGGAGCAGTCAGGTGGATCGGTTGGGGGCGATGGAAGCGATGACCGCGAGTTTCCCGACCGGCTTGGACCCCCATGATGGTAGCGGGGATCACCTCGTCGCCGAACAGCAGGACGACCCATTGCACCGGGCGCACGAATTCGTCGTCGCGGTCGCCCCAGCGCATCCGCTTGGGGATGGGCAAACCGGCGAGGGTCGTTTCGACGATGCCCGAAATCAGAGCGACGGTCGCGGCGCCGGGTTCGACGCTGAGGTGGACCAGCCAGGCGCCCTTATCGGTTTCCCGCCGTTGCAGATCGGCGACGGCGGCGCCGCAGGACCGGGCGAACCCCTCGGCGGCCTTGGTCGGATTCCCGTCCGGGCCAAAGGCGGCGCTCAGCGCCGGGCCGCGCCGCTCGAGCGGACGGTCGGGCTGGCGCGCGGGCAACTGCTCGATCAGTACCGCCAGCCGGCGCGGGGTGGCGAAGCCCTGGATGGCGCCACTGGCCAAACCCGCTTTTTCCAGGCCGGCGCGGATACCTTGCTCGAACGCCGCCGCCAGCGCGGACAAGGCCTTGGGTGGCAGCTCCTCGGTGCCGATTTCGATCAACAGATCGCGGGGGGCGAGATCAGCCATGGGCCGCCTCCATCCTGGCCGCCGCTTGCCGGGCGCACATGGGGAATCCCAGAGCGGCGCGGGCGTCGTGGTAAGCCTGCGCCACGGCCCGGGCCAGAGTGCGGACCCGCAGGATGAAACGCTGGCGCTCGGTGACGGAGATGGCCTTGCGGGCGTCCAGTAGATTGAAGGTATGAGAAGCTTTCAGAGTCATTTCGTAGGCCGGCAGAGGCAGTCCAAGGTCGATCAGCCGCTGGCTTTCGGCTTCACAGGTGTCGAAGGCGACGAACAGCGCGGTCGTGTCGGCGTGTTCGAAATTGTAGGTGGACATTTCCACTTCGTTCTGGTGAAACACATCGCCATAGGTCACGCGGCCCAGCGGGCCATCGGTCCACAGCAGGTCGAACACGCTTTCCACACCCTGCAAGTACATGGCGATGCGTTCCAGACCGTAGGTGATCTCACCGGTGACCGGCTTGCAGTCCAGCCCGCCGACCTGCTGGAAGTAGGTGAACTGGGTGATTTCCATGCCGTTCAGCCATACCTCCCAGCCCAGGCCCCAGGCGCCGAGCGTCGGCGATTCCCAGTTGTCCTCGACGAAGCGCACGTCATGAATCAGGGGATCGAGACCCAGTTCCTTCAGCGAGCCAAGGTAAAGGTCTTGCAAGTCCAGTGGCGAGGGTTTGATGACCACCTGATATTGATAATAGTGCTGCAAGCGATTCGGATTCTCGCCGTAGCGGCCGTCGGTGGGACGGCGGGACGGTTGCACGTAGGCGGCGCTCCACGGTTCGGGGCCGATGGCGCGCAGGAAGGTGGCCGGATGGAAGGTACCCGCGCCCACTTCCATGTCGTAGGGTTGCAGCAACACGCAGCCCTGGCGGGCCCAGTAGTCCTGAAGGGCGAGGATCAGCCCCTGAAAGGTCGAAACATCGCGCACGAGCGCCTCCAAAATCCGAAGGGGACGGTCCTGCCGTCCCCGGAGTGTGTTCTTGAACAAAGAAGTGTTCTAAGTATAGCCCGGCGACCGGGGAGGATTCATCCCATGCCAGGGGCCGCATGAAGTCCAGGTTCGACGTTTCACGTGAAACATCACGAAAAAATCATGTCGCCGTGCCAGACTTATACCGAAACGGGCTTCGGTCACGGTTCGAGACCAGCCGCTGGGAATCCGGCAAACGGAGGAACGATCCGATGCGTTGTCCAGAATGCAAGCACACTCAAAAGTACCGGGAAGGGACTCGGTGCAAAAAGTGCAGCTACCAGTTTGTCTTTCGCAAAAGCGCGGACGGAATCAGCGATTTTGCTTTCCATAAGATGATCCAGCGGCTATCCGACGGCGGCCAGCAGGCGTTCACCGCCACGCAGTTCGCGCTGGCGATCTGCCGGAGCTGGCGCGCAAAAAAAGGCGCCCTCATCGGCTGCGGCGCCGCAATCGTGGTAGTCGCGTGCATCGTCGGTTTCGGGTTGGGCACCGTCATCGGCGGATTCATTTTCTTTCTGATCTTTTCGATGCTCCTCATGGTTGGGTTTTGGAGAAGAAGCGGGCTTCCGGTCCACAAGGCCCGCAAACTGATGGATCGCTACCATCAGGCCCACCCGATCGCCACGCTGGCGGATGGTCGCGCGTTCCGACAGCAAACCGCCGCGGTCGATAATATGGAAGATCCACAATACGCGCCCGAGCGGATTCTGGTGGTGGAGCGCGACGATTTGGTGGACATGCTGATCCGCAACCGCTTCCACCTGAGCCACAAAACCGCCGTGGTCAGTCGCTCTGGCTATCCGGAACGAGTATTCGCCGCCTGTCGGGCATTTTTGCAAAATCACCCCGATACACCGGTGCAGGTGCTCCACGACGCTTCCGTGTCAGGATTCGGCCTGACGGCGCAATTGGCGGCCGATCCGAAATGGGCGTTCGCCCGCGAGCGATTGACCGATCTGGGTATTTCCCGAGCGGCGCTCGATGGCGGTTCATCGCTGCCCTGGTTGCCGCCGGACAACGCCCGGCGCGACGGCGCCTTCAGCGCCGATCCAGTCAAAATGCTGCGGGCCGGCTGCCGGGTTCCCGTTGATTATATCGGGCCGAAACCGCTGCTCGGTATGTTGGGGGCGGCGGTAGTCGGCGGCACTTTGTTGCTGACCCCGGAAATAGCGAACGCGGTCGAAGCGGGCGTGGAAATCGACTATGGCTGAAACCACCGGAGCCGGATAGCGCCATGTCTTGCCTGTTCGGTTATTGCGGTCCGCCGGCGGACGATCTGCTGGCGCGTATGGCGGCGTTGCTGACCCACCGTTGCCCCCTGGGCTGGGAGCGTGGCGGCGGCGCGACCGCAACTGGCGAAACCGTGGAAATCGGCCACGGGATAGCCACCTGGAACCGGGAACCCCAACTCTCTCAACACGGCCAGGACCTGCTCGGCTACGGCGGCGTCCTGTTCGATGCGGGCGGACTGGCCGGGCCAAGCGATGCCGGGAGTAGCGTCGCCGACCGACTGCTGGCGGGTCTATGCCGGGAGACTGTCGTCGAGCCTTCGCTCGAACGCCTGACGGGAGCTTTCGTGCTGGCTCTCGGCCGGAACGACTCCGTTTATCTGGTGCGCGATCCCGCCGGCGTGAAAGTGCTGTACTGGACC
>ERZ761602.1929-NODE-1929-length-35078-cov-4.728750_pt1 | contig 35078 bp, 32 predicted proteins | sample MGYA00512165_ERZ761602 | MGnify/ENA primary metagenome ERZ761602 (study PRJEB28899, sample SAMN02445085) | bioreactor sludge metagenome | biome: EBPR sludge; isolation source: Thorneside wastewater treatment plant | place: Australia: Brisbane, Thorneside...
TCGCGGGGCCGAGCGGGTCGATCCAGGGCGTCGCGGCGAAGCCGCCCGCCGCGTCCGGCCGGGCGGTCGTCTGCATGTTGAGCGCGGTACGCTCCAGCGTCACGCCGGTCGCCCTGGCGCTGAGGCCGAACTGGACGACGGCCGCGGGCTTCAGATCGGCGATCAGCGGCATCAGCGCCGCCTCGCAGACGTCATAGGTGGTGGGGAGCGTGTGCAGCGCGAGGCGCGCGCCCTCGGGCGTCCAGCCTTCCTCGCCGAGGCGCCGCATCAGCCAGGCGGTCGGGTTCAGCGGCGCCGAAGGGAAGGGCAGGAATCCGGTGGCGAGGATCAGGGGCGCGCTCATCCGCGATAATCCAGCCAGTCGCCGGCCGCGCTCAACACCTGACGCCCCGAAGCGCCCTCGCGCAGATAGGCAGGCGTCAGAGGGGCTTTGGAGACGCCGCCCGGAATGTCGAGCACATAGGTGGGCAGCGCGAGGCCGCTGACCCGCGCGTGCAGGGCGCGCATCAGCGCCTGGCCCTCGGCGATGGTCGTGCGGAAATGCGACGTGCCGGGCGCGAGGTCGGCGTGGTGCAGGTAATAGGGCTTGATGCCCAGCTCGACGAAGCCGCGCATCAGCGCGGCGAGCGTGTCGGCGTCGTCGTTGACGCCTTTCAGCAGCACGCTCTGGCTGACCAGCGAAAGGCCCGCCTTGCGCAGCCGGCCGATGGCGAGCGCGGCGCTTTCGGTCAGCTCGCGCGGGTGGTTGGCGTGGATGGCGACCCAGCCGGCGGCGCGAGCGGGCGCGATGGCGGCGGCGAAATCGGCGCTCACCCGTCCCGGATCGACCACCGGCACGCGGGTATGCCAGCGCAGGACGCGGATATGGGGGATCGCCTCCAGCCCGGCGACGATTTCCGCCGCGCGGCGGGGTGAGAGCATGAAGGGATCGCCGCCGGTCAGGATCACCTCGCGGATCTCCTCGTGCGCGGCGAGATAGGCGAGCGCCGCTTCCAGCGCGTCGCCCGCGAGCGGCGGGGCCTGGCCGGGGCCGACCATCTCGCGGCGGAAGCAGAAGCGGCAATAGACCGGGCAGGCGTGGATGACCTTGAGCAGCGCCCGGTCGGCGTAGCGGTGGACGAGACCGGGGACCGGCGTGTGTGCGCCGTCGCCGATGGGGTCGGCGCTTTCCTCCGGCCGCACGACGAGTTCGTCCGTGGACGGAACGAACTGGCGGGCGATCGGATCGGCCGGGTCGGCGCGGTCGATCAGCCGCGCCATGTCGGGCGTCACCGCGATGGCGTAGCGGCGCGCCACTTCGGCCAGCGCCGGTCCGGCCGGCGCGAGGCCCGCTTCGGCGAGGGCGCGGGGATCGCGCAGGGTCAGAGCGGCGGCGTCCATAGCACCTGCTCGATCCGCGTGGCCCCGCTCGCCAGCATCACCAGGCGGTCGAAGCCGAGGGCGACGCCGCTGGCCGGCGGCATGAGGGCGAGGGCGGCGAGGAAGTCCTCGTCCACCGGATAGCGTTCGCCGTAGAGCCGCTCCTTCTCGTCCATGGCCGCCTCATAGCGCAGACGCTGCTCGGCCGCATCGGTCAATTCGCCGAAGCCGTTGGCGAGCTCGACGCCGCAGGCATAGAGCTCGAAGCGTTCGGCGACGCGGGGCTCGTGCGGAGCGCGGCGGGCGAGGGCCGCTTCGGGCGCGGGATATTCGTAGAGGATCGTCAGCCGCGTGGGGTCGAGGGCCGGCTCGACGCGCTCGGCCATCACCCGGGTGAAGACGTCGGACCAGGAATCGTCGCCCGCCAGCGCCACGCCGGCCTTCGCCGCGGCGGCGGCGAAGCCGTCGCGGTCGGTCTCGCCATGGCCGCCGACGCTCGCCAGAAGGTCGATCCCGGCGAAGGCGCGGAAGGCTTCGGCGAGCGTCAGGCGGACCGGATCGCGTCCTGTCTCGGCCTCGTGCCCGCGCCAGACGAGGCGCGGCGCGGCGGCGGCGATGAGAGCCAGCGTGTCGGCGATGACCGCCTCGTAGGGGGCCTGCGCCCGGTACCATTCCAGCATGGTGAACTCGGCGGCGTGAAGGGGCCCCGCCTCGCGGTTGCGGAAGGCCCGGGCCAGCTCGAAGATCCGGGTCTCCCCGGCGGCGAGCAGCTTCTTGGCGGAAAACTCGGGCGAGGTCGGCAGATAGCGCATCTCGCGCCGTCCGTCCGGGAAGACCCGCTCGGTGGCGAAGCCGTGGAGATGGGTTTCGGCGCAGGGCGAGGCCTGCAGCAGGGCGGTTTCGACCTCGGTGAAGCCCTCGGCCTCGAACCAGGCGCGCACCCTTGCCCTGATCCTGGCGCGAGCCGCCAGGAAGGGCCGCCGGTCGGCGTGGCGGTCCGGCCGCCACCACGGCGCTTGGCTTGCGCCGTCCGACCCTGTATCACGCGCCCAGTTTTTCGCCATTATCGGCTCGGTTTCCGGGCTGCATCCGGGCGCGAGGAGGATTTCGTGGTCAAGGTCATCGCAAGCAATGTCCGCAAAGGCAACGTCCTGGAGCTGGACGACGGCCGCCTCTATGTCGTGCTGACGGCCGAGAGCTTCTTCCCCGGCAAGGGCACCCCGACCACCCAGATCGACATGCGCCGCATTTCGGACGGCGTGAAGACCACGCAGCGCTACAAGACGACCGACCAGGTCGAGAAGGCGCTGATCGACAACCGCGACTACACCTATCTCTACGACGACGGCGACAGCTTCGTCTTCATGAACCAGGAGAACTACGAGCAGCTGCACGTCTCCAAGGACGTGATCGGCGACCAGGCGGTCTACCTCCAGGAGAACATGAAGTGCGAGATCGCGGTCTTCAACGACCAGGCGATCTCGGTGGAGCTGCCGCAGCGCGTGGTGCTGGAGATCGTCGAGACCGAGCCGGTGACCAAGGGCCAGACGGCGACCAGCTCGTACAAGCCGGCGCTGCTCTCGAACGGCGTGAAGAGCGCCGTGCCGCCGCACGTCTCGGCCGGCACCCGCATCGTCGTGAATACGGCGGACGGCTCCTACGTCGAGCGCGCCAAGGACTGATCGCGCCCGCCCCGCAGCCCGTCGCGCAGGCGGCGGGCGAGCGGCGACCGGCGCAGCGCCGCCCTCGCCCGGCCGGCGGCGACGCGCGGCCAGCCGCGCCAGCTGAGCGGCAGCGCCAGGTCGGCGAGCGGTTCCCAGCCGATGTTGAAGTTCTCCTTGTAGCCGTAGTCGCCGATCGAGAAGTCGATCCGGCGCACGCCGCGCGCGTGCAGCGCCATCAGCATGCGCTCGATCACGAGGCGCCCGGGCGAGCAATTGGTCCAGGCGCCCCCGGCATGGGCGATGCGCACCAGCGTGACGGCCCGCCCGTCCGAGACCCCGAGCAGCGCGCCGACCGTCTCGCCGTTGCAGGTCAGCGCGCCGAGCGCCACCTCGCCCGCGGCCAGGCCGTCTGCGACGAGGCGACGGTACATCGCGGCATAGGGCGGCCGGTCGAGCGCGAAGGGAACGCCGAGCTCGCGCATCCGCGCGCCCTGAAGCCGGTCGATGTCGTCGAGCAGGCGCGCGGCTTCGGCCGGGTCGGCGATCATGTCGAAGCGCGCCCCGTCGCTGCGCGTGAAGACCCGCCAGATGCGCTCCTGTTCCTTGCGGAACTTGGTCGTGCGGCTGCGCGAGTAGGCCTCGAAGCTGTCGGGCAGGACCAGCGGATGGGCGCTGAGCGCCGAGGGCCGCCAGGGGGCGGCGGCAAGCAGCGGCTGGAATGCGGCTTCGTCCGGCGGGCAGGCCGGGCCGAGGATCGGCGCGTTGTTGTCGGCGATGCCGCCGTCGGCGAAGCCGATGACCCGCAGCCCGCCGCGCGACTGCAGGACCAGCGGCAGCAGCAGGGCGGGCGCGCCGTCGCTCTCGCGGACCGCCTCGACGATCAGCGGGCTTGCGCCCGGCTCGCCGCCGAGCGTCGCATACCAGGCGGCGAGGAATGTCCGCGCCTGGAACGGCGTCGCGCGGCCGTCGCGGGCAAGGTCCGACCAGAGGGGTGGGAGTTCGTCCCAGCGCGTCAGGCAACGTATGCGGAAGGCCGGGCTCACGGCAGCGCCGGCTGGAGATCGGCGATGCGTCCCGGCTTCGCCGGATCGAGGCGGAACTCGACCGGCCGCCGCGCCGCGCGCTGGCGCGTCACCCAGGACGAGCGGCGCAGCGCCGCCTGCAGCGCCGCCTTCGTCCAGTAGGCGGGGCCGGCGGTCGCGCGGCTGCGCGGCGTCAGGCCGAAGCGGTGGCGCAGCAGGGCGTTGGCGACGTTGACGCGGTGGCCGCGTGCGATCGAGGCACTCCAGTGCTCGGAGGTGATCGAGACGTTCAGCATGCCCTGGTTCTCGACCCGGTGCGGGGCGTTGAGCGGCCAGTGCGCCATGTCGCCCGGCTCCAGTTCGACGACCGTCGCGTAGTCGTCGAACCAGGCCTCGAACGGCATGTCGACCTCGACCCCGAACAGCGCGATGTCTTCCAGGCTCTCCGGCGTCAGGAACGGCGCCCGGTTCGGATAGATGAAGAGCCGCTTTCGCCCGTGCACCTGCCACAGCGCCTGGCCGGGCAGATCGCAGTGATAGTAGACCTGCGCGTGCGGCGAAGAGATGAGAATGCCCATCGAGGTGTTGAACATCGGCTCGCCCGGCACCTGCGCGGCGATCGCGTCGTAGGCGCCGTGGAGCATGTCGCCGTAGCGGCCGTCGACTTCGTCGACGCGGCGCAGGTTGAGCCACATGCGGCCCTCCGCGATGCAGGCGATCACGTCGGCGCCCTTGAGGCCGCCGAGGTCGCCCTCGCGCCAGAAGCGCCGCTCCTGGCGCGCGCCCATGTGGATGAGGCTGTAGTGGCGGCGCGGATAGGCGTCGATGAGGTCGGCGAGCGCCGCCATCGACATCAATGGCTGGGTATGCAGCCGGTGCCGCGTCCGGGTCGGGACGCGGCCCCAGACCTCGGCCAGATGGGCCGGCCAGTCCTCGAAGACGCCGTTTTCGACCGGAAGGGGCGGGGTCATCGGTTGCGCGTCCGGCAGCCGTCGATGACCTCGATGCCGGCCGCCCAGTTCAGCGTGTGCAGTCCCGTTCCGGGCCAGCCGGGACCGCCGGCGGCCAGGACCGTCTCGATTTTCTGCGCGAAGCCGTCGTCGTCCAGCTGCATGACCCGGCAGAGTGCAAGCCCCGCGCCATAGCCGGCGGCGCAGTCCTGGGCGGGACGCCACAGGGCGCCGTCGCGGCGGAAGAAGGCGCCGGCCGGTCGGGCGCCCAGCGCGTCGAGCACGACGGGGTTGCGGCCATGCGGCTGCCACGGCCCTTCCAGCCGGTCGGACGACCAGATGTGCAGCGCGTCCCAGCTGGAGGACTCGCTGCCGCCCACCGAGCCGAACATCCACAGCCGCCCGGCCTCCTCGACGATGGTGGCGTCGCCGACCTCGATGCCGCTCAGCAGCGTCGCGTGATGGACCCAGCGATGGGGGAAGGCCTCGGCACGATAGAGGTCGACCGTGGCCGAGCCGGCGCTTTCGGGAATCATCCAGATCTGGCCGTCGCGCGCGAAGACGAACGGATAGGAGAGGTGGACGTCGCGCTCCAGCACCGGCGTCGGCGCGCCGACGGGGCCGTCCGGCCCGATCTCGACCGCCGAGATCAGCGCCCGGCCGGTGGCGTAGGGCAGGTCCTCGACGAACAGCCAGGTCCGGCCGTCCTGCGCGAAGACGAAGGGGTCGGCGTAGAATCGCGCGCCGTCGTCGGGCAGCACCGACCAGCCCCCGGCCGGCAGCGCAAGGGTGTCCTGGATGCGGCCCGCCGACGCGCGGCGCCAGCCGACATGCCAGTGCGGCGCCCCGCGCGCCAGCGCCCGGAGCACGCGGTTGAGGGCGTAGCGCAACGGCGCCAGCGCCAAGCCGCCGCGCCAGGCTGCGGTCGGCGTCAGGTCGAGCGGCGCGGCTCCCGCCGTCACGCCGCCGGCGGCGACGGCATCGGCCGCCCGGGCGAGCAGGACGGCGAGGCGCGCGCCGAGATTGTCGAGCGAGCGCCCGATCCGGTGCGGCGCGTCGAGCCCGGGATGCATCATCGCCGGGGTGTGCGCCGCATGGCTGTCGCGCACGCCGATCAGCGGCCGGCCGCCTGACGTCAGTTCGGCGACCGCCGCCTCCTCGATCAGCGCGCCGGCATAGACCGGCGCCAGCCGGCGGAGCGGCGCGGCGTCCCAGGCACCGCCCGTCAGATCGATTTCGAGATCGGGCGGCGCATCGCCGCCGCAGGGCTGCACATCGTCCCAGGGACATCCCGAGGCGCCGCTGCGCCGCGCCCCCGTCAGGCCTTCGAGGGCGAGGATGAGGCCGATCGCCGCCGGCGGCCTGGGACCGCCGGGCCTCAGCGCGATCGCCACCCGATGGCCGCGCCGGCGCAGAGCGTCGGCCAGCGCACGATGCCACAACCGGGCGCGGGCCGGGTCGATCGCCAGCCTGATGTCGAGCGTCCTAGCCGCCACGCCGCGCAAGCCCCAAGGTCGGATCCGCAGCACGCAGGCGGCGGCGCGAACAGAAATTTCAGAGTTTGGTCCTAGTCTCGCCGGGTGAGAGTAACCGCCGCGCTTTGCGAAATGCCTAACAGGAAACTCCTCTTCTATACGCACGCCCTGGTCGGCGGCGGCGCGGAGCGCGTGTGGGCGCTGGTCGCCGCCGGTCTCTTCGCGCGCGGCTGGGACGTGACCTTCGGCGTCGACTTCGCTGCCCCCGAGAACGAGCATCTGCTGCCCGCCGGCATGAAGCGCGTGACCTTCGGCCGGGGGCACGCAGGCGCCGTGCGGGCGCTCGCGCGTCATCTGAAGGCCGAACGGCCGCGCGCCGCCTTTGCTGCGGTCGGCGCCTCGAACCTCAAGCTGCTGCTCGCCAAGGGGCTGGCGCGCTGGCCGGGTGCGGCGATCCTCTCGGCCCATGGCCGCTACGACGCCGAGCCGCGCTTTCTGGGCCGCTTCACCTATGCCTCGACCGTCTTCACCAGCCGCCTCGCGGCACGCACGGTGGCGGTGTCCGACGATCTGCGGCGCTATCTCATCGGCCGCTTTCGTGCCCGCGCCGACCGCGTGGTGACGATCCCCAATGCCATCCACCTGCCGCCCGCCGCCGACGTTCCGGACGCGGCCGCGCTCGCCGCGCGCGACGATGTCGTTCTGGCGATCGGAAGGCTGGTGCCCGAGAAGGACTTCCCGACGCTTCTGAAGGCGGTCGCCTCGGCGCGCCGCGCGCCGCGCCTGATCGTCCTGGGCGAGGGGCCCGAGCGGGCCGCCCTGGAGGCCGAGGCGGCGGCGCTCGGCATCGCCGGCCGGACCTCGTTCCGCGGCTATCTCAACGCGCCCTGGCCGGTCTTCGCGGAGGCCAAGATGCTGGCGCTGTCCTCGCGCACGGAAGCCTTCGGCAATGTGCTGGTCGAGGCGCTGGGGCACGGACTGCCGGTCGTCGCGACGCGCTGCGGCGGGCCGGAGGAGGTTCTGCGCGGCGGCCGCGACGGCGCCCTGGTTGCGGTCGGCGATGTGGCCGGTCTGGCCGCCGCGATCGACGCGACGCTTGCCGATCCAGGCGATCCGGCCGTCCACCGGGCGCGGGCCGAGGCCTTTTCGCTCGACCGGGCGCTCGACCGGTTCGAGGCGCTGATTGCCGAGGCGGCCCCGGCATGAGCCCGCCGTGCCGCGACATCATGGGCGTCGCCGTGACCGCCGCGACGGCGGCCGAGATGACGGCGGCCCTCGACCGCCGCCGCGGCGAGGGCGCGCGCACCAGGCTCGCCTTTCTCAACGCCCACACCTCGAACCTCGCCGCCGCCGATCCGGCCTTCCGCGCGACGCTCTCGGACTTCGTCGTCCTCAACGACGGCGTCGGCATCGACATCGCCAGCCGCTGGCTGCATGGCGCGCGCTTCCCCGAGAACCTGAACGGCACCGATTTCGTCCCGGCCTATCTGCAGGCGACGGCCCGGCCGGCCCGGCTGTTCCTGCTGGGCGCCGCTCCCGGGATCGCCGAGGCGGCCGCCGCGAGGCTGATCGCCGCGGCGCCCCAGCACACGCTGGCCGGCGTGCGGCACGGCTATTTCGCGCCCGCCGAGGCGGACGCGGTCGCCCGCCAGGTGGCGGCGTCCGGAGCCGACATCGTGCTGGTGGCGCTGGGCAACCCGGCGCAGGAGCGCTTCATCGCCGCCCATTTCGAGACGCTCGGCTGCGATCTGGCGATCGGGGTGGGAGCGCTCTTCGACTTTCTCGCCGGGCGGGTGCGGCGCGCCCCCGGCTGGCTGCGCCGGATCCGGGCCGAGTGGGTCTACCGTCTGTGGCTGGAACCGGGACGGCTGTGGCGGCGCTACCTCTTGGGAAATTCTCAATTCCTTTGGCGTTTACTATGGACTCGCCGGCGGGCGGCCGAGGCGCGCTGACCCGTTCGAGGGCTGGCACGCGCCCTGCTTCCTGGCCTGCATGTGTCAAGCGGCCTGTCTCCAAACGGGACGGCAGGACGGCGTCCGACGCCTGATGAGGACCGGTAGACTATGCAGTCCGCGGCGATGACTCCCTATGGCGGCCCCCGGCCGCTGCGCCGCGCGCCAGTGCGCGCGCCGCAGCCTCCGGTCCTCTTCGAGCCCGACCGGCCGGCCGACGACGGCATCGATCTGGGCGGCGTCATCGGCATCCTGCGCCGCCGCTGGCTGACCGTCCTCGCGCCCGCCGCCGTGGCGCTCGGGCTGGCGCTCGCCTATGTCCTCCTGACGCCCAAGCTCTACACCTCCTCGACGTTGCTGCTGCTCGACCCGCGCGACCAGCGCGTGCTGCAGACCGAGGTGCTGCCGGCCGGCGCCGGCTCCGACGCCGCGCTGGTCGAGAGCCAGGTACGCGTCATCACCTCCGACGCCGTGCTGGCGCGCGTCGCCGGCATGCTGGTTCTCGCCGACGTGCCCGAGTTCGGCGGCGACGACGCCGATCCGGCCGTCCGGGCGGCGGCGGCCCTCGACCTGCTGGGACGCCGCGTCACGGCGAGCCGGGCCGACCACACCTATGTGCTGGACCTCAAGGCGACCTCGCGCGACCCGCGGCTGGCCCGCCAGATCGCCGAGGCGCTCACCGCCGCCTACATTGCCGACCAGAACGACGCCGCGCGGGCCGCCGCCCGCCGGGCCAACGAGGCGCTGACCGCCCGTCTCGCCGACCTGCGCGAGGAACTGCGCAAGGCCGACGACAAGGTCCAGGCCTACCGCGCCGAGAAGGGCCTGGTGGGGCGCGACGGCTCGGCCGTCACCGAACAGCAGCTCGCCGAACTCAACCAGCGCCTCGTCCAGGCCCGGGCCGAACTCGCCGGCGCGCAGGCCCGCTACGACCAGGTCGCGCGCGCCGGCGCCGACGCCACGCCGGAATCGCTCGGCTCGCAGGTCGTGATCGCGCTGCGCACCCAGCTCGCCGACATCATCCGCCGCGAGGCCGATCTGGTCGCCACGCTCGGCGACCGCCATCCGTCGGTAGTCAGCGTTCGCGCCGAACGGGCGAGCGTCGAGGCCCAGATAGCGGCCGAGATCGGCCGCATCCGCGATTCCGCCCGCAACGCGCTGGACGTCGCGAAAGGCAATGTCGCCGGCCTCGAGGCCGAACTCGACCGCCTGACCGGCCGCGACACCGCCGACGCCGCCGCCCAGATCGAGCTGCGCGAGCTGCAGCGCGAGGTCGAGGCGATCCGCGCGATCTACGAATCGGTGCTCGCCCGCGCCAAGGAAACCTCGGAGCAGGAGCGCCTGGAGCTGTCGTCGGCGCGGGTGATCGCGCCCGCCGCGACGCCCTCGGGCGCCTCCTTCCCGCCGCGGCTCTTCATCCTCGCCATCGCGCTCGCCCTGGGTCTCGGCGGCGGCGCGGCGCTGGCGCTGATGCGCGAGCGGATGGACGACCGCATCCACGGCGCCGACACGCTGCGCCGCGCCGGGCTTGAGGTATTCGCCACCGTGCCGCCCTTCGGCACCGCGCAGCGCGGCCCGGACGGCGGCTTCGAATATGCCATCCGCCTGCTGCGCGCCGAACTGCGCGACGCGCCCGAACGCCAGGCGGAACGCTCGGCGCTCTTCGTCTCGGCCCGCAAGGACGACGGCGGCGCCTCGGTCGCGCTCAATCTCGCGCTCGCGGCGGTCGCCAATGGCGAGCGGGTTCTGGTCATCGACGCCGACCCGGTGCACCGGACGCTGTCCTCGCTGATCGCCCCCGGCGCGCAGATCGGCCTGATGGAGGTCCTCGCCGGCCGGGCCTCGCTGAAGGAGGCGCTGGTCGGCGATGCGCCGGGCGGCTTCCAGGCGCTGCCGATGGGCGCCCGCACCGGGACCTGGCGCGGCCGTCCCTCGCGCGAGGCGTTCGAGCGGCTGATCGCGCTGGCGCGCCAGGGCTTCGACTATATCGTGATCGTCGGCGCGCCGCTGACCGACGAGCCGGACGCGCGGGCGATCGCCGAGGCCGTGGACCAGGTGGCGCTGGTGCTGCGCGCCGACGATACGCGGCGGACCGACGTCGCCGCCGCGCTGCGGGCGCTGCGCATCCGCGGCGAGAAGACCTGCGGCATCGTTCTGACCATGGCCGGCGCGGCGGCCTGACGGCAAGGCAGGCGCCGCGATGCGGGCGAACGGGTTCAGCGGCACGGGATGGGCGAGGATGCGCGAGACGCACGGCCGGGCCGGCGGCGGCGCGGCCGCTCTGTTCGCCTGGTTGTCGGTCGCGGCGCTGTTCCTGATCTCGAACCTGATGCTGACGCGGCTCGGTCTCGCCTACGAGACCTCGGGCGGCGCCCAGTGGCAGAAGATCGCGCCGGCGACCTATCTCGCCTTCGCCGCGCTCGCCGCCTTCCTCGCCGCCCATCCCAACCTCGCGGCGCTCGGCGACGAGATCGTCCGCCGCCACAAGGGCCTCATCGTCTTCGCCTTCGCCTGGGCGATGCTGTTCGCCTATATCGTGATCAGCCACGGCTCGCCGCTGACCGCGATCCTCGACACCTTCCTGCTGCCGATGGCGCTGTTCGTCGTGCTGCCGCGCCTGCCCGAGCGGTCGCAGCGCACCCTGGCGCTGTCGCTGCATGTCTTCATGGCGGCGAACGCGCTGCTCGGCCTTGCCGAGTTCGCGACCGGCTGGCGGCTGACCCCGCTGGTCGCCGAGGGCCTGGTGCTGACCTCCGACTACCGCTCCTCCGCGCTGCTCGGCCATCCGCTCAACAACGCCACGATGACGGCGGGCTATGCCCTGATGCTGATGCTGGGCGGCGGGCGCGATCTGAGGCCGGGCTGGCGCGCCGCCCTGCTGCTGCTCCAGATCGCGGCGATGGCGGTGTTCGGCGGCCGCATGGCGACGGTGCTGTTCTTGGCCTTCGGCGGCGCCATCGCGCTGTGGCAGGGGGCGGCGCTCTTCAAGGGCCGCCGCTTTTCGCTCAACGCCGCGGCGGCGGCGGTGCTGCTAGGGCCGCTTGTCGTCATCGCCATCGCGGCGCTGGTCGCCGACGGCTTCCTCGACAAGTTCATCGGCCGCTTCGTGTCGGATGGCGGCTCGGCCGAGGCGCGGGTGCGCATGTTCGATCTCATCGGCCGCATCCCGTTCCACGAACTGCTCGTCGGCGCCGATCCCGCGACGGTGGCGACGCTGCAGCGGACCGAGGGCATCGCCTTCGGCATCGAGAGCTTCTGGATCGCCTTCCTCGCCTATTACGGCATCCTGATCAGCGTGCCCTTCTTCATCGGCCTTCTCGCCTTCATGCGCGAGATCTGGCGCGCCGCCAGCCCCGGCGCGGTCTGGCCGCTGCTCTTCTTCCTGGCCGTCTGCTCGACCTCGACGTCGCTGGCCAGCAAGACCATCACCTTCGGCCAGTTCGCGGCGCTCGTGCTGCTGCTGATGCGGCCGGCCCTTTTCGCCCGGGGCCGCGCGCCGTGCTGATGCGCCAGACCATCCTCTATCTGCCGGCCCAGATCGTCGGGCCGCTGGCGCAGATGGCGGCGATGATCGTGTGGACCCACTGGCTGACGCCCGAGGCGCTGGGCGCCTACGCCATCGTCTGGGCGATCCAGGAACTGGCCGGCCTGGCGGCGCTGTCGTGGTGGTCGGCCTATGTGCTGCGCTACGCGGCGACGCTGACCTCGGCCGACGACCGCCGCCGCCTCGACGCCATGGAGAGCGCCGTCCAGGTCGGTGCGGCGCTGCTGCAGACGGCGATCGCCGTCGCGGCCGTCCGCTTCGCGCTCGACATCGAGCCGAGCGTCCAGCTCATCGCCGCGACCCTGGCCTTTGCGCTGAGCCGCAACATCGCCAGCCATTTCGCCGACCGCGCCCGCGCCCATGTCGAGATCGCGGCCTTCAGCGTGCTCCAGATCGTCGGCTCGCTGGCCGGACTGGGCTTTGGCCTGGCCGCCCTCGCGGTCCTGCCGGCGACGCCCGAGACGCTGCTCTGGGCCTATGCCGCCGCCCAGGGCCTGGCGCTCGCCCTCGCGCTGCCGCTGATGCGCTGGCGGCCGCGCCGGCCGGGGATCGACGGCAACCTGCTGCGGGCCGCCTGGCGCTACGGCGCGCCGCTGCTGGTGGCGAGCCTTCTCGTCTGGCTGGGCAGCCACGCCATCCGCTTCGTCGTGCAGTACGAGGAAGGCGTCGCCGCGGTCGGCTATGTGACGGTCGGCTGGTGGCTCGGCCTGCGCCTGACGACCTTCGCGGCGCTACTGGTCAGCGGCGCCTCGTTCACCGTGGCGGTACAGAGGATCAACGAGGTCGGCCATCGCGCCGCGCTGCCGCAATTCGCGACCAACGGAGCGCTGCTGCTCGCCATTCTCGTGCCCGCCGTCGCCGGGGTGATCGTCCTCGGCCCGTCGCTGGTCGAGGCGCTGGTGGCCGAGCCCTATCGCGCGGCGACGCAGGCGATCCTGCCGCTGGCCGTTGCGGCCGGGGCGCTGAGGGTCTTCAAGAACCACGGCTCGGACCAGTGCTTCCTGCTGTTCGAGCGCACGACGCTGAACGTCTGGAGCACGGTGCTGGAGGCGCTGGCGACGGCGCTCGGCTGCTGGATCGGCCTGAAGCTCGGCGGCGTCTATGGCGCCGTGCTCGGCTGTCTGGCGGCCGCCTGCGTCGCCGAGGCGGCGAGCTTCGCCGTCGCCCGTCGCCTGTTCGGCTACTACCTCAACTGGAGCGACCTCGCCCGCATCGCCGGGGCCGCCGCGACCATGAGCGGCGTCCTGATCGCCCTGCCGATGGCCCACACGCTGGGCGGCCTGCTGCTGGAAGTGGCGGCGGGCGTCGCGGTCTACGGCGCGGCGATGGCGGCGCTCTACCCCGAGCCCGCGCGCTGGATGGCGGGCAAGGCGGGCGCGCTGCTAGCGCGGCGCTGAGCGGGCGAACGAGTCCGCTGCCGCCACGGCCGCCGCCTTCGGCGCCAGGTCGGCGTCGAAGAGATGCGAGCGCACCGGACGGCCCGGCGTGCCGCCCGACCCGGCCACCTGTGCCGCATACCAGTCCGCGCCGCGATACCAGGAATAGCGGTCGCTGAGATGCCACGTGATCACGGCGCGCACGCGCGGCACCGTCAGCACAGCGTCGAGAAAGGCGCCGACGCGCGCCGCCACCGCCGCGTCGCGCGCCGCGAGATCGTCGGGCATGGCGCTGTCATCGACGTCGAGTTCGGTGATCAGGATGTCCACGCCGAGATCGGCGATCGAGGCGACGTAGGCCGCGAAGGCCGCATCGTCGAAGGGCAGATGGGGTTTCAGATGGGCCTCGAAGCCGACCGCGTCGATCTTCACGCCCTCTGCCTTCATCCGCCGCACCTGCTCGAAAAGCAGCGGGCGGATGGCCCGGCCGAGTTCGTCGTCCTGCTCGCAGAACGCCTCGTTGAGGACGAGCTGCGCAGACGGATCGGCGGCGGCGGCCCTGGCGAAGGCGCGCTCGATATAGGACGGCCCCATCGCCTCCAGCCACGCCCCCTTGCGATAGCCGCCCTCGCGCCCGTGCGGCGGGAAGAAGGGCTCGTTGACGACATCCCACGAGGCGACGCGACCGGCATAGCGCCCGACCGTCTCGTCGATGTGGCCTTCCATGATGGCGCGGCGTTCGGGCGGGGGCAGCCAGTCGAGCCAGGCCGGCGTCCAGTCGTTCCAGATCAGCGCCGTGCCGCGCAGCGCGAGCCCGGCCGCCTCGGCGAAGGCGACGAGGCGGTCGGCGGCGGCAAAGTCGGCTTCGGGCCCCGTGGGGCGCAGCCAGTCGAATTTCAGGCTGTTCTCGATCGCCCCGATCCGGCATTCGGACCGGATCAGCGCCGCATAGGCGGCATCCTCGAAGATTTCGCGGTCGAAGGCGCTGCCGAAGGCGAGCCCGCGCGCCGCCGCGACGGTCCCGAGATCGGGCCTCTGGGCTCCGGCGGCGCGGCCCGGACGCAGCAGGGCGGCGGCGGCCCCGGCCGCCAGAAATCTCCGCCTGTCGAGCATCATCGCCACGCTCCCTTAACCGCGCCGCTGTAAGGGTAGGGCGGCATTGTTAAGGAATTCGCTGGTGGCCGGCAGGGTTGGCGAAGAGCATTGGGGGGCGCAGACCTCGTATCGCGCGAAGCGGCTGAAGCGCTTCGTGGAGATGGCCGACTCGATTCTGAAGCGCCAGGAAACCTGCCGGGTGATCGACCTCGGCGGCAACCGCGACTACTGGCTGGACCTGGAGCCGGTCTGGGCGGGGCGCAAATTGAGCTTCGTCCTGGTCAACCTGCAGCCCGAGCGGCTGGACGATCCGCGCTTCGAGGCGATCCAGGGCGACTGCCGAGACATGAGCGCCTTCGCCGACTTGAGCTTCGATATCGTCCATTCCAATTCGCTGCTGGAGCATGTCGGGCGCTGGAAGGACATGGTGGCGACGGCCGGCGAGATCCGCCGCCTGGCGCCGCACTACTTCGTGCAGACGCCGAATTTCTGGTTCCCGATGGAGCCGCATTTCCGTTCGCTGTTCTTTCACTGGCTGCCCGAGCCGATGCGCGTCGCCAAGGTGATGCGGCGCGGCCTCGGCGCCTTCCCGAAGGCCGAGACCGTCGACGACGCGCAGCGCTTCATCGAGGATTCCAATCTCCTCGACGCGCGCCGCTTCATGCATCTTTTCCCGGACGGGAGGCTGGAGCGCGAGCGCGTCTTCGGCCTCACCAAGTCCCTCATCGCCACGCGCTGACCTTGCCGGACGCTCCCGCCATGACCCAACGCCTCGTCTCGATCCACTGCTTCGACCCGCGCGGCGCAAAGGTCGGCGGCATGGAGACCCATGTCCGCCAGCTCATCCGCCGCCATCCCGGCGACATGCGTATCCTGATGGTCGGGCTCGACGACTTCGGCGATCTGGAGATCGGCAGGCTGCATACGATCGAGGTCGCCGGGCGCGAGATCGACTTCGTGCCGGTGCTGCACATTCCCGCCGACACCCAGACGACGGCCGCCAAGACCGTCTCCAACTCCGTCACCTTCCGCTTCGCCAAGGCGCTGGCCCGCCACCTGCCGAAGATCCGCCGGATGATCAGGGGCGAGGCCGCCGCCGCCGAGGTCGAGCGCTTCGAGTTCGCGCCGCTCGCCCGGATGCTCGGCTGCCCGCTGGTCGTGATGGCGCACAACGAGGGCGACCCGAAGACCGACAAGATGGATTCGGTGTTGAGCCGCCACTGGCGCATCAACGCCGCCGCCGAATGGCTCGCCTTCCGTCTGGCCCGGCGCATCTTCTGCGTGACGCCGCGCATCCGCGACCGCCTCGCCGAACGCTATCCCTCGCAGGCCAGGAAGGCCGAAGTGCTGACCGTCTCGGTCGATACCGACCTTTTCCATGCGACGCCGTTCGATCTGTCGAGCGGCAAGCTGAAGCTCGTCTATGCGGGGCGGCTCGACGAGTTCAAGGACCCGGCGCTGATGTTCCGCGTGGCCCGCCGCCTGCACGAGGCGCTGAACGGGCAGTTCGAGTTCCATTTCTGCGGCTCGGCCGACCCGCACCGCTTCCCCGAGTTCGCGGCGATCGAGCCCTACACCGTGCGCCACGGCGCGCTGCTGCCCGAAGGCGTCGCGGCGGTGATGCGCGAGGTGCACATGGGCATCCTCGTCTCGCACTGGGAAGGGATGCCGTGCTTCCTGCTGGAGCTGCTGGCGAGCGGGCGGCCGTTCGGGGGCCTGCGGCTGCCGCAGTTCGACCAGGTCATCGCCGAAGGCGTCAACGGCCGCATGGTCGAGCGCGGCGCGACGGTCGAGGAATCGGAGACCATGGTCGCCGGCGCCATCCTCCAGCAATGGGCCGACATCCGGGCCGGCAAGGTCGATCCGCAGAAGGTCCACGAGAAGATCGTGCCCTGGTCGGTCGACAACCAGCTGACCCGCCTGTTCTCGGCGCTGCGCGAGATCGCGCGTCCCGGCAAGCCGCCGCCGGCCCCGGCGCGGATCGCCGCCCCGGCCGAATAGATGCGCACCGTCCCCTGTGACGGTCTCGGCGCCGTCTCGGCGCTCGGCTTCGGCTGCGCCTCGCTCGGCTCGCGCATTTCGGCACCGCTGGGCATCAAGGCCGTGGAGCGCGCGCTGGACGCCGGGATCACCTGGTTCGACGTCGCGCCCTCCTATGGCGACGGCGCCGCGGAAACGATCCTCGGCGATGCGCTGAAGGCCGCGCCGGTGCAGATCGTCACCAAGGTCGGCCTCGCCGCGCCGCCGAAGGGCCTGCTGAAGCGGCTGGCGGGCGCGGTGGCGCGGCCGGTCATCGCCGCGCTGCCGGGCCTGAGGCCGCTGGTGAAGCGGCTGCGGCCGGACGCCGCGCGGCGCGTGGCGCTCGACGCCGAGACGGTGCGCGTCGGCCTGCTGCGCAGTCTGGAGCGGCTGCGGCGCGACAGCGTCGCGGTGCTGGCGCTGCACGATCCGTCCACGGACGATGTGCGCGACGAGGCGATCATCCGCGCGCTCTGCGACCTGAAGGACGAGGGCCTCGCCGCGCTGATCGGCGTCGCCGGATCGCCCGAAGCGATCCGCGCGGCCGAGCGGGCGGGGCTGCCGGTGGACGTGGCGCAGACCGCGCACTCGCCCTTCGCGCCGGGGCTACGGCCCTTGCTCGGGATGCAGGCCTTCACCATCAGCCATTCGGTGTTCGGGGTCGGCGGCGCGCTGGCGGCGCTGAAGGCGGCGGCGAAGCGCGATCCGGCGCTGCTGGCGCGGCTCGGCTATGACGACCTGCCGCGCCTGCTGCTCGACTATGCCTTCGCCGCCAATCCGCGCGGCGTGGTGATCGCCTCGTCCTTCGCGGAAGGACACCTCGCCGCCAATGTCGCGGCCGCCTCGCGCGCCCCTGTCGCGGGTCTGGTGGAGAAGGTGGACGCGGCGCTCGCGGGCCGCTGACGGGCGGCGTCAGGGCAATTCGGGAAAGACGCGCTTCAGATGCGCCGCCAGCCGCGCCGCCAGCGCGACGGCGAGATAGGTCGGGTTCGCCTGCCCCGACGAGGGGAAGACCGCCGATCCGGCGAGGAACAGATTGGCGCTGCCGTGGACGCGGGCGTCGGCATCGACGACGCCGCGTTTCGGATCGGCGGCCATGCGCGCCGTGCCGACTTGATGGAATCCGTCAGAGGCGAGTGCCAGGATCGCCGCGGCGCGCTCGGCCTCGGGCAGGCGATGTTCGATCCGCGCGATGCCGGCGGCGCGCAGCCGCGCGTCCATGGCGTCGTGGGTCGCAAGGATCGACCGGGCGTCGGCGTCGCCGAAGCGCAGGTCGATGCGGGCGCGCGGCATGCCCAGCGCGTCGCGGGCCTCGCTCAGGGTGACGCGGCTCGCCGGGTCGGGCGCGTGCTCGGCATGGAAGTGGAAGGCGTAGCGGCGGGCGGCGTTGCGCACGAAGAAGCCGGGCAGGCGCACGGACGAGCCGTAGCGCGCGGCGAGGAAGCGGATCGAGAAGAGGGCGGCCGAGGGCGCGCCCTTCAGAACGTTCCACAGATGCGCGCCGAGCCGCGCCGGGCCGTCGCCCAGCTTGCGCCGCCGGATCGCCTCGGCCATCAGCCGCGGCCCGATCGCCGGCATGCGCAGCGCCAGATAGGCCATCGACAGGATCGCGCTGCCATGCGCGGGGTCGTAAAGCTCGGGCAGGTCCGGCCAGGCCGACATGTTCATCAGCTTCAGCGCGCTCTGCGTCTCCGCGTCGAGCGTCAGGCGGCGGCGGGCGTAGCGGCCCGAGGCGTCGCGGTAGAACTCGAAGGCGGCGTCGTCGCCGGGACGCAGGAAGGCGATGTCGGCGATCGAGCCGAAGGCGTGTCCCATATAGAAACGGCCGAGCGGACCCTGCGGGCCGCCGAACAGGGCCGGGTCGTCCATCCGGCTCGCCAGCATCAGCCGCGCCGTCTCGACGCCGCCGCAGGCGAGCGCCACGGCGCGGGCCGGCAGCGTGGCGCGCGTCGCGCCCTCGGCCAGGTCGAGGCCGTCCGTCCGGCCGGTGACGGGATCGACCCGGAGCCGCGTGGCGGTCGCGCCGAGCGCCACGCGGATCTTCGGATGGGCGAGCAGGCGGGCGCCGTGGACGCGGCGCATGTCGGGCTGGGCGCACCAGCGCTCCAGATCGTCGAGCCTGAGGCCACCGAGCGGTGGCAGGGCGGCGGGGAAGGGATCGCGGAAGACCGGCGGGCCGCAATCGAGGAAGTCGGACGCCGCCTTGTACCAGGGCGTCACCTCGGCCTCGGCGATCGGCCAGGCGGCCTCGGAGAGCCAGGGGCGCGGCGCGAAATCGATGGCGTCGAAGGCGACCGCCCGTCCGCCCCACAGCGCCGATGTGCCGCCGAGGCCGCGCCGGACCGCGAGGTCCATCGGCGCATGGCGGGCGGGGTCGACGATCTCGGCGTCGCCGAGCGCCTGGGCGGGCTTGTCGGTGCCCTCGCGGCCTGACTCGACCAGCATCACGTCGATGCCGGCATCGGCCAGATCGAGCGCCAGCTTCATCCCGACCGGACCGGCGCCGACCACCGCGACATCGGCGCGGCGACCCTTTGCCGCAATGCACAATTCGTTAACGCTCATGTATGCGGACGCTCGTTCGACAACCGCCTTTTCCTCCATCCGCCCTTAAGGAACCGACAATGCCGCGTCGCGAGAAGCCCGCGCGCGTTAAGGTTAGCGCCGATAACTTCTTGATAACCTTAAGCAAAATCAACCATGAGGCTCTGGCACAGGCTTTGAAGCCTGACCGTCGATGGCGTCCCGGAAGTGGACGCCGCAGATCGGGGTCTTGGGTCGTCATGAATATCCAGCCGGCAGGAGCCAACGCCAGGGACCGCTTCGATGCGGCCGATTCCAACGCCATGACGTTGCGCATCGGCGAACTCGGTGTCGCCCAGGTCCTGAACATCGCCTCCGATCTCAGCCCGGCCGGCGTGCTGCGCCGTCCCGCCGCGGTGCCGGGCAACCGCACCTTCGCCTTCGCCGCCAAGCGGGTCTTCGACGTCACGGTCGCCGCCGCGCTGATCGTGCTGCTCTCGCCGCTGCTGCTGGCGATCGCCGCCGCCGTGAAGCTCTCGAGCCGCGGCCCGGTCCTCTTCGTGCAGCGCCGCTGGGGCCGCGGCAACGTGCCGTTCGATCTCTACAAGTTCCGCTCGATGTATGTGGATCTGGAAGACCGCAGCGGCATCGCGCACACCGTCAAGGACGACCCGCGCGTCACCGCCGTCGGCCGTTTCATCCGCCGCACCAGCCTCGACGAGCTGCCCCAGCTGTTCAACGTGCTGAAGGGCGACATGTCGCTGGTCGGTCCGCGCGCCCATGTCCTGGGCATGCATGCCGCCGGCGTCCGCTACGAGGACCTGGTGCCCGAGTATTTCGCGCGCCACGCCGTGCGCCCCGGCATCACGGGCCTCGCCCAGATCCGCGGTCTGCGCGGCGAAGTCGCCGACAGCGCCCATGCGCGGGCCCGCGTCGCGTCCGATCTTGAGTATATCCGCTCGTTCTCGGTGTGGACGGATCTGAAGATCCTGATCCTGACGATCCCGGCCGTCCTGACCGGCCGCGCGGCGGTCTGAGCCTCAGAAATAGCGCTCCGGGATACGGATGACGTCGCCGGGCATGATCGCGATGTCGGCGTCGAGATCGTAGCGCTTCTCGGCCGCCTCGGTCGCCTTGCGGATGTATACGGACGACGTGTCGGCGCGGTAGGTATAGCCGCCCGCCGTCGCCACCGCCGCGAACAGCGACAGGCCCGGCTTGTAGGGATACTCGCCCGCCCGGTTGACCTCGCCGAAGATGTAGAACGGCCGCAGCGTCAGGACCTCGACGGTCACTTTGGGATCGCGAAAGAGGCCGCCGGTCCGCAGCACCGTGACGATGGCGTCGGCCGCGCCCTGCGGCGTGCGTCCGGCCACCTGCACCGGCCCGGCGAGCGGGATGGTCACCGCCCCGGTCTCGTCGACCGCATACTCCCCCGACATCGTCTCGTCGCCGAACACCGCGACGCGCAGCCGGTCGCCGGCGGCGATCTCGTAGCCGGTCTGGGCGCCGCCGGCCGCGCCGATCGAGCGGGTGGCGGGATCGCCCGGCTGGGCGCCGGTCGTCGGGCCCGCGCAGGCGGCGATGGCGAGAACGGCGGGCAGCAAGGGGAGGAGGCGTCGGAGCATCGTCATGGCCCGGAGGGTAGCGCCGTGCCGTTTCGCCGCCGTTAACGCTGATCCATGCCGGAACGGGACGCAGGCAGGTAAACGCCTGTTAACCACACAGGCCGCATCTGGAGATCCGACACTCCGGGGATCGGGCCCATCATGCCGGCGCGAAGCCGCCTCCTGCCGCTCTACGGCCTCCTGTGCGCTTCCTGCGCCTGGGCGCAGAGCGCCGCGCCGGAACCCGAGAGCGTCGGCGATCGCTTCGTGCGCAACAACGCGGCGCCGGGCATCATGGCGGGGGCGTGGAAGATCTCGCCCTCGGCGAGCTCGGCCGGCGGCTATGACGACAACATCGCGTTTGGAGCCGACGGGGACGCGGTCTCCAGCCCGGTCGCCGAGCTGCGCGGCCGGCTGGACGTCACCAACGAGGACGGCCCCGACGGCGTCGCGCTTCACGCCGAGATCGGCCAGACCTGGCACAGCGACGCGGCGGCGTTCGACCATCTCGACTGGAGCGCCGGGGCGAGCTTCGGCGTGCAGGTCTCGGACTATGTCCGCATCCGCGGCACGCTCGGCGCGATGGCCGACGAAACCCCCGACGCGACCACCGACGGCATCGTGATCGGCGGCTCGTTCGATCCTTACGTCGATCTCGCCCGCTATACCCGCGTGCCGGCCTCGCTCGCCGTCGCCTTCGACAGCGGCCGCTGGCAGGCGCTGCTGGCCGGCGAGATCGTCTGGTCGGACTACGACGACCGCCTGACGCGCGGCGGGGCCGCCGTCGACCAGAGCTTCAGGAACGGCACCAACAGCGACATCCGCCTGAGGGCCGGCTGGCGGGCCGTGCCGGGCACGGCGCTGTTCGTGGAGGGCGGCGCCAATATCCAGCGCTATGACGACGCGAGCGCCGACAGCGACGGCTGGCGCGCCGTCGCGGGCGCCGAGTTCGCGTTCAGCCGGTTGCTGACCGGCGAGGTCTTCGCCGGCTATGCCGCCCAGAGCTTTACCGGTGGCGGCGAGGTCACCGGCCTCACCTATGGCGCCTCGCTGACCTGGTTTCCGACCGATCTGATTTCGCTGCGTCTGACGGCGCGGCGCGACTTCGGGGCCGAGCGCACGGCCCAGGACGCCGGCGGCACGATCACCGCGCCCGTCACCCGCGACAGCGTGCGCCTCGCCGCGGAATACGAACCGCTGCGCCAGATGCTGGTGCGGGCGGAACTCGGCTGGGGCCAGGACGTGTATGACGGTCAGGACCGCCGCGACGAGCGCTTCTTCACCGGCCTCGGCTTCGACTACGTCTTCACGCCGCGCGTGCGCGCGGTCTTCGACTGGCGCCATGAGCAGCGCTCGTCCGAGGTCGCGGGCGACGCGACGCGCAACCTGTTCCGCCTCGGCCTGACGGCCGGCTACTAGCCCTCGCCCAGCACCTTCACGATCGCTCCGGTCAGCCGGGCGAGATCCTCGTCCGCGATTCTGAAGGCGGGCGTCAGATAGACGATCCGTCCGAACGGCCTGATCCAGACGCCTTCCGCGGCGAAGCGTTCCGAAAGGCGCGTCGAGTCGACGACATGGTCGAGTTCGACCGCGCCGATCGCGCCCAGCACCCGGACGTCGCGCACCCGGGGCAGGGCGCGGCAGGGCGCGAGCCCCTCGCGCAGGGCCGCCGCGATGCGCGCGACGTTCGCGCGCCAGGCCCCGTCCTCGAACAGATCGAGGCTGGCATTGGCGGCGGCGCAGGCCAGCGGATTGGCCATGTAGGTCGGCCCGTGCATCAGCGCGGCGTTGGGATCGTCGGACCAGAAGGCCTCGAAGACATGGGTGCGGGCGATCGCCGCCGAGAGCGGCAGCGTGCCGCCGGTCAGCGCTTTCGACAGCGTGACGATGTCGGGCGCGACGGCGGCCTGCTCCATCGCGAACAGCGTGCCGGTGCGTCCGAAGCCGGTGAAGATCTCGTCGAAGACGAGCAGCACGCCGTGGCGGTCGGCGAGTTCCCTGAGGCGGCGCAGCACCTCGGGCGCGTGCATCACCATGCCGCCCGCGCCCTGCACCAGCGGTTCGACCAGGATCGCGGCGATCTCGCCGCGCTTCTCCGACAGAAGGCGGTCCAGCGCGGCGGTTGCGCCCTCATCGGCGGGCAGCGGCACCACATGCTGCGGCGGCATCACGCCGTTGAAGATCGCATGCATCCCTTCCTCGGGATCGCAGACATTCATCGTCGCCAGCGTATCGCCGTGATAGCCGCCCAGGAACGAGACGAAGCGGGTGCGGCCCTTTTCGCCGCGATTGATCCAGTACTGGATCGCCATCTTCATCGCGATCTCGACCGCGACCGATCCCGACTCGGCGAAGAAGACATGGTCGAGATCGCCGGGCAGCAGGCCGGCGAGGCGGCGGGCGAGGCGATAGGCCGGTTCGTGCGCGAGGCCGCCGAACATCATGTGCGGCGCACGGTCGAGCTGCGCGCGCACGGCGGCCGCGATATGGGGATGATTGTAGCCGTGGCAGGCCGTCCACCACGAGGCGACGCCATCGATGAGCGTGCGTCCGTCGGCGAGGATCAGCCTGGCGCCCTCGGTGCGGGCGACGGCGAGCGGCGGCCGCGCCGTCTTCATCTGGCAATAGGGGCGCCAGACGTGCGCTGTCCCGGCGTCATACCACTCAGGCGTGTCGGTCATCGGATTTCCATTGCGTGCCGGGCGCGCGTTGCTATGCGTTGCGCGTCTTCGACGCAATCCGGGAGCGCCATGGATACCCTCACCGCCTTCGCGGCGGACAAGCTCGCCGCGCTCGACGCGCAGCATCTGCGCCGCAGGCTGGTTGCGACCGCGCGCGCCGGCGGGCCGTGGCTGGAGCGCCGGGGTCGCAGGCTGCTGTCGTTCTCGTGCAACGACTATCTCAACCTCTCGCAGCATCCCGACGTGAAGCGGGCGGCGGCGGATGCGGCGCTGACCCACGGCACGGGGGCAGGCGCCTCGCGGCTCGTCACCGGCGACCATCCGCTGCTGGAAGCGCTCGAGCGTCGCCTGGCGAAGCTGAAGGGCACCGAGGCCGCCTGCGTCTTCGGCTCGGGCTATCTCGCCAACGCCGGCATCATCCCGACATTCGCCGGATCCGCCGACGCGCTCTTCATCGACGAACTCGCCCATGCCTGCATCTGGGCGGGCGCGCGGCTGTCGGGGGCGCGGACATTCGCTTTCCGTCACAACGACGCGGCGCATCTGGCGGCGCTGCTCGCCGAGCATCGCGCATCGGCGCGCCATGCGCTGGTCGCGACCGACGGCGTCTTCTCGATGGACGGCGACATCGCGCCGCTGGACCGTCTGTCCGCGGCCTGCGCGGCGCATGACGCCTGGCTCCTCGCCGACGATGCGCATGCCGTCGGCGTGCTGGGCGGGGGCAGGGGCACGGCCGCGCTGTTTCCGGCCGCGCGGGTCGACCTGCAGATGGGCACGCTGTCGAAGGCGCTGGGCGGCTATGGCGGTTATCTCTGCGCCACCGGACCGGTCGTCGATCTGATCAAGACGCGGGCGCGGACGCTGGTCTATTCGACCGGCCTGCCGCCCTCGGCGGCGGCCTCGGCCATCGCCGCGCTGGACATCGTCGAGGCCGATCCCGCGCTCTGCGCCACGCCGCTTGCCCGGGCGCGGCAGTTCGCGGAGCTGGCCGGCCTGCCGCCTGCGCAGTCGCCCATCGTGGCGGTGGTGCTGGGCAGCGCCGAGCGCGCGCTCGCCGCCTCGGCGGCGCTGGAGGAGGAAGGCTTCGCCGTCGTCGCCATTCGCCCCCCGACCGTGCCGCAGGGCACGGCGCGGCTGCGCCTCGCCTTCAGCGCCGCGCACGCCGAGGCGGATGTCGCGCGGCTCGCGGCATGCGTGATGCGGCTAAGGGCGGCGTGATGGGTGCCGTGTGGATCGCCGGCGCGGGAACCGATATCGGCAAGACCTATGTCGCCGCCGCGCTGCTGCGCGCGCTGGCCGGCGAGGGCGTCGCCGTCGATGCGCTGAAGCCGGTGGCGAGCGGCCTCGACGAGCGCAACCTCGCGCCCAGCGATCCCGGCGTGTTGCTGGCGGCGCTCGGCCGCCCCATCGACGCCGCCGGCGTCGCCCTCTTGGCGCCCTTCCGCTTCGCCGCGCCGCAATCGCCGCCGCTCGCCGCGCGGATGGAGGGCCGGCGGCTGGACTTCGCCGAGGTGCTGGAGCTGTGCCGCGCGCGCGCGGAGGCGGCGCGCGATGCGCTGCTGCTGATCGAGACGGCGGGCGGCGTCATGTCGCCGCTGGATGATACGCATACGATGCTCGACCTGATGGCCGCGCTGCCGGCGCCCGTCGTTCTGGTGGGCGGCACCTATCTGGGCGCGATCAGCCACACCTTGAGCGGGCTCGCGGTGCTGCGGGCGCGCGGATTGCCGGTCGCCGCGCTCGCCGTCAGCGAAAGCCCTGGCGACGCGCCGCCGTTCGGCGAGACGGTGGACGCCGTGCGGGCCTTCGCCGGCGGCCTGCCGGTCGTCGGCTTCCGGCGCGATGGCGATGCCCGCGCCGCGGCCGCCGACCTGGCCGCCCGGGCGCGCATCGTTTTGACATGAGGCGCCTATAGTCCGATACCGGACGCGGCGCTGCAGAGGGTAGGGCGGGCATGGAGCCGGACGGCGGCGACAACGTATTCATCACCGATCGCTCGGGCTACGAGCTGCTGATGGATCCGCTGCTCAACAAGGGCACGGCCTTCACGCAGGAGGAGCGCGACGCGTTCGGCCTCAACGGGCTGCTGCCGCCCAATATCGGCACGCTGAACGGCCAGGTGCGGCGGCGCATGCGCGCCCTTCAGGAATTCGCGACCGACCTCGAACGCTACGCCTTCCTGCGCGAACTCCAGGACACCAACGAGACGCTGTTCTACGCGCTGCTGGAGAGCGACCTGGAAGGCATGATGCCGCTGGTCTACACGCCGACCGTCGGCCTCGGCTGCGAGCATTTCAGCCGCGTCTTCCGCAAGCCGCGCGGTCTGTTCCTCAGCCCGCCCTATGCCGACCGGCTGGAGCAGATCCTCTCCAATCCCCGGTTCGACGCGGTCGAGGCGATCTGCATCACCGACGGCGAGCGCATCCTCGGCCTCGGCGACCAGGGGGCGGGCGGCATGGGCATCGCGATCGGCAAGCTGGCGCTCTACACCGCCTGCGGCGGCATCGACCCGCGCACCACGCTGCCGATCATGCTCGACGTCGGCACCGACAACGCCGAGCGGCTGGCCGATCCGCTTTATGTCGGCTGGCGCAGCCCGCGCATGAGGGGCGAGGCCTATGACGATTTCGTGGAGGCGGTGGTCGCCGCCATCCAGAAGCGCTGGCCGCATGTCCTGCTGCAATGGGAAGACTTCGCCCGCGCCAACGCGACGCGGCTGCTGGAGCGCTACCGCGACCGGCTCTGCACCTTCAACGACGACATCCAGGGCACGGCGGCGGTGGCCACCGGCGCGCTGATCGCGGCGATCGAAGTGACCGGCGTGCCGATGACCGAACAGCGCATCGCGGTGCTGGGTGCCGGTTCGGCCGGCACCGGCATCGCCGGCTTCCTGATGCGCGCGATGATCCACGCCGGACTGCCGGCCGAAGAGGCGGCGCGGCGCTTCTACATGGTCGACAAGGACGGGCTGCTGGTCGAGGGCATGAACGCCATCGAGAGCTTCCAGCGCCCCTTCCTGCAGCGCGCCGACGTCGCCGCGTCGTGGACGCTCGAACGTCCCGGCCGCGTCTCGCTGCTGGATGTCGTGGCCAACGCGCCGGTGACCGCGCTGATCGGCGTCTCGGGCCAGCCCGGCGCCTTCGACGAGCGCATCGTCCGCGCCATGGCGGCGCGCACGACGCGTCCGGTGATCTTCCCCCTGTCGAACCCGACCTCGCGGGCCGAGGCGCGGCCGCAGGACGTCGTCGACTGGACCGGCGGCCGCGCCGTGGTGGGCACCGGCAGCCCCTTTCCGGTCGTGCGCCACGGCGGCGTCGAGCGCCACATCGACCAGACCAACAACTCCTACATCTTCCCCGGCGTCGCCCTGGGGACGATCGCGGTCCGGGCGCGGCGGATCAGCGACGAGATGCTGATGGTGGCCGCGCGCGCGCTGGCCGAGCTTTCCCCCGCAAGGCGCGATCCGGCGGCCGGCCTGTTGCCCGCCGTCGCCGGCATGCGCGACATTGCGCTCCATGTCGGCCGGGCGGTCGCCCGCCAGGCGCGCAACGAGGGCCTGTGCGCGAAGATGAGCGACGAGGAGATCGAGGCGGCGATCCGCCGCCGGATCTGGCGGCCGGCCTATGTGCCCTATCGCCGGGCGGCGGCCTGAGGCGGCGGGTCTGGAAGAAACAAAAGCGGGCCCCGAAGGGCCCGCTCCGGCGACCGGTCAGCGCGAGGCGCGGAACCCGGCGGAGGCGAGTTTCGCCTTGGCTTCGGCGATCTGCTGCGAGACTTCGAGGCGCAGCTTCTCGGCCGCTTCGCGCTCGGCGCGCTCCTTGGCCTCGGCTTCGAGGCGGACGCGCTCGGCTTCGCGCTCGGCCTTGAAGCGCTCGGACTCCTCGCGCTTGGCCTGCTTGCGCTCCGCATCGCGGATCGACTTCTCGCGCGCCGCCGCCAGACGCTCGGCCTGACGCTTGGCGAATTCCGGGTCGTTGGCCGGAGAATTGGCCCGCGCCCGCGCCAGCAATTCCTGCTTGGCCTTGAGCGAGGCTTCCGCGCGATCGTTGTAGCTCGTACCTTTGACCTGCATTCGGTAGTTCTATTCCTTCGCGATGGTTTCGGGCGGGCATGGCGCGCCGCCGCGCCGGGGTTGAAGCCGAGCGGAGCGCGTTTGTCCAGTTCCCTAGCGTCAATCTGTGACGGAAATACCGGCGTTTTCGCGCGCCGGCCGGACTTTGACGCGGTCGTCGCCTATTTCGGCCATAGGCGCGAGGGCGGAGGCTGGCGTAAGACGAAGGCGATTCGCCGATCCTGGAACCGCTCCGCGTGCCTTCGCCCCGCTTCTCCGTCGCCCCGATGATGGACTGGACCGACCGGCACTGCCGCTCGTTCCATCGCATCCTGACGCGCCGGACGCTGCTCTATACCGAGATGGTGACGACGGGCGCGTTGATCCACGGGCCGCGCGAGCGGCTGCTCGCCTTCTCGCCGGGCGAGCATCCCGTTGCTCTGCAGCTCGGCGGCAGCGATCCGGCCGATCTTGCGCGCTGCGCCGTCATGGCCGAGGTGCGCGGCTACGACGAGGTCAATCTCAATTGCGGCTGCCCCTCCGACCGGGTGCAGAACGGCCGCTTCGGCGCCTGCCTGATGGCCGAGCCGCAGCTCGTCGCCGACTGCATCGCGGCGATGAAGCAGGCGGTGCGCATTCCCGTCACCGTGAAGTGCCGCATCGGCATCGACGAGCAGGATCCGGAGGCGAGCCTGCGCGCCTTCATCGACACCGTCGCGGCGGCGGGGCCGGAGGTCTTCATCGTCCATGCCCGCAAGGCCTGGCTGAAGGGCCTCAGCCCCAAGGAGAACCGCGACGTGCCGCCGCTCGACTACGATCTGGTGCGCCGCGTGAAGGCAGAGCGGCCGCACCTGACGATCGTGCTGAACGGCGGCGTGAAGACGCTGGACGAGGCGAAGGCGCATCTTGCCTGGGCCGATGGCGTGATGATGGGGCGGGCCGCCTACGAGCATCCCTTCCGGCTCGCCGGCGTGGACAGCGCGCTGTTCGGCGATGCCGATCCGGTGGCGACGGCGGAGGAGGCGGTCGCCGCCTTCCTGCCCTATGTCGAGCGCGAGCTGGCCGCCGGCACGCCGCTGATCGCCATGACCCGCCACATCCTCGGCGTCTTCGCCGGGCGGCCCGGCGCACGGCTGTTCCGCCGCCATTTGTCCGAGCAGGCGCACAAGCGCGGCGCCGGGATCGAGGTGCTGCGCGAAGCCCTCGCGCGCGTCGCCCCTGCCGCCGCCGAGGCGGCCTGAGATGGCCTTCATCGACGGCCTGTCGCCCGGCGAGATGCTCATGCTGATCGCCGCGCTGACCGGCGCGGGCCTGCTCGCCGGGCTGAGCGGCGGGCTGCTCGGGATCGGCGGCGGCATCGTGATCGTGCCGATCTTCGTGGAGATCCTGCGTCTGGCGGGGGTCGAGATCGGCGTCGCGGTCCATGTCGCGGTCGGCACCTCGCTCGCCACGATCATCTTCAACTCGGTGCGCTCGGTCGCCGCCCACGCGCGGCGCGATGCGGTCGACTGGCCGCTGCTGCGGCGCTACGGGCCGGCCGTCTTTGCCGGCGCGGCGCTGGGCAGCGTCGCGGCGGCGGTCATCAGCGGCGAGGGACTGAAGGCCTTTTTCGGCGTGGTCTGCGTCGCCTTCGCCGCCTATGTCGCGCTCGCCCCGATGCGCTGGGTCCTGACGCCCGAGGTGCCGCGTCATCTCCTCAGCCACGCGGTCGCGGCGTTGCTCGGCTTCGTTTCGGCCTTGATGGGGATCGGCGGCGGCACGTTCGGCGTGACGGCGATGACGCTGTGCGGGGTCGCCATCCATCGCGCGGTGGCGACCGGCGCCGGGCTCGGCGTGCTGATCGGTGCGCCGGCGACGCTCGGCTTCGTCGTCTTCGGCTGGAACGCGTCCGGCCTGCCGCCATTCTCGCTGGGCTATGTGAACTGGGCGGCGCTGGCGATCCTGGCCCCGACCTCGGTGATCGCCGCGCCGTGGGGCGCACGGCTGGCACATGCGCTTCCCGCCCGCACGCTGCGCGTCGTGTTCGGCGGCTTCCTTGCCGCCTCCGGCCTCAGGATGCTGCTCTCCTGACATGCGAAAGGGCGGTGCGTCGCCGCACCGCCCTCGCAAATCCCGCAATCGGGTCCGGCGCTAGAGCGCCTTCAGATTGCCCGCGGCCGGCTTGCCGCGCTCCATCTCGACCTCGAACGAGACGGCCTGACCCTCGTCCAGGCCGCGCAGGCCCGCCGCCTGAACCGCGGTGATGTGAACGAACACGTCCTTCCCGCCGTCATCGGGCTTGATGAAGCCATAGCCCTTCTGGGTGTTGAAGAACTTTACGGTGCCAGTCGCCATGAGGCCAACTCCAGTCTGGATCTAAAGACGCGCAGCGCCATCGGAGCGCCGCGCAGGGCGGCCCGAAGGCCGACCTGATGGCTGATTACCAGCGCCCGCCTGCGCCCGCAATCGCGCGCTCAATGACAATTCTGACAGGTTGCATCCATCGTCTGGTCCCATGCGCCGATGCGCGGGTCGGCGTCCAGCAGGTCCTTCAGGAAGCGGTACATCGCGCACATCCGCGCTTTCGAGACCGGGCTCTCGGCCACCACCACCAGTTGCGGCTTGTTCGACGAGGCGCGGATGAGGCCCCAGGTGCCGTCCTCGGTGGTGAAGCGCACGCCGTTGACGGTCAGCACGTCGACGATCTTCTGGCCCGTCACGCTCTCGCCCCGGGCGTGCATCGCCGTGAAGCGGGCGACCAGTTCGTCGACGACGCCGTACTTGATGGTGTCGCCGCAATGCGGCCCCATGGTCAGCGTCGCATGGGTGACGGGCAGCTCGGCATAGAGCTGCGACAGCGACTTGCCCGGATTGCGCTCCATCATGCGCAGCACCGCGATCGCCGAGACGAGGCCGTCGTCGTAGCCGCGCCCGATCGGCGCGTTGAAGAAGAAGTGGCCGGACTTCTCGAAGGCGGCCAGCGCCCCCAGTTCGTGATTGCGCCGCTTGATGTGGCTGTGGCCGGTCATCCAGTAGTCGGTCGTCGCGCCGTTCGCCTTCAGCACCGTGTCGACGGCATAGAGGCCGGTCGACTTCACGTCGGCGACGAAGGTGCGCCCGGGATAGAGCGCCGAGAGGTCGCGGGCGAGCATGACGCCGATCTTGTCGGCGAAGATCTCGTTGCCGTCGTCGGCGACCACGCCGCAGCGGTCGCCGTCGCCGTCGAAGCCGAGCGCCAGCTCCGCGCCGGTCTCCTTCACCGCGACCGCCATGGCGTGCAGCATCTCGTGGTCTTCGGGGTTCGGATTGTAGCGCGGAAACGTGTAGTCGAGCTCCGCGTCCAGCGGCACGACGTCGACGCCGAGCTTGGCGAGCACCTCGGGCGCGTAGTGCGCCGCGGTGCCGTTTCCGCAGGCGACGACCGCGCGCACCCGGCGCTTCAGCGGCCCGTCCTTCAGCAGGTCGGCGATGTAGCGCTCGCGTGCATCGGCGTGGAAGACATAGGCGCCGCCGGGCCGCGCCATCCACTTGCCGCCCAGCGTGACGTCCTTCAGCGCGTTCATCTCGGCCGGACCGAAGGTGAGCGGTTTCTCGATGCCCATCTTGACGCCGGTCCAGGGCTTTTCGTTGTGGCTCGCCGTCACCATCGCGACGGCGGCGCAGTCATAGGCGTACTGCGCGAAATAGGCGACCGGCGAGAGCGCCAGGCCGATGTCGTTGACCTCGCAGCCGGCGGTCATCAGGCCGACGATCAGCGAGTGCTTCAGCATCAGCGAATAGTCGCGATAGTCGTGGCCGACGACGATGCGCGGCTTCACGCCCTTCCGGGCGCAGTCGTCGACCACCATGGTCCCCAGCGCCATGCCCAGCGCCTGGAAGCCCATGAGGTTGATGTCGACGCCGTACTTCCAGCGCGCGTCGTATTCGCGAAAGCCCGTGGCCGCGATGTGCGGAATCGTCTCCCACTCGGGCGTGTTGGCTTTGAGATCGTCGCGCGGGGTGGCGAGCATGGGGGTTCTCACGGATGGGACGCGGCGGTTCTAGGGGCTCGGCCCGGGCGGCGCAATCGGCTCAGTCCCGCAGCGTCATGCGGTCGCCGCTGACCTCGAACGAGGCCAGCGTATTGAGGAACGACTGGCCGAGCAGCGACATGGTCACGCCTTCGGGCAGGACGATCACCGCCAGGTTCCGCCGCTCGATCGGTCCGATCGCCAGCCGGCCGATCTGCGCCCGCGCGACCAGGGCAGGCCCCGAAGCGGTCTCGACGCGCAGGTCGAAGGAGAGCCGTGCCGGATCGAGCCCGGCGGCCTCGGCGTCGGCCCACGAGAGCGCGACGCCGCTCGCGCCGGTGTCGATCATGAACGTCACCGGGGCGCCGTTGAGCGACGCGTCGACATAGAAATGGGTGTCGCGGTTGCGGCGGATCTCGACCGCGCCCTCGGCGGTCACCACCGCCTCGCCGGTCAGAACCTCGCCGCGGATCCGGCCCCAGAACTCGGTCACTTCGGCGCGGTAGGAATAGGCGAGGATCAGCACCAGGAACGCCCCCGCCCAGGCGAGCAGCGAGAACACGGTCTGCGATACGTTCTGCCGCGCCGCGCCGAGGATGCCGGAGGCCGCCAGGGCGCTGATCGTCGCCAGCCAGATCGCGCTCGGGGCGCGGGTGTCGCCCCAGTCGGCGGCGGCGTCCCAGCCCGCCAGCCAGGCGATGAGCAGCGCCCCGGCGAAGAGGCCCAGCAGCGCCGCGGTGAAATAGCCGAACGCCTTCATTGCGGCTTGGTCCGCGCCGCCCGGGCGGGCAGGGCGGCCATGATGGCGTCGCGCTCGGCGTCCGCCATCGAACCCCAGGCGGCGATCTCGCGCAGCGAACGGTGACAGCCCTGACAGAGGCCCGAGTGCGGATCGAGCACGCAGACCTTGATGCAGGGCGAGGGGACGGGGCGCCAGGCGGCAGACATGGGCCTAGAGGTAAGGGCCGGCGGGCGGCGCGGCAAGCGCCTCAGGCGGCGACGTAGTCGGCGAGCAGGCGCGCATCGTAGGCGAGGGCGTTGAAGCCCGCGGTTTCGCCCTTCGCGGCGATCGCCTCGGCCAGCCGGTCCATCAGCGCCTTGGGCAGGCCGTCATTGTGCATCGCCGGCCAGCCGGCGCGGATCGCCGCCAGCGCCTCGCGGTAGAGCGCCTCGGGCGGCGCCGCGTCGCCGGCGAGCCGCGTCACGACCTCCTCGATCAGCGGCCGGACGAGGGCGAAATAGGCGGGGGTCGGGGCAGGCGGAAAGGCGCTGGCGTGGAGCGCCGCGCGCAGCCGGGTCTCGCGGTCCGCATCGCCCAGCATCGCGAGCAGCTCGGCCCCGGGATCGGGAAAGGCCGCCGCCCGCGCCATCACCCGTTCGCGGGCGCGCCGGTCGTCCTCGTCCAGCGAGTCGGCGAAGGCGAGCGTCGCGGCGAACGAGGCGCCAGCCGGCAGGGAGGCGGCGCGCGCCTCGGCCTCGGCCTCCTGCCGCGCCTCATCGGCGTCCTGGGTGCGGCGTTCGGCGATCCGCTGGCGCTCGTTGCGGAGCAGCATCGGCAGCGGCGCCAGCGCCGCGGCGAGCACCAGTGCGCGCAGCGCCCAGGCCTGTGCCGGGTCACCGGCGCCATGGCGCTCCACCAGCAGCCACAGGACGAGGATCATCGGCGCGGCGATTGTCGCCAGGAACGCTGCGCCGGCCCGCCCTCCGGCGCGCGGCGCATTGATCAGCCGCTCGACGCTGAAGAACGACGTCGCGCCCATGCCGGCGACCAGCAGCACCGCGAGGAGGCCCGAAAGGACCGGATGCAGGCCGCTCCAGGCGAAGCCGCCGGCCGCCGCCAGAACGATCGCCGCGACGGCGAGGCACGAGACGCGCAGGCCCATCAGGATCGCCGGGAAGAAGATCGCCATGCCGCGCCCGGCGGCGTCGATGCCCGGCCCCCAGCCGAACCACGGCAGCGACAGCGCCAGCAGCGCGGTCAGAACGATCGCCGCGATGGCGAGCGCCGTGATCATGCCGCGCCTGCGCCGGCGCGAAGGGGCGCAGCCAGTATTCCGGCCAGCCAGGCGCGCGCGGCGGCCTGCTCGTCCGGCGTACCCTTGAGGTTCAGCAGATGCGGCCGATGCTCCTCGCCGAGACCGTACCATTCGTCCGAATGGCCGTGCAGATAGAGCAGGAACGCGCCGAAGGCGTAGCGCTCGCTCTCCTCGCCCGCCGTCGCCTGTTCGAACAGCGCGGCGCGCACCGCCGCCGTCGGATGCGCCTCGGCGATCTCGAACAGGCGGTCGAGCGAGGATTCCATCAGCCGCGCGGCGCCCAGCTTGGCGATGAAGCGCCGCTCCAGCGCCGGCGACCAGCCGTCCTCCAGCTTGACCGCCAGCGCCGCCGCGCCGCCGCCGTCCGACTGCGCCTTGGCGGCGAGTTCGAGGCGGGCGAGGGCGGCCGGCGTGCCGATGCGCTCCAGCGCCTCGACGTCGCGCCAGTCGAGCCGGGCGCGGGCGCTGAGCTCGCTCTCGATTTCCGCCTTCTCGGCGACGCTCATGCCGTCGATGGCGGCGATGTCGTAGGGTTCGCCGTCGCGCCATTTCCCGTAGTCGACCGCCATGGAGGCGCGGAACCGGGCGTAGGCCTCGCTGCGATCGGTCATGGGCATATCCGCCTCCCCCGGCGGCGAGGCGAAACTAGGCGGACGGCGCGGCGCCAGCAAGGACCGCTCGATTGCCCGGGCCCCGCGCCGCGTGCTAGCGCCAGGGCCATGAGCGACGACAATGACCGCCTGATCGCCGAGCTGCTGCATCACCGTCTTGGCGCGCTCGCGCCGGGCGCGGCGATCGCGCCGGCGATCCAGCCGGCCAGCGTCTTCGTGACGCCGAGCGGCGGCCCCCTGCCGCCCTACCAGTACGGCCGCTTCCACAACCCGACCTGGGACGAGACCGAAGCGGCGCTGGGCCTGCTGGAGCGGGCCGATGTCGTGACCTTCCCGTCGGGCATGGCGGCGGTGGCGGCGGTGCTGGCGACCCAGACGCGGGCCGGGTCGCGCATCCTGATGCCGGCCGACGGCTACTACGCCTCGCGGCTGATCGCCGAGAAGTACTTCGGCCCGTTCGGCGTCTCGACCGATCTGCGCCCGACCGCGGCCTTCCACGAGGGCGGCTTCGCCGGCTATGCGCTGGTGATCGCCGAGACGCCCTCCAACCCCGGCCTCGACGTCTGCGACATCGCCGCCGTCGCGGCGGCGGCGAAGGCGGCGGGCGCCGTCGTCGCGGTCGACAACACCACCATGACGCCGCTCGGCCAGCGCCCGCTCGACCTCGGCGCCGACCTGACGATCGCCTCCGACACCAAGGCGATCAACGGCCATTCCGACGTGCTGTTCGGCCATGTCGCGACGCGCGATCCGGCGATCTTCGCGGCCCTGGCCGACTATCGCAAATACACCGGACCGATCCCCAGCCCGTTCGACGCCTGGCTGGTGCACCGGGGGCTCGAGACGCTGGAATTGCGCTTCGCCCGGATGAGCGCGAACGCCGCCGCGCTGGCCGAGCGGTGTCTCGCCCACCCTGCCGTCAGGGCGGTGCGCTACCCCGGTCTCGCCGGCGATCCGGCGCACGCCATCGCCGCGCGGCAGATGACCTCGTTCGGGTTCATGCTGGGAGTCACGCTGGCCGATGCCGCCGCCGCGGACCGCTTCATCGACACCTGCGCCATGGTCCAGGCGAGCACCAGCTTCGGCGGGCTGCGCACCTCCGGCGAGCGGCGGGCGAAATGGGG
>ERZ761602.1930-NODE-1930-length-35053-cov-4.840648_pt1 | contig 35053 bp, 24 predicted proteins | sample MGYA00512165_ERZ761602 | MGnify/ENA primary metagenome ERZ761602 (study PRJEB28899, sample SAMN02445085) | bioreactor sludge metagenome | biome: EBPR sludge; isolation source: Thorneside wastewater treatment plant | place: Australia: Brisbane, Thorneside...
TCCTGGACCTCGGATCGCACGTGCTCGACCTGCTCGATCATCTGCTCGGGCCGCTGACGGACGTCGCCGGCGTGGCGGCCAACCGCGCGTCCACCTATCCGGTCGAGGACACCGTCGCCATGTCGTTCCGGGCCGGTCCGGGCGTGCCCGGCACCGCCGCGTGGAACTTTGCCACGAGCGCAAACGAGGACGAGCTGGTCTTCTCGGGCTCCCTCGGCCGCCTGACCTGCTCCGTCTTCGGTTTCGAACCCGTGCGCGTGGCCACCCCCGAGGGTATCCAGACGCTGGAGACCGAGCGGCCGGACCACGTGCAGCAGCCGCTGATCCAGGACGTCGTGAACGACCTGCTGGGCTACTCGGCCGCGCCGACCACCGCCGTCGCCGCCCGGCGCACGTCCGTGGTCATGGACAAGGTGCTGGCGGATTATTACGGCGACCGGAGCGGGCCGTTCTGGGAGCACCCGGAGCGGTGGCCCGGGCGGCGTCCGCTCACTTCATGATCGAGTAGAGGCTCGCGTAGTCGTCCGTCCAGAGCGGCGTCGCCTTGCGGGCGGCCTCGGGCGCCTCCGCAACCTCCTTGATCCGCTCGCTCTCGAGGAACGCCGGGTTGCGCGTCACGATCATCCAGGTGGTGGCATAGATCCACCAGTCGGGCTCGTTGTCGTCGGAGATCGTCGCGACATGCAGGTCGAAATGCGCGGCGAGCTTCTCGACGACGGGCTGGAGATCGAGGTAGCGGTTCGAGATATGGATCGCGAGCACGCCGTCGGGCTTGAGGTGCTTCAGGTAGATGTCGAACGCCTCCCGCGTGAGCAGGTGCACGGGAATCGCATCGCTGCTGAAGGCGTCGAGCGCGAGCAGGTCGAAGGCCTGGGGCTGTTTCTCCTCGAGCTCGCGCTCCATCATCAACCGGGCATCCCCCATCACGACGTCGATCTTCGCCGGGGCGTAGGACAGGTACTTGAACTGCGAGCGGGCCAGCTCCTCGACGGCGGGATTGATCTCGTAGATGCGCAGGTAGTCGCCGGCGCGGCCATAGGTGGCGAGGGAACCGGTGCCGAGGCCGACGAGCCCGATCCGGCGGGGGGTCTCGGGCAGCGAGACGATGGCGCGACCCACGCCGCTGCTCTCGGCATAGTAGCTCGTCGCCATCATCGCCTTCTCGGGCTTCTGGAACTGGATGCCGTGCGTGGTGGCGCCGTGCAGCAGCAGGTGGTAGTTGTCCTCCGGATCGTCGGGGTAGTAGTCGTAGACCTTGAGCGTGCCGTAGAAATTGCGCGTGGCGCTCAGCGTGACCGTGCTGCTGCGCTCGTTCCATTGCATGACGAAGATGGCGCCGAAGCCGACGCACACCGCCATCACAAAGCCGCCCATGCGCGGCATCCACTCGGCGCTCAGCGTGCGCCGGCGCAGGTCCAGGATGCACCCGGCGAAGAGCACGAGACCGCCGAGGATGTAATAGGCCTGGTCCCGGAAGAAGAGCACGTATTCCTCCTTGAGGCCGGGGCTGTCGTCGAACCGCGAGCCGATCGCGGGCAGGACGACGGTGACCAGCAGGGCACCGACGCCGGCGGCGAGCGCGAGCTCGCGGCTGCGATGGCGGAAGCAGAGGACGCCGAGGGCGTACGTGAGGACCCAGAGGCCGAGCTGGAGCTCGCGGTACTCCTTGAACAGGGCCGGCGCGACGATGGCGACGAAGAACCCGCCCAGGGCGCCGCCGAGCGAGATATAGAGGAAGTACGCCGTGAGATGCCGCGGCGGCGGCTTCAGGCGGTAGAGCTCGCCGTGGCAGACCATGCAGGCGACGAACAGCGTCGCGGTATAGACGACGATCTGGAGCCGCATCGGCGCATCGTTGCCCGCCGGCAGCACGAGGCAGACGACCGCGGTCCCAACGACAAAGAGCGACGTGAAGAGGCCGCGATGATACCAGCGCGCGTGATCGAAGCTGATGATGAAGGTGAGCAGGTAGAGGCTCAGCGGCAGCACCCACAGGAACGGAATGACGGCGACCTCCTGGCAAAGCTTGTTGGTCGTGGCGAGCAGCAGGACCGAGGCGATCGCCGGAAGGCTGATCCAGAGCAGACGGTCGACGCCCGTCACCGCCGGAATCGCGGCCGGCACTGGGGCGGCGCCGCCCCCCGCGTCGTCGGCGGGAGCGGGCGCGGTGGGAGCGACGGCTGCCGGTGCCGGCGTCCGGCCCGCCGCATGCGCGTGGCGCCACAGCCTCCAGGCGCAGTAGCCGCAGAACACCACGAAGAGCGCCAGCCCGGCGGACCACATCGCGGCCTGGGTGTGGCGCGGAAACTTGACCTCGAAGAATACCGGGTAGCTCAGCAGCGCGAGCAGCGAACCCACGTTGGACAGCGCGTAGAGCCGGTAGGGCGAGACTCCGGGATTCGTCTGGCTGAACCACTGCTGCATGAGCGGGCCGGTCGAGGAGAGCACGAAGTACGGCAGGCCGATCGTGGCCATGAGCAGGAGCAGGATGCGCACGTTGGGATCGCCGCCGACGTGCGCCTTCCAGCTTTCGCTTGGCGTGATCGGCAGCATCACCAGCGACAACAGCAGCAGGAAGCCGTGCACGAGGACCTGCTGGCGGGGCTTCAGCCAGGTCGACGAAAAATGCGCGTAGGCGTAGCCGCCCAGCAGCACCGTCTGAAAGAAGAGCAGGCAGGTGGTCCACACGCCGGGCCCGCCGCCGAACCACGGGAGGATGTACTTGCCGATCAGCGGCTGGACCTGAAACAGCAGGAAGGCTCCCGTGAAGATCGTGAGCGCAAAGGGAAGCATGGACGGGGGAGAGGCAAAACGGTGGTGGGAGGGGACTGGGCGAAGCCGTGCATGACGGACCACAAGCGGTTTCGATGCAAGCTGCGCATCGCCGCGCCGGGCGGACCCGCCCGCCTCACCGTGGCACCCGCAGCGTGCGCATCGCCACCAGCAGGGCGCTGCCCAGCAGCAGGGAGGCGCCGAACAGGGGCGCACCCGGCAGGGTGAACGGCGCGTCGGGGCCGATGACCGAGGCGAAGATCCACGCCGAGAGCGGGGGCGCGAAGACGTTGGCGAGGCTCACGAGACTGGCGAGAGCGCCCTGTACCGTGCCCTGCTCGTCGACGGGGACACGCTGGCTGACGAGGCTGTGCGTCGCCGGGCCGGCGACACCCCCGAGCGAGCCGAAGCAGATCAGCACAAACACCATCCAGCCTTCCGCCACCACGCCGTAAAGCGCGCTGACCGTCGACCCGACGGCGAGCGCGCCGAACAGACCGCGCCGCTCACCGATGCGCGGAAGGATGATCCCGATCAGCCGCCCCTGCACCACGATCGCGGCCAGGCCCACCAGCATCAGGGAGAAGCCGACCTGGCGCGGGCTCCAGCCGTAGCGGTAGCCGGTATACAAGACCCAGATGCTCTGGAGCATCATGTTGCCGAACGCGGTGAGGAAGTGCACGCCGGCGAGCCCGAGGATGCCCGGGTAGCGCCGCAGGTTGAGCAGGCCGCCGACGGGGTTCGCCCGTCGCCAGTCGATCGCCCGGCGCTTCTCCACGGGGAGCGATTCAGGCAGGACGAAAGCGCCGTAGAGCCAGTTCAGTGCCACCGCGCCGGCCGCCACGTAGAAGGGCAGCCGCAAGTCGATCTCCCCCAGGAAACCGCCGAGCGCGGGACCGAGGACGAAGCCGATGCCGAACGCCGCCCCGAGCATGCCGAAACCCTGCGCCCGCCGCTCGGGAGGCGTGACGTCGGCCACGTAGGCGTTGCAGGACGAAAGGGCGCCGGCGAACAGCCCCGCGACGATCCGCGCGGCCAGCAGCCAGCCGAAGGTGGGCGCCCACCCCATCACGAGGTAGTCGAGCGCGGAGCCGGCGAGCGCGGCGAGGATCACCTTGCGCCGGCCAAACCGGTCGGACAGCACGCCGAGCAGCGGCGCCGCCAGGAACTGCATGGCAGAGAACGCTCCCAGCACCCAGCCAAACGTCCGTGCGCCGTCCGCCGTGTCGCCGCCCCGGAACTCGGTGACCAGGCCCGGCAGGACCGGCGAGATGATCCCCCACCCCAGGACGATCAGGACCAAGGTCAGAAAAATGAAACGCACCGCCGGCGCACGGGGGGCTGCGGCGGCGGTGGTCATCGGCGCAGCTCACGCCTTCCTGCCGCGGTTGGCGAGCCTCGGGCGTGGAAACGTGGAACCCGGTCGATTCGGCGTGAGTCTGGGACCTTTGTGCATCACGGTCATCGCATGCGCACCATCGTCCTTCGCCTCACGGGACTCTGGCTCCTCGGGGTGGCCGCGCTCCACGCCCAGCCAGGCGAGGCGCGTTTTTCCGCCACCCTGTCCGCGGAAGACCGCGCCGCCGCCGGCTACGCGAAACTCTCGTCGGATGAGGTGGCGGTGATCGACGCGCTGTTTCGGCGCGACACGGCCGGCCGGGTCGCCGCGTCCCGGAGCAAGGAGGACGAATCGGCCGAAACCACGTTTTCGCAGCGCCTGAACGCCGAGGAACGTCGCGCCGCGGGTTTGGCCAAGCTCAGCGCCACCGAACTGCCGAAGCTGGACGCCTTCATCGCGCGCCAGCAGAGCGCCCGCCTCGCCCGGTCCTTGCTCGCGCCGCCGTCCTTCGTCACCCGGCCCTCGCGCGTGATCCCGACCGAAGCGAAGAAGGAGCGACAGATCCATGGTTCGTTCTCGCTCAGCTACGGCGTCGGCAGCGGCGGCTACAGCGAGAAATCCGGCTCGATGGTGCTGACCCTCGACGATCCCGAACGGGGCTTCTCAATCAGCGTCGGCTACTCCGAGACCCATACGAAGGGCGGATATATCTACCGCGACCCGTTCCAGCGGGATCCCTTCTACGATCCGCTGCGCGGGGGCCCGCTGGAGTCGGCAATGCCATTCCGGCCCTGAGCCGGATCATGCAGGTGGCCTTCAGAGCAGCCGTGAAAACGGCCGCACTGAAGGGCGGAGCAGCTTGTCCTCAAGCTGCTGCGGACCGGTCCATCGCAGGTCAGCCGCCTGGGGCCAGGCGGCTCCACCGGCACGGCATCGTTGGCTGAGTCCGACGGCAAGGTCTACGGCTTGCCCTCGAACCGCTGCGAACCGGTCCGTAGAATGGCAGCCGCCTGGGGCCAGCAGGCTCCGCCCAACGGCCCTGGCTGCGGGCTAAGCTCCGCTCGAAGGGGCGGAGCGCAGCGCGACAGTGACGCGGATCAGCTCGCCGGCGACGGCGGCAGCGGCCTGACGATGCCGGTCCTCGCGCAGCGAGCCATCGTCGGCGAAGGCCTTGTGCGCCTGCGGGACAATGCACTGCGTGGGCACGACGTGGCATCCGAGATGCACCAGCAACTGGCGGCAAAGCGTCAGAGAACGCACGCCGCCAAACATGCCCGGCGAGGCCGAGACGACGGCGGCGGTCCTGCCCTCGAGCGGGTTTTCGTCCGCACGCGTGCACCAGTCGAGGACGTTCTTGAGCAGCGGCGTCATCTGCGAGTTGTACTCGGGCGAGGCGATCAGGAGACCGTCGTGCGCCCGGATCAGGTCGATCAGCGCCTGCGCCGGGGCGGGAATGCCTTCCGCCTCCTCCAGGTCGCCTTCGTAGAGGGGAATCGACAGCTCCTTGAAGTCGACGACCGTCACGACCGCACCACCCGTGCGGGCCGCCGCGACCACACAGGCGAGCAGCTTCTTGTTGAGGGATTCACGCCGGGCGCTGCCGGCAAAGGCGAGGATGCGAACGGGTTTAGCCATGATGCGAAAGGCGGAATTCGCACCGTGCACCGCTGGTGGCAATTCTCAACGCCCCCAGCACAATTCCGTTCCACCGCCGCTGCGTCCCGTTTGCCCTCACCCCAACCCACGCGGCGCCGAAGCGTCCCCCGGGAGCGCGGGCGTCCTCGCCCGCCTCGGCAGGAACCCCTGCAGCCGACCCTCAAATCACGGACGAGGCCGGACGGAGAGGTGGACGGCTAGCTCTCAAGCCGCTGCGGAAGTGGTTTTCGAACGCCAGCCGCCTGGGGACAGGCGGCTCCACCCCGCGGAATCGTTCCGGCTCCGGTACGGCGGGCAGACGGCGACGTCCGCACTTCCGCAGGGAAGCTTCAGCCCAAGGCCTTCAGCAGGCGCTCGAGCTCGGCCTTCTTCGCCTGCTGGTCGGCGAGCTGCTTGCGGGCGCCCTCGAGCACGGCCGGAGGCGCCTTGCTGACGAACGCCGGGTTGGCCAGGCGCGTCTCCGTGCCGGCGATGTGTTTCGTGATCTGCTCGATCTCCCGCGTGAGCCGGATGCGTTCGGCGCCGGCGTCCACGGTGCTGGCGAGATCGAGATAGACCGTGCCGAGCGGCGTGACCACGGCGGGCGCGCCCTCGACGCTGTCGCGACGGGTGAGCTCCGCGGCGCCGATCATGCGGGTAAGCTTCGCGAGATTGCCCGCCAGGACGTTCCAGTCGCCCTCGGCCGCGATCACGAAAAGCTTCACGTCGCGCCGGCTGGCGAGGTTGTGCTCGGCCTTGAGGGCGCGCGCCTGGCTCACGAAGGCCTTGAGCTTTTCCACGGACGCCACCGCGGCGGTGTCGACGCCGACACCGCCGGCCTGGAGCACGTCGACGAGTTCCTCCTCATCCTCGACCCGGGCGTCCTCGACGAACCTCCCCGCGGCGCCGTAACCGAGCTGCTGCCAGAGTTCCTCGGTGATGAAGGGGATGAACGGATGCAGCAGGAGCAACGTCTGCCGCAACACGAGATCCTGGATCGCGAGGCAATTGGCCTTCGTGGCCGGGTCCTGGAGCTTCGACTTCGAGACCTCGACGTACCAGTCGCAGAAATCGTTCCAGAAGAATCCGTACAACCCCTGCACGGCGGCGCTGAATTCGAACTCGCGGAAACACCGCGCGACCTCCCGCGTGGTCGCCAGCAACCGGTCGAGGATCGCGTGGTCGTCGGCGTCGAACTTCGACGCCTCCAACCGCGCCACGATCGCCGCCAGCGCCGAGTTGTCGCCTGCCTCGCCGCTCATCTGCCGGAAACGGCACGCGTTCCAGAGCTTGTTGCAGAAATTCTTGCCGCCCTCGATGCGGTCCTCCTGGAACCGGATGTCCTGCCCCTGCGGTGCAATCGAGATGATGCCGAAGCGGAGGCCGTCGGCACCGTACTTGTCGATCAGATCGAGCGGATCGGGCGAGTTGCCGAGCGATTTCGACATTTTCCGGCCCTGCTGGTCGCGGATGATGCCGGTGAAGTACACGTGACGGAACGGAATCCGCGCTTTCAGCTCGGACTCCGTCAGGCGCGGAGCGACCGTCGCAGGGCGGCCATTCCCCCTCGCCGGGAGCGGCTCAGCCGGCCCCATGAACTCCAGGCCCGCCATGATCATGCGCGCAACCCAGAAGAAGATGATATCCGGCCCGGTCACGAGCGTCGTCGTGGGGTAGAAATACTTCAGCCCCGCCCGCTCCATCGCGGCGGCATCGGGCCAGCCGAGCGTCGCGAATGGCCAGAGCCAGGACGATGCCCAGGTATCGAGCACGTCGTCCTCCTGCACCCAGTTCTCCGGGTCGGCCGGCCCCTCGAGCGAGACGTGCACTTGGGCCGGGTCGGCCAGGTCGGCCTCGGACAGCTTTTCCTTGTCCAAGCCCTTCCGATACCAGACGGGGATGCGATGACCCCACCAGAGCTGCCGGCTGATGCACCAGTCCTGGATGTTCTCGAGCCAGTGGAGATACACCTTGCTCCAGCGTTCCGGGTGGAAACGGATGTGCCCGTCGCGCACGGCAGCCTTGGCCTCCTCGATGCGCGGATACCGCAGCCACCACTGCCAGGTCAGGCGTGGCTCGATGGGCACATCGGCCCGCTCCGAGTAACCGACATTGTTCGCGTACGCCTCCTCGGCCACGAGGGCGCCGCGTTCGCGGAGCAGCTCGGCGGCCTTCTTCCGCCCGGCAAACCGCTCCACGCCGGCCAGCTCGGGACCGGCCAGCTCGTTGAGCACGCCGTTGGCGTGGAGCACGTCGACCGCCGGCAGGCCGTGGCGCTGGCCGATCTCGAAATCCACCTTGTCGTGGGCCGGCGTGATCTTGAGCGCGCCGGTGCCGAACTCGCGGTCGACCGACGCGTCGGCAATGATCGGAATCTCGGCGGCCGGGCCGATCGGACGGCGCACCTTCTTCCCGATCCAGCCGGCGTACCGGGGATCGTCCGGGTGCACGGCGATGGCAACGTCGCCCGGGATCGTCTCGGGGCGCGTCGTCTTCACCTCGACGAACTGACCCGGGACGTCGACCCGCTCGTACCGGACGCGGTAGATCGTGCCGTTGACCGGCTTCATGATCACTTCCTCGTCGCTGAGCGCGGTCTGGGAGACCGGGCACCAGTTCACCATCCGCTTGCCCCGGTAGATATTGCCCTTGCGAAAGAGGTCCACGAACACCGTGAGGACCGCCCGCGAATAATGCGGGTCCATGGTGAACTGGGTGCGGTCCCAGTCGCACGAGGCGCCCAGCCGGCGAAGCTGCTCCAGGATGATGCCGCCCTTTTCCTGCCGCCAGGCCCAGACTTTCTCGAGGAACTTCTCCCGGCCGAAATCGTGGCGGGTCTGCTTCTGCTTGCGGAGTTCGCGTTCGACCACGGTCTGCGTGGCGATGCCGGCGTGATCGGTGCCCGGCACCCAGAGGGCGGAGAAACCCTCGAGCCGCGCGCGGCGGATGAGGATGTCCTGGAGCGTGTTGTTGAGCACGTGCCCCATCGTGAGCACCCCGGTCACATTGGGCGGAGGGATGACGATCGTATAGGGCTCGACCCCCTCCCCTTTGGCGTTCCCGGCGAAGGCACCGGCTTCCAGCCAGGCGCCGTACCACTTCTTTTCGACATCGCGCGGTTCGTAGCTCTTGGAAATCTCGGCCATGGATGCAGGTCGGTGTTGAACCGCCGAGGAAACCGGTCGCCGCGAAGTGAAGCAAGGGGTTTGTTCCCGCCGCGCGCGGCCGGATTGAGCGTTGAAAAGTGGACTCCCGGCCGGCGATGTTCAACGTTCGCCGCTTTAGACCATGCCCGCCAACATCCCGACCCGCGCCCGCGCACAACTCTCGTTTCCCGGGGTGGTGCCTGTCGCCGCGCGACTGGCGGCGTGCAAGGAATTCGTCCGCACCGAAATGGCGGGACTCAAGTCGCGGCACCAGGCGGGCGGTTCCGGCCTGGTGATCTGTGGCGAACGGGCCCGGATCATCGACGCGCTCCTGACCCACCTGTTCGAATACGCGATGCGGTCGTACCAGGAAAAGGGCGCGGCGCCGGTGCCGGTGGCGATCGTCGCGCTCGGCGGCTATGGCCGCGGCGAACTTTCGCCCTGGAGCGACGTGGACATCATGTTCCTGTTCCCGACGAAGACCAAGCCCGCCGAGGCGAAGCCGCTGCAGGAGCACCTCACCAACGAGATCCTGTACATCCTGTGGGATTGCGGCCTCAAGGTGGGGCACTCGACGCGGACGATCGACGACGCCTTCGTCGAGGCGCGGCGGGACATCCAGTCGAAGACTTCGATGCTGGAGGCGCGGCTGGTGACCGGCTCGGAGAAGTTGTTCGACACGTTCTCCCAGGCCTATCGCAGCTACTACGCCAGCGAGAATCCCAAGGAGTACATCGCGGCGCGGCTCGACGACCAGGCCAGCCGGCGGGCCAAGTACGGCAACACCGTCTTCAACCAGGAGCCCGACATCAAGAATGGCGTCGGCGGGCTGCGGGATTACCAGAACGCGGTCTGGATGGCGCGGGTGAAGCTCGACCTTACCTCGCTCGACGAGCTCGCGGCGCAGAACTACCTGCGCGTCGACGACCTGGAGGCGTTTCGCCGCGCGTACGACTTCCTGCTGCGCGTGCGCAACGAGCTGCATTTCTCGAGCGCGCGCGCGACCGACGTGATGAACCTGGATCTGCAGCCCCGCATCGCGGAGAACCTCGGCTACACCGAGCCCGAGATGCTGGCCCGGGTGGAGCATTTCATGCAGGAGCACTACCGGGCCGCGCAGACGATCTATCGCGTCTCGAAGCTCGTGGAGGACCGCCTCGCCCTCAGCATCGGGCGCAACGGCCAGGGCGACAAGCGCTCGTTCCGCGAATCGCTCCTCGCCTCCCGCTTCACCCGCAGCAAGCGCATCGACGGTTTCCTCCTCCGCGGCCAGGAACTGGCGGCGGAGAAACCGGAAGTGTTCCGGGATGACCCGGTTCGGATTGTCCGGGTTTTCCGCCATCTTCAGACGCTCGAGGCGGTGCTGGACCTGCATCTCGCCGAGCTGATCCGGGCCTCGCTGCCGATGCTGACCACGGAAGTCGCCCACTCGCCGGATGCGACCGTCAGTTTCCGCGCGATCCTGAACGAAGCGGGAGCCGTGTATCCGGTCCTGTCAAAGATGCATGAACTCGGCGTGCTCGGCCGGTTCATCCCGGAGTTCGACGGCCTGACGTGCCTCGTCCAGCATGAGTTCTACCACCGGTATACGGCCGACGTGCACACGCTGAACGCCATCCGCGAGCTCGACCGGATCTACACGGAGGCGGAACCGATCACCCTGAAGTACCGGGCGGCATTGCACGAAACCAAGGACGCCTCGCTGCTTTACCTCACGCTGCTCCTCCATGACATCGGCAAGTCGGAAGGCATCCGCGGTCACTCCGAGAGCGGCGTGCGGCTCGCCGCGCCGCTGCTGGAACGCTTCGGCGTCGCGCCGGACGACCGCGAGCTGATCCTTTTCGTGATCAAAAATCATTTGGTCATGGCACGATTCTGGCAGAAGCGTGACGTCGATGATCCCAATACCGCCACTGCGTTCGCCGATACGGTGGGGAGCGCCGAGCGGCTCCGCTACTTGTATGTCCACACGTTCTGCGACGCGCGCGGCACGGCGGCGGACTTGTGGAACAGTTACAAGGATACGTTGCACACCAACCTCTATCGCGCCACCTTTGAACGCCTGAAACACGGAGCCGCCGTCGATGCCGGCCTGCAGGAAAAGAAAACAATGACCCAACAGGAGCTCATCTCCAAAAAAATCCCCGGTATCAGCGCCGACGAAATCAACGCCCACTTCGGGCTGCTTCCCGACCGCTACTTCGTCCACACGGATACGGAGGAGATCGCGCTGCACATCCAGATGGTCAACCGGCTGCTCAAGTCGATCACGACCGCGGATTCCGTCGGGTCGCTGCGGCCGGTGATCGAATGGAAGGATGACCTGAATCGCTCGCTCACCGTGGTCAACGTCGTCACCTGGGACCGCGCAGGGCTGTTCTACAAGCTGGCGGGCGCCTTCAGCGTCGCCGGGCTCAGCATCCTCGGCGCCAAGGTCATCTCCCGCACCGACCACATCGCGATCGACACCTTCTACGTCGTCGAGCCCGGCCGCGGCCCGGTCCAGAGCGCGAGCGCGCAGGAAAAATTCGCGCGCACGATCGAGGAGGCCCTCGTGGCCAACCGCGATCTCCTGCCCGACATCATGGCGCAGGCGAAGAAGATCGCGGCGACCCGCTACCTTTCCACGTCCACGGGCGAGACGCTGCAGAGCTCCTTTCCCCCGACGGTCGATGTCTACCACGAGCTCTCGATGGAACGCACCATCGTCGAGGTCCAGGCCCGCGACCAGATCGGCCTGCTGTACCGGCTGGCCAAGACGATCTCGGACCACGGCTTCGACATCACCTTCGCCCGCATCGGCACCGAACGGGGGGTCGCGATCGACACCTTCTATATCGTCGGGGCCAACCACGAACCCGTGGAAACCCCCGACCGCCTGCACACGCTGCGCGACGCGCTGAACGAGGTGATCGCACCCGCGGCCGCCGCGGCTCCCGCGAAATAGCGGCCGCCGCGCAGCTTAACGCTGCGGCGCCGGCCCGGGCGCGGGACGCTTTTTCGGCAGCACCTGGTTCGCCTCGGCCCACTGCTCCCACCGCGCCGTCAGGCGCTGGACCAGGTCCGGCCGCTCCCCCGCGCGATCCCGCAGTTCCGTGCGGTCGGCGGCGAGATCGTAAAGCTCCCAGGGCGAGCCGTCCTCGGCCGGCTGCACGGCCTTCCAGTCGCCGTGGCGCACCGCCTTGTTGCCGTACTGCTCCCAGAAGAGCCAGCGCCCGCCCGGCATGGCCTCACCCCGGAGCGCCGGAACCAGGCTCCGGCCAGCCAGCGGCGTCAGCGCCCGGCCGTCCTGTGCCGCCGGATACGCGACGCCGGCCAGCTCGAGCGCGGTCGGCATGATGTCCGTGAGATAGCCGGGCGTTCGATGCCAGCTCCCCGCCGCCGCCTTCAGCCCGGCCGGCCAGTGCGCGATGAGGGGCGTGGCGATGCCGCCCTCGTGCAGCCGCGACTTGTAGCGGCGGAACGGAGTGTTCGAGGCGTTCGCCCAGCCGGTGCCGTAGGACGAGCCTCCCCGCGGGGCATTCCGCCCCCCCGCGCCGCCTGCGGCCGGTTGGTTGATGGCCGCGAAGTCGCCACCGCCAAGGTCGGTGTAGGGCTCCGCGCAGGCGCCGTTGTCGGACAGGAACAGGATGAGGGTGTCGTCGAGCCGTCCCAGGTCGCGCAGCGCCTCCACCACGCGGCCCACGTTCCAATCCATCCGATGCACCTGCGCGGCATACACCGCCATGCGATAGTCGAGCTGCTCCCGCTGTTCCGCCTCGAGCGCCGTCCAGGCGCGGGCACCGTCATCGCGCGGTGACAGCTGCGTGCCGGGATCCACGACGCCAAGTTCGCGCTGGCGGGCGTGGCGCGAGCGGCGGAGTTCGTCCCAACCGTCCCGGTACCGGCCCTTGAACCTCGCAATGTCCTCCGCCCGGGCGTGCAGGGGCCAGTGGGGCGCGTTGAAGGCGAGGTAAAGGAAGAAGGGCGTCCCGGCCGGATGCTCGCGCAGGAAGCGAAGGGCATGGTCCGTGAAGGCGTCGGTCGTATAGTAGTCCGCCCCCTCGGGAGTGGGCAGGGGCGTGTTGTCGAGCGTCAGGCCGCGCGGCGCCGCCGGCCGGAAATACGAACTCGCGCCCGAAATGATGCCGTAAAAGCGGTCGAATCCCCGCTGCAGCGGCCATTTGGGCCGGTCGTGGTAGCCGAGATGCCATTTGCCGGCCAGATAGGAGCGATAACCGGCCGGCTTGAGCGCCTCGGCGAGGGTCAGGCAGCGGTCGTTGAGAAACTCCTGATAGCCGGCCGCCGCATCCGCGGGCGCGCGCTTGTTCGGGTCCTCGGCCAGCGTGCCCATGCCCGCCGCGTGCGGATCCAGCCCGGTCAGCAACGCCGCGCGCGTGGGCGAGCACCGCGCCGTGTTGTAGAATTGCGAGAAGCGCAGTCCGCCCCGCGCCAGGGCGTCGAGATGGGGCGTCTCGATCTCGCCGCCGTAGCACCCGAGGTCCGAGAACCCCATGTCATCGGCGAGGATCACCACCAGGTTGGGCCGCTCGGTTGCGGCCGCGGGAAGATCCGGGCTGACACCGAGGGCCAGCAGCAGCGCGAGCGCGCGGGGCACGAAACGGGGGAAATGCGACATAAGGGTGCCCCGCAGCGTGGAGCGCGGCGCGCCGTTGCCAAGCGCGGTCCACCGCCCGCCCGACATGGGAGAAAACTTGGCCCTGGCCCTTCCACCCGTCCAAACTCTCCGCCGTGGAACGCCGCCGCCCGATCCCATCCTCCGACACCGCCGCCGACGGCCCGCCGCCGCCGGCACCGGACGTGCCGCCGGCGCCCGGCCCGTTTTATCGCATCGCCGCCCTGGCGACCCGCACGGACGATCCGGCGCTGGCGCTGCGCGAGATGCTGGACGTGTTCGTCGCCACGTTCCGGGCCGACGCGGGTTCCATCGCGCTGCTGAGTCCGGACAGCGGCCGGCTCGAAACCGAGGTCCAGGTCGGCACGACCGACGCGAACGCGCCGCATGACCTCAAGCTGGGCCACGGCATCACCGGCTGGTGCGTGCTCAACCGCCGCTCCCTGCTGGTGGCCGACGTGACTTTCGAACCGCGCTACATCGCCGTCCGTCCGTCCGCGCGCTGCGAGATGGCCGCACCGATGCAGCACGAGGACCAGGTGATCGGGGTGGTCGACCTCGAGAGCGACGGCGTCGGCGGCTTCACCCCCGCCGATCTCGACCTGCTCGAGCAGCTCACCGCGGAAGCGAGCCTCGTCCTGCAACGGCTGTGGCAGGTGATGCACCTGAAAGAGAAGGGCCGGCAGCTCGAATCGCTCATCAGAGCCGGCCAGTCGCTCGTCACCAAGCTGGAGCAGCAGGAACTGTTCGACACGCTCTCCCGCGAGGCGCGCAACACGCTGCGCGCCCGCGCCGGCGCGCTCTACCTGTACGACCCGCAGCAGCGCACGGTGCGCTGCGCCGCGTTCACCGACGGCGCCCTCGCGCCCCCGGCCGCCGGCGAGCTTCCCATCGCGTCGTGCCTCGTGGCCTCGCCGATCCATACGCGGCGGACGGTATGGTTTCCGGACATCCAATCCCCCGAGTACCAGGAACTGCTCGACCTGCCCGCCGATCCCGGCCTGCGCTCCGTGCTCGCCAGCCCGATGCTCTACGAAGGCGAGGTCCTGGGCGTCGTCACCGTCTTCACCGACCGGGTGCACCGGTTCGACAACGACGAAAAACGGCTGTGCAACGCCCTCGCGAGCCTGGGGGCGGTTGCGTTGCAGAACGCCCGGCTCTACGCCCGCGTGTTCCAGAGCGAGGATGTCCTGCGCCAGAACGAGCGGCTCACCACGCTGGGCCTGCTCGCCGCCGAGATCGCCCACGAGATCCGGAACCCGCTCACCGTCCTGAAACTGCTTCACGGCGGGCTGGGCGTCGACTTCCCCGAGGGCGACCCGCGGCGGACCGACATGCGCGTGATCGGCGAGAAGCTCGACCAGCTCGATGCGATCGTCACGCGGGTCCTGGGCTTCGCCAAGGCGCCCTCGAGCCTGCATTCGCGCTGGTCGCTGGCCGACATCGTGCAGGACACGCTGGTGCTCGTCCGGCTGAAGCTCGCGCAAAGCAAGGTCGCGCTCAACTTCGAGCCGCCCGCCCGCGCCCTCTACATCGAGGCCCACAAGGGCCAGATCCAGCAGGTGCTGCTGAACCTGCTGCTCAACGCCACGCATGCGATGCCCGACGGCGGCTCCATCACGCTCACCCTTTCTCCCGCCGGCGCCCCGGGCACACCGCAGGCCTGTCTCGACATCACGGATACCGGCACCGGCGTCGACCCTTCGATCCACGACCGCATCTTCGATTCCTTCCTCTCCGGCCGGCCCGATGGCACCGGGCTCGGGCTCGCCATCGCCAAGCGCATCCTCGTCGGCCACCATGGCGACATCGCCCTGCACGCCACCGGCCCCGGCGGCACCACGATGCGCATCACCCTGCCCCTTGCCCGCTGAACGCCCGCCTGCCCGTGCCGCCCGTCATCCGCAACCCCCGCCCGCCTGCCCCGCCACCCGCCCCGTCGGGCGGACGACTTTCGGCCCGGCAGGCGCGCACCCTGCGCCTGCTCGCCGGCGTGCTCATCGTCGGCGGCATCTTCGTCCTCGCCTGGCTGGAACGGATGCCGCTGCCCCTGCGGCTGATCGTGGGCCTGAGCGATATCGTCGCCGGCCTGGGGCTGCTCGTGCTGGTCCGGCAAAAACGGTAGGAGCCGCGCCGAAAGAGCGGGACGTCTGGCTTGGCCGCGGTCGCCGCGCGGCGCTCAGCCCGCGGGCTGCAGCTTGAGGTCCACCATGAGGTCCGCGGCGATCTTCTCGAGGTCGGCGCGCAGGGCGGGCAACCGGATCGCCGGCGGAATGGACACGGTGGCGCGGGCCTTGAACAGCACTCCCCCGCCCATCGGCGCGCTTTCGCGCTCGGAAGCGAGCTCCTCGACGTTGACCCCGTGCGACGCGAACACGCCGGACACGCTGCGCAGGATGCCGGGGCGGTCGGTCCCGACCAGCTCCACGAGCGCCAGCACTCCGCGCACCGAACCGGCTTCCAAGCCTCCGCCCGCATGGACGATCACCCGCAACCCGTCGACCTCGAGGGTGTGCAGCGCCCCGACCAGCTCCTGTCGGCGCGCCTCGTCGACTTCCACGCGCAGGATGCCGGCGAACTGTCCCCCGAGCCGGCACATCCGGCTCTCGAGCCAGTTGCCGCCGTGATCCGCGACCCGGCTTGCGATCAGTTGCACCAGACCGGGCCGGTCGGCGCCGATCACCGTCATGACGAGCGTGGCGAGCATGCGGCCAACGCTGCAATCCGCCCTCGCGCGCGCAATCCCGGAAAACGGCCGCGGCTCCCGCTCACTCCTCGAGCTCCACGTTCCAGTAGGCGACGTCGAGGAAATCCTTCCAGTGCTCGTGCGGCTGGCGCCCAAGGACGAGCGAGATCACCGGCCGCCATTTCGGCCGGACCGGCTTGCGGATCAGCCGCATGCCGGCCTCGTGCGGCAGCCGGTTCGCCTTGCGCGTATTGCACTTGATGCAGGAGCAGACGATGTTCTCCCACGTCGTCTTCCCGCCGTAATCGCGCGGGATCACGTGATCGAGATTGAGCTGCTCGCGCGCCAGCGGTCGGGCGCAGTACTGGCAGGTGTCCTTGTCGCGCTCGAAGACATTGTTGCGCGTCAGCTTGAGCTCCTTGCAGGGCAGCTTGTCGAAAAACGTCAGCAGGATCACCCGCGGCAGCCGGATCACGCGCGTGGGCGTGTGCACCGCCTCGACGGCCGCGAGCGGCGGATTGCTCACGGAGAAGTCGATCCAGTCGAGCATCGAGAACGTCCGGAAATCGTCGTCGTGATGATGCACGACCTGGGCGTGCCCGCGGGCCAGGAGCCCGAAGGCGCGGCGCGCGCCGATGACGTTCACCGCCTGCCACAGGCGGTTCAGGACCAGCACCGGTTGTTCGAGCGCGGCTTCCATAGGCGACTACGGGGGAAGGCCAATACAAGTGCCCGCGCCGGACTGTCAAGGGTGGGGCCGCCCCGCCGGTGCCGATGCCGTCACGACGGCGGCAGCTCCGCGCGGCTCGGCTCCAGCACCACTCCCTTCACGCGGATGCCGGCCAGCTTGGCGAGGATCAGCTCGGCCGAATCCGTGGCCACGTCGACGAGCGCGTGGCGCTGGTGCAGGTCGATCGCGCCCACGACATCGGCCGGCAGCCGCGTGACACCCGCGATCTTTCCGACGAGGTCGGCGGGGGTGACCAGCTGTTTCCGGCCGACATTGAAGAAGAGCGTCGTCATGCCTGCCTCCCGCCCCGTGCGCGCCGGACGCTCGAACCGGGCCTTCCCGGTCGCACGTTCCACCGGGCGCCCGGCCGGCTTTGCGCCGGACGCCGGTTCGGGAGCTTCGCGCGCCGCTTCCGCCGGAGGCCGCCCCTCCGGTCGCGCCGCCTCCGCCGCGACGGCGCCCGCCGGCTTGCCCGCCGCCGGCGCGTCCCCGCCCTGCAGCAGGTGGATCAGGGCGGAGCAGATGTCGGTGCTCGCATAGCCCTGGTCGAGCAACCGGTCGATCATGCGGTCGTGCGGTTTGAACTGCCGCGCCTCGAGCGTGGTCCGGATGCGCTCGAAAAACACGTTCGCCCGCGCTTCCTCGACCTCGTCGAGCGACGGCAGCCGCTCGCGCCGGAGCCGCAGTTTCCCCCAGCGAATCATGCCCTGCAGCTTGTAGATCTCCTGCCCGGAGACGAAGGTGAATGCCCGCCCCGACCTCCCGGCGCGGCCAGTGCGGCCGATGCGGTGCGTGTAGTCCTCGACGTCATTGGGCAGGTCGAAATTGAACACGACCTCGAGGTCGTCGACGTCGAGCCCCCGCGCGGCGACGTCGGTCGCGATGAGGAAGTCGAACTTCCGCTCGCGGAATTTCTCCATCACGCGGTTGCGCTGCGCCTGGGAGAGGTCGCCGTGCAGGCGGTCGACCTGGTAGCCCCGCGCGTGGAGGTGCTCGTCGAGGTCGTCGACCATCACCTTCGTGCTGCAGAAAATGATCCCGTAGCGGAAGTCGTGCACGTCGATCAGCCGCGTGAGCGCCTCGAGCTTGGAACGGCGGTCCACCTCGAAGTAAACCTGCTCGACCTGCGGGGCGTTCTGCGCCTGCGCCTCGATCCGGATCCGCGCCGGATCGCGCGTGAAGCGGCCGATCAGGTCCTGGATCGCGCGCGGCAGCGTGGCGGAGAAGCACAGCAACTGGCGCGCCGCGGGCACCGCCGCGAGGATGTGCTCGATGTCCTCGCGAAAGCCCATGTCGAGCATCCGGTCCGCCTCGTCGAGGACCACGAGCTTCAGCGCGTCGCATCGCAGCGTGCCCCGCGCCATGTGATCCATCACGCGCCCCGGGGTGCCGATTACGATCTGGACGCCGGCCTCGAGCGCGCGGAACTGGCGGTCGTAACTCTGCCCGCCGTAGATCGGCACCTCCCTCACGCCGCGCTTGAACAACGCCAGCCGGCCGGTCTCCTCCGCCACCTGCACCGCCAGCTCGCGCGTGGGACACAGGATCAGAACCTGCACCTGGCGCTCCGCGGGATCGACGCGCTCGATCGCCGGGATCGCGAAGGCGGCCGTCTTGCCGGAGCCGGTCGACGACTGGCCCACGATGTCGCGGCCGGTGAGTGCGACGGGAATCACCGCCGTCTGGATGGGCGAGGCCTCCTCGAATCCCATCTTCGCGACGGCCTTCAGGATCTCGGGGGAAACCCCGAGCTGGTCGAACGGACGTTTTTCCATGCCGCACCCTGACCGCCCCCGGTGCCGCCGACGAGCACGCTTTCGCATCCCCTGGGCGGGAGAAAAATCGGCGAGCGCGTGCATCCGCCGCGCATCGTCGTCCGTTTCAGCCCGACGTAAGCCGGGCCCCGCCCGGTCCACCACCTCCTCAACCCACGAAGTTCGTCCCAGACATGATTGCTATCCGATCCCTCGTCCTCCTCCTCAGCGCGACGGCGGCTGCGACCGCCTCGGCCCAATCGAGCAGCCTGGTCAACACGTCCACGCGCGGCGTGGCCGGCGCCGGCGCCAACGCCATGATCAGCGGCTTCGTCGTCAACGCCCCCGCGGGCCAGCTCCGCTGGGTGCTCGTCCGCGGCGTGGGCCCGTCCCTCACGGGATTCGGCGTCAGCACTCCGCTCACCGATCCCGCGATCCAGGTCACCGCCGGCAACGGCACGGTGATCGCAACCAACGACAACGTCGCCACCGCGCCCAATCTCCAACTTCTGAATACGGTCACCGCGGCGGCCGGCGCCTTCCCGCTCACGAGCGCAGCGGATTCCGCCCTGCTCATCGGCGTTCCCGCCGGAGCCTACACGGTCCAGCTGCACAGCAACGCCGCCACCGAGGCCCGCCCCGCACTGCTCGAGGTCTACGAGTTCGGCTCCGTCGCCGCCGGCACCACCGCGCAGACGATCGCCGGCCTCGCCGCCGCGAATCCCAACCTGAGCACGCTCGCCACCGCCCTGCGCGTCGCGGGTCTCGACGCGACACTCGCCGCCGGCGGGCCGTTCACCGTCTTCGCGCCGACCAACGCCGCCTTCGCCGCCCTGCCCGCGGCGACGCTGAACGGGCTGCTCGCCAACCCGACCCAGCTCGCCCAGGTGCTCCTGTTCCACGTCGCCAGCGGCCAGGTGCTCTCCACCCAGCTCACCAATGGGCAGAACATCACCACGCTCCGCACCGGCGCACGCCCGCTCGTGGTCAACCTCACCGGCGGTCCGAAGATCGACAACGCCAACGTCGTCGGCGCCGATGTCCGCGCCCTCAACGGCGTCGTGCACGTGATCGACGCCGTCCTCCTGCCGTAGTCCTTCCCCAATGCGGCCGCGTGCAACCCGCGCGGCCTGCAGCCCGATTCAACGCCCGCTCCGGTTCATCCGGAGCGGGTTTTTCGTTTTCCCGCCGGCCGGGTCGCCCTTCGCGATGCCGGTGCACGCGGTGCGCGGGCGCGCGCTTGATGTTTTCTTGATCCTTCCGCCGCTGCGCTTGATTAGGCGGCGGGACGGCTCCGTGGCACGATGGCGTCATGACCGACGCCGCCGTACTCGCCCTGACGCTGGGCTTCTTCCTCCTCTGCGCCGCATGCGCCGCCGGATGCGACCGCCTCCGCTGACACCCGCGCCTCCGCCCCGCCATGGAAGACCTACTCATCGCGCTGCTCGCCCTCGCCTGCCTCGGCTACCTCGTCGCTGCCGTGCTTCGTCCCGAGAAGTTCTGATCCGTCCTCCCACCGGATCGCCTCCCCATGACCTCGCCCAACGACTGGCTGCAACTCGCCCTATTCGCCGGCGCGCTGCTCGCGCTCACCAGGCCGCTGGGGTGCTACCTGACGCAGGTCTTCGACCCGCAGGGTCGCACCTTCCTCGACCCGGTGTGCCGCCCGCTCGAGCGACTCACGTATCGCCTCGCCGGCATCGACCCGGCCCACGAACAGTCCTGGCGGAGCTACGCCACGTCGCTGTTGGCGTTCAGCGCCGTCGGGCTGCTGTTCACCTACGCCCTTCTTCGCTGCCAGCATCTTCTCCCGCTCAACCCCCGGCAGCTCCCCGGCCTCGCTCCGGCACTCGCCTTCAACACCGCCGTCAGTTTCACCACCAACACGAACTGGCAGAGCTACGGTGGCGAGGGCACGATGAGCTATTTTTCGCAGGCCGTCGGCCTCACGCTCCACAACTTCACCTCTGCCGCCGCCGGTCTCGGCGTCGCGGCTGCCTTCGTCCGCGGTCTCGCCCGGCAGGGGGCCGCCACCGTCGGCTCGTTCTGGACCGATCTCGTCCGCGTCACCTGCTACCTGCTCCTTCCGCTCAGCCTCGCCTTCGCGGTCTTTCTCGTCTCGCAGGGCATGATCCAGAACTTCAAGCCGTACGACACGGTGCGAACGCTGGAGGAGTCCCCGACCCCGGCGCTCCGGACCGACCCGGCCGACCGGACGCCGGCCGGTCCCGACCGTCAGCCCGCACCGGCGGAAGCGGCGGTCGGCACCCAGACGATCGCGCAGGGGCCGATGGCGTCGCAGGTCGCGATCAAGATCCTCGGCGCGAACGGCGGCGGCTTCACCAACGCCAACGCCTCGCATCCGTTCGAGAATCCCACCCCGCTGGCGAATTTTCTCCAGATGCTCGCGATCTTCGCGCTGCCCAGCGCCCTCACTCATCACCTCGGCCGAGCCGTGGGGAATCCGCGTCACGGCTGGGCGGTCTGGAGCGCGATGTTCGTTCTGTTCCTCGCCGGCGCGCTCGTCATCTGGTGGGCCGAGGCCGCGGGCAACCCGCTACACCACGCCCTCGGCGTCGCCGCGGCGGACGGCAATCTCGAAGGCAAGGAACTGCGGTTCGGGGTCTTCAACTCGGCGCTCTTTGCCGCGATCACGACCGCCGCCTCCTGCGGCGCGGTCAATGCGATGCACGACTCGTTCACGCCGCTGGGCGGCCTGGTGACGCTCTTCAATATCCAGAGCGGCGAGGTCATCTTCGGCGGAGTCGGGGCCGGACTCTACGGCATGCTGACGTACGTCATCCTGGCGGTCTTCATCGCGGGCCTGATGGTCGGCCGCACTCCGGAGTATCTCGGCAAGAAAATCGGGGCTCGCGACGTCAAGCTGGTGATGCTCGTGCTGATGCTGCTGCCCGCCGCGATCCTCGGCCTCACCGCGTGGGCCGCCACGAGCACGTGGGGTGTCGCCGGACTCAACAACGCCGGGCCGCATGGCTTCTCCGAGATGCTCTACGCGTACAGTTCCGCGGTGGGCAACAACGGCAGCGCCTTCGCGGGGCTGACCACCACTCCGGCCGACGGCGACGTGCGCTACAACGTCACGCTCGCCGCCGGCATGCTGGTGGGACGCTTCCTCGTGATCGTGCCCATCCTCGCGCTGGCCGGCGGCCTCGCCGCGCGGAAGCACGTTCCCGCCGGGCCCGGCACGTTTCGCACCGAGGGCGCGACGTTCGTCGTGCTGCTGGTCGGCACGGTCGTCCTCGTGGGTGCGCTCACTTTCCTTCCCGCCCTCGCGATGGGCCCGGTCGTCGAGCACGCGCTGATGCATGCGGGCGGCCGCTTCTGAAACGTAACGCGACGATGAACGCCAGATCCCCTTCGCTTTTCGACCGCCGCATCCTGGGACCGGCCATGACCGAGGCCTGCCGCCGGCTCGGCCCGCGCGCGCAGCTCCGGAATCCGGTGATGTTCGTCACCCTGCTTGGCGCGCTGCTCGCCTTCGGTCAGCTCTTCACGTCCGCGGAGCCATTCCGCTTCGTCCTGCAGATCGCGCTCTGGCTGCTGTTCACCGTGCTTTTCGCCAACTTCGCCGAAGCCGTGGCCGAGGGGCGGGGCAAGGCGCAGGCACGGACGCTGCGCGCCTCCCGGCGCCAGCTCATCGCGCATCGCCGCACGCGCGGTGGCGCGCTCGAGGCCGTCGATGCCGGGCTGCTGCGGCAGGGCGATGTGGTCGTGGTCCGGGCGGGTGAACAGATTCCCGGCGATGGCGAGGTGATCGAAGGCGCCGCGTCGGTCGACGAGTCCGCCATCACCGGCGAATCCGCGCCCGTCATCCGCGAGGCGGGCGGCGACCGCAGCGCCGTCACCGGCGGAACCGTCGTGCTCTCCGACATGCTGGTGCTCCGCATCACCAGCAACCCCGGCGAGGGCTTTCTCGATCACATGATCAGCCTGGTCGAGGGCGCCAGGCGGCAAAAGACGCCCAACGAACTTGCCCTCACGATCATGCTCGCGGCGCTGACGGCCATCTTCCTGCTCGTCGTCCTCGCGCTCCGGCCCTTCGGCGCCTACGCGGGCGCGGACTTCTCCCTGACGACGCTCATCGCGCTGCTGGTGTGCCTGATTCCCACCACCATCGGCGGGCTGCTGAGCGCGATCGGCATCGCCGGCATGGACCGGCTGCTCCAGCGCAACGTGCTCGCGATGTCCGGCCGCGCGGTCGAGGCGGCGGGCGACATCGACGTGCTGCTCCTCGACAAGACCGGCACCATCACGCTCGGCAACCGCCAGGCGGCCGACTTTCTGCCGGCGCCGGGCATCACCCGCGAGCGCCTCGCCGAAGCGGCGCAACTCGCCTCGCTCGCCGACGAGACGCCGGAGGGCCGCAGCGTGGTCGTGCTCGCCAAGGAGAAGTTCCGCCTCCGCGGCCGCGACCTGGCAGCTCCGCATGCCTTCGTGCCCTTCACCGCGCAGACCCGGATGAGCGGCCTCGACCTGCCCGCCGCCGGTGCCGACCGGCCGGCGCGCTCGATCCGCAAGGGCGCCGCGCAGGCCATCCGGGCCTGGGTCGAGACGAACGGCGGCTCGTTTCCCGCCGCCGTCGGCGCGAGCGTCGATTCGATCTCCCGCCAGGGCGGAACCCCCCTGGTCGTCGCGGAGGGGTCGGCGGTCCTCGGCGTCATTCACCTGAAGGACGTGGTGAAGGGCGGCATCAAGGAGCGCTTCGCCCAGCTGAGGACGATGGGCATTCGCACCGTGATGATCACGGGGGACAACGCGCTCACCGCCGCGGCGATCGCCGCGGAGGCCGGCGTCGACGACTTCCTGGCGGAGGCCACGCCCGAGATGAAGCTGGCGCGCATCCGCGAGGAGCAGGCCGCCGGACGGCTCGTGGCGATGACCGGCGACGGCACGAACGACGCCCCGGCGCTGGCACAGGCCGACGTCGGCGTCGCCATGAACACCGGCACCCAGGCCGCGAAGGAGGCGGGCAACATGATCGACCTCGACAGCAACCCGACGAAGTTGATCGAGATCGTGGAGATCGGGAAGCAACTGCTGATCACGCGCGGGGCCCTGACCACGTTCTCGCTCGCGAACGACCTCGCGAAATACTTCGCCATCATCCCCGCGCTGCTGCTCGGCGCCTTTCCCGCCATCGCACCGCTGAACGTCATGCGACTCGGCTCGCCCGCGAGCGCGATCCTGAGCGCCGTCATCTTCAACGCCCTCGTCATCGTCGCCCTGATCCCGCTGGCTCTCCGGGGCGTGGCTTATCGTCCCGCGGGGGCCTCCAGCCTCCTGCGCCGCCATCTGCTGATCTACGGCCTGGGCGGAGTCCTCGTCCCCTTCGCCGGCATCAAGCTCATCGACCTGATCGTCACCGCGCTCGGATTCGTCTGACGCGCGCGGTCCTCCGCCTCATGAAGACACTCCTCGTCCAACTGCGGATCGCACTTTCCCTCACCGCCTTTCTCGCCGTGCTCCTCGGCGGCGTGTATCCGGTCCTGGTGTGGGGCGCCGGACAGGTGCTCTTTCCAGGGCCCGCCAACGGCAGCCTCGTCCGCGATGCCGACGGCACGGTGCGCGGCTCCGCGCTCCTGGCGCAGGGCTTTGCCAGCGAGCGCCACTTCCATCCGCGGCCGTCGGCAGCCGGCCGCGGCTACGACGCCGCCGCCTCCTCCGGAAGCAATCTCGGCCCGACCAGCCGGAAGCTGGCGGAGCAGGTGGCTGCCGACGTCGCGGCGTACCGGGCCCGGCACGCGCTGCCCGCAGGCGCGCCGGTGCCGGCGGATGCCGTCACGCGCTCCGCCAGCGGGCTCGATCCGCACATCAGCCCGGCCAACGCCGCGATTCAGGCGGACCGCGTTGCCCGCGCCCGCGGCCTGCCGTTGGAACGCGTGCGCGCGCTGATCGCGCAGCACACCGCAGGACCCGACTGGGGAGTCCTCGGGCAGCCGCGCGTCAACGTGCTCCTGCTCAATCGAGCCCTGGACGCCGAACCCCGATGAATGCCCGGCCCAGCCGCACCGGCGCGATGATCGTGGGCACCGTGCTCATCCTGCTGGCGTACGCGTTCTTCGCGTGGCTCGAGCGCCGGCGCGGCCACGACTGGATCGCCGATCCTCCGCGCCTCGGTCCCGCCCCGCACGTCCGGTGAACGGGATTGCGACGCCTTCATCGCCGCTGCCAAGGTTCGCCGTGGCCGACTCGCCCCGACCCACTCCCGATGCGCTGCTCGCTTCGCTCCAACGCGAGGAGCAACGGGCCCGGCGCGGCCGGTTGAAGATCTTCTTCGGCATGTGCCCGGGCGTGGGCAAGACGTTCGCGATGCTCCAGGCGGCGCAGGCCGAACGCCGCGAGGGTGGCGACGTCCTCGTAGGCCTGGTCGAGACCCATGGCCGGCAGGAGACCGAGACGCTGCTGGCCGGGTTGCCGGTCCTTGCGCGCAAGGTGGTTGCGCACGCCGGCATCACCCTGACGGAATTCGATCTCGAGGCGGCCCTCGCGCGCCGGCCGCAACGGGTGCTCGTCGACGAGTACGCCCACACCAACGCCCCGGGATCGCGCCACCCCAAGCGATACCAGGACGTCGCCGAACTGCTGGAGGCTGGTATCGACGTCTTCACGACGCTGAACGTGCAGCACGTCGAGAGCCGCGCCGATGCCGTGCGCCAGATCACGGGCGCGACCATTCACGAAACCGTCCCCGACTCGGTGGTCGCGAGCGCCGACCAGCTCGAGCTCGTCGACCTCACGCCCGAGGCGCTCCGCGAGCGGCTGGCCGAGGGCCGGGTGTACGTGCCCGACCGGGCGGCGGTGGCCGCGGAGCATTTCTTCCGCGACACGCACCTGACCGCCCTGCGCGAGCTGGCGCTCCGCTTCGTCGCGGAACACGTCGACCGCCGCCTGCTCGAGCTGAGGAACGGACCCGGCGTCCGCCAGGTCTGGCGTTCCCGCGAGCGGCTGCTCGTCGGCGTGGGCCCGAGCCCGTCGTCGACGCAGCTCGTGCGCTGGACGCGTCGCATGGCGGCGGCCCAGGGTGCGCCGTGGGTGGCGGTGAACGTGGAATCGAGCCGCCGGCCCGGGCCGGAGTCGCAGCGGCGGCTCGACCGGAACCTCGCCCTCGCCCGCGAACTTGGCGCCGAGGTCATCACGACCCACGACGAGGACGTGCCGGCCGCCCTCGTGCGCGTGGCCCTCCAGCAGAACGCGACGCAGATCGTCGTGGGCAAGTCCGGTTCACCGCGCTGGCTCGACCTGCTGCGCGGCGGCGGCCTCGTCGACCGCCTCCTGCGGCGCAGCGGGCCGATCGACCTCTACGTCGTCCCCGCCGACCGCGCCGCGGGCGCCCCGCGGATCGAATGGCAGCCGCCCGCCGCGTCACCGCTCTCCGAATACGGTTCGGTCGTCGCGACGCTCGCGGCCCTGACCGCGGCCGGCTGGATCCTCAACCCGCACCTCGGCTACCTGGCGATCGGCCTGGTTTACCTCCTGGCGGTGATCGTGCTGAGCCTGCGGGTCGGCCGCGGCCCGGTGCTGCTCGCAGGAGTGCTGAGCGCGCTGGGGTGGAACTTCGTCTTCATCCCGCCGGTGTTCACCTTCGGGATCGGGAAGTTCGAGGACGGGATGATGTTCGCCACCTACTTCGTCGTGGCGCTGGTGGCGGGCCACCTCACCGCGCGCATCCGGGCGCAGGAGCGGCACGAGCGCTGGCGGGAGGAGCGGGCGACCGCCCTGCTGCGGCTCACGCAGGCGCTGGGCGCGGCGCGCACGCTCGACGACGCGGTGTTCGCGGCGCTGCGGCAGACCGACGCGCTCTTCGGCGCGCGCTCCGCCCTGGTGCTGGCCGGCGGCGGCGCTCCGCCGGTGCCGCATTTCGCCGGCTCCTTCACGCTCGATGACCGCGAGCGCGGGGTGGCGGACTGGGCGCTCCGGCACCGGCGCCGGGCCGGCCGGTTCACCGACACGCTGCCGGCGGCGGAGGGTTTTCACGTGCCCCTGGTCCGGGAAGAGCGCGCCAGCGGGGTGCTGGTCGTCCGCGTGCCGCCGGAAGCGGCGCTCACCCTCGCGCAGCGCGATCTCGTGGAGAGTTTCGCGGCGCAGCTCGCCCAGGTCGTCGAGACGGAGGAACTGCGGGCCGCCGGCGCGCGCGAGAAGCTGCTGGCCGAGTCGAACCGGCTGCACCGCGCCCTGCTCGACGGCGTGGCGCACGAGTTCAAGACCCCGCTGGCCATCCTCACCACCGCAGTCGAGCGCCTGCCGCTGGCCGATCCGGCGGATCGCGACCGCCTCGTGCCGGAGCTGGCCACGGCCACGCGGCGCCTGAACCGGCTGGTGAACCAGCTGCTCGACCAGAGCCGGCTCGAGGCCGGTGCGCTGCAGCCGCGGCCCGACTGGTGCGACGCCCGCGACCTGATCAACGCGGCGCTGGCCGACACCCGCGAGGCCCTGGCGGGCCATCCGCTCGAGGTGAGCGTCGCCGACGGGATGCCACTGTTCCGCGCCGACTTCACCCTGACGCAGCAGATCGTGGCGAACCTGCTGCAGAATGCGGCCGTGCACACGCCTCCCGGCACGGCGGTGCGCGTGGCGGTCGGGCTCGACGCGGATCGGTCGCGCGTCGCCCTCACGGTCGCCGACCGCGGCCCCGGCCTGCCGCCCGCACTGCGCGAGCGGTTGTTCGAGAAGTTTCAGCGCGGCGATGCGGCGGGGGCGGGCGGGCTCGGACTCGGGCTTTCGATCATCCGCGGATTCGCCGCCGCACAGGGCGGTGAGATCACGGCGGGCGACAACCCGGGCGGCGGCGCCCTGTTTACGGTTTACCTGCCGTACACGCCGCATGGTAGCGTGCCGGCCGAATGAATCCGCCGCCCGCCGACATCCTCGTCATCGATGACGAAGTGCAGATCCGGCGCCTGCTCCGGCTGACGCTCGACTCGGCCGGATATGCCGTGCGCGAGGCGGAGAACGGCGCGCTGGGGCTCAACGAAGCGGCCGTGCGGCGGCCGGATGCCGTCATCCTCGATCTCTCGCTCCCGGACATGACCGGACTGGAAGTCCTGCGCCGGCTGCGCGAATGGAGCCAGGTGCCGGTCCTGATCCTGTCGGTGCGCGGGGCGGAGGCCGACAAGATCGCGGCGCTCGATGGCGGCGCCGACGACTACCTGACGAAGCCGTTCGGAGGCGGCGAGCTGCTCGCGCGCCTGCGGGTGTTGCTGCGCCGGGCGCTGCCGGCCGCGGAACCCGCAATCGCGAGGTTCGGCGACCTGGAGGTCGATTTCACGAAACGCGTGGTGCTGCGCGCGGGCATGCCCGTGCATGTGACCGCGAAGGAGTACGCTCTCCTGCGCCTCCTGCTGCAGCATCGGGGCAGGGTCCTGACCCACCGCCAGCTCCTGCGCGACGTCTGGGGCCCCACCCATGAAGGCGACACCCACTATCTCCGTGTCCATATGGCCAACCTGCGGAAGAAGGTGGAGCCCGACCCGGACACGCCGCAGTTCCTGCTGACCGAGTCGGGCGTGGGCTATCGTTTCGCCGAGTGAGCGGAGACCAACAACGGCTGCAAGAGGAGAGACCACGAAATACACGAAACACACGAAACGCTGCACTCTTCGTATGGGTCGTGGTCGCGAATGCGTCCCACGCCGGACTCATGCAGTTGGCTTCGAATCAGCCATGAAAGCGGCCGCAGGAAAGGTGGAGCGGCGTGTCCTCACGCCGCTGCGGACCGGTCGGTCGCACGTCAGCCGCCGGGCGACAGGCGGCTCCCCGCAACGGCTTCATTCCAGGTCAGGCCCATGCCGGACACGCGCCTTACTGCATGGGCAGCGTGAGCGCGATCCGTTCGCCCGCGCGCAGCACGGTCACCGGCACCGTTTCCCCCGCCTTGCGCCGCGCCAGGAGCCGACCGACGGCGTCGCTCTCGGTCGTACGGGCCGTGAGGCCGTCGAGGGCGACAACGACGTCGTCCTTCAGGAAGCCAGCCTTCTTCGCCACGCCGTGTTTGCCATAGTTGCCGAGGCCCTTCACGAGCAACGCCAGCCCGTCGCGGCCGAGATTGCGGCGCGCGCGCTCCGCGTCGTCGAGGTCCGTCAGCACGAGGCCGCCGAAAGCCATCGCGCGCATCGACCAGGTGCCGACCCGGCGGGAGATGTCGGCCTTGGTGCGCCAGCCCGGGGAGAGCGGCAACGTGGCCGGCACCACCAGCCCGTCACGCCGGAGGACCGCGCGAATCTCGCCTTCACCGGGAGCCCGGTGCAGCGCCCAGGCAAAGTCCGCCACCGAGAGGAGCGGCTGGCCGTCGAGAAAGGCGACGTCGTCGCCGGGCCGGAAGCCGGCTGCCTCCGCCGCGGAACCGGACGCGACCGCCGTGACCTTCGCGGGATGATCCGGCGCCAGGGAGAGACCCACCGTCTCGGGCGCGGGCATCGGGTAGATGCGCTCCTCCGGGATCCGCTCGCCCCGGTCGCGGTGGTAGGCGCGGAATGCCTCGCCGACCTGATGGCAGTGCACGCAGCTCTGCACGACATTGCCGCCCCAGTTCAATTCGCGGCCGTACTTCTTCGCCAGTTCCGGGATCTCGACGGGCGTGCGGAAAGGCGTCGGGCCGCCCTGCTTGCCCGCAAGCGCGTCCCGGTTCCCCGGATACCCCCGGTGCAGCGCCAGCGCCCCCTCGATCGCGCGCCGGTAGCCGATCGTCTCGCGCGCCTCGGGATCGGCCTGGTGCACCCAGGAGCCGTAGCGGCCGTAGACCGTCCCGTCGCCGTTGAAGAAGAGCGTGGAGAACGACAGGTCGTAATCGAACTGGAAACGCGCCAGGTCGATGGCGTTGGCGTTGATCAGCCGCACGCACACGAAGAGGTCGAGCAGCGGCTGGAGCGTCGGATCCTGCAGCACTTCGGCGTCGAGCCCGACGCACGACAGGCACGGCACGCAGCGCAGCACCACCAGCAGCGGCTTCCCGGTCCGCCTCGCCTCGGCGAAGCCGCGATCGACGTCGTTGTAGATCCAGCGCGCATCGTTTTCCATCGCCGCCTTGTCCTTCCGCACGGCGCCTTCGCGGTCCTTGACCGCCGCCGCCTCGAGCGAGGCGAGTGCCACCGCGAATCCCCAGCAGAGAAAACGAAGCGTCTTCATGCACGGGCAGAATCCCCCGCCGGCCGTGCGGCCGCAACGCTTTCGTGCCCGGGAAAGGAGGGAACGAGTGGGGTGGAGCCGCCTGTCCCCAGGCGGCTGACGTGCGACGGATCCGTCCCCCAGCGGCTTGAGGACAAGCCGCTCCACCCTTCCGTGCGGCCGCCTTCAGTTCGGCCGCTCAGGCGCGCGAGTCCGGCCAGTGCTGCCGCAGCTTGCCGCGGACGAAGGCGACGCTCTCGACGAGCTGGTCCATGCCGTCCACCCCGTCCTCGATGCTGACCCAACTGTCGAACCCCACGCCCTTGAGCTCGCGGAAGATCGCATCGTAGTCGTTCAAACCGCGGCCGATCGTGCCGTGCTTGAGCCGCTTCGCGTAACCTTCCGCACCGCCTTCCTCGCGCCGGAGGTCCTCGAGCGTGCCGGAGATCAGCGATCGGTCGCTGGCGTGCATCGTCACCACGCGGTGCTTCACCCGTCGCAAGAGTTCGAGCGGATCGTCGCCGGCGAGGAACGCATTGCTCGGATCGTAGTTCACGCCGAAGCGCGGGTGGCGGATCCGGTCCACCAGCGCGCAGAACACGTCCATCTTCTGCGCGAACTCCGGGTAGCTCCAGAAATCGTCCTTGTAGTGGTTCTCGAGGATCAGCGTGACCCCGCACTTCTCCGCCTCCGGCAGGCAGGCCTCGATCGCCTCCACCACGAGGTCGAGGCCGCGGGCGATCGTGAGTTCGGGCCGGCGCTGGCCGGACAGCACGCGGCAGTAGCCGGCGCCGAGCGTCGCGGCCATGCGGATCCACTGTTTCTCCTTCTCGATCTCGGCGTGGCGTCCGGCCGGATCGGGGATCGAGAAATCCGGCGAACAGCACAGCATCGGGATCACCATCCCACGGCTTTCCACCTCGCGCCGCGCCGCCGGCCAGCGCTGCGGATCGGCGAGCTCGAGCATGCCGCTGTAGTATTCGAGCCCGTCGACGCCGAGCGGCGCAGCGAGCTCGACCCAGTCACGAAGCTGCATCGTGCCGTCCTTGCAGAGGGCGCGCATGAATGCCTTGGGGAAGACGGCGAGTTTGGGCATGGGAGGCAGTGGGGAAGGTTCGAGGCGTCGCGCGTTCTCGCGGGAGCGCGGACGTCCTCGTCCGCCAGCGGCATGCGCCTCAGCGGACGGCGACTTTGTTGGGATTCCGGCCGATGAGGGAAAACTGCTCCAGGTCGACGACCGCGCCGCTGACCGGACGCGATTCGTCGCCCAGCCAGTACACGGCGGCGTTGGCCACCTCCTCCGGCGTGATCAGCCGGCCCCACGGGGCGAACTGCGCCGGGATGTGCTGCGGCCAGTCGGGTGCCATGCCGTGCTCGATCTGATGGGCGTATTCCCGGGGTGTGAGCACCCATCCCACGTTGAGGTGATTGACGCGCACCCGGTCCTCGCCGTGGGCATTGGCGAGGTTGCGCGACATCGTCTGCATCGCGCCCTTGGAGAGGCTGTAATCGAGCAGGTTGGCCTGCCCGCTGTGGGCGTTGATCGAGCCGATGTTCAGGACGCAGCCCTGGTGCTGCTTCAGCTCGGGCAGCGCGGCCTGGATGAGGAACAGGGCGGCGCGGACGTTGACCGCCATCATGCGGTCAAAGAATTCCGGCGTGGTGGAAGCGAGCGAACTGCGAACGACCATCGCCGCGTTGTTGACCACGGCGTCGATCCGGCCGAACGCGCGCACCGCCGCCGCGGCGATCCGCGGCGGGCTGGCGGCGTCGGCGAGGTCGTCAAGGTGCAGGGCGGTGCTGGCGCCGAGCCGGGCCACGAGTTCCTCGCCATCGCGCCGCTCGATCCCGTGCACGAGGACGCGCGCGCCTTCCGCGACCGCGCGCTCGACGATCGCCTTGCCGATGCCGCTGGTGCCGCCGGTGACAATGATGACCTTTGCCGCGAGTCTCATCTGGGGAGGGAAAAACTCCAAGGGTCCGGCACGCGGAACGCCAAACAAATCACGTCACGCGAGCGAACGGGCAGTACGATCGCTGGGGAGCCGGGTCCTTCGCCGCCCCGCCGCCGACGGGGCGGGACCTTGCGGGAAAGCCACGCCGTCCCTGCGAAAAGTTGCGCTCAGGCGGGCCGCAGCACGGCCTTCACGATCGCGCCGGAGTGCATCTTCTCGAACGCCTCGTGCCACCCTTCGAGCGGCCAGATGCCGCCCGTGATGGGGCGGACGTCGAGCCGGCCGGACGCGAGCAGCGCGAGCACGAGTTCCCAGATCGGCCAGTTGTGGCTGAAGCTGCCCTGCAGGGTGATGTTCTTCTGCACGAGCGGATCGAGCGAGAATCCGAGCGGCTGGGGTCCCCAGCCCACCTTGCTGATCCAGCCGTTGGGCCGGACGAGCTCCAGCGCCGTCTTCAGGGCGGCCGAGGCCCCCGCCGCATCCACCACCCCGTCGACACCGAGGCCGTCGCGGGCTCTCGCCCACGCCGTGGCGTCGCCGACGATCACCTCGCAATCGTAGGCCTTCGCGATCTCGAGCCGCGCGCGGTCACGCTCGAGTCCGACCAGCGCCACCTCGGCTCCGGCCAGCCGGGCCATCGCCGCGCAGAGGATGCCGATCGGGCCGGGCCCGAGCACGAGGATGCGATCCCCGGGCTGCACGCGGGCGTTGTGGATGACGGCGTTGTAGGCGACGCAGCACGGTTCGGTGAGCGCGGCGTGCTCCATGGCGAGACCGGCGGGAACGCGGTGCAGGCAGCGCGCCGGCACCCGGACGAAGCGCGTCATCGCACCGTCGACGCCGTAGCCGAAGCCCTTGCGATTCGGGTCGAGGTTGTAGAGGCCGCAACGCGTCATCGGGCTGTTGGGGTCGATCACGGCCGCGGTTTCGCTCACGACCCGATCGCCTTCGCTCCAGCCGCGGACCGCGCTCCCGACGGCGGCGATGCGGCCGCCAAACTCGTGCCCGAGCACGACGGGATAGTTGACCGGCCAGCTATGGCTGCTGGTCCACTGGTGCAGGTCGCTGCCACAGACGCCGACGGCCTCGACGGCGAGGATCACGTCCTCGGCGCCGGGTTCGGGCCGCGCGAACTCACGGAGTTCGACGCTGTGCGGTTCGCGGGAGAAGTTGACGACGGCGGGGCTTTTCATCGGGAAGTCTCGTTCTTGACCGGCACGTTGCCGTAGCCGTGGACGCGCTCGCAGATCAGCCGCAGCGAGCCCTCGAGGTTGCCGTCGGCCGTCTTGAACGCATCCGCATCCACCGCCAGCGGCGCGCCGATGACCACGAGGGGCGCGCCGAACTCCGGCGTGCGCACCGCCTGCTCGAGCGTCAGGCCGCCGACGGCCTGGACCGGGACGCGCACGGCGTCGACCACCGCCTTGAGCTGGTCGAGCGGGCTCGGCATCCGGCGTCCGCTCGCCGCGATGCCGCGGCGCTCGTCATAGCCGATGTGGTGGATCACGAAATCGCAGCCCAGGTCCTCGATGAACTTCGCGCCCGAGACCATGTCGGGGCAGCCGAGGTTGTCGCCCATCACCTTCACGCCGTAGTCGCGTCCGGCCTTGACCACGCACTTCAGCGTCTCCTCGTGCGCGCGCGCCATGACGACCACGTGCGTCGCCCCGGCCTTCGCCATCATCTCGGCCTCGAGGTAGCCGCCGTCCATCGTCTTCAGGTCGGCCACGATCGGCACGCCGGGGAAGCGATCGCGCAGCGCCCGCACCCCGTGCAGGCCCTCCGCGAGGATGAAGGGCGTGCCGGCCTCGAGCCAATCGACGCCCGCGCGGCGAGCGAGTTCGGCAGTGGCCAGGGCTTCGGCCCGGTCGGTGAGGTCCAGGGAGATTTGGACGATGGGTCGCATAAGGGGCGGGAACGGGCACACTGCGCGGCGGCGGGCCGGCTCGTCAATGCGTGAGCCGGCGCGGCCGCGCTCACTGCCCGGAGCGCAGCCGGGATGGCATCATCGGCGCTCGGTGGACTTGCGCAGCGCCGGAGCGGGGGTGCGGCGCGCGGCGTCGACGTCGGCCAGGAGGACCTCGACCGCCTTCCTGAGTTGTGGGTCGGCGGAAGCCCCGGTGACGCCGGCCGGGATCCACACGAGGTGATCCGGCACCGCGCCGTGCAACTCGAGGTCCTCGCCGGAGTCGCGCAGGAACCATCCTCGCGTGGGCATGCGCAGCGTCCCGAGGTCCATGATCTGGCGCGAACCGGTGCTGACCACGCCGCCCGCGGTGGTCACACCCACGAGCTGGCCGCGGCGCAGCGTCTTGATCGCATGACTGAAGATCTCCGCGTTGCTGAAACTGTTCTGGTTGCAGAGGACTGTGACCGGCTTGTTCCACGTCGCATACACCTTCCGGTCCTGCGGATAACCGGGGCCGCCGCCACGCGGAACGGTAATGGCGTGGACCGGCTGCGTGAGCGCGGTGAGCAGGTGATCGGCCGTGGAGCCGCCGCCGTTGTCGCGCACATCGATGATGAGGCCTTCCTTCCCCACTCCCGCCGCGTAGAGGTCCTGCTCGAATTGCTGGAAGCTCTCCTGGCTCATCGCGCGGACGTGAAGGTAGCCGAGCCGCCCGCCGGAGGCCTGCTCGACGGCGGCGCGATTCTCGCGGACCCAGTGCGGGTAGAGCAGCGAACGCACTGCGCTGTAGCGCGCGGGCCGGATCCGCGCGGTACGTTCGCTGCCATCCGGCTTCCGCACCGCCACAACGACGTCCTCGCGCGATGCGGGTCCATTGAGCACGCGAGCCAGGTCGGTCGTGGCATCGACGGTCGTGCCGTCGACGCTCAGCACCAGGTCGCCCGCCTCGACTCCCGCGCCGCGCCGGTCGGCCGGGCCGTCGGGGATCACGTCGCGCACCTTCAAACCGGGTCCCGCATGACTGAAGTCCCAGCGCACGCCGAGATGGGCGGTCACCGGGCTCCACGCGCCGGCGCCCTCCGACGCGGGCGGGCGCAGCGTAAAGCCCAGGTGCGAGCCGTTGAGTTCGCCCAGCATGAGCTGGATGACGGCGGCGAGCTGCTGGGGATCGGGTGAGGCCGCGACGTCGCGGTACTTCGCGCGCACCTCGTCCCAGTTGCGATTGCCGAGGCGTTCGTCGTACCAGTGATCGCGCATCGCGCGCCAGGCGAGGTCGAACGCGGCGCGGTGTTTCGCCGCCAGGTCGACCTCCTGCGGCACCCGGAACGAGTAATTCGTGGCGCGCCCGGCATCACTCAGGCTGGCGGGGACGCCGCCGCTCGGCGTGGGGG
>ERZ761602.1932-NODE-1932-length-35008-cov-54.105628_pt1 | contig 35008 bp, 35 predicted proteins | sample MGYA00512165_ERZ761602 | MGnify/ENA primary metagenome ERZ761602 (study PRJEB28899, sample SAMN02445085) | bioreactor sludge metagenome | biome: EBPR sludge; isolation source: Thorneside wastewater treatment plant | place: Australia: Brisbane, Thorneside...
CGCCGGCAAGAGCGGCATCGGTCCGATCACCCGTTTCGACGCGAGCAACTTCGCTTCCCGCATCGCTGGCGAGGTGAAGGACTTCGACGTTTCCGCCTACCTGTCGCCCAAGGAGGCGCGCCGCATGGATGTCTTCATCCATTACGGCATGGCTGCGGGCATCCAGGCGATCCGCGACTCCGGCATCGAGGTCACCGACGCGAATGCCGACCGTATCGGCATCAATATCGGTTCCGGGATCGGCGGCCTGCCGATGATCGAGGAGACGCACAACGACTTTCTCGGTGGCGGCCCGCGCAAGATCTCGCCCTTCTTCATTCCGGGCACCATCATCAACATGATCTCGGGCAACCTGTCCATCATGTTCGGCATGAAGGGCCCCAATCTCGCGGTGGTCACCGCGTGCACCACCGGTTTGCATGCGATCGGCATGGGTGCGCGGATGATCGGCTACGGCGACGCCGACGTGATGGTATGCGGTGGTTCTGAATCCACCGTGACCAACCTCGCCATCGGCGGCTTTGGTTCGGCGAAGGCCTTGTCCACCCGCAACGACGACCCTGCCACCGCCAGCCGGCCGTGGGACAAGGGTCGCGACGGCTTCGTGCTCGGCGAGGGTGCCGGTGTCATGGTGCTCGAGGAATACGAGCACGCGAAGCGTCGCGGGGCAAAGATCTACGCCGAGGTTGCCGGTTTCGGCATGAGCGGCGATGCCTATCACATGACCGCGCCCGACACCGATGGTCCGCGTCGCAGCATGGTCAGTGCGATGAGGGATGCCGGCGTCAACGTGGATCAGATCCAGTACCTCAATGCGCATGGCACTTCCACCCCGCTCGGCGACAAGAACGAGACCGACGCGATCAAGCTCGCGTTTGGGGTGGATGCAGCGAAGAAGCTGGTAGTGAACTCCACCAAGTCGATGACTGGCCACCTTCTTGGTGGCGCGGGCGGTCTGGAGTCGGTGTTCACCGCGCTTGCGGTCCACCACCAGATCTCGCCTCCCACGATCAACATCTTCGAGCAGGATCCTGAGTGCGACCTGGACTATTGCGCCAACGTCGCCCGCGAGATGAAGATCGAGGTGGCGATGAAGAACAACTTCGGCTTTGGCGGGACCAACGGGACGCTGGTGTTCCGTCGGGTGTGATCTTCGTGCGCGGCAGGACGACATGGAGTTTCCGGTCGAACTGAAGCTGCGTGGCTCGAAGGTGATCAGGGCGTCGGTGTGGGTCGTGCATGTCGCGGTCGCACTGGCGCTTTTTCATGTCCCGGCACTCCTTCCCGCGAGTGGCGGAGCGGTCGATTGGGCTCTGGCGTGCGGCGCCTGGACGCTGCTCGGGGCCTCCCTGGTTCGCGGACTGCGGGCGCAGGCGAGCCTGGAGGCTTGCTCGCTCTGGCTGGAGCGCGACGGCTTGCTCGAGCTGGTGCGCGAATCCGACGGTGCGGGTGGCTTGTTCAGGGTTCGAGTGGGTTCCCAGGTGGTTCTGCCGAACGCCGCCTGGTTCGCACTCGTTCCGGTGGCTGTGTCCGCGAGTGTGGTGGCGGGTTCGGGCGCGCGAAGGTTCATGCTCGTGCCCGACAACCTTTCCGCTGGCAGCTTCAGACTGCTCAGGATCTGGTTGCGGCACTGCTCGGCGCACGTGTCGCAGGGGGAGGGCGCGCGCCCCTGATGCGCTTGACGAGGATCGCAGCGAGCGGTTTCCCGGTCTTTCAGCGCTTGCGGGTGTTGGGAGCGTGTGGGCGCAGCACCGTGTCGCGCGCGCGCGCGAGGGTGTCGGGATAGTCGCGCGAGTGGTGCAGGCCGCGGCTTTCCTTGCGCTTTAGCGCGCAGCGCACGATGAGGTCTGCGGTCGTCACCAGGTTGCGCAGCTCGATCAGGTCGTTGCTGACGCGGAAGTTGGAATAGAACTCGTGGATTTCCCGCGACAGCAGGCGGATGCGATGCTGGGCGCGGCGCAGGCGCTTGTTGGTGCGCACGATGCCGACGTAGTCCCACATGAAGCGGCGCAGTTCCGCCCAGTTGTGCGAGATCACCACCTCCTCGTCGGCGTCGGTGACGCGGCTCTCGTCCCAGTCGGGCAGTACGGGCGCAGGCGACTTCTCCTTCGAAAGGATGTCCTCGGCCGCGGCCTCGCCGAATACCAGGCATTCGAGCAGCGAGTTGCTCGCGAGGCGGTTGGCGCCGTGCAGTCCGGTACATGCCGACTCGCCCACGGCGTAGAGCCCGGGGACATCAGTGCGCGCGGCGAGGTCGGTCATGATGCCGCCGCAGGAATAGTGCGCCGCGGGAACGACCGGGATCGGCTCCTGGGTGATGTCGATGCCGAGTTCGAGACAGCGCGCGTGGATGTTGGGGAAGTGGCCGCGGAGCCAGTCGGCCGGCTTGTGGCTGATGTCGAGGTAGACGCAGTCGATGCCGCGCTTCTTCATCTCGAAGTCGATCGCGCGCGCGACGATGTCGCGCGGTGCAAGCTCCTCGCGCGGGTCGTGCTCGGGCATGAAGCGGGTGCCATCGGGCAGCTTGAGCAGGCCGCCTTCGCCTCGTACCGCCTCCGAGATGAGGAAGGACTTGGCCTGCGGGTGGTACAGGCAGGTGGGATGGAACTGGATGAATTCCATGTTCCCGACCCGGCAGCCCGCACGCCAGGCCATTGCGACACCGTCGCCGGTGGCGACGTCGGGATTGGTCGTATAAAGGTACACCTTGCCTGTTCCGCCAGTGGCGAGGACGGTCTTGCGCGCAGAGAAGGTGAGCACGCGCTCGCCCTCGATGTCGAGCACGTAGGCGCCCAGGCAGCCTGCACCCGGCTGGCCGAGCTTGTCGCCGGTGATCAGGTCGACCGCGATATGGTGCTCGTAGATGTCGATGTTCGGATGCCGGCGCACATGGTCGCCGAGCGTGGCCTGGACCGCGGCGCCGGTGGCATCGGCGGCATGGATGATGCGCCGATGCGAGTGGCCGCCCTCGCGTGTCAGGTGGTAGCCGAGTTGGGAGTCCGCCTCGCGGGTGAAGGGCACGCCACGGTCGATCAGCCACTCGATCGCACGCTTGCCGTTCTCGACCACGAAGCGGGTCGAGGTCGGGTTGCACAGGCCGGCGCCGGCGACGAAGGTGTCCTGGATGTGGGCTTCGATGCTGTCGGTGTTGTCGAGCACCGCAGCAATGCCACCCTGCGCCCAATTGCTTGCACTGTCGGCCAGTTCGCGCTTGGTCACGAGCGCCACGCGCAGGCGGTCCGCCAGGCGAAGGGCCATCGACTGGCCGGCGGTGCCGCTGCCAAGGATGAGTACGTCGTACTGTTTCAGCAAGATGTCGCTCGGGCGGGATTTGCGGGGTAGGGAATATAGCACGCGCTGACAGGCCCCCGGCGCATGGGGCGCGTCGGCCCCGGACAGGCGTCGAGCGCCCGGGAAGTCTGAACTATTTCCACACGCCCGTGTCAGTTCCAATGTCTTCGATTTCTGCTGAGGCCGTGCCCCGCTCGCTTATAATCCGGGAACTTCAAATTTTTGAATTCCCCGGAATCAACAGGAACCCATGAGCGATCGGGAACTCGATCAGCAACTCGTCGAGCGTGTTCAACGCGGCGACAAGCAGGCGTTCGGTCTGCTGGTATCCAAGTACCAGCGCAAGCTGAATCGCCTCCTGTCGAGGTTGATACGCGACCCGGCAGAAGTCGAGGACGTGGCGCAAGAGACCTTCATCAAGGCTTATCGAGCGCTAGGCTCCTTTCGGGGTGACAGTGCTTTCTACACCTGGCTGTACCGCATCGGCATCAACACGGCGAAGAATTACCTGGTCTCACAGGGGCGCAGGGCCCCCACCTCGACGAGTTTCGATTCGGAGGAGGCTGAGACTTTCGAAGATGGCGATCAGTTGCGTGACATCAATACGCCCGAGCGGCTGCTGATGACCCGTCAGATCGGTGAAACCGTGGAAGACGCGATGGCCGCACTGCCCGAGGAACTGAGGACGGCGATCATGCTTCGGGAACTCGAAGGGCTCAGTTACGAAGAGATCGCCGGAATCATGGAATGCCCGATTGGCACGGTGCGCTCGCGGATCTTCCGTGCGCGTGAAGCGATAGCAGAACGTCTGCGGCCCCTGCTGGATACGGCCCCGGACAAACGTTGGTAGGTGCAAGCATGAAGGATAAAGTGTCGGCGCTGTTCGACGGAGATCTCGACGATCAGGGCATGCGTGCGGTTTTTGACGGCATGCGCAAGGATGCTTCGCTGCGCAGCGAATGGGATACCTATTGCCTGATCGGCGACGCCTTGCGCGGCGACTCGACGGGTTCCTCCGATTTCGTCGCTCGCGTTATGGCGAGCCTGGAGGACGAGCCGACGCTGCTCGCGCCTCGTGCCCAACCGGCTGTCGTCACGCAGCGTGGCCTCGTGCATCGCCTGATGCCGCTTGCCGCCTCGGTGATGGGCGTCGCCGCGGTCGGGCTGGTGGCGGCGAGCCTGTACAGGCAGGAAGCGCCGGCTCCCCAGGTGGCGGTCGCCACCACGCCGATCCAACTCGTCAATTCGTCGAACGTGCGTCCGGTCGCCGCTCCTGCGGCCGATCCGATGCGCGAATACCTATTTGCCCACCAGGGTCTGAGCCGCGGCGGTCCGATGCCGGCCGGCGTGCAGTATGTCCGCACCGTGTCCGATACGCGCGAGGGCAGCGCTCGATGAGGTTGTTCTCCGTCATGCTCGGGCTTTGCGCGCTGCTCGCGCAGGGTCCGGCGTCTGCCGAGCATCCGACCGATCCCCTTTCCTGGCTGGGGCGTATCTCGACCGCAGGACAGCGCCTCAACTACGTGGGCACCTTCGTCTACCAGTCCGGCAGCCATGTCGAGACCTCGCGTATCGCCCATCGTGTCGACGCCAACGGCGAGCACGAGCGGCTCGAGGTGCTCGACGGCAGCCCGCGCGAGATCATCCGCCGCGGTGCGGAGGTGCGTTGCGTGCTGCCCGACGAACGTACGGTGATCATCGACGAAGCGCAGGGTCGGCGGGCCTTTCCCGCGCGCCTGCCGGTCTCTCCGACCGGGCTGGCCGAGAACTACCGGATCCGCAAGGGCGAGGTGGGCAGGGTGGCCGGCCTGGAGGCCCAGGCCCTGCTGCTCGAGCCCAAGGATGATTTGCGCTACGGCCACGTGCTGTGGGCCGACATCCAGACCGGCTTGCTGCTCAAGTCGCGGACGCTGGATCAGCATGGTGCGGTCATCGAGCAGTTCAGCTTCAGCGAGGTTCGCATCGGCGGCGACGTCGATGGCGTGCTGCTCGAATCCCGCTTCGAGACCGGTGAAGGGTGGCGCACGGTCAATGCGCGTGGCAGCAGGATGGCCGTCGAGGCGGCAGGCTGGGCGCTCGAGCCTGCCGTTCCCGGCTACGTGCTGACCTCGGTCATGAAGCGTCCGCTCGGTCGCGAACGCGGCGAGGCGGTGCACATGGTGTTCAGTGACGGGTTGGCGGCAATCTCGGTGTTCATCGAGCCGACCGGCGACGGTTCGAAGACGGGGCTGGGTCCGCTTTCCAGCGGTGCGATCAACATCTTCAAGCGAGTGCTCGACGGTCATCTGGTGACTGCGCTCGGCGAGGCGCCGGAAGCGGCAGTGCGTCGGGTCGGCGAGAGCATCCGGCCGGAGTCACGATGATGGAGGCACGCGCCCGTATCCTTCGCATCGAGGACGGCCAGGCCTGGGTCAAGCTCAGCGCCAAACAGGGCGGCTGCGGTCGATGCGACGAGCCCGGTGGATGTGGTTCGGTACAGATCTCGCACGCCTTCGGCATGCCCAGGGACGAGTTTCCGATGCCAGTGGATGAGCGCTTCGCCGTCGGCGATACCGTGGTGATCCGGATCCCGGACGGCGCGCCGCTGCGGGCAGCGCTGGTCAGCTATGGTCTCGGTACGCTGCTGCTGCTTCTCGGTGCCGCGCTCGGCAGCCTCGCCGGCGGCGTCCAGCATGGCGACGCCTGGGGTCTTGCAGGGGCGCTCGGCGGGCTCGGGCTGGCTTGGGTCGTCAACAGGGTGCTGCCGCGCAGCCGAAACTGGCGAAACAGCCTCAGCATGGAACTGTCGGTCGAGGAAGATTGCAGCCGGAGGCTGCGCGTCCTGCAATGACCTTCGAACTCCGGATGCGAATGAGCGCCGCGGGCATGCTCGCGGTGCTTCTCTGTGCCTTGCTGATGCTGGTCGCCCCGTCGGGCCTGGCGGCCGAGGCTGCCGATCGGCTGGGCCTGCCCGATTTCACCCGGCTGGTGGCGTCGCGGGGCGCTGCGGTGGTGAACATCAGCGCGACGCAGGCGCCCGCGCAGCCGCAAAAGCAGCCTTTCCGCCTGCCTGAACTCGACGAATCGGATCCGATGTTCGAGTTCTTCCGCAAGTTCATCCCGCGCATGCCCGAGTACCCGGGAGCGGAGCCCGACGACAAGTCGCTCGGTTCGGGCTTCATCATCAGTGCGGACGGCTACATCCTCACCAATGCCCACGTGGTCGAGGCGGCCGAGAGCATCGTGGTGCGTCTCGCCGACAAGCGCGAGTTCGACGCAACGGTGATCGGCGCCGACGCGCGCAGCGACGTCGCGCTGATCCGCATCGAGGCCAAGGAGCTGCCGCACGTCGTGCTCGGCGACCCGGAGGCGCTCGCGGTGGGCGAGTGGGTGCTTGCGATCGGTTCTCCCTTCGGCTTCGAGCAGTCGGTAACTGCCGGCATCGTCAGCGCCAAGGGGCGCAGCCTGCCCGACGAGAACTTCGTGCCGTTCATCCAGACCGACGTCGCGATCAATCCCGGCAACTCCGGTGGTCCGCTCTTCAACCTGCGTGGCGAGGTCGTCGGCATCAACTCGCAGATCTACAGCCGCACCGGCGGTTTCATGGGGCTGTCGTTCGCGATCCCGATCGACGTGGCGATGGACGTGCAGCAGCAGCTGCGCGAGAAGGGCAGGGTGGAGCGCGGGCGCATCGGCGTTTCCATTCAGGAGATCACCCGTGACCTCGCCGACAGTTTCGGCCTCCCAAGACCGGCCGGTGCGCTGGTCAGCAGCGTGGAGGCGGGTGGTCCGGCTGCGCTTGGCGGCATCCTGCAGGGGGATGTCATCGTGCGCTTCAACGGGCGCAGCGTGGAAAGTTCGGCCGACCTTCCGCGCATCGTGGCCGCGGCAAGGCCCGGCAGCAAGGTCGAGGTGGACATCTATCGCGACGGCGCGCCGCGGTCGCTCAGCTTGACGCTCGGCGAATGGCGCGACCCGGAGGAAGAGGTCGAGACGGCCGCAGTCGGTGCGGCCGGAGGGGCCACCAACCGCCTCGGCCTCGACCTCGCGGCACCGTCGGCGCAGCAGCGGCGAGAGCGGGCGATTGCGCACGGCCTCCTCGTGCAACGCGCGGAGGGGCCGGCAGCGCGTGCCGAGATCGTCCCCGGTGACCTCATCCTCGCGATCGTGGCCGAGGGACGCCAACTCAAGCTCGATCGCATCGACGACTTCGAGCGCGCGGTGGCGGCACTCAAGCCGGGGCAGCAAGTTACCCTGCTGGTCGGGCGTGGGGAAGCCGCGTCCTATGTCAGCCTGCGCGCCGACAAGTGAGCGGGGACGCGATGGAAAGGCGCTTTACCGTGATGAGCCGGGAATGGTGTCATCTGTGCCACGAGCTCGTGGACGCCTTGCGCCCGCTGGCCGAAGCGGCCGGCTGGGACGTCGAGGTCATCGACGTCGACCTGCACCCGGATCTCGAGGCGCGCTGGGGCGAGTGGGTCCCGGTGCTGCTGCACGGTGAGCACGAACTTTGCCACTATCACCTCGACGAGGCCGCCGTGCGCGCTTATCTGGCCGGTTTTCCGCTAGAATCGCGGGCCTGACGCGCTGGACCGAACCCGGCCAGCGACCAACCGAATCCTTTCCGAAACGGGTGCTGAAAGGCACCTTTTTCGTTTCAAATGAAGCACATCCGAAACTTTTCCATTATTGCCCACATCGACCACGGCAAATCGACCCTGGCCGACCGACTCATCCACTTTTGCGGCGGTCTGTCCGAGCGCGAGATGGAGGAACAGGTGCTCGACTCGATGGACATCGAGCGCGAGCGCGGCATCACGATCAAGGCGCAGACCGCGGCCCTCCACTACAAGGCGAAGGACGGCCAGGTCTACAACCTGAACCTGATCGATACGCCGGGGCACGTCGACTTCTCCTACGAGGTCAGCCGCTCGCTCGCCGCCTGCGAGGGCGCGCTGCTGGTGGTCGATGCCTCGCAGGGCGTCGAGGCGCAGACCGTGGCCAACTGCTACACCGCGCTCGACCTCGACGTCGAGGTGGTGCCGGTGCTCAACAAGATCGACCTGCCCGCGGCCGACCCCGAGAATGCGCGCGGCGAGATCGAGGACGTCATCGGCGTCGATGCCTCCGAGGCCATCCTGTGCTCGGCCAAGACCGGCCTGGGCGTGGAGGAGGTGCTCGAGGCCATCGTCGCCCGCGTGCCGCCGCCGCAGGGCGAGCCGGACGGCCCGCTGAAGGCCTTGATCATCGACTCCTGGTTCGACAACTACGTCGGCGTGGTGATGCTGGTGCGCGTCGTCGATGGCGAGCTCAAGCCCAAGGACCGCATCCTGCTGATGTCGAACGGTTTGCAGTATCCGTGCGACCAGGTGGGCGTGTTCACGCCGCGCTCGGTCGGTCGGGACGCGCTGCGCGCGGGCGAGGTCGGCTTCGTCATCGCCGGCATCAAGGAGATCGAGGCGGCCAAGGTGGGCGACACCATCACGCTCGCCAACAAGCCCGCAATTGCGCCGCTGCCCGGCTTCAAGGAGATCAAGCCGCAGGTGTTCGCCGGCCTGTATCCGGTGGAGTCCTCCGAGTACGACCAGCTGCGCGACTCGCTCGAGAAGCTGCGCCTGAACGACTCCTCGCTGCAGTTCGAGCCCGAGGTGTCGCAGGCGCTCGGCTTCGGCTTCCGCTGCGGCTTCCTCGGCCTGCTGCACATGGACATCGTGCAGGAGCGCCTCGAGCGCGAGTTCGACATGGACCTCATCACCACCGCGCCGACGGTGGTGTACGAGGTGGTGCTCAACGACAACTCGATCATCCGCATCGAGAACCCGGCCAAGCTGCCCGAGCCGGGCAAGTATCAGGAGATCCGCGAGCCGATCATCACCGCGACGATCTTCATGCCGCAGGACTACGTCGGCCCGGTGATCACGCTGTGCAACCAGAAGCGCGGCAACCAGATCGACATGCGCTACCACGGCCGCCAGGTGCAGCTGATCTACGAGATGCCGATGAACGAGGTCGTGATGGACTTCTTCGACAAGCTCAAGTCGGTGTCGCGCGGCTACGCCTCGCTCGACTACGATTTCAAGGAGTACCGCACGGCCGACCTCGTCAAGCTCGACCTCATGGTGGGCGGCGAGAAGGTGGATGCCTTGTCGGTGATCGTGCACCGCGCCAGCGCGCAGTATCGCGGCCGCGAGCTCGCCGCCAAGCTGCGCGGCCTGATCCCGCGCCAGATGTTCGACGTGCCGGTGCAGGCGGCGATCGGCGCGCACATCATCGCGCGCGAGACCATCAAGGCCTTGCGCAAGAACGTGCTCGCCAAGTGCTACGGCGGCGACATCACGCGCAAGAAGAAGCTGCTCGAGAAGCAGAAGGAAGGCAAGAAGCGCATGAAGCAGGTCGGCAACGTCGAGATCCCGCAGGAAGCCTTCCTCGCCGTGCTGCGCACCGACGAAGGCAAGTGATCGACGCCGGCCCGCTGCGGGCCGGCCCACGACGGAAATCACATGAATTTTGCCCTGATCCTGTTCCTGTTGCTGATCGCCACCGGCGTGCTGTGGTTCTTCGACCGCTTCCATGCGCGCAAGCTGCGTCAGGACGGGACGCCCGACCCGTGGTGGGTGGAGTACGGCGCGAGCTTCTTCCCGGTGATCCTGATCGTTTTCGGCCTGCGCTCCTTCGTCGTGGAGCCCTTCAAGATCCCCTCGGGCTCGATGATTCCGACCCTGCTGGTGGGCGACTTCATCCTGGTCAACAAGTGGACCTACGGCATCCGCCTGCCGGTGATCAATCAGAAGATCGTCGACGTCAATGACCCCCAGCGCGGCGACGTGATGGTGTTCCGCTATCCGGCCGATCCGTCGATGGACTACATCAAGCGCGTGGTCGGCCTGCCCGGCGACCGCGTCGAGTACATCGACAAGCGCCTCGTCATCAACGGCGAGGCGGTGCCGATCCGCGAGGACGGCAGCTACCTGCATCCCGATCGCCTGTACTACTCGCCGAAATACGTCGAAAGGCTCGGCGAGGTCGAGCACTCGGTGCTGATCGAGCGCGACGCGCCGGCCTACGTGCCCCAGGTACTCAATTTCCCTGGGCGCGAGCACTGCACCTACGTTCATTCCGGCGTGCGCTGCACCGTGCCGGCCGGTCACTACTTCGTGCTCGGCGACAATCGCGACGCGAGCAGCGACAGCCGTGTGTGGGGCTTCGTGCCCGACCAGAACATCGTCGGTCGCGCCTTCTTCATCTGGTTCAACTTCGGCGACATGAAGCGGATCGGCGGCTTCGACTGAATGGGGGAGGGGATGAAGAGGCACTCGCAACGCGGGCTCACGCTTTCCGGCGTGCTGGTGGCCGGGGTCGTCGCGGCGTTCGTGCTCGTCGTCGGTTTCCGCACGGTGCCGGTGGTCAATGAGTACCTCGCGATCAAGCGCATTCTCGTCCTGCTCGCCGACGAGGCGGACAAGGGCGCGAGCCTGCTCGAACTGCGTCGCGGCTTCGATCGGCGCGGACAGATCGACGACATCCGCAGCGTCAGCGGCACGGACCTGAGCATCGACAAATCGGGTGTTCGCACGGTGATCGATGTCGAATACACGCGTACGATCCCCCTGCTGGCCAACGTCAGCCTGTCCATCGACCTGCATCCGAGCAGCGAGCCTCGCTGACCCGATGATGCTGGATCGACTTCAAGCGCGGCTGGGCTACACGTTTTCCGATGCGCGCCTGCTTCACGAGGCGCTGACCCATCGCAGCTTCGGGCAGCCCAACAACGAACGCTTCGAGTTCCTCGGCGACGCCATCCTCGATTGCGTGGTGTCGATCGCGCTGTTCGGCCGCTTCGGCGAACTGCGCGAGGGCGAGCTGTCGCGGGTGCGCGCCTCGCTGGTGCGCCAGGACGCTCTGCACCGGCTCGCGCTCGAACTCGAGCTCGGCGATTGCCTGCGCCTCGGCGAAGGCGAGCTCAAGTCCGGCGGCAGTCGGCGCCCGTCCATCCTCGCCGACGCGCTCGAGGCGGTCTTTGCCGCGGTGTACCTGGACGCAGGCTTCGAGGCGGCGAGGGGTGTGATCGACCGCCTCTACGCGCCCTTGATCGCCGAGGTCGATCCGTGCAAGCCGAGCAAGGATCCCAAGACCGCGCTGCAGGAGTGGCTGCAGGCGCGCCGCATCCCGGTGCCCACCTACACCATGGTCGAGATCGTCGGCGAAGCCCACGCGCAGGAGTTCGAGGTCGCCTGCGAGATCCCCAAACTTGCGGTACGCACGCTGGGCCGCGGCCCGAGCCGGCGCATCGCTGAACAACAGTCGGCCGAGCTCGCGCTCGCCGCGGTGAGAAAGAAATGAGCGACGCGCCCCAGAACCCCCCCAGCGAAGTGCCCATGGGCGAGGACGGCTTTCGTGCCGGCTTCGTCGCCATCGTCGGCCGCCCCAACGTCGGCAAGTCGACGCTGCTCAACCGCCTGATCGGGCAGAAGATCAGCATCGTCTCCAGCAAGGCGCAGACCACCCGCCACCGCGTCACCGGCATCCTCACCGAGGCGGGCGCGCAGTTCGTGTTCGTCGATACGCCGGGTTTCCAGACCCACCACCGCAACGCGCTCAACCGTTCGATGAACCGCACGGTGTCGCAGGTGCTGGCCGACGTCGACCTCGTGTTCTTCGTCATCGAGGCGGGCCGCTTCACCGAGGACGACCGCAAGGTGCTGGCGGTGATCCCGGAGGCCGCGAAGGTGATCCTCGTCATCAACAAGGTCGACCAGCTGAAGGACAAGACCCGCCTGCTGCCCTTCATCGCCCAGGTGCGCGAGGCGCGCGACTTCACCGAGATCGTGCCGCTGTCGGCCGAGAAGGGGCGCAACGTCGACGAACTGGTCAAGGCGGCCACGCCCTTGCTCCCCGTCGGCACGCCGATGTTCGAGGAAGACGAGATCACCGACCGCAGCGAGCGCTTCCTCGCCTCGGAATTCCTGCGCGAGAAGCTCTTCCGCCTGCTCGGCGACGAACTGCCCTACGGCATCGCGGTCGAGATCGAGAAGTTCGAGGTCGAGGGCAACCTGCGCCGCATCTACGCCGCGGTGATCGTCGACAAGCCCGGCCACAAGTCGATGGTGATCGGCAAGGGCGGCGAGAAGCTCAAGCGCATCTCCAGCGAGGCCCGCGTCGAGCTCGAGAAGCTCTTCGACGGCAAGGTCTTCCTCGAGGTCTGGGTCAAGGTCAAGAGCGGCTGGGCCGACGACGAGCGCGCGCTGAAGAGCCTCGGCTACGAGTAATCCGGACCCCGGGCCATGGCGGGCGCCAAGCAGCGCATCGAGCAGCAGCCCGCCTGGGTGCTGCACACCTATCCCTGGCGCGAGACCAGCCTGATCGTCGAGATCTTCGCGCGCGAGCATGGCCGCGTCGCCCTGGTCGCCAAGGGTGCGCGCCGCCCGCACTCGCAGTTGCGCGGCGTGCTGCTCGCCTTCCAGCCGTTGTGGATGGATTGGTCTGGCGGTGGCGAGGTCAAGACCCTGGTGCGTGCCGAATGGCAGGGCGGCCAGCCGCTGCTGATCGGGCGCGCGCTGATCTGCGGCTACTACCTCAACGAGCTGCTGGTGCGCCTGACCGCGCGCGAGGACGCCCACCCGCGCCTCTTCGACGCCTACGCCGAGGCGGTGCGTGCGCTCGGCCGCGGCGAAGCCGAGCCGCCCATCCTGCGCCGCTTCGAGCTCGCTCTGCTGCAGGAGCTCGGCTACGAGGCCGGGCTCGCGCACGAGGGCGACAGCGGCGACCCGGTGCGGCCCGATGGGCGCTACCTTTATATAATCGAGCGCGGTCCGGTGAGGCTGGAGACGCTGGAGGAGGAGGGCGCTGCCCTCGACCCCGCTGCGCTCGGCGAGCAGCCGCTGCTGTCCGGCCAGACCCTGCTCGACATGGCGGCGGACGATTTCTCGCGTGCGGAGACGCTGGCCCAGTCCAAGCAGTTGCTGCGCATGCTGATCAACCACACCCTGGGCGGCCAGCCGCTGCAGTCGCGCCGGGTACTCAAGGAACTGCAGGAGCTCTGATGATCGAACTCGGCGTCAACATCGACCACGTCGCCACGCTGCGCCAGGCGCGCCGTACCTGGGAGCCCGATCCGGTGTGGGCCGCGGTGGAGGCCCACCTCGGCGGCGCCGACGGCATCACCATCCACCTGCGCGAGGACCGCCGCCACATCGGCGACGAGGACGTGCGCCGGCTCGCCGAGCTCACCCAGGTCAAGCTCAATCTCGAGATGGCCGCCACCGACGAGATGGTCGCGATCGCCTGCCGCACGAAGCCGCAGATGGCGATGCTGGTGCCCGAGGGCCGCCACGAGATCACCACCGAGGGCGGGCTCGACGTGCTTGCCCAGGAGGCTCGGCTGCAGGACGTGATTGCCCGCCTGGCCGACGCCGGCATCGTCACCAGCGTGTTCATCGACGCCGAGCCCGCGCAGATCGAGGCCGCCGCCCGCATCGGCGCGCGCGTGTGCGAGATCCACACCGGCCCCTACGCCCACGTCTTCCACGCCGCCGGCCGCGATGCGGACGCCCCCGCGGTGCTCGCCGAGATCGACAAGATCCGCACGGCGGGCGAGGCCGTGCGCAGCCTGGGCATGCGCTTCAACGCGGGCCACGCGCTCAACTACTACAACGTCGAACCGATCGCCCGCCTGCACGGCATCCGCGAGCTGCACATCGGGCATTCGATCGTCAGCCGCGCGGTGTTCGTGGGCCTGCGCGCGGCGGTCGCCGAAATGAAGCGGCTGATGCGCGCAGCCGCGCAGGGCGCCTGAGGAAGCGCGATGCGCGCGCCGCGTCGTTGCCCCCTTGCATCCGCCGACAGCGCAGCGCGCCGGCGTCCCCCTGTAGGAGCGGCGCAAGCCGCGAACACGGCGCCCGGATCCACGCCACCGCCCGGATCGGGTGCAGCATTCGCGGCTTGCGCCGCTCCTACAGGGGCGCGGGCGGGCCTGTGTGCGAGCTTACAAGCATGATCCACGGCATCGGCACCGATCTCGTGCAGCTGCGGCGCATGCGCGAGGCGCTCGAGCGTCACGGCGAGCGTTTCGCCCTGCGCATCCTGGCCGCGAGCGAGGTCGAGGCCTGGCGCGCTCACCGCGACCCGGCGCGCTTCCTCGCCAAGCGCTTCGCCGCCAAGGAAGCCTTCGGCAAGGCGCTCGGCACCGGCGTCGCGGTGCCGGCCACGCTGCACGCGGTCGCGGTCGGCCACGACGCGCGCGGCAAGCCGGAATACCGCTATGACGAGCGCCTCGCCGCGCACATGCGGGACAACGCGCTGCGCGCCCACCTCAGCATCAGCGACGAGGACGAGCACATCGTCGCGTTCGCGCTGATCGAGCGCTGCGATGATTGACGACTTCATTCGCAGCGCAAACTGCGGTGATCGACCGCTCGCTTCAAAGGCAATCTTTCGTAGATGAACCCAAGCATCCGGCGCCCGCGCGGCCCCGTAATGATCGACGTCGCCGGCACCGCGCTCACCGACGAGGAGCGCGAGCGCCTGCTCGACCCCCTGGTCGGCGGGGTGATCCTGTTCGCGCGCAACTACGCCGATTCCGAGCAGCTGCGCGCGCTCACCGCCGATATCCGTGCGCTGCGCGACCCGGCGCTGATCATCGCGGTCGACCATGAGGGCGGCAGGGTGCAGCGCTTCCGCACCGACGGCTTCACCCGCCTGCCGTCGATGCGCAGCCTGGGCGCGCTGTGGGCGCAGGATCACCTTGCGGCGCTCGATGCGGCGCGCGCGACCGGCTTCGTGCTCGCGGCCGAGCTGCGCGCGCACGGCGTGGACCTCAGCTTCGCGCCGGTACTCGACCTCGACTACGGCTGCTGCCGCGCGATCGGCAATCGCGCCTTCCACCGTGACCCGCAGGCCGTCGCCGCGCTCGCGCAGGCGCTGGTTGCCGGCATGGCGGAGGCCGGCATGGGCGCGGTCGGCAAGCACTTTCCCGGCCACGGCTTCGTCGAGGCCGATTCGCACCACGAGGTGCCGGTGGATGAACGCGACTTCGACACCGTGTGGAACGAGGACATCGCCCCTTACCGCCACCGCCTCGGCCGCCAGCTCGCCGGCGTGATGCCTGCGCATGTGATCTACCCGAACGCCGACCCCAGCCCGGAACCGCAGCCCGCGGGTTTCTCGCCCTTCTGGCTCAAGGACGTGCTGCGCGCCCGGCTCGGCTTCCAGGGCGTGATCTTCAGCGACGACCTCAACATGGAAGGGGCGCGGGTCGCCGGCGACATCGTCGGCCGTGCCAAGGCCGCATACGCCGCCGGCTGCGACATGCTGCTGGTGTGCAACCGCCCGGACCTCGCCGCCGAACTGCTCGACCGCTGGGCCCCCGTCCCCGACCCCGACAATCTCGCCCGCCTTGCCGCCGTCGTGCCGACCGCCCCGCGGCCGGCCTGGCTCGCCGACCCCTTTGCGCTCGAACTCCACGCCGCCTACGTCCAGGCGCGCGACCGCGTCGCCGCCATCCCCGACGACAGCAACGCCGCGCCGACCATGACTGCAGCCACCATCGGCGAGCAGCGCACCGAGACCCTCCCTAAGCACGGATAATCGACAGGAGTTTTCCAACGGACCGTCGAGCACGAATCGCGCTGGAGTGGATGCGGGGCATTTCTGGAGTGGGCGAGGACTGTCCGAGCAAGCATCGCGAGCGAGTTCCGCAGCCCACGGAAGGAATGCCCCGTGTCCGCTCCGAGGCACAGATGGTTTCAAGCCCTGTTCAGCATCACCACTCATGACCGACCCGACGTCCTCTAACGCCTTCGACCCCAAGCCCTTCCTGCGCACCCTCACCGAGGAGCCGGGCGTATATCGCATGATCGGCGCCGACGACAAGGTGCTCTATGTCGGCAAGGCCAAGAACCTCAAGCGCCGCGTTTCCAGCTACTTCCAGAAGACCGTCTCCAGCCCGCGCATCGCGATGATGGTCGCCCAGGTCCAGCGCGTGGACATCACCGCCACCCGGTCCGAGGCCGAGGCCCTGATCCTCGAGAACAACCTCATCAAGAGCCTGGCGCCGCGCTACAACATCCTCTTCCGCGACGACAAGACCTACCCCTACATCGAACTCTCCGCTGATGAGTTTCCCCGCCTGGCCTACCACCGCGGCGCCTTCACCAAGGGCGCGCGCTACTTCGGCCCCTTCCCGAACGCCTGGGCGGTGCGCGAGAGCATCCACCTGCTGCAGAAGACCTTCCAGCTGCGCACCTGCGAGAACACCGTCTTCGCCAACCGCTCGCGCCCCTGCCTGCTGCACCAGATCAAGCGCTGCACCGCGCCCTGCGTCGGCCTCATCGAAGCCGAGGCCTACGCCGCCGACGTGAAGCTCGCCACCCGCTTCCTCGACGGCCAGGCGAGCGAGGTCATCGACGACCTCACCAGCCGCATGCAGGCCGCCGCCGAGCGCCTCGCCTTCGAGGAGGCTGCTGCCTGCCGCGACCAGGTGCGCGTACTGCAGGCGGTGCTGCACAAGCAGTTCGTCGACAGCCGCAAGGATGAGGACGTCGATGTGCTCGCCGCGATCGAGGCCGACGGCCTCACCTGCGTGAACATCGCCATGGTGCGCGGCGGCCGCCACCTCGGCGACCGCCCGCAGTTCCCCAGCGGGGCGGCGGTGTCGGGGGCGATGGACAGCCTGCTCGCCTTCGTCGAGCAGCACTACAGCCAGCACCCGATCCCGGCGCGCATCCTGGTGAACCTGCCGCCGGAGGCGGTCAAGGAGACGCTCGCCGAGATCACCGAGCGCCCGCCGGGCGTGGTGTCGCCGCGCTTCGAGGCGGAGAAGGCGTGGATGGAGATGGCCGAGAAGAACGCCCACCTCGCCATCCAGGCGCGCGCGCGCGACACCGGCCGCATCGAGCAGCGTCTCGAGGCCCTGCGCGAGGCGCTCGGCATGGACGAGGCGCCGCAGCGCATCGAGTGCTTCGACATCAGCCACACCATGGGCGAGGCCACGGTGGCGTCCTGCGTGGTGTGCGAGGCGGGCGCCATGAAGCGCGCCGAATACCGCCGCTACAACATCGCCGGCATCACCGGGGGCGACGACTTCGCCGCCATGCGCCAGGCGCTCGAGCGCCGCTACGGCAAGGTCGCGGCCGGGGAGGGCGTGTGCCCGGACCTGATCCTGATCGACGGTGGCAAGGGCCAGGTCAGCGCCGCGCGCGCCATCCTCGCCGAGGTGGGGCTGGAGGCGGTGGCGATGGTGGGCGTCGCCAAGGGCGAGGGGCGCAAGGCGGGGCTGGAGACGCTGATCTTCCCCGATGGCCGCGAAGGGCTGGCCCTGGGCGGCGAGTCGGCCGCGCTGCACCTGATCGTGGAGATCCGCGACGAGGCGCACCGCTTCGCCATCACCGGCCACCGCGCCAGGCGCGGCAAGGCGAGGGTGGGCTCCAAGCTGGAGGACATTCCCGGCGTCGGGCCCTCGCGCCGGCGCAACCTGCTCGCCGCTTTCGGCGGGCTGGATGGGGTGCGCGAGGCGACGGTGGAGGACCTGTGCCGGGTGGAGGGCGTCAGCCGCAAGCTCGCGGAGCAGATCCACGCTGCGCTGCGCTGATTGGGTCGTGCCTGCCCCGAGTGCGTTGCGGTCATGGCTAGACGACTGTTCGCGGCTTCCGCCGCTCCTACCGGAAAACCGTGCCGTACAGGCCCCTGTAGGAGCGGCGCAAGCCGCGAACGCTTGCTGCAGTAGCCCTTGTCAAGCTGTCAGCGCTTCCTTCACCCAGGCGTTGGCCTGCTTGGCGTCGAAGCTGCTGCCGTATTTTGCCTTGAGCGCGCCCATCACCGCGCCCATCTGCTTCGGAGAGCGCTCCTCGAGGCTGGCGACGGTGTCTGCGATGAAGGCCTTCACCTCGGTCTCGCTGGCCATCGGCGGCAGGTAGGCGGTGAGGATGGCGGACTCCTGTTCCAGCGCGGCGCGGCGCTCGGCGTCCGTGATCACGCCGAGCGCTTCCTGGTTGTTCTTGAGGAACTTGCGGATCGTCTGCTGCACCTCGTCGTCGGTGCTCTCGCGGTTGCCGGCATTCTTGCCCACCATCTCGGCCTCGCCGATCAGGGTGCTGAGCAGGGTCGTACGCACGCCGTCGGCGGCCTTGCGTGCGAGCATCGAGTCTTTCTTCAGTTGGGCCAGCAGGCTCATGCGCTTCTCCAGTGGATCTCGGGGTCGGGCGAGGTGCCCGTCGGGGCCGAAGTCTAGCGCAGCCGGCGCGCGTTCCGGAGGCTTCGCGCGCCGGCTGCGCTCAGGGGCGATCGACGCGGTGGATCTTGTCGGCGTTCATCTTCGCCGACCAGGGCAGGCCGCTGTTCTGCCAGCCGTTCTGCAGGCGGAAGCCGGCTTGCGGGCCTTCCTTGATGGCGCCGCCCTGGAAGCCGTCGACCACGAAGCGGGCGTTCGGGAAGCCGTTTTCGCGCAGGAAGTTGGCACTGGGCTCGCCACGCTCGCTGCCCGAGCGGCACATGGTGATGATTTCCGCGTCGGCGCTCAGGCCGCGCTTGGCGAGCTGCAGCTTCACGTGGTTGATGAAGTCGGGGTTGCGGTAGAGGCGGAAGACGCCCTTCTCGGCATTCCACTGCGTGCGATCGACCAGCATGAAGGGGACGTTGGCGTGCACCGCGTCGGAGAAGCCGACGAACATGACCTCGACCGGGTCGCGCACGTCGATGAAGAGCACGTTCTTCTCGGCGTTCTGGATCTTGGCGTAGGTGTCCTGCGCCGAGATGCCGAGGTCGGCCGCGTGCGCGGCGAGGCTGGCGAAGCCGAGGGCTGCGGCGATCAGCAGGCGTTTCATGGGGGGCTCCTTTCAAGGTCGGATGGAAACGAAACGCCCTGCCACGGGCGAGACCCAGGGCAGGGCGGGGAGGTTGGGGCTCAGGCGCGGCGCATCATCGCCGCGACGGGCCAGGCCAGCGCACCGCCCACGGCACCGAAGGCGGCGGCGTAGAGGAGGAGGTTCCCCCAGTCCACCCAGTAGCCCATGTTGGCGAAGGACGACTGGGTCATGCCGGGGGTGATGAAGAAGGTGATCGCGGTGACCACGACCGCGATTGCGATCGCCGGCTTCAGGGCCGCGCCCCAGCCCGCGCGGCCGCGTGCGGCGGCGACGGCCATCAGCGCCAGCCACAGCAGCGCGGTGCCGATCACCATCGGCAGGTATTGCAGCCCCAGTTCGTAGAGGATGTTGAGCGTCAGCCAGATCTCGTACATGTCTCGTCTCCCTTATACCCGGCCCTTGGCCACCGCCATGTAGGCGGGCTTGAGCAGGCGGATCTTCATCACCCAGGCGAAGTAGCTGTCCTGCAGCGGATCGATCGCCGGCAGCGAGGGCACCAGGCGGTTCTCATAGTCGAACTCGATCAGCAGCGCGGCGCCCTCGCGCACCAGGAGCGGGCACGAGGTGTAGCCGTCGAAGCGCTGCGAGGGCTCGCGGCCGGCGATGACGTCGATGAGGTTCTGCACCACCAGCGGCGTGCTCTTCTTGACGGTCGCGGCGGTCTTGCCCTTGCCGGTGCCGTTGATGTCGCCGATGCCGAACACGTTGGGAAAGCGTCGATGGCGCAGCGTCTCCTTGTCCACCTCCAGCCAGCCGCCCGCGGCGAACGGGCCTTCCTTCCAGGACAGCGGGCTGTTCTTGACCGAGTCGGGTGCGCGCATCGGCGGGACCACGTGGATGAAGTCGTAGTCGTGCTGGGTGCGTTCGCCCTCGGGGCTGGCGAAGGTGGCGCGGCGGGCGCCGATGTCGACCGCGACCAGCTTGCTGAGGAAATGCACCGGCACGTCGAGCTTCTTCCAGCGCTCGAGCACTTCCTGGTTGATGCGCGGCACGCTGAAGATGTTGTCGAGCGCGGAATGGAAGCTCACCTGCGAGGCGTCGCGTGTGCCGGCCTGCTTGAGGCGATCGACCAGCATGAAGGTCATCTTGAGCGGTGCGCCGGCGCACTTGAGCGGCGTGGACGGCAGGGTCATCAGCGCCTTGCCGCCCTTCTGGCGGAACGCGTCCATCGCCTGCCAGGTGGCCTGCGCCGCCTGCGGGCTCGGGTAGACGCTGGCGAGGCCGTTGCGGCCGATCGCGGCGACGTCCATGCCCTCGATCAGCCCGAAGTCCATGTGCAGGCCGGTGGCGACGATCAGGAAGTCGTACTCGATACGCCGGCCGCCCTCGGTGATCACCGCGTTCTTCTCGGCGTCGAACTCGGCGACCATCTCGCGCACCCACTCCACGCCGGGCGGGATCAGGTCGACGTTGCGGTCGCTGACCTTCTCCACCGGCCACACGCCGGTCGCGACCAGAGTGTAGCCGGGCTGGTAGTTGTGGATTTCCTTGCGATCGACAATGGTGATGCTGGCGCCGTCGAGCTCGCGCGCGAGGCGGTTGGCGGCGGCCACGCCGGCCAGGCCGCTGCCGGCGATCACGATGCGCGCCGAGGTCTTGAGCGCGGCCTTCACGCGCGCGGGCGCGAGGCTCAGCCCGGCGCCCGCCGCCAGCGGCAGGGCCGAGGCGCCGAGCAGCAGGCGGCGGCGCTCGGGGTCGATCTCCGCGAGCTCCGGCGATCGTTTCGGCTGGTCCTTCATGGTCTCCTCCTTCCAAGTGGGTCGGCCGTTGCCCCGTGGGGTGCGGCCTTTTTAGTCGGCACAGCTAACTATATAAGTAAATACTTAATAGAGGTTAAGGAAAATCGCCGGAAATGCGATCTCCACCGCGGCCTCATGTGATCAGGCTGGCCATGCGCAAGCCCGCCAGGATCACGCCGAGCCAGCACGCGAGCGGAGAGAACAGCAGGCGGATCAGCAGGTTCTCCGGCCGGAAGCCGACCCCGGCGACGAAGCCGGCGCTCATCGCCCAGAACAGCGCCATCGCCGCGGGGTGGTCGGCCGCGCCCGCAGGCCCGGCCAGCGCACCCGGCCATGCGGTGATGCCGAGCATCACCGTGATGGCCAGCAGCAACGGCAGCATGCGGATGCGCGGCGCCTCCTCGGTCGCTGCGGGGCCGGCCGCCAGAGGGGCCTTGTCCACGGCAGCCACCCGGATCGGGGCGGCGACGGCCCGCTTGGCGTCCGCAGGTCGCGCTGGCGTGAGGGTGGGCGCGAGGGGGGAGCCGAGGGGGGAGCCGAGCGGCTTCATCGTGCGCCCCTCAGCCCGCCGGCGGCAGCTCGCCGCGGCGCGCTTGCGCACGCGCGTCCGCGAGGGCGGCGGCGCGCGCCTCCTCGTTCTCGCCCCATAGCGCGTTGAGGATGGCGAGCAGCACCGCGAAGCCGATGCCCAGGACCCAAGCGAAATACCACATGACCTTCTCCTTGCTCGTGGCGCGTGTTCAGTACGCGGAATGTTCGTTTTCGCGGATGTAGGCCGCGGTGACCTTGCCCGCCATCACGCTGTAGGCCCAGCTCGTGTAGGCGACGATGATCGGCATGAAGATGACCGTGGCCCAGAACATGATGCCCAGCGTGCGGTGGCTGGAGACCGCGTCCCACACGGTGAGGCTGGCGCCCGGCACGGTGGAGGAGGGCATCACGAAGGGGAACATCGACACGCCCGCCGTGCCGATCACGCCGACGATGGCGAACGACGAGGCCACGAAGGCAGTGAGCGTGCGGCCCTTCCACACCAGCAGCAGCGCCATGATGCCGCCGGCGTAGGCCAGCGCCGGCACCAGCAGGGTCAGCGGCGCCTTGGCGTAGTTGGCCAGCCAGGCGCCGGGCTGCAGTTCGACCGTCTTGGCGAGCGGGTTGGGCAGCGCCGCGGTGTCGACCGCCGACGTGATGGCGTAGCCGAAGCTGCCGTTGGCGATCCACGCCCCTGCGACCGTGAAGCCGGCCAGCATGAGCACGCCGAAGATCAGCGCGGCAGTGGTGGCGCGGCGCTGGATGTCGCCCTCGGTGCGGTGGGCGAGGTAGATCGCGCCGTGAAAGGTGATCATCGCCGTGCTCACTACGCCGGCCAGCAGCGCGAAGGGGTTGAGCAGGCCCCAGAACGAGCCGCTGTAGTGGGACACCAGGGTGTCGTCGAAGTGGAAGGGGACGCCCTGCAGCAGGTTGCCGAAGGCGACACCGAAGATCAGCGGCGGCACCGCCCCGCCGATGAACAGCCCCCAGTCCCAGGTGCTGCGCCAGGTGGCGTTGTGGATCTTGCTGCGGTAGTCGAAGCCCACCGGACGGAAGAACAGCGCCCACAGAACCGCCAGCATCGCCCAGTAGAAGCCCGAGAAGGCGGTCGCATAGACGATCGGCCAGGCGGCGAAGATGGCGCCGCCGCCGGTGATGAACCACACCTGGTTGCCGTCCCAGTGCGGGCCGACGGTGTTGATGACGACGCGGCGCTCCTCGTCGTTCCTGCCGACGAAGGGCAGCAGCGTGCCCACGCCCATGTCGTGGCCGTCCATGATGGCGAAGCCGACGAGCAGCACGCCCACCAGCAGCCACCAGATGATCTTGAAGGTCGGGTAGTCGAAAATCATGATGTTCGCTCCGGGGTCAGGCGTGGGCGTGATGGGTTTCGTTCAGGTAGCGGCCGGTGCCCAGGCTGCCCGGGCCCTGGCGGGCGAACTTCACCATCAGGTACATCTCGACGATCAGCAGCACGGTGTAGAAGCCGACGAAACCGGCGAGCGAGCCGTACAGGCTATTGACCGTCAGCGTGGACACCGACATGTGGGTGGGCAGCACGCCGTAGATGGTCCAGGGCTGGCGGCCGTACTCGGCCACGAACCAGCCCATCTCGCACGAGATCCACGGCAGCGGCAGGGACCACAGCGCCCAGCGCAGCAGCCAGCGGCGCTCGGCGAAATCACCCTTGATCGAGTACCACAGCGCCAGTCCGAACAACGCCAGCATCGCGAAGCCCAGCGCCACCATGATGCGGAAGGTCCAGAACAGCGGTGCCACCTTGGGCAGCGTGTCGCGGGCGGCGCGATCGATCAGCTCGGGGGTGACGTCGTCCATCGAGGCGACGTACTTCTTGAGCAGCAGGCCGAAGCCGAGGTCGGCCTTGACCTTGTCGAAGGCCTCGCGCAGCGCCGCGTCCTGCGGGTTCTTGCGCAGCGCCTCGAGCAGCTTCACCGCCTCCACGCCCACCTTCACGCGCTCGCGGTTCACGGCGTAGATCTGGTTGAGGCCGGGCAGCTCCTTGTCGAGCGAGCGCGTGCCGATGAGGCCCATCACCCAGGGGATGTGGAGGGCGAAGTCGTTCTTCATCCCGGCTTCGTTGGGCAGCGCGATGACGTTGAAGCTGGCCGGGGCCGGTTCGGTCTCCCACATCGCCTCCATCGCCGCGAGCTTGGTCTGCTGCGCCTCGCCGAGCGCATAGCCGGACTCGTCGCCGAGCACGATCACCGAGCAGATCGAGGCGAAGCCGAAGGCCGCCGCGATGCGGAAGCTGCGCTTGGCGAACTCCACATCACGCCCGCGCAGCAGGTACCAGGCCGAGATCGACAGCACGAACATCGCGCCGGTCACGTAGCCCGCCGACACCGTATGCACGAACTTGCCCTGCGCCACCGGGTTGAACACCACCGCCCAGAAGTCGGTGAGCTCCATGCGCATCGTCTCGTAGCTGAACTCCGAGCCCACCGGGTTCTGCATCCAGCCGTTGGCGATCAGGATCCATAGCGCCGACAGGTTGGTGCCCACCGCCATCAGGATCGTCACCAGCAGGTGCTGCTGGCGCGACAGGCGGTCCCAGCCGAAGAAGAACAGGCCGATGAAGGTTGACTCGAGGAAGAAGGCCATCAGGCCCTCGATCGCCAGCGGCGCGCCGAAGATGTCGCCCACGTAGTGCGAGTAGTAGGCCCAGTTGGTGCCGAACTGGAACTCGAGCGTGATGCCGGTGGTGACGCCGAGCGCGAAGTTGATGCCGAAGAGCTTGCCCCAGAAGCGGGTCATGTCCTTGTAGATCGTCTTGCCGGTCATGACATAGACGCTTTCCATGATGACCAGCATCCACACCATGCCGATGGTGAGCGGTACGAACAGGAAGTGGTACATCGCCGTCGCGGCGAACTGCAGCCGCGACAGGTCGACGAGTTGCTCACTGACCATGGGATTCTCCAGATGTCGTGTGTTGTTTTGCACTTGCCGAGGCGACAATCCGGGTGGCCATGGCGCCGGGGTCGACCGCCACCTTCGCGTCGCGGATGAAGGCCCACCACAGCGCGGTGATGAGGATCAGCTTGAGCACGATGACGAGGGTGATTTCGCGTACGAGGCGGCGGTCGGTCGGGTTCATGGCGGACTCCGGTTGTCCCTGTCCCCTGTATCAAGACCCGTGCCAGCCTTCCGTCATGGTCTGGATTTGATGTAAATCAAGGGTTTTAGCTGGGTCCGCCACGGATGTCGATTGACGCTCATGCTGTCAGCAAGGCAGACTCGTGACAGATCAACCGTCATGCCTGACAGAACATGCCACCCGACACCCGGCCGCTGCCCGAGCTGGTCTCCTTCCTCGAGACCCTCCCCGAACCGCACATCCTGTGCGACCGCGACTACCGCATCATCGCCGCCAACGCAGCCTACCGGCGCTCGTGGCCGGAGGCGCGCAGCGTCATCGGGCGCACCTGCTACGACGTGTCGCACCACTACAGCGTCCCCTGCGATCGCGCAGGCGAGTCCTGCCCGCTCGCGCGCAGCCTGCAGTCCGGCCAGCGCGAGCGCGTGCTGCACCTGCATCACACGCCACGCGGCGAGGAGTACGTGAACATCGAGCTCTCCCCGGTGCGCGACGCCAGCGGCGAGATCGCCTGGTTCATCGAGAAGATGGAGCCGATGCACGTCGCCCGCGGGGTGTCCGACCATCGTGGCCTGATCGGGCGTTCGCCCGCCTTCCAGCGCATGCTCGAGCTGATTGCGCGGGTGGCGCCTTCGGATGCGAGCGTGCTGCTGCAGGGTGAATCCGGCACCGGCAAGGAACTGCTCGCGAGCGCCGTGCATGAGGCGAGCCGGCGCGCCGAGGGGCCCTTCGTGGTGGTGGACTGCTCCGGCCTGCCCGAGACCCTGTTCGAGAGCGAGGTCTTCGGCCACGAGCGCGGCGCCTTCACCGGCGCCACCGCGCGCAAGCCCGGCCTGGTCGAGGCGGCGAGCGGCGGCACCCTGTTCCTGGACGAGGTCGGCGACATCCCGCTCGCAATGCAGGTCAAGCTGCTGCGCCTGCTCGAGACCGGCACCTACCGGCGGGTCGGTTCCACCGAGCTGCGCCGGGCCGATATCCGCCTGGTCTCGGCGACCCATCGTCCGCTCAAGCGCATGATCGCGGAGGGCGGTTTCCGCCAGGACTTGTACTTCCGCATCAACACCTTCCCGATCACGGTGCCGCCGCTGCGCGAGCGCGAGGGCGACCTGCCGCTCCTGATCGACTCGCTGCTCGAGCGCGTAGCGCCCAAGCGCAAGCTGACGCTGAGTCCGGGCGCGATGCGCGTGCTGTGCGACTACGCCTTCCCGGGCAATGTGCGCGAGCTGCGCAACGTGCTCGAACGCGCCAGCCTGATGTGCGACGGCGAGGTGATCGGCCCCGAGCATCTGCCCGAGGAGGTGCTGCATCCCGAGTCCGAGAGCGCCGAGGCGCGTTTCGCACTCGGACACCGGCTGCCGGCGGACAGCACCGACCCGCTCGACCTCGACGAGGTGCAGCGCCAGGCCATGCTGCGTGCGGTGCGAACGCACCGTGGCAGCCGGCGCGAGCTGGCTCGCCGGCTGGGGATCAGCGAGCGCACGCTGTATAGAAGGCTCAAGGCGCTCGGGCTGCTGGAAGGCGAGGCGGTCGGCGGCCAGGGTGAAGAAGAAGGCGGCGAGGGGGGCTGAGCGGGCGTTGCGAAGGGGGGAAGGGACGACCGGGGGGCTGAGGCTCGTCCGACTGTCAGTTGTGGCGGTGGTATTGCGCTGTTGGCAGTATATGGCAGGCGATGTGCGCGTGAATGAGCGTGAATCGTGCGCCAAAGCGTATTTTTTAGACCTGGCACGGTGGTTGCTTCATAGAACCTCGAGCGAAGCAGGCCGCGTCGTGATCGCTGCATGATCGTCCCCCCTCAACGGTCTTACCCCTGGCAGCGTTGTTCCGATGGAATGCCCCCGGCCGCTTCGCCCTTTTTTCCGCCGCCCGTCCGCGCCGGAAACCTCGATACATCCCCGGGAGAGGCCTCCAATGTCCGATACGCCATCCGAGCTTGCCGCCCAGCGCCGCAAGCTGCTGATCGCCACCAGCGCCGCCGGTGCGGTCGCCGCCGGTGCCACCGCCATCCCCTTCGTCGCCAGCCTGACACCTTCCGAGCGCGCTCGTGCCGCCGGCGCGCCCGTCGAAGCCGACGTCTCCAAGCTCGCCGTCGGCGACATGATGACCGTGGAGTGGCGCGGCAAGCCGGTGTGGATCCTGCGCCGCACGCCCGAGATGCTCGCCACGCTCGACCAGAACGAGGGACGATTGGCCGACCCCGTCTCGGGGGAGCCGCAACAGCCCGAGTACGCGACCAATCGCCATCGGTCGATCAAGCCTGAATACCTGATCGTCATCGGCATCTGCACGCACCTCGGCTGCTCGCCGTCCGAGAAGTTCGCGACCGGCACCACCGAGGGCATGACGTCGGATTGGCCCGGCGGCTTCCTTTGCCCCTGCCACGGCTCGATCTTCGACCTGGCGGGGCGCGTGTATCTCAGCCAGCCCGCCCCCACCAACCTCGAGATTCCGCCGCATAAATGGCTTTCCGACGGTTTGGTGCTGATCGGCGAGGACGACCAGGGCGCAGCCTGAGCCTGTCCGGCCGGTTTGCGGCTGCCACCGCTCCTGCACCGTGGCGACTTCCGTAGGAGTGCCGCCAGGCGCGAATGCTGCGGTGGAGGCTGCGCGGGCGCTCGTCGCTCGTGGCGCGGCCGTCTTCGCGGCTTGCGCCGCTCCTACACCGCACCCGCAAACGCGTCGGTACCTGTAGGAGCGCCGCGAGGCGCGAATGCGGCGTTGATCGTACCGCCCACGTCGATTCCCGGTCCGCCGTCTTCGCGGCTGGCGCCGCTCCTGCACGGCACCCGCAAACGCGTCGGTACCTGTAGGAGCGCCGCGAGGCGCGAATGCGGCGTTGATCGTACCGCCCACGTCGATTCCCGGTCCGCCGTCTTCGCGGCTGGCGCCGCTCCTGCACGGCACCCGCAAACGCGTCGGTACCTGTAGGAGCGCCGCGAGGCGCGAATGCGGCTGAGGGGGCTCGGATGCGTGAGGTGGGGGGCTTTCGTTTGCGTACGGTCAAGGGTTGCAAGGGCGATCGGCGGCACACTCGCGCGCTGGCGTGGTTTCCGTCCGCGTCCACCACCGCCGCCCGCTTCGTCCATCCGCCCCGGCTTTCCGCATGAGCTTTGTCGCGCCCCCATCCGTTACCCCGCTCCGTCCCGATCCCATACCCGAGCCCGACGTCACTGTGAAAGCATCCACCTCGCCCTTCGGCGAGCGCCGCTACAATGCCTGGAACGACCATGTGAAGCGGCGCTGGGGCGGGCGGGTGCAGAAGGTCTCGGTGGCTGCCGGCTTCACCTGCCCCAACCGCGACGGAACCTTGGGCAGCGGTGGCTGCACCTTCTGCAACAACGCCGGCTTCACCCCCGGCTATCTCGACCGCCGCGACCCGATCGGCGATCAGATCGAGGCCGGCCTGCGCTTCCTCGACCGGCGCTATCCGGGCACCGAGCGCTTCATCGCCTACTTCCAGACCTACAGCAACACCTACGGCGAATTCGCGCGCCTGCGCGAGAGCTACGAGGCCGCTCTGGCGCACCCGCGCATCTGCGGCCTGGCGATCGGCACGCGGCCGGACTGCCTGCCCGATGTGGTGCTCGACTATCTCGCCGAGCTCGCCCGCAAGCACATCGTCGAGCTCGAGATCGGCGTGGAGTCCTGCGACGACGAGGTGCTGCGCCGGATCAACCGCGGCCACGACTTCGCCTGCAGCGAGCAGGCGATCCGGCATGCCGCCTCGCGCGGCCTGGGGGTGACCGCCCACCTCATCCTCGGCCTGCCGGGCGAGACCCGTGCCGGCATGCTGGAGGCCGCAGTGCACCTGTCGGCGCTGCCGATCGCGGCGCTCAAGCTGCACCAGTTGCAGCTGGTGCGGGGCACCGCGATGGCGCGCGACTGGGAGCGTGATCCGGCAAGCGTGCCCCTGCTCGCCGAGGACGAGTACATCGCGCTGCTCGCCGACTTCGTCGAGCGCCTCTCGCCCACGATCCTGCTCCAGCGCCTCGGCAGCGAAGTGCCCCCCGCGCTCAAGCTGGCCCCGCGGTGGAACATCCGCCTCTCCGAGCTCGCCCCTCGCCTCACCGCCGAGCTCGCTCGCCGCACCAGCTGGCAGGGCCGCCTGTACGCGCCCGCCACGGAACGCATGGAGGCTCGCCTTTAGGCGCGCCTCGCTTGCGGCACGGCCGTCTTCGCGGCTTGCGCCGCTCCTACAGAGGGCGGAGAACGCGGTGGTTCATGTAGGAGCGCCGCAAGGCGCGAATGCGGCGGAGCCCGGGCGGGCACGCCTCGCTTGCGGCACGGCCGTCTTCGCGGCTTGCGCCGCTCCTACAGAGGGCGGAGAACGCGGTGGTTCATGCAGGCGCGAATGCGGCGCTCGGTGGCCGCCGCGTCTGAGCAGGGTAACGCGGTCAGCGGGCGTTCCTGGCATGCCCGCTCCGGGAGCGCGGTCAGCGCCGGAAGTCGTTGTGGCAGGCCTTGCAGCTGTCCTGCACGGCGGCCAGCGCGCTGCGGGCCTGGTCCTCCGAGCGCGCCGCGGCGGCAGCGAGGAGGCGGTCGGTGGCGATGATGAAATCACTGCGCCGGCGCTCGAACTCGTCGGGCTTCTCCCACACCGCGGGGCGGGCCTTGGTGGGCGGGTAGTTCGTGTCCGCACCGAAGTGCTTCCATGGCGTCTCGCGCGCCGCGGCGAGCTGATCGGCGAGACGGGCGAACTGATCGGCGTCGAAACGTTTGTCCTTGAGCATGATGCCCATCGGCTCTGTGCTGCGCAGCATCGCCTTGAAGGCGTCCCGGCGCTGGGTGACCGGCTTGTCCGGATGAGTGTCGGGCGGTTCCGAGGAACAGGCGAGCAGCAGGACTGCGGGCAGGGCGAGGAGGAGGATACGGGCGGTGGTCGGTCGGGGCATTGGGGAATAAGGCGTGAGTAATCGGTGGTGAAGCCGGAGGTGCCGGGCTGGGCTGGACCGAGAGGCCGTGTCGCCGGCATGCGGGCGGCCGCGACCGGCCCGTGCACTAGCTCGCCGATTGTGCCGGATCGGCAGCCTCCGACGTGCGGGTCGTTCGCACAGAATGCCGGACAGCGGGAAAGTTCCCGTCCGGCGTGCGCGCATAATCGCGCTCGCCGTCCTTGTCCGAGGTGCCTTGCATGAAACCCGCCGTTCCGACTCCCGCCATTTCGCCCTCCACGTCTTCGGCGCCCACCGCCGATTTCGCGCCGACCACCGGCCTGCCCGGCCTGGACGCCGTCCTGCGGGGCGTGGCGCGTGGCGACAACATCGTCTGGCAGGTGCAGGCGCTGGAGGATTACCGCGCGCTGGTGCTGCCCTATGCGGCGGCGGCGCGGGTACAGGGGCGGCGGCTGATCTATTTCCGCTTCGCCGCGCATCCGCCGCTCCTCGCCGAGGACAGCGGCGCCGAGGTGTTCACCCCGCGCCCCGAGGACGGCTTCGACGCCTTCGTCGACCAGGTGCATTCGGTGATCGAGGCCGCCGGGCGGGAGACCATGTACGTCTTCGACTGCCTGTCGGATCTCGCCGAGGCCTGGCTGTCCGACCGCATGCTCGGCAACTTCTTCCGCCTGACCTGCCCACGGCTGTTCGACCTCGACACGGTGACCTACTTCGGCGTGCTGCGCCATCGCCACGCGCGCGCCGGCATGGACATGATCACCGCGACGACGCAGTACCTGCTCGACGTGTTCCGCTGCCGCGGCCGGCTCTACATCCGGCCGATCAAGGTGCAGCACCGCTCGGCCGCGGCGATGAACCTGATCCACGCCTGGGAGCCGGGCGAGCGCTTCCGCGCGGTGGCCGACAGCGGGACGGTGGCGGAGATCCTCGCCGGCTCGGGCTGGCCGGGGCTGGAGGACATGCAGATCCGCAGCCACTGGCAGCGGCTCTTCGACCAGGCGCGTACCTTCGCCGCCCTGCGCGCGGCCGAGGCGCCCGAGCTGGCCGGCGAGGCGGCCGCCTTCGCCCGCCTCGCGCGCCTGCTGTTTCCCGACGAGGCGGGCCTGCAGGAGCTGATCGCGCGCTACCTGAACCTCGACGACCTGATCGCGGTGCGCGCGCGCATGATCGGCATCGGCACCATCGGCGGCAAGGCCGCGGGCATGCTGATCGCGCGCGCGATCGTGCGTCGCGACGCGCCCGAACTGCACGCCCGCCTCGAGGCGCACGACTCCTTCCATGTCGGCAGCGAGGTCTTCGACACCTTCTTCGTGATCAACGGGCTGTGGTGGGTGCGCCGTCGCCAACGCGACGCCGACGGCTTCCTGCACGGGCTCGAGGGCGAGGACGGCGCGCACGCGCGCATCCTGCGCGGCCGCTTTCCCGAATCCACGCTGCGCCAGTTCGAGGGCATGCTGGACTACTTCGGCGAGTGGCCCTTCATCGTGCGCTCGAGCTCGCGCCTGGAGGACCGCTACGGCAACGCCTTCGCCGGCCAGTACGACAGCGTGTTCTGCGCCAACCGCGGCACGCGCGAGGAGCGCCTGGCCGCGCTGCTCGACGCCGTGCGCCAGGTGTATGCGAGCACCCTGTCGGAGTCGGCGTTGCGCTATCGCCAGCGCCGCGGCCTGCTCGAAGAGCACGAGCAGATGGCGCTGCTGATCATGCGTGTCTCGGGTACCGCCGGCGGGCGCTGGTTCAATCCCCACGCGGCCGGCGTCGGGCTGTCGGTGAATCCCTACCCGTGGAACCCGCGCATCGACATGAAGGCGGGCGTGGTGCGCCTGGTCGCCGGCCTCGGCACGCGTGCGGTCGATCGCGCCGACGACGACTACACCCGCCTGATCGCGCTCGACGCGCCCGAGCTGCGCCCGGAGACCAGCTTCGGCGCGATCGCGCGCCACGCCCAGCGCCGCATGGACAGCCTGGACCTCGAGCGCGGCGAGGTGGTCTCGGGGCCGTTCGCCGAGCTGGTGCGCGGCCATGCGGATTTTCCGCACGCGCTGTTCACGACGCGCGAGGCCGAGGACCGCCCGGCCTTCCTGACCTTCGACGGGCTGATCGCGCACACCGGCTTCGTCGCCGACCTGCGCACGCTGCTGGGCGTGCTGCACGCCGCCTACGCGCATCCGGTAGAGATCGAGTTCGCGCTCAACTTCGTGCCCGATGGCGGCTACCGCATCAACCTGCTGCAGTGCCGGCCGATGCAGGTGCGCAGCGTGGAGGGCGTTCAGGACGTGGAGCCGCCAGCCGACGCGCCGCGCCTGGTGGAGGCGCGCGGCGCGGTGATCGGACCGAGCCGGGTGATCCTTCCCGACCGCATCGTGCTGGTGCGCCCGGCCGCCTTCGCCGCGCTCGACCAGTCCCAGCGCCTCGCGGTGACGCGCGTGCTCGGCCGCCTCAACGCGCTCGCCGGCGAACGCTGCGTGCTGATGCTGGGCCCCGGGCGCTGGGGTTCTAAGGATCCCTTCCTCGGCATCCCGGTGCTGTTCTCCGAGATCAACCACGTCGCCGCGTTGTGCGAGATCGTCGCCATGCACGAGCATCTGGTGCCCGACGTCTCGCTCGGCACCCACTTCCTCAACGAGCTGATCGAGGCCGACCTGCTGTACTTCGCGCTTTTCCCGAAGATGGCCGGCAACCGGCTGGAGGAGCCCGAGCTCTTGCGCTGGCCGAACCGGCTCGGCGAGCTGTTGCCGGACGACGCGCGCTGGAGTGCGGTGATCCACGTGGCCGACCCCGGCCCTCCCTGCCCCACGCTTTATGCGGATGCACCCGGGCAAAGGGTCGTGGTCGTGGCAGGTGCGCCCTTGAGCGGGAGCTGACGGGCGGATCCTAGCGCGACGAACACGCCGGTGCCGCTTGATTCAGTTCAAGCCCTTTCGCGGCGCGCCCGGGTAGGATGGCAGCCGTTCTCATCCAACTGGAGATCGTGCATGCGCTTCGCCTTCCTGTGCGCCGCAGTCGCGGCGCTGTGCGGCGCCCCCGCGCCCGTCCTCGCTGCCGACGACGCGCGCCCACAACCCAAGCTGCAGGCTCCGGCAGACGAACTGCCACGCCCCACCGACGAGAAGCTGCGTGCGGGGATGCTGCAATTGCGTGAGACCGTCGCTGCCGGCGTTTCCGATGCGGCCGCGGACGAGGCCGGGCAGGTCGCACTCGCCGGAGAGATCCTGCGCCAGGTGGCGGCTATCAGCGAGGGGCGCAACTTCCACACCCGCCCCGGTCGCCACCTGCAGTGGCTGCTCGGCGACATCACCGACGGGGCCGGCCTGATGCGCGACGCTCCGCGCCTGCAGGCCAAGCGCCTCGGCCTTTTGCGGGTGGCGGAGACCCTGAATTTCTACGGTCGCGAGTACGATCACCCGGGCTGGGAGCCGATCAAGCCGTGAGGCGGGCCCTGGTGCCGCGGGCGTGATGAAGTCCGCGCTGCGCATCCTCGCAGGTCCCGTGGCCCGTGCGCGCCTGCGCGAGTGCGGCCTGTCGCCCGCGGATGTTCTTGCCGTCCCGGGGGCGGCAGGCGGGCCCAAGGGCCTGATCCTCAATCCGCTCGACCGCTTCCTGTTCGGGCGCTGGCTGGCGGGCGAGGGCGCACCGGTGCATCTGCTCGGCGCGTCGATCGGTGCGTGGCGCATGGCGAGCGCCTGCCTCGCCGATGCCGACGCGGCGCTCGCCGAGATGGCACACCATTACACCGAGGAGAGCTACCTCGACGCCGACGCGCTCGCGCGCGCCAGCGGCCGTCCAGTCCGCCAGCCCGGTGCGGATTCGGTCAGCCGTGCCTTCCGCGCACGCCTTTCCACCCATCTGGGTGGGCGTACGGACGAACTGCTTCGCCATCCGCGCTTTCGTCTGCACCTCTTCACCAGCCGCGGCGTGCATCCCCTGCTGCGGCGCGAGGGCAGGCTGCGCACGCTCGCCGGTTACGCGGGTGCCTACGCTGCCAACCTGCGCAGCCGGGCACGCATGGGCGAGTGGCTCGAGCGCGTGGTCTTCTCCGACCCGCGTGCGGCGCTGCCCTTCCGCATGGACGACCATGCCGGGAGCGCTTGCGTACTCGGACCGCACAATACGTTCGAGGCCCTGGTGGCGAGTTGCTCGATCCCGTTCTGGTTGCAGGCGGTGCACGACATCCCGGGCGCACCACCAGGCGCGTACTGGGATGGCGGCATCACCGATTACCACCTTCACCTGGATTACGCCTCGGCGCTGCACGGGCGCGGCGAGGGGAGCTGGGGGGCCGGGCAGGAAACGCCACGCGAGGACGGCCCCCGACTGGTGCTCTACCCGCATTTCCAGGCCAGCGTGGTCCCCGGCTGGCTGGACAAGTCGCTGCGTGCGCGTCATCGCGCCACCGCGCGGCTCGACAATGTGGTCCTGCTGGTGCCGGACGCCGACTGGATCGCCCGCCTGCCCAATGCCAAGCTGCCCGATCGCCGCGACTTCAAGGCCTATGGCGCGGACCACGCGGGGCGGGCGAAGGTGTGGCGACGCGCGATTGCGGAGAGCGTTCGCCTCGCCGACGAGTTTGCCACGCGGGTCGAGGGCGCCCGCCCGATCGAGGCGGAGTCGCTCGCCTAGGACCGAGTTGGAGCCCTTGAGCGAGTCGACTGCGCGGATCGATTGCCGCGTCGCTCGGTCCCGCCCCGCACTCGGCACCGCCAGCCACAATCTCTCCACACGTGTTCAGCCCTCCGCTGCCGACGCGGGAATGCGCGCCGTTGCGGGATGGGCGCGCCGCTGCATCATGTCGGTGATGAAACCGTCGCGACTCTGCTGCAGGCGGGGCGCGTAGCGCGCGCGCAGCTCGCCCAGGGTGGCGACGTGACGGCCCTTGATCGGATGCGCGGGAAAGACCAGGGTCTGCTCGGGCAGGGTGAACAGACGCCGGGTCAGGGTGTCGAAGAGCTGGCCGGGATCGGACTCGCCGTTGCCGGCGCCGCAGCTTCCCACGTCGAAGGCGTCGCCGCAGAAGAGCCGGTCCCGCCACAGGTAGCTCAGGCAGCCGGGGGTATGGCCCGGTGTGCTGAGCACGCGCACGACTTCATTGCCGAATACCAGGCGGGTGCCATGCGCGACGCGCATCACGTCGCCCGTGCACTCCTGCGGCAGCGCCGCCGCCTCGCCGACGACCAGGTGAGCGCTGGTGCAGTCGCAGAGGGCGCTGCAATCGGCCGCGTCGACGTGGTGCACATGCGTGCGCAGCACGTGGCACAGACGCAGGCTGCGCTCGGTGAGGAGGGCGAGGATCAGCTCGGTCTGGCGGGGCGGTGGGTCGATCACGACCGCTTCCTGTTCGTCGAGATCGGCGAGCAGGTAGCCGATCAGGCTGGAATCGGGGCTGTGCAGGGGATGGAAGTACATGGCGGCGCGTGCCCGCTCGCGCGGGCGTTCAGGGTGTTCAGGCGGCCTTGCGCAAGGCGGTGACCCACTCGATCATCTTGCGGTTGGCCTCGGGCATCGGGGCCTCGAGGAAGCTGATCACGAAGCGGTCCGGAAGCTCGGCAAAACCGATCGAGCGCGGGCGCACCGCCATCATGGTCGGGTCGAGCAGCTTCACAC